>Ga0209581_1002356_pt1 | contig 18321 bp, 19 predicted proteins | sample Coa_R2_FD_187160 | JGI IMG/M metagenome (GOLD analysis project Ga0209581, IMG submission 187160) | Surface soil microbial communities from Centralia Pennsylvania, which are recovering from an underground coalmine fire - Coalmine... | ecosystem: Environmental > Terrestrial > Soil > Unclassified ...
CCGTACAAGGTCGGCGCCGAGCAGCCGCTGTCCGGCCCCGGCGCGATCGGCGGCAAGACCTCAGTGGTCGGCCTGCAGATGGCGGCGGACCGCATCAACGCCAATGGCGGCATCAACGGCCGTCCGGTCGAACTCGTTCTCGCGGACGATGAGTCCAAGCCCGACGTCGGACGCCGCAAGGCCCAGAAGCTTGTGGAGGAAGACAACATCGACGTCCACGTTGGCGGCTTCCTGTCCAATATCTGCATCGCCTGCATGCCGGTGTGGCAGGAGGCGAAGGTGCTCAACATGATCACCGTGTGTCTCGACACCACGCTGACGACGAGCGCCTGCAACCGCTACACCTTCCGCCTGCACGATTTCGCGCCGGCGCAAGCGGTCGCCATGGGCCCGACGCTCACCAAGATGGGCAAGAAGTGGCACATCGTGTACGCCGACTATTCGTGGGGTCAGTCGACCCGCGACGCCTACGCCGCCTCGATCAAGAAGAACGGCGGCGAAGTGGTCGGCACCACCGGCATTCCGCTCGGCACGCCCGACATGACGCCGTTCCTGTCGAAAATCTCCGGCAACTTCGACGGCCTGTTCGGCATCTTCTTCGGCAAGGACGGCGTGACACTGGTCAACCAGGCCTACGATCTCGGCCTCAGCAAGAAGTACAAGATGGCCGGCGACGGCTCGATCACCGAGCCGACCAACCTGCCGGCGCAAGGCAACAAGGTCGAGGGCTTCACCGCCATCAACCGTTACATTCCGATCTTCCAGGGGCCGCTCGACACGCCGGCCCACAAAAAGTTCTACGAAGAGGCCAAGAAGCGCCTGATCAAGGTCGATCCATCGGGCCCGCGTCCCGACAAATACGTGCAGTCGGACTACGAGGCGCTCAACGCGATGAAGATCGCCATGGAGAAGTCGAAGTTCGACGACCGCAAGGACACCATGAAGCTGATCGAGGCGCTCGAGGGTCTCGAGGTCAAGCAGGGCGAGGACTTCCCGCAGGGCGACAAGACCCTGCGCAAGGACGACCACCAGGCCTTCCTGACCGAGTTCATCTTCGAGATCAAGAACGGCGACTACAAGCTCTTGGAGGCGGTGCCGAAGGACAAGACTTTCGTTCCGCCGGCGTGCCACTTCCCCGCGGCCTAAATTGAGCGAACCAGCCGTCATCGGCCAACGCTCCCCGGCGGACAGCCGGGGAGCGCGGCCGGGCCCCATACTCAAGACCGAACTGCTGAGCCGCCGATTCGGCGGGCTGACGGCGCTCAACCAGATCAATTTCGAAGTGCAGCGCGAGGAGGTCCGCGCCATCATCGGACCGAACGGCGCCGGCAAGAGCACATTCTTCAACTGCCTGACCGGGGTGCTGCCGCCGACCTCGGGCCGCATCTTCTTCGACGGCGAGGACGTCACCGGACAGCCCTCCAACGTCATCTCGCAGAAGGGCATCGCGCGCTCCTACCAGATCACCAACATCATGCCGAACGCGACCGCGCTGGAGAACGTGCGTATCGCCGCGCAATCGCGCCGCCATGCCTGGAGCATGCTGCGCCACCACGCGAGCTTCGCCGACATCAACGAGAAGGCCGAAGCCTCGCTCGACGCGGTCGGCCTGCTCGGCAAGGCCGAAGAGCTCGCCGCCAACCTGTCGCACGGCGAGCAGCGCAACCTCGAGATCGGCATCGCGCTCGCCACCGAGCCGAAGCTTCTGTTGCTGGACGAGCCGACCGCGGGCATGAGCGCCGCGGAGACGCACGACACCATGCAGCTGGTGCGGCGCATCGCCAAGAATCTCACTATCCTGATCGTCGAGCACGACATGCAGGTGGTGATGGAGCTCTGCCATCGCATCACCGTGCTGCATTACGGCGAGATCCTCGCCGACGGCACTCCGGAAGAGATCCAGCGCAATCCGAAGGTGCAAGAGGTCTACCTCAAGACATGAGCACGGCCGCCACCAGCACCACCCCGCTCGTCCTGGTCGAGGACGTGCACACCTATTACGGCAAGAGCCACATTCTGCACGGCGTCAGCCTCGAGGTCGCGCCCGGCGAGGTGGTCGGGCTGCTCGGCCGCAATGGCGTCGGCAAGTCGACGACCTTGAAGACCATCATGGGCATGGTGCTGCCGAGCCAGGGCCGGGTGCTGTTGGCCGGCGCGCCGATCACGGGGCTGGCGCCGCATCGTCTCGCCCGGCTCGGCATCGGCTACGTCCCGGAGGACCGCCGCATCTTCCGCGCGCTCACGGTGATGGAGAACTTGCGCACCGGGCTCGACCGCGAGGGCGTCACCGAGGACAAGCGCAAGGCGCTGCTCGACAAGGCCTTCAGCTATTTTCCGCGGCTCGGCGAGCGGCGCAACCAGGCCGGCGGCACGCTGTCGGGCGGCGAGCAGCAGATGCTGGCGATCGCGCGCGCCATGATGCTGGAGCCCAAGATCATCCTGCTCGACGAGCCGACCGAGGGCCTGATGCCGCGGATGGTTTCGCAGATCAGCAACATCATCGAGGTGCTGCACAAGGAGGGCGTCGCCATCCTGCTGGTCGAGCAGAACGTGCCGCTGACGCTCGAAGCCAGCCAGCGCATCTACATCATGGAGAAAGGCGCGGTGCGCCACCATTGCGCCGCTTCCGAGATCACGGTCCACGATCCGGTCATCAAGCAGTATCTGGGGGTCTAAGCGATGGTGGAGTTCCTGCAAAGCTTTCCGCTCGACCTGCTGCTGATCCAGACCGTCAACGGCATCGTCACCGGGTTGATTTTGGCGCTGGTCGCCTCCGGCCTGACGCTGATCTTCGGCATCATGGACGTGGTCAATTTCGCCCACGGCGAGCTGTTCATGCTCGGCGCCTATCTCGGCGTGGTGATGCTGGCGACCACCGGAAACTTCTGGCTGGCGCTGGTGGTGGCCATTCTCATGGTCGCCATTCTCGGCGCCGCGATGCAAATCCTGACGCTGCGGCCGCTGATCGGGCGCGATCCCCTGAACACGATCCTCGCCACTTTCGGCATTTCGCTGATCCTGCAGAACTTCGCGCTGTGGGAGTTCGGGCCGGTGTCGCGCAAGATCGAAGAGCCGATCGGCGCCTATTTCACGCTGTTCTATCTGCAGTATCCCTGGTACCGCATCGTCATCGCCGCGCTGTCGACGGCGATCATCGGCGGCTTCTGGCTGTTCCTGAAATACAGCAAGTTCGGCATCTGGATCCGCGCCACCACGCAGGACCGCGTCATGGCCGAGGCCATGGGCATCCCGGTGTCGTGGGTCTACACCGGCGTGTTCGCGCTGGGCGCGGCGATGGCGGCGGCGAGCGGCGTGCTGTTCGGCCCGCTCGGCAGCATCAACCACACCATGGGGCTCGACTGGGTGCTGAAGGCCTTCATCGTCGTCGTCGTCGGCGGCATGGGCAATCTCGGCGGCTCGATCGCGGCCGCGATCTTCATCAGCCTGCTCGAGGCCTACGCTTCGATCTGGGTCAGCCCGGCGCAGGCGGTCATCGTCTCCTTCATCGTGCTGATCATGACGCTGCTGTTCCGGCCGACCGGCCTTTTCGTACCGACGCCCAAATGAGCAGGCACGACAAAATCTACTGGAGCGGCTTTGCCGCGGTGATGGCGGTGCTGATCGTTGCGCCGCTGGTGCTGCCGGTGTTCTGGGCCAAGTTCCTCACCGAGATCCTGATCTGGGGCCTGCTGGCGATGTCGTCCGACATCCTGATCGGCTACACCGGCATGGTGTCGTTCGGCCATTCGGCGTTCTTCGGCCTCGGCATGTACGGCGCCGCCGGCGCGCTTCTGCACACCAGCCCGCCCAATCTCTGGCTGGCGCTGCTTGCCGGCCTTGCCGGCGCCGCCGGCGCCGCGCTGTTCGTCGCCTATTTCTCGACGCGGCTGCGCGACATCTATTTCGCCATCACCACGCTGATCTTCTCGCAGATCTTCTACGTCATCATCTTCACCTGGACGGCGGTGACCGGCGGCGAGAACGGCCTGATCTTCACGCGGCCGCACTTCACCATCCCCTTCCTCGTCGACCTGCGGTTCACCCCGGCGGTGATGCACTGGTTCGTGCTGGCGATGGTGGCGGGCTCCTATGTGCTGCTGCGGCGCATCACGCGCTCGCCCTTCGGCATGGTGCTGCAATCGATCCGCGAGAACGAGGCGCGCACCCGCGCCATCGGCTATCCCGTCCAGCTCTACAAGATCGTGTCGGTGATGCTGTCGGGCATCTTCGCGGGGCTCGCCGGCGTGCTCTACGCCGTGCAGAACGAATTTGCCGCGCCCGATTTCGTGTTCTTCGTCACCTCGGGCGACACCGTGATCTTCAACGTGCTCGGCGGCATCGGCACGCTGGTCGGCCCGATCGTCGGCGCCGGCTTCTTCCAGCTGTTGCGCGAGCTGCTGGCGCGCATCTTCGGCGAGCAGTTCCCCTATCTGATCCCGCTCGGCGTGGTGTTCATCGTCATGATCATCTTCCTGCCGCAGGGCCTGCTCGGCTTTGCCCGGCGCTGGCTGAACCGCTAGCCGGAAACTTGCATATTTGAAAAAGACCCGTCAGGGTAGTATATCGGCCGCATGGAAGCGGCAGCGCAAAGGCCTCTGATGCTTGAGGATTTTGCCGACAAGGTCGGCGAAGCCTTTGCCTTTGCCGATCCCGACGTGCCGCCTATTCCGCTGACCCTGACCCAGGCGCAGCCGCTGCCGGCGCACTTCGGCGTGCCCGGCGTGCGGCCGCCGTTCTCGCTGACGTTCCTCGGCAAGGATCCGCGCGTGCTGCCGCAGCGGCTTTATCGGTTGCGGCACGCGGCGCTGGGCCCGCTGACCATTTTTCTGGTGCCGGTCGGCAAGGACGCGCAGGGCGTCAGCTATCAGGCGACGTTCAACTGATCGCCGCGCCACTCCATCTCGACATAGACGCCGTGATCGACGATCTCGGCAAAGCCGAGGCGCCGATACAGCCGCATCGCCGGATTGAACGTCTCCACCATGATGCCGAGGCCGCGCCCTGAGGCGTGCGCCGCGTGCTGCAGCGCCTGCATGATGGCGGTGCCGACGCCGTTGCCGCGGTGTGCCGGCATCAGCGCGATGTCGACGATGTGAATCTGCGTCCGCCGCGGCTCGAGATAAAGCCGGCCCGCCGGCGCGCCGTTGCGCTCGATCACCGCGAAGGAACAGGCCGGAATGTAGGTGCGGTAATGATGGCGCTGCGCCTGGAACTGGCTGGCAAGAAAGGCCGCCTTTTCCGCCTCGGTCCAAGGAACGGCGGCGAGCTCCTGCTGCCGCGTCGACGCGTAAAGCTGCAGCAGGAACGGCAGGTCGGCCTCGCGTTCGGGGCGCAGCGCGTAGCCCGATGCCGCCAGCGCCGCTGGCAATCTGACCAACGGCGGCGCGACATCGGCCAGGGCCGGTTCCATTGCGCTTAGTTACGGCTGGGGAAGATGCCTTCCAGCGCGATGCAGAAATTGAGCACCAGATAAGGCTGCATGTTCTCGTGCGGCTGCGAGTTGCCGGCGGCGCCGATCGCCTGGGGTGAGAACGATGCGGTGAGCGCGCTCGGCGTCTTCTGATAGACGAAGCTGCCCTTGGCGTTGGACAGGAAGCTGATGCTGGTCGGCGACGGGCTGCGCTCTCCGGCCTGGCCGGCCAGCGCGGGGGCGGAGACGACGGTGTGAACGTGCTGCGGCAGTTGGTTGACGTTGAGCGTCACGGTGCTCTGTCCCATGACCTGGCCGATCTGCGTGTTGAGGCCCGGATGCGAGCCCCAATGCATCGGCACCTGGCCCTGCAGATTGGGCAGCGCGAAAGTCTGCACGCCGTCGCCGCCGTAGGTGGTGCCGATGACGGCGAACAAGGCGTCGTTCTGCGCAATCGACATGATCTGGCCGTTGCATTGCGCCCAGCCGATCGGCGCGAAGTTGAAACCGAAGCAGCGGATTTCGCCGAGGAATGGTTCGGACACGACGCCCTCCTTTAGGACCGCGACGGGAAAATGCCCTGCAGGGCGATGATGAAGGTGATGCAGAGCGAGGGCATCAGGTTGGTGTGCGGCTGGTTCGCGCCGGCCGGGCCGCAGGCCGCCGCCGCCATGGGCTGCGGCTGCGGCGGCGGCGCGCCCTGCTGCTGGGCGATGTAGAATTCGGGATTGTCGGTGCCGACCGGCACGCCCGGCACGACGGTCATGCCGATTGTCCCGGTGTTTGCCTGCGTTTTCGTGGCATTGAGGCTGTGGGTGTGGGCCGGCATCATCGGTGTGGTCAGCGTCACCGCGGGCGTGCCGCCGGTCTGCCCGAGGGCGTAACTCGACAGGCCGGTGCCGTGGCCGCTGTGGACGGGCACGCTCGATTGCAGGTTCGGCAAGGCAAAATTCTCGATGCCGTTGCCGCCATAGGTCGTGCCGATGAGCGCAAACAGCGCCTGGTTTTGCGCGATCGACAGCAGCTGACCGTTGCAGAAGGCAAATCCGCGCGGCGCGAAGTTGCCGCCGAACATGAGGATCTGGCCGATAAAGACGTCGCTCATGGTTCACTCCCTTCGCCCGACTTGCGCGGGCGTGTTCAGCCCCGTGACGGGAACATGCCGGCCAGGCTGATGCACCAGTTGATCGCCAGGTAGGGCTGGATGTTGGTGTGGGCCTGATTGCCGCCGACGGTCGAAACCGACGCCGCGTTGATGGGCTGCAGCGGCGGCGTGTCGGGCGAGTAATAGGGATCGGCCGTCTTGCCCGGCACGGGGGCGACTTTGGCCAGGGCCTCGCCGGCAGCCATGACATTGGTGTCGGCATCGCCGGTCGAGCCGACGAGGGAATGGGTGTGCGCCGGCATGGTGTTGAGCGTCAGCGTGACGTTTTCGGCGCCCGCGGCTTCGCCCTGGAAGAAGGTCTCGCCCGCGAGCGTGCCGGCATGGACCGGCACGCGGCTTTGCAGGTCCGGCAGCGCGAAGGTGGTCTGGCCGTTGCCGCCGTATTGCGTGCCGAGCAACGCGAACAACGCGGTGTTCTGCGCGATGCTCAGGATCTGGCCGTTGCATTGCGCCCAATGCAGCGGCGCGAAGCCGAACGCGAAGGGCTGGATCTGTCCGACGAAGGGTGTCGTCATGGAATGTCCCCCAAGTGTCCCCAAAGTGCCGCGGCCGCCGCTACATCCTATAGCAGCAGTATATGATATTACAACCGTAAGTTACATACAGAAATGTGACAGGGCGCAGGCTGACGCGGCAGTTTGCGTGAGGCCGGGTTCAGGCCGCCCGGTGCAGCCAGCAATTGACCGTGAAGCGGCCGTCGATCCACTGCCCGGACGGCACGCTCACCGGCAGCACTTCGTGGCGCAGCCAGCTGGGGAAGACGACCAGCGTGTCGGTTTCGGGCGCGACGTCGATGAACGGCAGCGTGCCGCTCCTGGCGGCCGACAGCGTCGGCATTGCATAGATGCGCAGAGCGCCGCCGCTGAAACGGCGCGGCGTCGCGGCGAAATAGTACACGCATGACAGTGCCCGCACCTTGTGCAGTTCCTCGCTGGTGTCGATGTGGGCCTTGAAGTAACTGCCGTCGGGATAGGCGAGGACGCAGAACTCCCTGGGCTCGAGCGCGGTTTCCGACACCTTCAGCGCTTTCGCCGCCGGCAAGGCGACATCCTGCATCAGGGCACCGATGGCGGCCCTGAACGGCCCGAGATCGTCAAGCCGCATGGAGTTGCGCAAAGTGTGATCGATCCGGTTCGCGCCGGTCACGCGGCTGCGAACCACGGCAGGCTCGAATTGGTTCTGCCTTGCCTCAACGTAATTCAGCAGGCCCTGGACCTTGGCCCGGCCGAGCACATCGCCGAAAATGACGTGGGGGCAGGCCTCATCGCCGCCAATACTCTGCAAAACGTGTAATCCCTTGCGCCGACACGTTTTGCGATATATTAAACCTTTGACGGCAGCCTACAACACCTGATTGTATCGGATTGCAGCCGGAGGGCAGGCCATGGATCGTTCGACGGATCGGGTCCGGTGTGACGGGCCGACGGCCAAGCCGTTTCCGCAACCGCGCCGTGCATGGCATGCGCCGCAGTTCCTGATGACCGATATCTCCGAGACCGACTTGCAGGGTGCCAACCTGCCCGACGGCGGCGGCGCCTCGTCGAGCTGAGCGGCGGCGCGCCAGCGCCTGCGCTGGCGCGCTTGCACCGTCATGCCGAGCGATACCATTATCGCCGAAACCACGCTGATCACGCGCAGCTCCGGCGTGCTCGCCGCCGCGGTGCGCGACGAAATGGTCATGATGGATATCGAAAGCGGCCGCTATTACGGCCTCGACGACATCGGCAGCGACATCTGGCGGCGCCTCGAGCAGCCGCGCCGCTTCGGTGAGCTCGTCGACATGCTGGCGGGCGACTATGACGCCGACCGCGGCGTGATCGCCGAGGACGTGCGCAAGCTGCTCGCGCTGATGGCGAGGTACAACGTCGTGGCCCTGGGCTGAGGCTGCGGCGGGCCCCGGCATGGATCTCGTCATCCGCAACGCCCGCCTCCACGACCGCCCCGGCGAGGCGCTCGACATCGCCATCGAGCGCGGGCGTATCGCCGCCATCGGCCGCAACATCTCGGCCGATGCGCCGGTCTACGACGCCCAGGGCCGGCTTGCCTGTCCGGGCCTGATCGAGAGCCACATCCACCTCGACAAGTCGCGCATCATTGATCGCTGTGCGCCGCAGGAACGCGCCAGGCTGTCGCCGGTGTTCGGCGTGACGCCGGTGAAGAAGACGATGACGGTCGAGGATGTGCACGCGCGCGCCGCGAAAACGCTCGAGGAATGCATCAAGCACGGCGCCACGCGCATGCGCACCCAGGTGGAAGTGGATCCCGGCATCGGCATGCGCGGCTATGACGGCGTTGAGGCGCTGATCGGCGAGTACAAGTGGGCGATCGACATCGAGCTCTGCGTGTTTCCGCAGGAAGGGCTCATCAGCTACCCCGGCACCGACGAGCTCCTGGTCGAGGCCTTGAGGCGCGGCGCCAAGGTGATCGGCGGCGCGCCGCGCTACGACAAGGACGGGCCCGGCCAGATCCGGCGCATTTTCGAACTGGCGCGCGAATACGACTGCGACATCGACATGCATCTCGACGTCGGGCCTTCCGCCGACGACATGTACATCCATCAGGTGCGCGAGCTCACCGACCGCTACAAGCGCGGCGGCCGCGTCGTCGCCGGCCACATGGCGAAACTGTCGCTGCTGCCGCCCGACAGGCTCGCAGCCATCGCCAGGCAGCTTGCCGACTCCGGCATCGCCGTCACCGTGCTGCCGGCGACCGACCTGTTCCTGATGGGCCGCGACCAGAGCCACAGCGTGCGCCGCGGCGTCGCCGATGCTCACGTGCTCTGCGAGCATGGCGTCAAATGCTCGCTCTCCACCAACAACGTGCTCAACCCGGCGACGCCCTACGGCGACTGCTCGTTGATGCGCATCGCCAACATGTACGCCAATCTGATGTTCCTCGACCGCCCCGAGGAACTGCGGCGCTGCTTCGAGCTTCTGACCGATCGCTCGGCGGCGCTGCTGAATTTCAGGGACTACGGCTTCACGGTCGGCAATCCGGCCGATGTCGTTATCTTCGCCGCGCAGACGCCGGAGCAGGCGATCGCCGAAATCGCCCAGCCGGTCGCCGCCTTCAAGAACGGCCGGCAGACCATGCGCTGGAACGTGCCGGAACTGCTGCGGCCGACCTGAGCCGTCACCCTGAGGTGCGAGCGCGGCGAGCCTCGAAGGGTGACGGTCCCGAATCCGTGCCTGTCATCCGTCGAGAGCCGCTTGGCGGGCCACCTCAGGATGACGGCGATAAACCTCTCACTTCTTCCTGATCTTGAACGTCAGCACGTCGCCGGCTTTATCCTGCGCCTCCAGCGTGTCGCCGGTCTGCCGCAGCAAATTCGGGATATCGATCGCCGCCAGCGGGTCGGTGCATTCGGCGACGATCAGATCGCCGCTTTTCAGGCTCGACAGCTTCTTGCGCACGCGCAGCGCCGGAAGCGGGCATTTCAGCCCGCGCAGGTTCATCGTTGTTTCGGTCATGGCATTACTCGTTTGCGCATGATCTTATCCGAAAACCGGTTCCCACTTTTCGGGATCATGCGCCAAGCGGCACCATCGACAGTTTCATGTCGGCCGCCGGGACATAGGCTTCGGGCAACCCCAGCTCCTTGCGCACGATATTCGTCCCGCGCGTCAGCGCCACCATCTTGTAGAACGCGTGCATGCGGCTCATCGATTGCCGGCCGAAGCCGCAGTCGCTGGTCAGGATCAGCCGCTCCGGTTCGATGACCTTGAGCGCGCGGCGGATCAATTCCGCGATCTCCTCCGGCCGCTCGACCTGCAATGTGCGGTGGCTGATGACGCCGAGCGCGATCTTCTTGTCCTTGCCGATCATCTTGCCGAAATGCTCGAGGTCCATGCCGCGGTTAAAGGCGCCTTCGACCGTGATGACGTCGACATCGAGCTGATCGAAATAGGGCAGCGCCGCCTTGTAGGACTGGTCTCTGCTCGCCACCCGCTGCGCTGCCGGCGAGCCCCAGCAGGTGTGGCACCACACCTCGCACTTGCCGCGCAGGCCTTTGACCTCCTCGTTGAAGGCCTTCACCCATTGCTCGGGTTTGATCTTCTGACTGGGGTCGGCGATCACCTGGTGGATCGCCGGCTCCTCGATCTGCACGAGCGGCGCGCCGGCGTCCGCCAGCGCGTGATATTCCTTGTTGAGCGCCGCCGACAGATCCATCAACAGCGCGAGCCGGTCCTTGTAATGCTCGTCGGTGAGCATCAGCGCCAGGATCTGCGCCGAGATCGAGCCGAGCTTGACCGGTCGGTCGGTCATGCCGGCGACCGCCTTGTAGGCGCGGTCGAGCTGCAGCGCGGTCTTGCCGATCTTTCCCGTCACCGGCGGCGTCATGCGGGTCTCGATCACCTCCCACATCAGGTCGCCGGGCCCCTTGTCCTTCATGAAGCCGGCCGGCGGCACCTCGACGCGCGGCGCGCCGATGCCCTCGATCCGCTCGGTGACGTAGCTCACCCAGGCGCGGCCGGCGACGTCGTCATCGAGGCGTACGTCGCCGTCCACGAAGATGTCGATGCCGGCCTTGTGCTGGGCGGCGACATTGCAGGCCAGGCAGTCGAAATGCTGCTCGCGGTAGGCCAGGCGCGAAAAGCCCTGGGATAGCGGGATGCCGCGCAGGTTTTCGGTGTACCAACTCGGCCGGGGCAGGGCCCCGGTCGTTGTCGTCAGCAGCGCCTTGCCTTTGGTGACGGTGAACATCGGGCCTCCCGCACGACCTAAGTCATTGATTACGCTAGACTGGACAAGCTGGCGCGGGGAACGTCAAGGTCGTCTTATGGCCGCCTCAGGTGAAGTCTTGCAGTTGATTCAGCGCCTTACGCCGCTCGGCGAGGTGCTGGCGCTGATCGATGCCGAGGCCAAGCCGGTCATCCCGCGCACGCTCGATGTTGCCCAGGCGGCGAGCCGGGTGCTCGCCAATGACGCCGTGGCGCCGGCCCGGCCGGCCGCCGCCATCGCCTTGCAGGATGGCTGGGCGCTCGCCGCCGATGCCACGCTCGGCGCCGGCGGCTATGCCCCGGCGCTGCTGACGCAGTTGCCCTCGCGCGTCGAAACCGGCCAGGCCATGCCGCCCGACACCGACAGCATCGCCCCGTTCGACGCCGTGAAGAAGACGCCCGCCGGCGCCGAGGCGCTGCTCGCGGTCAATCCCGGCGACGGCGTGCTGGCCGCGGGCGGCGACTGCGATCCCGCGATTCCGCTGCGGCGGGCCGGCGAGCGGCTGCGCGCCGTCGACGTCGCCGCCGCCGCCGCCGCCGGGCTTGCCCGCGTCACGGTGCGCGAGCCGCGCATCCGCGTGCTGCCGCTGCGCGGCACCGCCATCGTCAATGCCGCGGCGCGTCTGATCGCCGCCGACGTCGAGCGCCGCGGCGGCGCCGCGCGTCTCGACGAATCGGGACGTCTCGATGCGGCGCTTGCAGCCCAGAGCGCCGATGCCGTGGTCGCGATCGGCGGCACCGGCTCGGGCCGCAACGACACCAGCGTCCAGGTTCTGGCGCGCGAGGGCCGCGTCGCCGTGCACGGCTTCGCGCTCGCCCCGGGCGAGACCGCCGCGCTCGGCTTTGTCGAGGCCCGGCCGGTGCTGCTGCTGCCCGGCCGTCTCGACGCCGCGCTCGCCGTCTGGCTGCTCGTCGGGCGCCATCTGCTCGATACGCTTGCCGCCAGCAAGCGCCGGGACAACGAGCCGGCGGAAACGCTGACGCTGGCGCGCAAGGTCGCCTCCACGGTCGGGCTTGCCGAGCTGGTGCCGGTACGGCGCACCCCGGAAGGTCAGGCCGAGCCGCTTGCCACGCGCTATCTGCCGCTGTCATCGCTGACGCGCGGCGACGGCTGGATCATGGTGCCGCCCGAGAGCGAGGGCTTCGCCGCCGGGGCGAGCGTGCAGGTGAGGCCCTGGCCATGAGCGAGCAGCGCCAGTCGCGGCCGCAGGACGAGCTGCTCGCACGCGTGCGCGCCGCCGCGCGCCAGGAGCAGTTCCTCGAGGTGCTGTCGGCGGAAGAAGCGCGGGCGCGCTTCGAGCGGCATCTCGATCTGACGCCGCTTGCACCGGAGACGGTGCCGCTTGCCGGGGCGCTCGGCCGCGTTCTCGCGAGCGACATTGTCGCGGCGGTCGACGCGCCGCCCTTCGACCGCTCCAATGTCGACGGCTTTGCCGTGCGCGCCGCCGACACTATCGGCGCCGGCGACGGCCGGCCGAAAGTGCTCACGCTCAACGCCGAAGTGATCGCCTGCGGCGAGCCCCCTGCGCTCGAAATCGCGCCGGGCACCGCGACGGCGATCGCCACCGGCGGCGTCATTCCGCGCGGCGCCGACGCCGTGGTGATGATCGAGCAGACCGAGCTGATCGAAGAGGAGCCGCCGCGTATCGAACTGCGCCGCGCGGTGAGCCCCGGCCAGTTCATCTCCTACGCCGGCTCCGACATCGCGCGCGGCGAGACCCTGCTGCGGCGCGGCGCGCGCATCGGCTCGCGCGAGATCGGCATGCTGGCGGCCTGCGGGCTTGCCGAAATCGCGGTGGTGCGGCGGCCGAAAGTCGCGGTGCTGTCGACCGGCGACGAGCTGGTGGCGCCGGGCGCGCCGTTGCGGCCCGCCGGCGTCTACGACAGCAACGGCGCCATCATCGCCGCGGCGGTCGAGGAGGCAGGCGGCGAGGCGCTGCGCCTCGGTGCCGTCGCCGACGACGCCGCCGCGCTCGACAAAGCGGTGCGCGAAGCCCTGGCGACAAGCGACATGGTCGTGTTGTCGGGCGGCACGTCCAAAGGCGCCGGCGATCTGTCGCATACCGTGGTGTCGCGCCTCGGGGCACCCGGCATCCTGGTGCACGGCGTTGCGCTCAAGCCGGGCAAGCCGCTCTGTCTCGCCGTCGCCGGGGCCAAGCCGGTCGTCGTGCTGCCGGGCTTCCCGACCTCGGCGATCTTCACCTTCCACGCCTTCGTCGCGCCGGTGATCCGCGCCCGCGCCGGGCTGCCGCCGGAAGCGGCGCAAACCGTGAGCGCCACCGTGCCGGTGCGCGTCGCCTCCGAGCTCGGCCGCAAGGAATTCCTTCTGGTGTCGCTCATCGAGACCGGCGACGGCACGGTGGCGTTCCCGACCGGCAAAGGCTCGGGCGCGGTCACCAGCTTCTCGCAGGCCGACGGCTTCATCGCCATCGACGCGCTGGCCGCCTCGCTCGATGCCGGCACCGAGGCGGAGGTGACGCTGATCGGCAGCGCGGCGCGCGCCCCCGATCTCGTCATCATGGGCAGCCACGACGTCGCCCTCGACGCGGTGGTGGGGGCGCTGTTCGAACGCGGCCTCTCGGCGCGCGTCATCGCCGTCGGCAGTCTCGGCGGCGCCGCGGCGGCAAGCCGCGGCGAATGCGACGTCGCGCCGGTGCACATCGTCGACCCCAAGACCGGCACATATAATGTGCACCTCGCCGGCGCCGGCCTCGCGCTGCTGCCGGGCTGGCGGCGCATGCAGGGCATCCTGTTCCGCCCCGGCGACAGCCGCTTCGAAGGCAAGAGCGCCGCCGAAGGCCTAAAGGCTGCGCTTGCCGACGCTTCGGCCCTGATGGTCAACCGCAATGCCGGCTCCGGCACGCGGTTGCTGATCGACAGGCTGCTCGAAGGCGCGCGGCCCGCGGGCTATGCCAACCAGCCGAAGTCGCACAACGCGGTTGCCGCCGCCATCGCGCAGCGCCGCGCCGACTGGGGGCTCGCCATCGCGCCGGTCGCCAAACTCTACGGTCTCGGCTTCCTGCCGGTCGCGCCGGAACATTACGATTTCCTCGTCGTCGAAAGCCGCCGCCAACGCCCGGCGGTGCAGGCCTTCATCGCAGCGCTGCGTGACGAGAAAACGCGCGAGCGCATCCGCGCCCTCGGCATGGAGCCGAGCGCGGAGTAGCTCCGGCCCGTTGCGCCTTACGCGGCTGCGCGGTCCGGCAGCAGGAAGCCCGCGGCGAGGATCACCACCGCCAGCAGCACGTGCAGCAGATTGTCGGCGGCGTTGATATGGACGAGGCCGAGCAGCATGCCGGGGCCGACGATCAGGCCGAGGATTGCCACCAGGCCGTAGACGGCGCCGATGATCCTCAGCCCGTTGGCCGAGCCGAGCGCGCTATAGGCCCCCGCCAGCAGCACCGCCCCCGACACCAGGTGAACAAGATTGTGCATGGTGTTGACCGCGAACAATCCGGTCTCCGACACCAGCGGATTGGGGATGAATCCGAGGACGCCGACGGCGATGAACACGATTCCGATGACGATGGCAGCCAGTCTTGCAGTCATGTTTTGCCCTCCCAGTGAGCCGACAGCCTTGGCTTGCGCTTGGATGACAGCGCCCCCAAGCTACGGCCGGGGTCGAGGTTCGGATGCAGGGCGGCGGTCGAAGGTGCTGAGTATTTTGTGATGCGGGTGGGACGCTTGTTGTGCTGTTTTGCCGCCGCCGCGGCGGCCTGCGCGGTTATTTCCGGCGCGCAGGCGCAGTTGCGCGGTCACGGCGGGCCGGTGCGGGCGCTCGCCATCTCACCCGATGGCACGCATGCCGTGTCCGGCAGCTTCGACACCGCCGCCATCCGCTGGTCGCTGACGCGCAACGTCGCCGAGCAGGTGATGCGCTTCCACGACGCCGCCGTGAACGCGGTGGCGTTTCTCAAGGATGGCCGCATCGTCACCGCCGGCGCCGACGCCCATATTGCGATCTGGGCGCCGGGCAAGCCTGTGCCCGAAAGCGTGCTCGACGGTCACAGCGGACCGGTCGTTGCGCTCGCGGTCTCGCCCGACGGCAAGACCTTGGCGTCGGCATCGTGGGACCACAGCGTGCGGCTGTGGCCGCTCGCCGGCGGGGCGCCGCGCCTGCTCGAAGGCAATACCCAGAACGTCAACGGCGTCGCCTTCACGCCGGATGGCAGCCACGTCGTCAGCGCCGGCTACGATGCCACCGTCCGGCTGTGGCGGCTCGACGGCACCAGCGTCTCCGTGCACAGCCTGCCGAGCCCGCTCAATTCCGTCGCTGTCGCGCCCGACGGCGAGATCGTCGCCGCCGGCGCCAGCGGCAAGGTGTTCCTGCTGTCGGCGGGCGGCGAGCCGCGCGGCGAAATCGAGGCGGCGCCGACCCCGATCATCCAGCTCGTCACATCGCCCGACGGCACACTGGTCGCCGCCGCCGGCATCCGCGGCTCGGTCGCGGTCATCGACCGCAAGGAGCGCAAGCTCGTGCGCACGCTGATCGGACCCGGCCTGCCGGTCTGGTCGGTGGCGTTCTTCCCCGACAACAAGACGCTGCTGACCGGCGGCACCGACCGCGTCATCCGCCGCTGGGACGCCATCAAGGGCGAGCCGATCGATTCCGCGGTGGTCGGGGCGCCGGAGGACCCGCTCAAGCAATATGCCGGCGACCACGGCGCCGAAGTGTTCCGCGCCTGCGTCTCCTGCCACACGCTCAGCCCCGACGAGGGCAACAAAGCCGGGCCGACGCTGTGGCACGTTTTCGGCCGGCGCATTGCCACGCTGCCGGGCTACAATTTCTCGCCGGCGCTGAAGAAGCTCGACATCGTCTGGTCGAAGGAAACCGTGGCAAAGCTGTTCGAGATCGGGCCTGCGCACTACACGCCCGGCACCAAGATGCCGGAGCAGACCATCGGCTCGGCCGAAGACCGCCAGGCGCTGGTGGATTTTCTCGGACGGGTGACGACAAACCCCTGATTGTCATGCCCGCGAAGCGGGCATCCAGTAATCGCGAAGGCATCGGTTTAACAGAGGCGCTGCGGCGTACTGGATCATCCGCTTTCGCGGATGATGACGGCGGAGGATGCGGCTCAGGTGTCGTCGCCTTTTTCGCGGGCGCGCAGGTAATCGTCGGTGGTGCGCAGGCGCGGCCGGGCCGGCGCGCCGAACGGATCGAAATTCTCCTCCGCCACCACTTGGACGCGGCAATCGGCGCACATCTTCACCAGGTCGAGCCGGGTCTTCGACTCCTTGTACATCCAGTGCTTGCCCTCGAGCTTGGCGGCGACGCGCTCGACCGAGCTCTTGACGCCGAACGGCTTGCCGCAGCGGATGCAGCTGAACGGCTCCTCCTGATTGAGCACGCGGCTCGATGCGGTGGCGGCGCGAAAATCGATCTGCGGCCGGAGGCTGATGACTTTTTCCGGGCAGGTCGCCTTGCACAGCCCGCACTGCACGCAGGCGTCCTCGGCGAAGCGCAGCATCGGCCGCTCCGGATCGTCCGACAGCGCCCCGGTCGGGCAGGCCGAGACGCAGGACAGGCAGAGCGTGCAGCCGTCGACCTTGACCTCGACGGCGCCGAACGGCGCGCCCTCCGGCAGCGCGATGACGTCGACCGGCGCCGGCGCCGCGCCGTGCAGTTCGCGCAGCGCCAGCCGCACCACCTCGCGCTTCTTGCCGACGGCGGCGAAGGTGGCGGGCTTGGCCGCGCCGTCCATGGCTTCGATCGCGCGCAGGCTTTGCCCCAGCGCATCGGGGTCGTCGGTGTCGATGGTGGCGACGCGCGCGCCGGCAAAACCGAGCCCGGCAAGAACGGGCTCTGCCAGCGCGATGGTGCGGTGAAGTCCGGTCAGGTCGTGGCGCGGCTTGGCCCGCAGCAGGAAGCGCACGGCGCTCGCGCCATAGGCGAAGGCGCCGGCGATCGCCTCGAGGCCGACTTGCGTGATCTCGTTGACCTCGACCGGCAGCACGTTTGCCGGCAGGCCGTCGCCGTAGCGGGCGAGCGCGTCGATGGTGGCGAGACCGTGCTCACCGTCATGGAACAGCAGCACCGGCTGTGCGCCGCCGGCGTCGCGGTAGGTCGCGAGCAGCACGCGCAGCTTGCGCAGCAGCGCGTCCGACGGCGGCAGCGCGTAGGCCGCAGCGCCGGTCGGGCAGGCGGCCGCGCACTGTCCGCAGCCGGCGCAGATCTGCGGGTCGATCGCGACGTGATCGCCGTTCGGCGCAATGGCGCCGGTCGGGCAAAGGTCGAGGCAGCGCCGGCAGCCGACGATCCTGGAGCGCGAATGCGCGCAGAGGTCCTCGGTGAAGGTGATGTAGCGCGGCTTGTCGAAGCTGCCGGTGAGATCGCGCGCCTTGAGCACGGCGCGCAGCACGGCCGCCCGATCGCCGGGGTCGGCGCGCAGATAGCCGTCGCGCAAATCGGCCGAGGGGAACAGCGGCGCGCCGCCGGAGAGGTCGATCAGCACGTCGCAGCGCATCTCGGCGTCGTTGCGCGGCGCGGCGAATTGCAGGCCGTCGCGCGAGGAGGGCGCCGGCGCGGCATAGCCGTCGACCACAAGCGCGAAGGCGCCGAGGTGGCCCTTGACGGATTTGATCGCGCCCTTGAGCAGCGGAAATTCCGTGACCCGGCGCGGCAGCACGCCGTCGGCGTCCTTGAGCAGCACGGTGACGTCGAGATGATCCTTGAGCAGCGCCGCCGCCTCGATCGCCTGCTCGTCTTTGCCGTAGAGCACGGCGACGCCGTCGCTCGACAGGCTGACGAAGGGAACTTCGGCAACCGGTTCCGCCGCCGCCGCGATCAGCGCCGCGATCTTCGGCGCCGCCGCCTTGGCGTCTTTCGACCAGCCGGCGGTCTCGCGGATATTGACGAAAGCCGGCGTGCCGGCGCCCGCGATTTCAGCCAGCACTTCGGAAAACAGCGGCGCTTCCTGCGTGCAGGCAACCGTCATGTCGGCGCCGCTCGCCGCGGCGCTGCGGAAGCGCTCGAGCTCGGCGCGGCACAACTGCCGTCCTTCGACGACCTCGGCGCCGCGGCA
>Ga0209581_1002357_pt1 | contig 18320 bp, 15 predicted proteins | sample Coa_R2_FD_187160 | JGI IMG/M metagenome (GOLD analysis project Ga0209581, IMG submission 187160) | Surface soil microbial communities from Centralia Pennsylvania, which are recovering from an underground coalmine fire - Coalmine... | ecosystem: Environmental > Terrestrial > Soil > Unclassified ...
CACCGAGAGAAACAGGTGGAGGTGATCCGGCTGAATCTCCAGAGCCAGCACGCGCCAGCGATTCCGGGTAGCGATGTCCCCAAGAATCTCCCGCAGGGGGGATGGCGACAGCCCCGGTCAGGATCGGCCGGCGATACTTTGGGATCCAGACCACGTGGTAGGCGGTCTGGAACACCCCATTCGCGGTAGCCTGCACGTTCAGCACGGGCACAGTATACCACACCCGGGCGTTGTCCCAAGGCCGTGCGCCTCCTCCCCGGACTCAAGTCCGGGGTTTCCGGCGCGGGCATAGGTCTATGAAGTGCCACGCCCTCTGGACCGCCCGCAGGTCGTCCTCCGTCGTGGCCAGGAGGGCCCCGCGCGGGTGGAGCGCGACGGCGGGGGCCCGAGTCATCGCCACCGCCGCAGGTCGAGGATCCGGGGCGCTCCCTCCTCGATCGTCCCCGCGGGCACGGGCTCCACCCGGACCCGGAGCCGGAGCCCTTCCTGGACGGCCCGGGCCACCCGGGCCGCGGCGGCCTCAGGGTCCGCCCCCGGCCGGACCTCGACCCGCACGGTGGCCTCGTCCTGGTCTCGGGGCCTCTCCACCACGACCTGGTAGCGGGCGACCTCCGGGACCGCGCGCAGGACGCGCTCGGCCTCGGACGGGTGGACAAACAGGCCCCGGATCTTGACGGCCTCGCCGACCCGGCCGAGGAGAGGACTGATGCGCGGCGCCGTGCGCCCGCACGGGCAGGCCCCGGGGAGCGCGGACGCCAGATCGCCCGTGCCGAAGCGGATCAGGGCGTAGGGAGGTTCGAGGAGTGTCAGGACCACTTCCCCGGCCTCCCCCGCGGGGACGGGGTGGCCGGTCTCGGGGTCCAGCACCTCCACCACCACCCGGTCGCTCACGTGGAGCCCCTGGGCCAGCGGGCACTCGTAGGCCACGAGCCCGAGGTCCGCGATGGCGTAGGCCTGGGTCACGCGGACCCCGAACTCGTCCCGCAGGCGCTGGCGGAGCGACTCGGGGAGGGGCTCGGCGGAGCCGAGGCCCCTCCGGACGCGGTGCGGGACCCCGAGGGCCCGCGCCCGCTCCAGGAGGGTCGCCATGAAGCTCGGCGTTCCCACGAGCCCGGTCACCCCCAGGTCCCCGAGGGCCCGCGCCTGAGTCTCGGTGTTCCCCACGCCCCCCGGGACGACGACGCAGCCGAGCTGCTGGAGGGCCCCGTCCATCATGTGGCCCGCAGGCGTCAGGTGGAAGGAGAAGGTCACGAGCGCGATGTCGCCGGCCCGGAAGCCCGCCGCGTGGAGGGCCGGGGCCATCCCCCAGTAGTCGACCCCGGCCGGCTCGGGGTCGTAGATGGGGCCCGGGGAGACGAAGATCCGGCGCAGGGCCCCCACGGGGGCGCCGAGGAGGCCGCCGAAGGGCGGGGAGGCGGCGTGGAGCTGCGGCAGGGCGTCCTTGCGCAGGATGGGGAGGTCGCGGAGGTCCGCGACGTCCCGCACCCTGTCGGGGTGGAGGCCGCAGGCCTCCATCCGAGCGCGGACGGCGGGCGCCGCGGCGTAGGCGGCGGCGAGGGCCGCCCGCAGGCGCCGGGCCTGGCGCTCGGCCCGCACCTCCGGCGCCATGGCCTCGGCGGGATCGTACAGGGTGTCGGGCCGGTCCTCTACAGCCACCGCTTCCGTCTCCGGTAGTACTTGAAGGCCAGGTAGTCGCGCCGCCGCCCGCTGCCGGTGAGCCCCAGGTAGAACTCCTTGACGTCGGGATTGTCCCGGAGCTGGCCCGCCGGCCCCTCCATCACGATCCGGCCGTGCTCCATGACGTACCCGTAGTCGGCGATGGCCAGGGCCTGGCGCGCGTTCTGCTCCACCAGGAGGACGGTGAGGCCCTGCTCGTCCCGCAGGCGGCGGACGATCTCGAAGATCTCGCGGACGAGCAGGGGGCTCAGCCCGAGGGAGGGTTCGTCGAGCAGGAGGAGGCGCGCCCGCGCCACGAGGGCGCGCCCGATGGCCACCATCTGCTGCTCTCCCCCGGACAGGTAGCCCGCGAGCCGCCTCGCGTGGCGCGCGAGCGGGGGAAAGTAGCTGTACACCAGGTCCCGCCGCTCCTCGTAGCCCCCGCGGGCGGCCACCGCGCCCACCCGGAGGTTCTCCTCCACCGTGAGGTGCTTGAAGACGCGCCGCCCCTCCAGCACCTGGACGATCCCCGCCCGCACGATCTCCTCGGGCGGCAGGCCGTCGATCCTCCGGCCCCCGTAGGTGATGGTCCCGTCCCGGACCTCGCCGTCCTCCGAGCGGAGGAGCCCCGAGATGGCCCGGAGGGTCGTGGTCTTGCCCGCGCCGTTGGTCCCGAGGAGCGCGACGATCCGCCCCGCCGGCACGGTGAGGGAGACGCCCCGCAGGACCTGGATCACGTCGTGGTAGACCACCTCGATGTTGTTGACGAGGAGGGACTGCGCCCCCTCCCCCTCGCGGGCCGGGCCGTCCCGGCGGGGGGCCGCAGCGGAGAGGAGGTCCGGGCCCGGGCTCATCGCGGCGGCGTGAGCCAGCCCGTGATGGGCTTGAACTGCTTGGTCCGCACGTCGGCCTCGAGGAGCTTGATCCCCTCCGCGCCCTTCCGCTTGGCCGGCCCGTAGCTGATGGGGGCGGTGAGCCCCCCCGTGGTCATGCGGAGGGCGCCGAGCGCCGACCGGATGCCGGCGCGCGTGGGAGAGGGGGCCCGCTTGAGGACCTCCACCCACACCATGGCGTGGACGACCCCCTGGGTGTAGTGGAGGGGGCGCACCGTCACCTCGGGGTGGTAGGCCGCGTTGAGCCGGTGCACCTGCGCCATCCCCGGCACCGCCTCGAACCAGTTGCTCACGAAGGTGCTGGCGATGACGCCGTTCGCCGCCTCGCCCGCCAGGTCGAAGAGGAGCTGGTCGCCGATGTAGTGGATGCCCAGGATCTGGGCGTCGAGGCCCAGCTTGCGGGCGTCCCGGGCCACGATGGCCGCCGGGCGCGCGACGTTCTGGATGATGATGTGGGTGGGCGCGTACCGCTTCATGGTGAGGAGCTGGCTCGTGGCGTCCAGGACGTTGCTCGGGACCTCCTCCACGTCGACGATCTCGACGCCGATGGTGGGGGCGTAGGCCTTGGCCGGGCCCACGGGCGACCGGCCGTACTCGGAGTTGTGGACGGCCAGGGCCACCCGCGGCCGGCCGATCCCCTTGTAGGTGCGCTTCACGTAGTCGAGGAGCGTCTTCATGTGGTCGGTGTAGCTGGGGCCGATCAGCCAGATCCAGTCGTTGGGCGGGTCCAGGAGACCCTCGTGGAGGCTCGCGGGGATGTAGGGGATCCCGTAGCTCTCGATCTGGGGCTTCATGAGGATCGAGTCGCCCGTGCCCCAGCCGCTGATGGCGGGGACCTGGTCCTGCTCCACCAGCTTCTTCAGGAAGGCCACGGCCTGGTCGGGCTTGTACTGGTAGTCCGACCAGATGAGGTCGATCTTCCCCCCGTGCTCGTTCACCCACCGGATGTAGTCCCGGAAGCCGTCGGCGAAGTGGCTCCCCACGTCGCCCGTGGCCCCCGTGACGTCGAACAGGGCCCCCAGCTTCACCGGCCGCTGCTGGGCCCCTCCCTCGAGCGGGCCGAGGAGCGCGGCCGCACCGGCCCCTCCCACCGCCCTGAGAAACTCCCGCCGCCTCATCATGTCCATCCCCCCCTCGTGGGCGTCTCCCGGGCCCGGAGGCCCGGGGGTCTGTCAGTAGGCAAAGGGCCAGGTCTTGAAGTAGGCGCGCACCACCCTCCACCGGTCCGCCAGCCCCTCGGGCTCGAACAGGAGAAAGGCGATGATCACCGCGCCGAAGACCACCTCCCGCAGGGCGATGAGGGCGTTGGTGATGCCGGGGAAGACGCCGGAGAGGGCCTGGCTCCCCGCCCGGAGGACCTCGGGCAGGACCGTGATGACGACGGCGCCGTAGATGGGGCCGAGCACCGTCCCGAGCCCCCCCACGATCCCCATGGCGAGGTAGTCGATGGACAGGTCCAGCGTGAACTTGTCCGGGACGACGACGCCCAGGTAGTAGGCGTAGAGGGCCCCCGCCACGCCCACCATGAAGCTGCTCAGGGAGAAGGCCAGGAGCTTGTAGGGGAAGAGCGGGATCCCGATGGCCGCCGCCGCGCGGTCGTTGTCGCGGATCGCCACGAAGGCGCGCCCCACACGGGTCCGCAGGAGGTTACAGGAGAGGACGGTCGTCAGGACCGCCGCCGCGCTGATCACCCAGAAGAAGGCCCGCTCCCCCGCCACCCGCCAGGGCCCCAGCCAGGCGGGGGGGACCACGTAGCCGGAGGTGCCGCGGGTGAGCCAGTCCCAGTGGACGAAGATGTACTCGAGGATAAACTGGGCGGCCAGCGTCGCGATGGCCAGGTAGAGGCCCTTGAGGCGCAGCGACGGGATGCCGAAGACGGCGCCGCACCCGGCCGTCAGGAGCCCGGCGGCCGGGACGGCGGCCCAGAAGGGGAGGTGGAGCCGGGCGCCCAGGATCGCCCCGGCGTAGGCGCCGACCCCCATGAAGGCCCCGTGCCCGATGGTGATCTGGCCCGTGTAGCCCGTGAGGAGGTTGAGGCCGGTGGCGCCGATGACGGCGAGCCCGGCCAGGTTGGCGAGCGTGAGGAGGTAGGGCCCCGCCACGAGCGGCACCCCGACGAACCACAGGACGAGGAAGGCCCCCAGGGCCAGGCGCCCCACGTCGTTCTCGAAGAGGCTCGCCTCGTCCTGGTAGCGGACCTTGAAGTTGCTGCAGTCGGACAGGACGAGCCGCACGGTCACACCCGCTCGATCTCGACGGTGCCGAAGAGCCCGTAGGGGCGGACCATGAGCACGAGGACGAGCACGAGGAAGGGGGCCACCTCCTTGGCCCCCCCGCCCACCAGCGGGTCCACGTAGCCGCCCGCCAGGTTTTCCAGGACCCCGATGGCGAGGCCCCCCACCACGGCCCCCGGCACGCTGTCGAGCCCGCCGAGGATGACCGCGGGGAAGACCTTGAGCCCGATGAAGCTCAGGGCGTCGGCGTTGAGCCCGTTGATGCTCCCCACCACGACCCCCGCGGTGGCCGCGACCGCCGCGGCGATGGCCCAGGAGGCCCCCAGCACCCGCGGCACGCTCACGCCCAGGGCCTGGGCCGCCTGCTGGTCGTCGGCCACGGCGCGCATGGCCACTCCCAGCGTCGTCCCCCGGAAGAAGGCGACGAACACGCCCAGCATCAGGAGGGAGATCACGAGCGCCCCCAGGTGGACGGGGGAGACGATGAGGGGGCCCGCCCGCAGCGGGGATTCGGGCAGGAGCTGCGGGAACCCGAAGTTGCCCGCGCCCCAGCGCAGGAGGATGACCCCCCGGAGGACGGCCGCGAGGCCGACCGTCACCATGATGACGGCGATCACGGGCTTGCCGATGAGGGGCCTGAGGAGGAGCCGCTCCACGAGGAGGCCGAGGAGCAGGCTCCCGAGGAGGCTCCCCAGGACCGCCAGGGCGAAGGGGAGGCGCGTGAGCTGGGCCAGGAGGAGGGCCCCGAAGGCCCCGAGGGCGAGGAAGTAGCCCTGGGCCAGGTTGAGGACGCGGCTCGCCTTGTAGACCACGACAAAGCCCAGCGCGGCGAGGGCGTACACCATGCCCACGGCCACGCCGGTGACCACCAGCTGGAGGAAGATGGTCACCCGACCGGCACCTCCTCCACCCGGACCGCGGTCTCCACCACGGCGGTGGTGCCGTCCTGGTAGGTGATGGTGGCGCGGACGGGGACCCGCTCGCCCCGCTCCCCGTAGAGGGCCTCGATGAGCCCCCCGTAGCGCTCGGCGATGAGCCGCCGGCGCACCTTGCGGGTGCGCGTGAGCTCCCCGTCGTCCGCGTCCAGCTCCTTGTAGAGGAGCACGAACCGCCGCACGCGGGCGGCCGGGGGGAGGTCGCGATTGGCCCGGCAGACCTCGCCCGCGACGAGCGCGTACACCTCCGGCTTCTGCGAGAGGTCGGTGTAGGTGGTGTAGGCGAGCCTGTGGTCCTCGGCCCACTTGCCCACGACCCCCATGTCGATGCAGAGGAGGGCGGCGACGAAGGGGCGGCCGTGGCCGATGACGACGGCCTCCCGGATGAACGGGCTGAACTTGAGCTTGTTCTCGATGAGCTGCGGCGAGAAGAGCGTCCCGTCGGCGAGCCGCATGACGTCGCTCATCCGGTCGATGACCACCAGGTGGCCGTCGTCCGTGAGGAAGCCCGCATCGCCCGTGTGGAGCCACCCGTCCCGCAGGGCCTCGCGCGTGGCCTGGGGGTCCTTGTAGTACCCGAGGAACACGCTGGCGCTGCGCTCGAGGATCTCGCCCTCGGGCGAGATGGTGAGCTCCACGCCGGGGATGGGCCGGCCCACCGTGTCGAACCGCACGTCGCCGTCGCGGTGGACGCAGCTGAAGCCGGAGATCTCCGTCTGGCCGTACAGCTGCTTGAGGTTCACGCCGAGGGCGTGGAAGAACCGGAAGGTGTCGGGCCCGAGGGCGGCCCCGCCCGTGTAGGCGTGCCGGATCCGCAGGAGCCCGAGCTCGTCGCGCACGGCGCGGAAGGCCAGGACGTAGCCGAGCCCCTGGAGGAGCCGGTCCCGGAGCGAGAGGCGCTGCCCGCGCAGGCGGCGCTCGGCCACCGCCCCGCCCCACGCCATGGCGAGCCGGTAGGCCGCCCGCTTGAGGGGGGTCGTCTCCATGAGCTTCACCTGCACCTGGCGCGTCAGGGCCTCCCACAGCCGCGGCGGCGCGAACATCACGTGGGGGCCGATCTCCCGCAGGTCGCGGAGGGCGGTCTCCGCCTCCTCCGGGAAGTTGACGGTGAGGCCGAAGACGAGGGCGGTGGCGATGGACATGTCGATCTCGCCGATCCACGCGAGCGGCAGGAAGGAGACCAGCTGGTCCTCGGCCCGGACGGGATCCACCTCGGCGAAGCTGAGCGCCATGGTGACGAGGTTCCGGTGGGTGAGCATGGCGCCCTTCGGGGGGCCCGTCGTGCCGGACGTGTAGCAGATGTTGGCCACGTCCTCGGGTCGGCCGCTCTGGAGGAGCGTCTCCCACAGCCCCCGGCGCTCGGCGTCCTCGTGCCACCCCAGCGCCTCCACCTCGGGGAACCGCATCACCCGGGGATCCCGGACCCGGTGCATCCCCTTGGGCTCGACGGTGATGATGCGCCGCACCGTGGGGATGCGGTCTCCTCCGTCCAGGAGCTTGTCCAGCTGCTCCTGGTCTTCGGCCACCACGAACACGGCGTCACTGTGGTCGACGACGTAGCCCACCTCCTGGGCGATGGCGTCCTGGTAGAGGCCCACGACGATCCCGCCCACGCCGAGGGTGCCCAGCTCGGCGTACAGCCACTCGGGGCGGTTGCCGCAGAGGATCGCGACCTTCTCCCCGGGCCGGAGGCCGAGGGCCACGAGGCCGAGCCCGAAGGCGCGGGCGTGGGCCTCGTACTCGCGCCAGGAGTACTCCTGCCAGACCCCCAGGTCCTTGTAGCGGAGCGCCACCTCCGCCCCGCGGGGGCCCGCGGCGTGGTGGCGGAGCAGCTGGGGCAGGGTCATCCGGCGGAGGTCCTCGGAGGAGGTCATGCCGACACCTCCTCGCCCAGGTAGGCGCGGACGACCCGCGGGTCGTCGCGGACCGCCTCCGGGGTCCCTTCGGCGATCAGGACGCCGTAGTCCAGGACGCCGATCCGGTGGGAGATGTCCATGACGACCCCCATGTCGTGCTCGATGAGGAGGAGGGTGATGCCGAAGAGCTCGTTGGCGTCCACGATGAACCGGACCATGTCCTGCTTCTCCTCCACGTTCATCCCGGCCATGGGCTCGTCCAGGAGGAGGAGGTCGGGTTCCGTGGCGAGGGCCCGGCCCAGCTCGACGCGCTTGCGGAGCCCGTAGGGGAGCGCGCCGACGACCGCGTGTCGCACGGGCTCCAGTTCCAAGAAGTCGATGACCTCCTCCACGCGCCGCCGGTGGGCGGCCTCCTCCCGCTCCGCGCGCCCGTAGTAGAATGCGGCGGCGAGCACGCCGTACCGGATGTGCCGGTGGCGCGCCAGGAGGAGGTTCTGGAGGACCGTGGCGCCGGTGAAGAGCTCGATGTTCTGGAAGGTGCGGCCGATGCCCAGCCGGGCGATCTCGTGGGGGGGCAGGCGGGTGATGTCGCGACCGCGGTAGAGGATCCGTCCGGCCCGGGGGTGGTAGAACCCGTTGATGCAGTTGAGGAGGCTCGTCTTGCCCGCCCCGTTGGGCCCGATCACGGCCAGGCGCTCGCCCGGGCGGACCTCGAGGGAGACGTCGGTGAGCACCTGGAGACCCCCGAAGACGAGCGACAGGCGGTCAACCTGGAGTAGAGGCCCCACCGTGTCCCCAGCCACGGCTCCCCCCGGCACCCGGGACCTTTTCCGGGCCCCGGTGTGAGACAGGGTGTTCGACCGACGGGGAGGTTTTCCCTGGGCGCCCGGGAGCCCTGGCCCCTGGGGGAACGCCCTTTCGAATGCAGCCGGGACCCCCGGGCGGGCCGCCTCCGGCCGAGGAGCGCGCCTGCGGGGAGGCTACCGCCTGCTGCGCCTCCGTGACTTCCGGGCGGCGCCGCGCTGCCGGCGGGGGCTCTCGAGCCACGCCGAGGCCCCGGGCGTGGTCTCCCAGGCCGCCTGCAGAAGGCGGGCGCAGAGGACGGCTTCTTCCTCGCTACCCGGCGCGTAGGCCTGGGGCTCATCCACAGGGAGGTCGTCCTCTCCTGTGAGGTACGCCGCGACGCGACGGTTCGCGCGCAGGGCCCGGCGCAGGCGCTGCCGCGATACCGGGGTGTCCCCCTCCCGGCGGAACGACCACAGGGCCCACCCGTACAGCCAGATCGCCGACGGCTCGTCCCCGAACTGCCGGAGCAGCGCGCCCGCCTCCTCGTCGCGTCCCCGGGCGAGGAGGGCGGCGAGCAGGCTGTAGCGGACCCCCTGGTTGTCGCCGGGGTTCAAGCGCAGGAGGTCCCTGTAGTGGACGATGGCGTCGTCGACCCGGCCGAGGGCCTCGAGACACTGCGCCAGTCCGAAGCGGGCGCGCATGTAGGGCCGGGTCCGCACGAGCCCCCAGAAGTGGCCCGCGTCCTCGGCGAAGGCCCGCTGGCCGAGCGCGCGCTCTCCCGCCGCGACGGCCTGCGCGTAGAGGTCGCAGGCCTCTTCCACGCTCCCCGCCTCTTCCGCCAGGATCACGTAGGCGTCAGCGCAGTCGGGCGACAGCTCAAGGGCCTTCCGCGCCAGGAGGATCCGCCGCCGTCCCCGCGTCCCGAAGGCGCGGTAGGCCAGGTCCTGCGCCCGCTCAAGCGGCGTCTCGGCCGAGGAGGGAATGGCATCGAGGGTGCGCCCCGAGACCTGCGTGAGGATCTCCTGCACGTCCTCCTGAGTACGAGCCCCCGAGCGGTCGACGATCCGCTCGATCTCGAGGAGCGCCCGCTCCATCTCCCGGCGGTCCACGAGGGGTCCCGACCCGATCGGATCGGGCGCGTCGAGGGGAAGGAGGAGCGAGGGGAGGGCGAGCTGGTACGTGGCCGGGCCGTCGGCGGTGTGCACGTCGCGGGTCCAGCGCCCCCGGTCGATCTCCTCGTCGGTGGTGGCCGCAAGCGCCCGGAGGAGCCCCTCCAGGTAGGAGAGGACCCCGGCATCGGGCCGGCTCACGGTCCCATCAGGGTTGAACCGCACCGCCACCGGGTAGGCCTCCTCTCCCGCGACCGGAAGTCCGTGCTCCTCCCACAGGTCGGCGTCAGGGAACGGCATCCCATAGATGGGGCCGAAGAAGACCGACCACCGGGCGCCTCCCGGCAGGGGGGCGGACTCCTCCCAGGCGGCAAACGCCCGGTACTCGCCCTCGGACTCGAAGAACCCCAGGCCGAAGACCTCGCCTCCCCCGCCCAGGACGACGGCGTACTCCAATTCCGCCATCGCCCGCGGTGCCTCCACGTGGATGAGGTCCTCGCTCGACAGGAGCCGCCAGGGGGCCGCCTCGTAGAAGCCCTTCGCGGCCTCGGCAAAGGCCCGCAGCCGCTCCACCGTGACGCCCGGCGCCTCGAGGGCTCCGGGCGGGAGAGGCCCCTCCCCCATGCGCTCCCCCATCTCGGCGAGCACCCTCTTCGCCTCCGGGACGTCGGGGGAGACGACCAGCGAGATCTCGCTGTCCCCGAGGGCGTCCAGCAGCCGCGCGCCCAACTCCCGGTCCGCCACCTCGAGACGTTCGGGGCGGCAGCCCATGAGATTCCGCTTCAGGCCGAACTCCACGAGCGCCTCGAGCGCGAGGGTCCAGTCGGCCGTGCCCGGCTGCCGCTCCAGCGTGAGGTGCACAAAGCCCGTGCCGAGGCTGGTCCAGACCCCCGCCCACGGCCGGTAGGGCTTGCCCTGGGGCCCCTCGGGGATCCAGGTGGGGAGGCGCAGGAGACCTCCCTGCCAGCACTCCCCGGAGCGCTGCGGCAGCCTCTCGAACTCCAGGATTGCCTTCCGGGACACGGGGGCCACGACGTCCTCCTTCCCCGCGGTACCGCGTCGGACCACACGAGCGGGTCTTCGCGCCCGCATGGGGCTCTCCTGCCGCGGGCCGCGATCTCAGCGCGTCTCCGCGGGCGCTCCCGCTGGCACCTTGCGCACGGTGACCTCCCGCACGACGAGCTCCTCGGCGCGGTTGCCGGCGCCGTTGACGGCGAAGTCCCACCCCCAGGTGCTGCAGAAGGCCGCGTCCGTGAGGCGGACCGTGTAGGAGACCCACCCGTCGCCCGGCTCGACCCACTGCCACGGCGTGAACCGGTACCCGCGGGTGGAGTCGTAGAACAGGTCGAACCCCACGCGGTGCGGCGCGCTCGCGCGGTGGACCACCACGGTGACGAGGATGTCCCACTGCCCGGCGACGTAGTACGCGAAGGAGTGATCCACATCGAAGTACAGGTACACGGCATCGCGCGCCTGGTCGGTCCGGACGGCCTCCACGCCGTCGACCTCCACGGGGCGGACCGCGCCGGAGGGGATCACGCGGAACCGCTGGTTGTAGAGACCCCGCTCCACATTGGTGGGCCCGAGGACCGCCGAGACCTCCTCCGCCCGGGAGTAGTCGTCGGCCGGGTCCCGCGGGATCCGGAGGGGCCCGGTCCGGGCCTCCCGCGACGCCTCCTCCACGAGGTCGGAGGGGAGCCCGCGGACCACGAGGGGGTGCTCCCCCGCCTCTACCGAGACGCCGCCTTCGAGGGCCACGCGCCGGGGTCCCCCTGCCGACCACAGGACCGCAAAGGGCCCGCGCGCGTCCTGGAACACAAGGGCTGCGACGCCCGGCCCCCGCGAGAGGGGCCCCACGAAGGCCGCGTCCCGGAGGGCGGGTGCGAGGGCCGCCACCTGCGTCACCGCGTCCGCAGGCCAGAGGACCGCCGCGGCGCCCGCCGCGCGGGCCGCGACGGTCATCTGGACCTCCGTCTCGGCGGGCACCGGTCGTGCGGGGCGCCCAGCGAGCGGGGCCAGCGCCACCCACACCTCGTGGCGCCCGTCGATGGCCCCGCGGGACCGGGCCACGCTCAGGGCCTCCATCACGTCCCCGGGCGAGCGGTCCCGGGGCCACAGGAGCACGGCGTCGAAGTCCGAGCCGGCGCGGCGGACGAGGGTCGCAAGATAGGGGAGATCAAGGCCCGGGGGAGCGGCCGCCACCACGAGGGCCCCGGGAGACAGGCGGCGCACCTCTTGGCGAGCGCTCCGGAGCAGGCCCATGTAGTCGGCCGTCGTCCCCCGGAAGTCGGCCATGGCGAGGGACGGCTCCACGAGCCACGCCGCGACATGGGCCCGGTACCGCGCCACGAGCGCCCCAAGGAAGGCGGTCCACGCCGCAAGGTGACGTGGAGGCTCGTGGCGCCACACCTCCTCCGGGGCGTCCGGGGTGAGGGCCGCCCAGCGGGGAGTGTTCGCGATCGCGAGGAGGACCCGGAGCCCCGCGCGGCGGACGTCCCGCACCTCGCGGTCCAGCTCCCCCCACCGGTAGCGGCCGGGGGAGGGCTCGAGCCGGCTCCAATCGGCGAGCACCGTCCCCCACACGACCCCCTCCGGGCGCGCCCCGGTCCGGTCGGCCCCGGTGCCGAAGATGATCCCGAGGGAGAAGGACCCGGATCCCTGCGCGGGGAGAGGAAGAGGTCCCCCCAGAAGCGAGCCCGCGGCGAGGAGGCCGGCGAGGAGGGCGGCGAGGACTGTCCTCGACGTCTCCCTTCCGACCCCCGGGGGATCGGAACCCCGACGCAGATCCGGTGCCGCAGCCCCCCCAGGCTGCATAGGCGAGCGCGCAGTGCCCCCGGCGGGGTGGGGCCTCTTCGCTCTCCGTCCGACGGCGGTGAGCACTGAGGGTGGATAGGCCGTCACGGTGGAACTCCGATCGTCGTCTCCGTAGTCAGGTGCAATTGACAAGAGACCAGTTAGCCCCCTGAAACGGCAAGAGAGCCTTAGAGGATGCTCTCGCCCTCAACGCCCGTTTCCCTCCCCAGGGTTTTCGGTGCTGCCCGGAATTTCCCCTGGGAGGCGTGGGGCCCGTCGCGCCGGCTTGGCCGGGGAGGGCCGGTGGGCGAGAGAGCGGCCCGAAGCCTCCTCGGCCCCGGGGGAGCGCCCAGCCCGCTGACCTCCCGGTGGTCATCTTCCGAGGCGCGCGGAGGAAGCCCTCCCCTCCGGAGTGGAATATCTAGCGGCATGTGGCAGGCACCTCGAGCGGTCTCCCTCGTCACCGGCCGGGGCGAGGGCGGGACCGAGATCAACGCCTTCGACCGCGCCCTCCAGGATGCCGGCGTGGCCGACCTCAACTTCCTCCGGGTGTCGAGCATCCTCCCCCCCGGGGCGCGCATCATCGAGCTCCCCCCCTATCCCCCGGGCATCCTCATGCCCGCCGTGTTCGCGCGCATGACCAGCACCCAGCCGGGCGACCGCATCAGCGCGGCCATCGGGATCGGGATGTGCCGGGACCGCCACGGGGTCATCATGGAGTACGCGGGCCGCGTCTCGCGGGGGGAGGCGGAACGGACCGTCCGCCGCATGGTGGAGGAGGGCTTCGAGATCCGGGGCCTCCCCCTGGACGACGTCCACGTGGTGGGGATCGAGCACACCGTCCACCGCGCGGGCTGCGTCGTCGCGGTCGCCCTCCTCTGGCCCACGCCCACCGGGCTATGAGGGGCGCGTGGATCTTCGACCAGGGGGGACCGGACCTCGCGACCGCCTTCCGGGTGACCCGGCGCCTCCACGAGGAGCGGACTCCCTACCAGCACCTGGAGGTCTACGAGAACCCCACCTTCGGGCGGATGCTGGTGCTGGACGGGGCGGTCCAGACCACGGAGCTCGAGGAATTCGTCTACCACGAGATGCTGGTCCACCCCGCCCTGCTGACCCACCCCTCTCCTCGACGCGTGCTGATCATCGGCGGGGGCGACGGCGGCGCCCTGGAGGAGGCGCTCAAGCACCCGCTCGAGCGCGCGGTCATGGTGGAGATCGACGAGGCGGTGGTGCGAGCGAGCCGGGCGTACCTCAGCACCATCTGCCAGGACGCCTTCGACGACCCGCGGGCCCAGCTGGTGATCGGCGACGGGATCGCCTTCGTGGCGGGGGGCGGCGACTCGTTCGACGTGGTCCTCGTGGACTCCACCGACCCCCAGGGGCCGTCGCTGGGGCTCTACAGCCCGGACTTCTACAAGCAGGTGGCAGCCCGTCTCGCCCCGGAGGGAGTCCTGGCCGTCCAGTCGGGCTCCCCCCTCTACCAGCGGGACCTCCTCGCGGCCGTCCGCCGCCACCTCCGGGCGGTCTTCCCCCACGTGAGGACGTGTCTCGCCACGGTGGTGGCCTACCCCGGGGGCCTGTGGTCCTTCACGCTCGCGTCCCGGGGCCGCGACCCGGCGGCGCTGTCGGCCGAGGAGATCGCGCGGCGCACCCAGGACCTGGGGCTGCGCTACTACGGTCCGCTCGTCCACGGGGGCGCCTTCCACCTGCCCCCCTACCTCCGCGACCAGCTGGGCGAGGGATGAGGTTTCTCGGCGCCCGGGCCCCGGGCCCCTCCCTTCCCGCGGGCGCCCTGGTCCTCACGGGCGCGCCCTACGACACGACGAGCTCCTTCCGACGGGGGAGCCGGTACGGTCCCGCGGCCATCCGGTGGGCGTCGGAGAGCATCGAGACCTACAGCCCGCTCGTGGACCGCGACCTCGGGGACGTGCCCTTCTGCGATGCGGGCGATCTCCCCCTGGAGGGGCTCGAGCCCGGGCGGATGGTCCGCCTCATCCGCCGGGAGCTCCTTCCCGGGGTGCCCTTTGTCCTGGGGGGCGAGCATACGGTGACCCTCGGGGTCGTCCAGGCCCTCGCCCAGCGGCATCCCGATCTCGTGGTGGTCCAGTGGGACGCCCACACGGACCTCCGGGACGAGTACGGGGGGGAGCGCCTGGGCCACGCCACGGTGATGCGCCGCCTCCTGGAGAACGGCTGCCCCCTCGTCCAGCTGGGGATCCGGGCGGGGACGCGGGAGGAGTTCTCCCTGGGACGGGCACGGAGCCTGTGCCTCTCGCGGAGCGTCCTCCCCCCTCCCCCGCTCCTCGCGCAGCTCCGGGACCGCCCCCTCTACCTCACCGTGGACATCGACGTCCTCGACCCGGCCGTGGCGCCCGGCACGGGCAATCCCGAGCCCGACGGGGCCGGCTACGCCCAGCTCCTCGAGGCCCTCCGGAGGTTCGAGGGCCACCGCGTCGTGGGGATGGACCTCGTGGAGGTCTCGCCACCCTGCGATCCCACGGGCGCGACGGCGGTCATCGCCGCCTCCCTCGCCCGCGAGATGATCCTCCTCTTCGCCCCGCGCCCGTGACGGATCCGGGCGCTAGCCCGTGTTTGACAGGAGCGGCCCGCTTCGAGCCGTGGGGCAGGTAGGCTGATTGCCGAAAGCCGCATCATTCCTGCATTTCTTAAAGCGACGGGCGTGCGCGCCGCGAAATCTGTTGTGAAACTCGTAGACGGATTTATCGGAAGGATAGCAGGAATAGAAAGATATTCGTCGAAGCATAGTTATGAGATGTTCCTCCGGGCAATCACCAAGCAGTATCCTTCCGGCCCGGTGCAGTACCTCTACCTGCTGGAGGGCTTCCGCGACGGGGGCCGCGTTCGCCAGCGGGTCGTTGCCAACCTGGGCCGGGCCGATCGCCTGGCTCCTCACCTCGATGACCTGATTCGCCTCCTGCGCCCCTACCTGGCCCACCCGGTCGGCCGGCTGGACGCCGTGGAGAGCCCGCACGCCCTCACCTACGGACCGGTCGCCGTGGCGCGCCAGCTGTGGGACCGGGTCGGCCTGGGCGCCATCGTCGCCCGACACTGCGGGCAGGACGTGGCCGAGCGGGCGTTTGTGCTCGTCGCCCACCGCCTGCTGCACCCGGGCAGCGAGCATGCCCTGGCGTGGTGGCTGGAGGAGAGCTACGTCACCGACACCCAGGGGCGGCGCTGGCTGCCGGAGTGGGAGGCGCGGGGCCGGGTGCGCGTGTGCCACCGCCAGTTGCAGCGGTGGTATCGCACGCTGGATCGCCTCCTCGCGGCCAAGGCTGCCATCGAGCAGGACGTCTACCTGCACCTGCGCGATCTGTTCGGCCTGCAGGTGGACCTGGTCTTCTACGACCTGACCAGCACCTACTTCGAGGGGACGGGCCCGGAGGAGCTGGCCGACTACGGGCGGTCCCGGGACGGGCGGCCGCGCAACCGGCAGGTGCTGGTAGGCGTGGTGATGGCCAGTGGCTGGCCGATCGCTTCCTACGTGTTCCCGGGGCGGCAGGCGGACAAGACCACGGTGCAGGGGGTGCTGGCCGATGTCCGCGCCCGGTTTGCGCTGCAGCGGGTGGTGTGGGTGGCCGACCGTGGCATGGTCAGCGACGAGAACTTGGCGACGATGAGCCAGGGTGAAGACCGCTACCTGGTCGGCCTGCAGCGGCGGCGCAATCCCACCGCGCAGGCCGCACTCCAGGCTGCTGTCGGCCCCTGGCAGCCGCTGCCCGAAGGCGGGGAGGTGACCGAGGTCCACCTGCCTGGCGATCCGACGCGGTATATCGTGGTGCGCAGCCCCGACCGGCTGGGCTACGAGCAAGCGATGCGCCGCCAGTCGATGCGCCGCTGCCGGGATGCGTTACGGGAACTCCAGCAGACAGTCGCCTCCGGGCGCCTGCGTGCCCCCGAGAAGATCGGCGCGCGGGCTGGCGCGATCCTTGCCGAGCACCACGGCCACCGCTACTTCGCCTGGCGGCTAGAGCCCGACGGCCAGTTCCGCTTCTGGGTCGACCGCGCCAAGCTCCGCGCCGAACGGCGCGTGGAAGGGACCTTCCTGCTGCAGACCAACGACCCGACCCTGACCCCCTTGCAGCTCGTCGCCGCCTACAAAGATCTCCAGACCGTCGAACGCGCTTTCCGCGCTCTCAAGGATGTACTGGCCATGCGCCCCATCTACCACCAGACCCCGCCCCGGGTCCGCGGGCACCTCTTCGTCGCCCATCTCGCCCTACTACTGGGCTGTGCGCTGGAGAAGGCCCTCCGGCGCGCGGGCTTGACCCTGGCACTGGACGTTGCCCTGGCCGCGCTGCGCCCGATACGCCTGGTCACCCTGGAGCTGGAGGATCAGCAGGCCCGGGTCCTCACCAAGAAGCTGCCGCCCCATGCCCAGGCGGTCCTCAAGGCCGTGGGCTTGGCCCGCCTCCCCGTCCCAGAAGGCCCGTAGTGAAACCGCTTTTCCAGAAATCCTTCAATGGTGCGGATTTCAGCCCCTGAGATGTCAAACATGGGCTAGCCGCCCCACACCGCGCGGAAGACCCGGAGGGCGTTGCCGCCCATGATCGCCGCCACCTGCTCCGGGGTGTAGCCGCGCCGGGCCAGGGCGCGCGCCAGGACGGGAAACTTGGAAGCGTTCTCCAGCCCCCGCGGGGTCGAGGAGATGCCGTCGAAGTCCGACCCCATGGCCACGCACCCGACCCCGCCCACTCTGGCCAGGTGGTCGATGTGGTCCACCGCGCGGTCCACGGTGGCCTCCCCCAGGAACTCCGGGTAGAAGTTCACGCCGATCACGCCCCCCCGCTCGGCGAGGGCGCGGACCTGGGCGTCGGTCAGGTTCCGCGGGTGGCGATGCAGGGCCGCGGCATCGGAGTGGGACGCGACGAGCGGGCCCCGGGTCGCGCGCAGGACGTCCCAGAAGCTCGCCTCCGAGAGGTGGGAGACGTCCACGATCATGCCGAGCTCCTGCATCCGGCGGACCACGCGGCGCCCGAGGGGGGTGAGCCCCCCGTTCCTCCGCTCGAGGGCCCCGTCGGCGAGGCGGTTGCTGGGGTTCCAGGTGAGCGACATCATGCGGACGCCCGCCCGGTAGAGGACGTCGACCCGGTCCACGTCGTCCTCCACGGCGTCGGCGTTCTCGACGCTGAGGACGGCCGCGACCCGGCCCTGGCCGAGGAGGCGGTGGATGCCGCGGACCGTGGTGGCGAGCCCGATGGCCGAGCGGTGGGAGGCGAGCTGCGCCCGGAAGGCGCGGAGCAGAGCCCGCAGCCTCTCGTAGGAGCGGTCCGGGCCGAAGCTCGGCGCCACGTAGAGGGCGAAGACCTGCACGCCGACCCCTCCGGCCCGGAGCGCCCCGAGGTCGATGTGGCCGCCCCGACCCCGCTCCTCCAGCGTGGCCGCCCCGGCCTCCCAGCGGAGGACCGTGTCGCAGTGGAGGTCCACCACGAGCGGCGGCGTCACGGCCCGATCCGGTCCTGGGGGCACCGGCAGGGGGAGGTGCCGCAGCGCGGGCAGCCCCGGGCGTACCGGGCCAGCTCCCGGTCGAGGTCGACCCCGCACAGCACGGCGACGCTCACCGCCCACGCCACGACGTCGGACAGCTCGGCGGCCACGGCCTCCCGGTCGCCCTCCCGAAGCGCCTTTGCGACCTCGCCGACCTCCTCGACGAGCCTCCGAAACGTCCCGTCGACGCCGCGGAGGCGGTCCCGCGCGCCGAAGGTGGATGCGATCTGGGATTGCAACACGCTGAGGTCCATACCGGGTCAACTACCCCGGACTAAAGTCCGGGGCTTGGGAGGCACTCGGAACGGCCACTGCAAGGAGACATTATGCGAGGACAGCGGACGCTCCTCATCGCGCTTCCCTTCAGGGCCGGATTGACGCTCGGCGGTCGTCTCTCCCGCCCGGCCCGCCGCAGCACGGATGTCCCGCGCCGCGCGCCAGGACATGTTCCTCGCACCATTCAGGTGGGCGTTCAGCCCATATCCGCAGCGCTGGCATGCGAAGGCAGCCCCCGAACGTCGGGTGGCGCGGCTGCCGCACCGGCTGCAGT
>Ga0209581_1002358_pt1 | contig 18310 bp, 13 predicted proteins | sample Coa_R2_FD_187160 | JGI IMG/M metagenome (GOLD analysis project Ga0209581, IMG submission 187160) | Surface soil microbial communities from Centralia Pennsylvania, which are recovering from an underground coalmine fire - Coalmine... | ecosystem: Environmental > Terrestrial > Soil > Unclassified ...
GCTTTCCGTGCGGACGATACCAACGAGGTCCTGCATGGTTTCCTGCAGGTCGTATTGAATCTGGTATGGATTTTCGCCGGATGGACCGCGCTCGAAGGGTTGAAGCGCTGCTGTTGCAACGGATTGAAGGTGTTGCTCGTCAATGCCTGCCGCGCCGTTAGATTTTGCAAATTCGGCAGCATAACGTCCGGCGCGGCGCCCGAACACGAGCAAATCAGAGAGTGAATTGCCGCCGAGTCGATTGGCGCCGTGTAGTCCGGCGGCTGCCTCTCCCGCGGCGAAGAGGCCAGGAACGCTAGACATCTGCGAATCACCATCCACGCGGATACCCCCCATCATGTAATGCGTCGTGGGGCCGACTTCCATCGGCTCTTTGGTGATATCCAAATCCGCCAGCTGTTTGAACTGGTGATACATGCTGGGAAGCTTGCGTTTAATGTGCTCCTCGGATTTCGGAATGTGCTTCTTGATCCAGGAGATGTCAAGGAAGACGCCGCCATGCGGTGAGCCGCGGCCGGCTTTCACCTCGCGATTGATGCAGCGGGCAACGTGGTCGCGTGTGAGCAGCTCTGGCGGCCGGCGAGCGTTCTTGTCACCCTGCGTGTAACGCCATCCTTCGTCTTCGTTGTCGGCAGTCTGAGCTTTGTAGAGGTCGGGGATATCGTCGAACATGAAACGGCGGCCTTCGCTGTTTCGCAGCACGCCACCTTCGCCCCGCACGCCTTCCGTCACAAGAATGCCGCGCACGCTGATCGGCCAGACCATTCCCGTAGGATGGAACTGCACGAATTCCATGTCCTGAAGCTCAGCGCCGACCCGATAAGCGAGCGCGAGACCGTCTCCGGTATATTCCCAGCTATTGCTCGTCACTTTGAAGGCGCGGCCTATGCCTCCCGTAGCGATGACGACGGCCTTTGCCTGCCAGAGGTAAAAGCGGCCTTTCTCGCGGTCATATCCGCAGGCTCCGGCGATGCGGCCTGAGTCCATCAGCAGACTGAGCACGGTACATTCCATGTGGACTTCCATGCCGCAGTGGATGCCGTGGTCCTGCAGGGTACGGATCATCTCCAGGCCAGTGCGGTCGCCAACGTGAGCTAACCGCGGATAACGGTGTCCGCCAAAATTGCGCTGCAGGATGCGTCCGTCTTTGGTGCGGTCGAAGAGCGCGCCCCAGGCTTCCAGCTCGCGCACACACTCGGGAGCTTCTTTCGCGTGTAATTCGGCCATGCGCCAATTGTTCAGGTATTGGCCGCCGCGCATGGTGTCAGAGAAATGGACGCGCCAGTTGTCACGGTCATCGACGTTGGCCAGAGCTGCCGCGATGCCGCCTTCCGCCATGACGGTATGGGCTTTGCCGAGCAGAGATTTGCATACGACTCCGACTTTCGCCCCCGTGGATGCGGCTTCGATAGCGGCCCGCAAGCCTGCTCCGCCTGCTCCAATTACTAAGACATCGTAGGAGAAGCGCTGGAATTCGGGCATCTATAAAATTCTCCAATCGTGCCAGATGCCCATCGCGCAGAGGCGGACATAGATATCGGCGAAGCCGACCCAGAAGAGGCTCGCCCAGGCCCAGTTCTTATGGTTTCGATTCAGGAAGCTCACGCATTTGTAAAGCGCGCCGCGAATGGGGTGTTCGGATATGCGGTCGAAAGTGCCCCCGATGAGATGTCGAAAGGCGTGGCAACCGAATACATATCCACCGAGCAGGATCACGTTGATGACCAAAACCAGCGTGCCGACGCCGATGCCGAATCCGTCTGGAAAGAAGAAGGCTCGGATTGCATCGTAGACGAGAAATCCCCAGACAATGTAGGACAGTCGCAAAAAGTAGCGATGGAAATTCTGCCAGATGAGCGGGAAGCTGCGTTCGCCAAGATAGACCTTGCGCGGCTCGCCTACAGCGCATGCCGGAGGATCAGCCCAGAACGATTTGTAGTATGCGCCTCGGTAGTAGTAGCAAGTCAGGCGAAAAAGGCCGGGAATCCAAAGAATGAGGAACGCCGGTGAGAAGGGCAGAAAACCGGGATACCAGTGAGGCTTAGGCCCGAAAAGCGCGTGCGAAGAGCTACCAAACAGCTCTGGTGAATAGAAGGGCGAGATGTACGAACCAAAGGTATAGTACTGGTTTTGAAAAGCCGCCCACGTGGAGTAGATGATAAAAGCGCTGAAGCCGATAAATACGGCTGTGGGAGAAAGCCACCAGGCGTCTCGGCGCGAGGTCTGGCCGAAGCGGCCATTTTTCCAGACAATATCGGGAGCTGACATGAGTCCCTCCACGACGGAGGGATTCGTAAGCTGGCCCGTTCCGCCGCTGGCACGGCATTGTATAGCACAAACACAATTGTCATCTACAACCGAATAAATGGTTCTTCCGGGGCGTTAAAAATAAGCCCACCGCAATGGATTGTAATCACGATATATAATTAACTAACTGGTTAATTAATGAATTCGACCACTTCAAATAAAAACCGCCATGACCGTGCCGATCAGACACGCAAGAACATTCTTCAGGCAGCGGTGCGCGAATTCAGCACGCATGGTTTTTCCGGCGCTCGCACTGACGCTATTGCGGCATCGGCAAAGGTCAACAAGGCGCTTCTCTACTACTACTTCAAAAGCAAAAAAGCGCTTTATGCAGCCGCACTTGAAGAGGTTTCAGGAAAAGTCGTGGCCAGCGCGCTTGCCGCTCTCGATCCCAGGCACAGCTCTGGAGAACGTCTGCTGCGCATGGCCATTAATCACTTCGACCGCATCCTTACCCAGCGCGAATTTCAGAGCCTGATGCAGCAGGAAATGGTCCGGTTCCATCGCGGCGAGGGTGGCTCTGTGCCTCTGCTTATGCGAACAGCATTCAAGCCGCTGCTCGAAAAATTACGTGAAGCCGTGGACGAAGGAGTACGCAGCGGCGAGCTTTGCGAAGTGGATTGGCTTCAGGTGACGTATTCGATGTTTGGCGCGAATGTCTTCTATTTCATGAGCGCGCCTATGCTGCGTCTGGCTCTACCTTTTAAGCCTTTCGAAGTAGAGGCGCTCAGGTCGCGTCGCGAAGCTGCTGTGCAGTTTTTGGGCAATGCGCTGTTTGTAGATCGCGCGCGCGGCGCAAAGCTGGCAAAGCGCGTTTTGGCGGATATGCCCATGCCTCAGATCAAAAATTTCAAGGTTCGGAGAAAGTGGCTATGAATGCGCGCAACCGGATATTTGTGCTGCTTGGAATTCTGCTGGTCATCGCACTCGCCTGGTATTTCTTTTCGACGAATCGTTCCAGCGATCTGCAGCTGATCGGGATTGTCGATGCAAATGAGGTTGTCGTCAGCTCGCGCATTCCGGGCCGCATTCAGACACTTACAGTCGATGAAGGAGATGATGTGAAAGCCGGCCAGCTGATCGCCACCATTCAAAGCGATGATCTGGCTGCAGCGAGCCAGGCTGCCGCTGAAACAGCGAAAAGCCAGCAATACAAGCTGCAGGAAGCAAGCGCTACAGAACGTCAGGTGCGCGGCGGCACGTCCAGCCAGCTTACAAGTGCTGAGGCGCAGCTGCGTGTAGCGCAGGCTGCTCTCGTCCAGGCGCGTGCACAGTACGAACATCAGGAGGCCGATACTCGAAGGACTGTGGCGCTGGCTGCTCAGGGAGTGATGAGCGCGCAGGCGCGTGACGAGGCGACAACCTCTTTGAACGCTGCGAAAGCAGCCGTCGATTCCGCAAAAGAAAACGTGGCCGCAGCAGAAGGCGCCGTAAAACTCGCCATGGCCAACACAATTCAGGCCCAGGCTGCTGCGAAGACAGTCGATGCTACGAGGAGCGATGTAAGAAACGCCCAGGCGCTTCTCGATCAGGCACAGATCCAGCTCGGTTACGCCAACGTTGTCGCGCCAATCTCAGGCAAGGTCAACGTCAGAGCAGCCCGGCAGGGTGAGGTCGTCTCTCCCGGCACTCCGATTATAACCATCACCGATCTGACGCAGACCTGGATCTACGCTCCGCTGCCCGAGACCCAAGCCGACTCCGTACAGGTGGGCGACGGCCTTCGTGTCGTGATGCCGAGCGGCGCAACCATTCAGGGCAAAGTAATCGCAAAATCTGCTGAGGCAGATTTCGCCACCCAGCGCGATGTCAGCCGCCGGAAGCGTGACATCAAAACTGTTCGCCTGAAACTGCTGATCGACAACCCGGAAATGCGGTATGTGCCCGGGATGACCGCCGAAGTTTACATCCCGAAAGACAAGCTGGTGTCGCGATGAACCAAACAGCAGCGATAGCTGTCGAAAACATCGTCAAACGCTACGGCGATTTTGAAGCCGTTCGCGGCATTACATTCGACGTTGCTGATGGAGAAATCTTCGGACTCCTTGGCCCTAACGGGGCCGGCAAAAGCACGCTCATTCGCATGATGACCACGCTGATCCCTGTTACCAGCGGAAAAGCGATCATCGCCGGTCACGATGTCTCGCGCGAAGCAGATGCAGTCAGACGGCTGATCGGCGTCATTCCGCAGGCGCTTACCAGCGATATGGACCTGACGGTAGAAGAAAATCTTTCCATCTATGCAAAACTTTATGAGGTCCCAAGAGCAAAACGTCAGCGCAATATTGAAGAGCTGTTGGAAGCTGTCGGTCTGCTGAAGTGGCGCAACGCGCAGACGAAAACACTCTCCGGAGGCATGCGTCGCCGCCTCGAAATTGCGCGCGGCCTGGTACATAACCCTCGGATATTTTTTCTCGATGAGCCTACCACCGGACTTGATCCTGTATCGCGCGTAGCCGTATGGGAGATGCTCAACAACCTTAAGACCAGCCACAACCTGACCATGCTGATTACGACGCATTACATGGACGAGGCGGACCGTCTCTGCGATCGCATCGCCATCGTAGACCACGGAAAACTGGTTGCGCTTGACACGCCCATGGCTCTGAAGGCCAGCGTTCCGGGAACAAATGTTGTCGAAGCGCAATTCACAAATGAATCAAAAGAGTGGCCTGAGCAATTAAAGAAGCTCGCAGGCGTGACCGCAGTCGAAGCGCAAAGCGCCGGAATGTATCGCCTGCTCACGTCCAACGGCTCCCTCACCACTACACAACTGGTCGAAATGGCCGTAAATCGGGGCGAAACAATCAAATCGCTGAGCGTTCAGAACACCACGCTCGATGATGTCTTCGTACATTACACAGGGCGCCAGCTTCGCGACGAACAGGTAAAAGCGCACGGCTTTGTCATGCCCCAGCGACCGGGAGTGCAACCATGAAACGAATGATGGCGATTGTAGAGCGGGAGATGCGGAAATTCTTCCGCTCACCTGCGCTCATGATGGTTTCGATGACGCTTCCGCTCGTGCAGCTGATCATTCTGGGCAATGCATTCGGCGGCAAGATTCGCGGCGCGCGCATGGGCGTGGTGGATTATGACCGAGGTTCCCAGGCACTTAAGATTCACGAAGCCTTCAACGCCATCGCGGTGAATATCCGCACCTTCACCACTGTTCCCTATGACAACGAAGATCAGGCGCGTGAAGACGTGCGCACCGGCAAGATCGAGGGCGCAGTCATTATTCCAAAGCAGTATTCACGACGAGTGTTCGCCGGCGATTCCCCGTCTATAGGCTTGGTTGTTGATAACACCGACCAGACCATGAGCAACGCTCTTGAAGCCGAGATGCAGTCGCTGGTAGATGCGCTGAATGCGCCGATCATCCAGCCCAAAGTCGTACAGCAGGTCGCGCTCGAAATTGTAGAGCTCTACCCGTATGTCGAATACATGAAGTATCTGCTGGCTGGTTCCGTTGCGCTGGCCATGTATGTGGCCGTCATGATCGGCGGCGGCATGCTTTACATCGACGACAAAGCGCGTGGTGTGCATGAGGGCTATCTCGTCACGCCTATTACGCGCTGGGAACTGGTTCTTGGGCTAAACCTTGCCGGAGCCATCAAGGCCGTTCTGTCCGGCGTCACGCTTACCGTGATCGGCTCGCTTCTCGCGGGGCTGGGAGTCATCTTCCATCCTATTGTCGTTCTGCAATTGTCTTTGCTGATCGTCGCAACCTCCATCGCATTCAACGGAATGATGTTCCTGATGATGGTCCGCGTGGAAGATCCGCTCGTGCCGCGCGCCATGTTCGGTGTACTGAATACACTGTTGTTCTTTCCCAGCGGAGCTATTTCCCCAATCACTGGTTTCCCTAAGTGGCTTAGAGCCATTGCTGTCGTGGATCCTTTCAGCTACGCAGTGCATGGGTTCAAAGCGATCCTTCTCAAAGATGGCGGCTTTACTGCGATTCGGACAGATCTAGTGTTTCTGTTTGGGTTTGGATTGCTGACCCTGCTCGTCGCCACGCCTCTGTTCAAGCGCACTCTTTAGTGTAGTGAATCGCTAATTCATTCAATAACGCTGTCACCCTGAGCATAGCGAAGGACCTGCTTTTCCTATGCTCCGACAGCAAATGCACCATATCATTTATGCGGCGAACATCAGACTAGCCACACAACCGTTATTGCATCCTGAGGATTCCCCGCACTCATGTCAAAATATGCGTGCATCGCTTCATCGGGGGTATTGCAATTGCGCATTTCATGGCGTTTCCGGCTTCGAATATCGCTGATCGTCATCGTAGCTGTGGTGACCTGGATACGGTTCATTTCTCCGCATCGCGCAAAAAAGTCAGCCGGCAACGCCATCACCGATCTGGCAGTTACCAGTCCTCTGAATCAATCGGGTGGCGGAACGGCTCCCGTTGAGGCGTATGAAATTTACTCCGCGCTTTATCAGGCTCCCATGCAGGAGCCATTAGCGTTCGCAGGCAAGTCTGTCACAGATATTCCGCAGGTGGATGGAAGTTGTCTGAAGCCTTCCACGCAGGAAGAACACGAGATGACGGACGATTTTGTGGCGGCAAACCGGCAAAGTCATCAGTGGGAACAGAAGTTTTCTATCGCACAGGGGTACCGTATATTGCTCCCGGCTGAGCTTGCGCAGGTGCAGAACTGCCTGGTAACTCATGGACGCGATGCTGCTGCATGCGAGCCATACAAGCAGATCAAACACGTGCGTTATTTGGGAGTTCCTGGATTCGATCACACTCACACCCATGCACTTGTATCGGTAATCAAAAGCTGCGGTGGTTTGTGCGGGAGTGGCGGAATTTTTGCCGTCGAGAAAACAGGCGGCACATGGAAGCGCTCCCCGACTACTGATTTCACTCGTAATTGCAGCTGGACTTACTAAGCCCATAACCAAAAAGTGCTGTAAATTCTCTAAATAAAAGAATACATTTATGCATACAATCATAGATATTTAAAAACCGGAGAGGACATGGACAGGCGAAAATTTATTCAGGCTATGGCTGCGACTGCAGCAGCTATGAATGGAATGGCAGCTTCGGCGCATGAAGCCAGCAATTCCAGGAGTCCACTGCGCACAGAAACCTCGGGTTTGCAGCCGTCCGGCGATATCGACATACAGGGATATACGCTCCTCTGCGCGTTTGAGAGAAACTCCGTGACCTGGAAAGTTTATGAGGATCTCCGTGTTCGCGATGGAGCGATTGCGTTTATCTCCTCGGATGGCAATGGCCGCGTTCTTGCCAAGAGCGCCGAAGCTGCATTTGCGGACGCGAATCCGCCTTATCTTGGTTTGAATCTCAGCGATATTGGTTTGTCAGGGCCTGATCTGCTGGCGGATCATCTGCTGAAGAATGGCGATCCTGCCCCAGAGCAGGTTCGCGCTGCTGCCCCGCCGCTGGGCTCGTCTACACACCGGGAGCCCTGGGAGCGGGGATGGGAGACCATCGTCGGAACCAGAGAATGCTCGGACACGATGCCTGTTTATCCCAGCGGGAACACGCGAACCTATCATCCGGTTCAGTCTTTTCCGGAGCTAAATGCGGCGCTCGCGGCGAAACGCTTTGATGGATTGCTGGGCGGATGGCTTCCGGCAGTTCGCAAGATAATGCCGGTTTCGGAGACTGCGCACTACGAAGTGATTGTTTTTGGCGATGTGCTGGCTAAGGACAGATTCATTGTGCAGACCTGGCACCGCACAGCCCGAATCGAAAATGGCGCTATTACTAAGATCGAGTACGGATACAGCTATCCGCCCTTTCCTCCACGACAACAGAATCCAGTGCCGGAGGCGTTTTATCGCGGACTACTTGAATTTTGTTTGTATTGGGATGGTCTGACTCATGACTTCGCCGCGGCATCCCTGCCGCAACAAGTCTGGATCGATATGGCAAAGTATGCCTTCGTGAAGGAACAGATTGTTCGGCCCGGCGGCGTATATCCTAAGTACGGCGCGGTAGACCGCGATTACTATGGGCCGGAATACGATGGTTTTCAGGATATTTTCACCAGCTCGCTTTACAGCAATCTGGAATGGGGCCGTTTCGATCAGGCAAAGCAGGTTCTGGATAACTACTACTCCGATTTTGTGAACGACAAGGGCATGATCAACATGCGCGGAGCGGAGACGGCGCAGTTCGGGCTGGCGCTCTCGCTGATCGCGCGTTATTACAACTACACCGGAGATAAGACGCTCCTGCTGAAGCATCGCGGAAAGATTGAAGCAACTGCCGCGGTGCTTACGGAGCTGCATGATGAGAGCCGGCGCTTGCCTTCTACAGACAGCGGTTATGGGTTGATTCATGGCTGGAACGAATCGGATTCGTGTCTCGCTCCTAAGCCGATGACATGGTGGCAGCCTTACTTTGCGAACAGTGCGATGGCCGCGCGTGGACTTCGTGATATTGCGCGCGTATGGAACCAGGTAGATGCAAAACTTGCCGATGATTGGTCTGAGCGAGGCAACGTGCTGTCCAGAACTGTAGTTGAAAGCATGCGGAAGAATGTGCGTCATGACATGAATCCTCCTTACATTGGTCCGCTGCCGGGGACAAAGCTTACGTTTCGCGAATCGCTGCAACAGGAGCATCCCAGTCCGCAACAATGGCCGCATCGCGCATACGCGGAGCTGCTGCAGGCCGACGTGCTGCCGCCGGAGCTTGCGAACCTCGTGATTGACTGCATGCGCGCTTATGGAGCTACTACGCTCGGTGTTGTCGCCAATGTTGGGCGTCCTGATCCTCATGGGCGCGATATTCTGGGCTTCATCTCCTATGGCTATGCGCAGATGCTTCTGCGGCTGGATCGCATCGAGGAATACTTGCTGTTTCTCTACTCGCATCGCTTCCACGATCACACGCGCGGAAGCTGGACTGCGGGCGAAGTTGCCGGCATCGACGGCGGAACTGCGCTCTTCTGCATACCGGCGCAATTGACGATCCCCATGCTGGTGCGATGGATGATGGTGCTTGAAGATTCGGATGAAGACATTCTCTACTTCGGCAAGGGTTTGCCTCGCGACTGGGTTGCCTCCGGCCAGGAAATCAGAATTGAGCAGGCGCCTACACGCTGGGGACGGGTCGATTTCCGGATGATCGCCAGCGCAGCCAATCAGATCACAGCCACGATTGCGCTGCCGGAAGAAACGCGTGCGCCGAAAGAGTTGCAGGTAAAGTTTCGCTTGCCTCCACGCAAGACGCTTAGAACCATTACTGTAAATGATCGGCAATTCGAAGCCAGTGGGCCGCATAATGACACAGTTTCCATTCCTGCCCAGAATGCAAAGCGTTTTGAAGTGGTAGCGCGTTTCAGTTAGGCTCTGCATCTCCTTACCGGAGGCATGCGAGTTACACTGGAGGCAGGGTCCCTCATGGTCTTTGTCCTCGACAACTACGATTCGTTTACCTATAACCTTGTGCAATACATGGGCGAACTCGGCGCTGAGATGACGGTGCGGCGCAACGATGAGTTGTCCGTGGATGAGGTGGAGGCGCTCAAGCCGGAGCGGATTCTGCTCTCGCCTGGACCTTGCACGCCGCACGAGGCAGGCATTTCGATTGACCTTGTGCATCGCTTTGCCGGCAAGGTCCCGATTCTCGGTGTTTGCCTCGGCCATCAGGCAATTGGCGCGGCCTTCGGCGGGAATGTTGTTCGCGCACCACAGTTGATGCATGGAAAGACGAGTGAAGTGAAGCATGACGGTAAGACCATCTTCAGCGGACTGCAGAACCCGATGACCTGCACGCGCTATCATTCGCTGATTGTCTCGGAGAAAGGACTGCCGGACGCGCTTGAGGTTACGGCGCGTACCGCGGACGGGACGATCATGGGGCTTCGTCATAAGGAATATCCGGTTGAGGGTGTGCAGTTTCATCCGGAGAGCGTGCTGACGCAGGACGGCAAAAAACTGATCAGGAATTTTCTGGAGCTTTAGTTTCATGGTTGTGAAGTACTGGCTGATTGCAGGCGCGGCATGCTTTTCCTCTCTTGCTGCTATCGCCCAGCAGCAGCCAATTGCCTACGTCTCTACAGATGGCGTAACGGTTTCCGGTTCGCTGGAAGTCGTCAACGGCAAGGCGACCATCGGCAATGACGGCAGCATTACCGCCGGCGATAAGACTGCGAACATCACTCTGGCTCGCGGCGGCGAGCTGCATCTTTGCGCTTCGACCACGATCCACCTCACCCGCGATAAATCAGTGGTTCCGGATAATGGCAAGGATTCCGGCGCCCTTATGCTGGCACTCGACCGCGGCGCGATTGAAGCCACCTATAAGCCCGGTTCCTATTCCGATGTTCTGCTGACTCCCGACCTGCGGATTCTGGTTTCCGGCCCCGGCGATGCGGATCTGAAGATGCGCGTGAACCAGAAAGGCGATACGTGCATCGACAACCATGGAGACAATGCTCCTTACATTACGGTCACCAGCCAGTTTGAAGGCGGCGTGTACCGTGTGAAGCCCAATCAGCGTGTGCTGTTCGAGCACGGAAGCCTGGAGCAGGTCGTCGACAACGAGACAGAGCCCTGCGGCTGTCCGCCGGCTGCGCCGATTGTTATTGCGAACAACGATGGTAAGCCTGTTGGCGGGCCTTCCTCTACTCCGGCAGACACTGCATTTCCGCTGGCTGTGAGCGAAGGCCTGAAGCCGCCTCCTGCACCTCCGGCGCAACCGGTTGTTCCGCAGGGAACACCGCATGTTCAGGTAGAGGCTCCGCTTACCTACAATGGAGTGGCCCAGAACGAAGCTTCTACCGCGGCACCTCCTGTAACTATGCCAACTCCTGCCGAAGCTCCGCCCACACCAGAAAAGAAGCATGGGTTCTTTCACAGCATTGGGCACTTTTTTTCGAGATTGTTTGGCGGTTAATGTATCCCTGATTTGGTAAGTGAACCCATTTTTGACTGGTCAAGTATTATTGCCTTTGCAAAAGCGGGGTAGGCAAGCAGGATCGTACATCTGAAGTAGTTTCAACGCTTTTCCTTCTTGCTCATCGGAACAACCTGGACGGTCGTATCGCGTACTTCCGCTAAAAAGCGATTAATGACAGAGCCGCGCAGCAGAATGTCGAAGCGCGACCGCGCGGACTGACCAAAGACGACGTGCGAGATGTTCTCGCGCTTTGTAAAGTCAATCAGCGCATCGGCGACGTTCTTGTCGTGCAGCACGACGACCTTTGCGCCCAGATCGCGGGCCATGCGCTCGTATTCTTCCATCCGCTGCAACGCGCCGGGATCATTGTTTCGCAGGTCCTTGCCCGGAGTCTCGACGTAAACCGCATACCAGTTGGTGGCCAGGCGGCCTGCAATACGCGCTCCTATGCGAATGAGGCGCTCCGTGCCCGGCCTTGGAGAGATGCAGACCATCACCTTCTCCGGGATCGGCGCCTGTTCGAGACCCTGCGTGCGGCGGTATTCTGAAGCGGCGGTGCTGACCTGTTCCGCCGTAGTGCGCAGCGCCAGCTCGCGCAGCATGTTCAGATTGCCCTTGCGGAAGAAGTTGGCCAGCGCCTGTTCGATCTTTTCCGGAGCGTAGATCTTTCCTTCGCGCAACCGTGCGCGCAGCTCGTCAATCGTAACATCCACGGTTACAACTTCATCGGCGCGCTTCAGAAAGCTGTCCGGAACGGTCTCGCGAATCTGCGTGCTGGCTGAACGCGAAACAGCATCATTCAGCGTCTCCAGATGCTGGATATTGAAAGCGGTCATCACGTTGATGCCCGCATCGAGAAGCTCCAGCACATCTTCATAGCGCTTGCGATTGCGCGAGCCGGGGACGTTGGTATGAGCCAGTTCGTCAACAATGCAGGTATGCGGATGACGCGCGAGAATCGCGTCTATATCCATTTCTTTCAGAGTGACGGACCGATAGACGATGTCCTTCTGAGGAATGATTTCAAGATCACCGGTTAGGGCGGCAGTTTCTTTTCGCCCATGGGGCTCAACCAGCCCGATGACGATGTCAACGCCCTGCTGTCGCAGCAGATGCGCATCTTCCAGCATGCGGTACGTTTTGCCTACCCCGGGCGCGGCGCCGAGGTAGATGCGCAGCCTGGCGCGCTCCGGAGAGCTTTGCGGGTCGGTGACGGGATCAAGCTGCGGGCACATCAGCCGACCTCCACCTGATGACGCGAAGGCACTGCCGTTGCTACGGGCAGTGTAAAACTAAAGGTTGTTCCCTGACCAAGCCGGCTTTCGACTGAGACCTGGCCACCAAGTGTCTCGACAAGACGACGCACCAGCGCGAGCCCTAATCCTGTGCCTTTTCCTGAATTGTCAGTAAACCGCCCGAAAATCGTCGGCAGGCGCTCTGCTTCGATGCCGCGTCCGCTGTCCTGCACCGCGAACTGAATCCGATCTTTAAGTTCGGCAGCCTGAAGATGAATCTGGCCTCCGGCGGGCGTATATCGAAGGGCATTTGAAAGCAGGTTGTCCATGATGCTGCGCAGTGCGCGACGGTCGGCCTGAACATAAGACAAGTCCGCGAAGGCGCTGACCATAATCTCAATATTTTTTTCGCGCGCCTGCTCGCGGAAGCGATGAAAGGCATCATCAAGAATATCGATAGGCCGCAGGCGCTCCAGCTTCATTTCGCGACGGCCGGTATCGAGTTCGGCCACTTCAATCAGATCAGCCATCAGATCGTCGAGCTTTTCAGCTTCGTTGCTGGCGCCTTCCAGTATTTCCGCCTGCAACGGCCGCAGCTCGCCGGCATGTCCGCGCGTGAGCGTGTAGAGAGCGAGACGCAAACGCTGTAGAGGATCGCGCAGCTTTTCGGAAGCAACGGCAAGAAATCGCGTTTTGAAACGATCGATGTCCTGCAGCTCAGTGACATCTTCCAGAACCGTGACTGCGCCCAGCAGCTTTCCGTCTGCATCGCGCATGGGAGACGTACGCAGCCGATAGCTGCGCTGGGCGCTGCCAATCCTCATCGGCAGCAGCATCGCTTCGCCTTCGCCGGTCATGGCGCGCTGCATGGAAACAGCATTGCGCACTGCGTTGAGAATCTTCTCTCCGCCTGGAGTATTGGCGAGTGCCATTCGGTCTGTAGCGAATTTCCCCAGCAGCTCCATCGAAGCCTGATTCAGCTTCAACACTCCGCCCTTGGCATCGGTGACGATGACCGGCTCAAATATAGACTGCAGAACAGCATCGCTCAGTTGCTGCTCCATCTGGCGGCGGCCTGCTTCCGTCTCGCGCAGGTCGCGCAGGCGGATCGCCATGCGGTTGATTTCCGTCGCAATGTCGCCGAGGTCATCGCGCGTGCGCCACTCGATGCGCTGGTGTAGATCGCCCTGCCCTATCAGCCGCGCCACTTTTGCCGTACGCCGGATCGGCAGGATAACGAACAGCAGCGAGATGATGGCCACCGCTATGGCCGCCATCAGGCTGGTTCCGGAAGCAGCAATCAGCCGCGCGCGCAGCAGAAAGCGCTGGTGGTCGAGAGCCGCCATCAAAGTGGCCCGTCCGGCGAAGAGTGTTCGCAGGTCATCCGAGATGGACTGGTCGATTTCATCCAGCTGTGGGCGCAGTGTATCGGCTGCGAGCCGTTGCCACGTATCGGGAGCAGCGGAATGCAGACGGTTGATGAGCCGGATGTGTTTCTCGCGCAGGTCCTGTAGAGGTAGAGATTGATGATCCGCGGAGAGGGCCTGCAGGGCCGCAGCGATGCGCTGGTCAGTGGCTCCGCTCTGAGCCAAAAGCTGTGTGTACAGGTTGCGATCAGCCGCGGACGCCATGCGACCGGCCAGCACCTGTTCGCGCGCAATGGATGCCTGCACCTGTGAGAGCGCTCCGACGGCAGCATCTGCCGTCTGCTGCTGCGCGTCCAGCGCGGAGAGATGCACGAACGAATGGCGCACGAGCATGCCCAGGCCGCCAACCAGCGCAATCAACAACAGAAATCCAAGAATGAGTCTCTGATACAGGCTCAACATGAAGGAAAGTTTCTACAGGATACAGAGTACAGCGTGCAGGACAAAACAGGGGGCTGAGACCAGGAGAATAGTTGGGTAACGAAAACTTTCTGCGTTACGGCAGCTTGCAAACCATTGCGGTTTGATTTCGATAAGGGCAGTGGAACTGAGTTTCGGCGCCTGCGCCCAGCAGAATCCATGTCACTCCAGCTGGCCGGAGTCGCGTGATTCTTTCCGGATCGCTCAGATGATCGAGACCAAGCTCAAGATCGCGCTGGCTCTTCCATCGAGGTGCAAGATCGGGGAAAATGGCGACCACCCCGCCATCCTTCAGGTCATCGACAAGAGCGCTGCGCCCGGCCGTAGCGCGAAAGCCCTGCGTGTCCTCGGAGCGGACCTTCGTGTAATTGGCATCGAGCGCAAAAACTGCGTCTCGCGGCGTATTCTTGCGTATCCAGAGAAATGCCTGCTGCCAGGAATTGCGCGGAGCGGCGAATGGCCATTCCACATGCGCTGATGAGCTGTAAATTCGTTCCTGCGCAAACATCATGAGCATGGAAATCGACAGCAGAAGTATCGTTCCCGGAACAGCACGCCTGGCCCGGAAATGCTCTGCAAGCAAAGCCCCGAGCAACAGAATTCCGACAATATAAATCAATTGAAAGATGCGCAAAGGTTGAATGCGCGCAAGAAAAAAGCTGCCGTTCCTGTGCACAAAACACGCCACGATGGCTGACGCCGTTATGCCGGTCGCTATGCAGGAAAGGCAAATATCCCTGACTACGATATTGCGGCTGCGCCAGACAGCAATGCCCATAAGCAGCAATGGAGCGGCAAGCCCCAGCACCTCATACCAGCGCCAAAATGAAAGGAAGAAGTATGTTCGGGAAAGCGCTGCTTCCTTATATCCGGTCGGTAGTAATGCATGTCTGGTCGCGAAATAAACAGCACCCGAAGCTGCGAAAACAATCAGGCATGCAATCGCAAGCAAACGCCACTGCTTCCTGCTGATAAGGACATAGGTCACAAGAAAAGCAGCCAGATAGGCCGCCATCAGCGGGTGCAGGAGCGCCGTAGCTGCGGACCATAGGATTACGCTCTTCCAGTTGCGCCCGATACACGCCGCCATTGCAAACAGAGAAAACGGCGTGGAAAAAGAGCGCGCTGTCACATATGGGTCCATGACCCATAAAGCGGTTGCGGCCACGGGAAGCGTGAAAAGAGCGCCGGAAAGTAAAGTGGCTCCCCACTGCAACTGTGTGTCTTTAAAAATGCGTTTCGAAAGCCGAAAACCGGCGAGGAGGAAAACGAAAATCGAAAGCAGATACGCGCAGAACAAATAGATTTCCAGCGGAATATGTAAGAGCCGGATAATCTCAGCGGAGAAATGCGAGAAGAGAGAAAACCGCGTGTGCGCAGTGACGAAACTTGAATCAACGGTGAAAAGCGACGGATCCAGCATCTTTCGAATGCCGGCTACATAAATTCCGGCATCATCGGCAAAGGGATGATAGCCATGAACAATCAGCACGAGGGGCGTAAGCAACGCGATGCCGGTAATGTCACTTATGGCCAGAGCAAGAGGGCGATGAGAAATGCGCTCTTCAAGAACGAGTGCGGGTGAATCTGCTTCCAGGACGGGAGAATTCAAAATAACAACCTCGCCGAAACGGCAGGAATTTACGCAGCGGTGCAAAGGTGTAGACGTAAGAAATGACTGACGTGATTCGGCCAAGTCGAATATTTTTACTCATGTGAACAGATAAATGAGACACGTCAAACGTTGGCAGGGTAGCTGTTCCTCAATGTTCCTGATAACAACGGAGCACGTCATTTTGTGTCACTATGCCTTCAAGCGTGCCTCTGCTGGCACGGTTCATGATCGGCAGTACTGGCCAGCGCGGAAAATAATGCAGCGCGCTGTCGAGCGGCATGTCAGGAAAGAGGACGGGCGCCCGCTCAGCCGGCAGGACACGCTCCAGAGGCGTGTCTGGAGTCGAAGTAGCGCCCGCAGCAGTCAATTCATCGGCAGTCATGGAATGCCAGCTTCCGTCCCAGAGAGAAATCAGGAACGCCGAAGCGTGGGCTTCTGCAAGAAGCTGCGCGGCATCCGCTATCGTTTGTGCCCCTTTTATGACCGGAACATTGACAGGCCGCAAAGCATCTTCAAGATGCAGCTCGGATTCTTCCCGCGCTTCTTCCATGGAGGGCAGCTCAAGCCCATCCTGATGCGTAAAGACTTCGAAGATCGCAACCGGCTGTAAAGCGCGGGACATGAAATAAGCAATCATGTTCGCGAGAATCACCGGCACAATTATGGAATAGTTCCCGCTCACCTCCAGCACCATAAAGATCGAGGTCAGCGGCGCGCGCAGAAATCCCGCAAAGAGGACCCCCATCCCGACGAGCGCATACGCGCCCACGGTTCCGGTGAGATGCGGGAAGAACAGCTTCTCAAATGAGCCGACCGACGCCCCGAGCATGGCCCCGATAAACAAGGTCGGCGCGAACATGCCGCCCGGCGTTCCGCTGGAGAAGGAGAGAGTGGTAGCAAGAATTTTGAGCAGGGCCAGAACCAGCAGCAGCTTCCAGGTAAATTGTCCATGCATCGCCTGGTCGATAGATTCATAGCCGGGACCCATGACCTGCGTGAATCCAAAGAAACCGATCAGGCCCACCAGCAAACCGGCAATACCGGATTGGCAATACTGAGTCCATACCGGAAATGCTCGCAGGCGCGGCCGCAACCATCCGAGTGATTTCGAGAAAACGAGCGCTGCAAACCCACCTGCTATCCCGAGAACTGCATAAGCGATCAGCTCGCGAGGATCGCGCAGCGTGATGGGTGGAATGCGAAAAATAGGCTCCGATCCCCAGAACCAGCGCGCCACAACAACACTGGAAATCGCCGAGAGCACAATCGACCCCAAAACCGCAGCGCTCCACTGGCCGATGACTTCTTCAATGACAAAGAGAATGGCCGAGACAGGCGCATTAAAGGCAGCAGCCAGGCCGGCCGCCGCGCCGACGGGCGCAAAGAGCCGCAGCCGTTGCTTCGACATATTGAGACGGCGAGCCACCATCGAAGCCACGCCCGCCCCTATCTGCAGGGAAGGGTCTTCCGGTCCCAGCGAATGTCCGCAGCCAATCGCCAACGCGGATGTAATGAATTTTCCGACGACTGTCTTGAAGGAAATGTAACCGTTGTAGATATATAAAGCGGCCTTCGTCTGATTGACGCCGCTGCCGCGTGCTGCGGGAAAGAAGAGCTGCACCAGCGCCGCCACAACTAATCCGGCAAGCGCCGGTACTAACAGCAGACGAAATTGCCCGGCGTGAGGCGCTGAACCAAGTGTCAGAATCTTGATCCATTCAATGGCGATACGGAAAGAAACCACCAGCAGCCCGGAGAGCACTCCGATAAAGATGGACAGGACAAGAAAGAGGCGTTCGTCGCGCGTGGGCGCAATCTTCTCCAGTTCCAGCTGTGTGAGCGGAAAATTCAGTTTTCCAAGTTGCCTGGCGGTCTTTTCCCGGATCGTCTGCACGTTCATCGCTGCTCGACCGCCTCCGGAGCCTGCGAAATTTTCAGCAGCAGCGCATCATTTCCCGTTGGAGCACCGCATTCCCGGCTGGCGACCTGCTCGGTCTGATACACCAGCTGCATGATGGTCTGCTCGAGCTCAGGGTTCTGTTCCAGTTGCAACAGGCGCAACGGAGAAGGCAACTGTTGCCATTGGCTCGCCAGGTTCTGCAACTCCTGAGAAACAGCCGTCTTGCTGCTGAGACAATCAGCCAATCGCTCCTGAGCAATTTTTTTGTTACCCAGGATACGAATTGCCCGCGCGCGAATCGTCAAATCATCTCCGGGATACAGCAGCAGGATGTGGTCTGAGTCGGAAAGCATGTTGCGAAATCCTGCCTGTATCTCCGATGGCTGCTTTTCAAAATCGGGATGGTTCAGCGCGCGCTCCAGATACTCCCTTGCCTGCAGAAACCGATTTAAATCGTAAGCAGTGCGTCCGGCTCCCAGCAGCGCCTGGAGCCGCGCCGGCCTGTGCTGC
>Ga0209581_1002359_pt1 | contig 18307 bp, 14 predicted proteins | sample Coa_R2_FD_187160 | JGI IMG/M metagenome (GOLD analysis project Ga0209581, IMG submission 187160) | Surface soil microbial communities from Centralia Pennsylvania, which are recovering from an underground coalmine fire - Coalmine... | ecosystem: Environmental > Terrestrial > Soil > Unclassified ...
CGACCAGGGCATCGCCATACCACCGCCGCCACCGCGTCCCCAACCGGCGCCCGCGGCCACGGCACCGGGGACTGGGCCTGCCGGACAGGCAGCACCCGCGGCCGGCGCGGCGCCGGGAGCCGCGGCACAGCCGGCAACTCCTCCGGCCGGGACGGCAGCAAGCGCACCACCTGCTCCCGCTGCCACGCCCTCGGTTCCATCGGCACAAGCCGGCAGCGCGCCGGCCGCGCAAGCTGGCGGTGCTCCTAGCGCACAAGCCGGTGGCCCATCGGCGGCCCAAGCCGGCGGCGCGCCCGGCGAGCGACCTGGTAGTTCCGTCCAGGCACAGCAGGCCGCCGGCGCACCGGCGCCGGCGAAAGGCGGCGCTCCAGCGGCGCCAAGCGATGGCGCGCCCGCCGCGGCAACCAGGGGTGGTGCCGAAACCACCGGCGGCGCGGCCGGTGAGGCGGATGATGCCACCTCCGCACGCCGCCGTTCGGCACGCACGGCCGAGTCACCAGCAAGCACGTGAATGCGATGGATAGCTATGCGACCCGCGTTTAAGATGACAGGCCACCGGCCCGGCCACGTCGTCATTGCCGGGGCTCTAACCATATCCCTGGCCCTTGGATTCAGTGCGCCGGGAGAGGCGGTCACGCCGGCAGCCGTCGCGCCCGTGGCACATGCTATCGGCGTGGCCGATGGCAGCTCGGTCATCTACGTGGCCAATGCCGGCGGTCTGTACCGGTCGGACGCCGCGCCCTTCACCGATTGGACGCGGCAGGCGACGTTGGGCTCCATTCAGGCACTATCGCCCAACCCACAAACGTCCGATAGCGTCGTATACGCCACAAAAGACGGAATCTACCGCAGCACCGATGGCGGACGCAGCGCGACACGTGCCCTTACTATCTCGGGCATCACCTGCTTCGCGCGCGTACCCCAGACTCCCGCGACCGTCTACGCGGGCGGAGGCTCCGCCGGCTATGCCTACATCTATGTGTCGCGCGATGACGGGCGGCACTGGTCGCGGATCTATCAGGCCGTCTCGACCGCCAGCCATAGCGTCGTCAGCCTGGCCGGCAGCTCTACCGCCGCCGATCTCATCGCGGCGGAGAACGGCGCGTTTGGCGGCGTGGCGCTGCTATCTACGGATGCCGGGCAGACCTGGCACGATCTGGATAGCCTGCCGCAAGTCCCGTTTCAGCCGGCGCTGGCCGTCGCCGTCAACCCGGCTCGACCGGCGGAATTGTGGGCCAGCTCGGGACAGGGCGGAGCCGGCGTACTCTACCGCAGCCTCGACGGGGGCAATACCTGGAAAGACATGTCCGGCCTGGTGCCGGCAGGGGGACTGGTCCGTGCCATTGGGTTCGATGCGCTGAGCGGCCGCGCCTACGTCGCCGTGGCATCGGCCGGCCAGGGCGCGCACATTTACGCCGCGACGGCCAATGGAGCGTTCGAGCGCTTCGCGCCCGCACTCACCGGCCTCGGATCCTCGATGGCCATCATGACACGGGATGGATACCTGGTGAGCGGCGACGACAACAGGCCGGTGCAGGTGGTGCCGCTCATCAGCTCCAGCTCATGGCAGGTCGCGGCGCCGTTCTCCACCTTCTATGCCTCGATCCAGAGCGGCCGCCTGCTCGACCATCCCATCGGACCGCTCACGACCTGCAACGGCATGCCCTGCCAATATTATGTCAAGGGACGCCTGGAACAGGCTGGCGCGCGAGGCGCCGTCTTCGGCGCCATGGTGCCCCAATTGCTGGCCACGCGGGCCACCATACCGGTCGGCGGCGCCCAGTCCGCCGTCACCTACGCCACGCTGAACGACCTGGCCCAGCAGGCGGAGCGGGTGCCGGTCCCGGCCGGCAGCCACGGCGGCGCGGTTGCCACCGCCAAAGGAACGTTCATTCCGTTCTCCCCGACGCTGGCACCGGCGCCGGGCCACATCGTGCCACCCTATTTCTGGGACTACATGAACCAGGCGGCTCGGGCGCCGGGCGGCTGGCAGCAGTCCATCGGCCTGCCGCTCACCGAAGCCGTGACCACAGACGTGGTCAAGGGTAAACTGGGCCGGCGCACCATCACCATACAGGCCTTTGAAAAGGCCGTTCTGACCTACGATCCCCAGAACGCCCCGGCCTGGCGCGTCGAGCGCGCCAATATCGGCATCGATTTCGCCAAGGCCTTACCCCAACAGGTACGGTAGATTAGCCTGCCGGCAGGGCCAACGCCGAGGCATGATATAGTGGCCTTGCGGCCCTACAGCATCGTTCTCAGCATGGGCCGCCGCGGGAGCTGGATATGGCCGGTTCGCCCCTTGTCACACAGCAACACGTGCGGCCCCATGACGGGTTGGCCCTCACCTGGGATGCCGTCGAGGGTGTCATCCGATACGCCTGCATCATAGGGCTTCCCGATGCGCGCGTTCCACCGCTTGAGGACATCATGCACGGGGCCACGCGGTCGTTTGCGCTGCTCGGCATTCCCAACCGTTTCAGAGGTGCGGTCGACCTCGGCTCGCCCGACGGCGAAGCCCGGCAGTATGCCCTTCTCGCCTACATGCCCGATGGCAGCGTCCTGCCGGTACCGAACCTGCAGTTCCACGCGGCGCGCAAGGCTCCGCGCGATCGGGAGTATCATTCCCTCCTGCCGCCCGCCCTGGAAACTGAGCCAGAGCCGGCGCAACCCGCCGCCGAATCAGAGCCGGTCTCCCCTCCGCCGAAGCCGGGACCGCAACCCTCTCCACCGGCCGTCGAGCAACCCAAGCCGTCCTCCGTCACGCGGCAACCCGTCATCCCGCCACGAGATCGCCCCGCGCCACCTCCGGCTTCAGCAACGCCGGCGTTCGAGAAACCAGCGGCCACGGCCGGCACCACGGGCTCGCCGCCGCAATCTGCGCGGGCGGCAGCCGGGAAGATCGACGCGGATCGGTCGCCCACCCCGCCCAACCCGTCGGAGCAACGCCCACCGATCGCGGCACGGGCAGGCGCAACAGCGCAACCGTCGACGACCGCGCCGCGGCCCCCGATCGTGCAAACGCCGCCGGTTCAGGCCCAGACCGCGGAGGCAGCGCGAACGGCTCAGGCCGGGCCGGAAACGCAACCTCCAACGACAGCGCGTTCCCCTGCCGCGAGCACCAGGACACCGGACGAGCCTCGGCCGCCGGACATAGTGGCCGCGCAGCCGGCGCCAGAGACGCAACGTCCGACTAGCACGCAGCCGCAAGCCACAAGCGCGCGTGCTGAGCCGGTGCAGGAACAGGCCGCTGGGCCGGTTGAGCAGCCTCGATCCGAGCAGGACAACATGTGGAGCAAGGTGAGCGCCCTGGTAACCCCTATCGCAGAGCTCCTGAATCCCGCGGCGACTCCCACGGCCCCGACGCCAACGCCAACTCCAACCCGCCAGGCGCCCGTGGAGTTCCAACCTGCACACGTACTGCCGCTCGATAATCCCACGACGCGGGTCGAGGACGTAGAGCGTTCAACGACGGCAGATGATGCGCGGCGGCTCGACGCCCTGCTGGACGAAGCCGAATTGTACCTGCTGCCAAGGTGGGCCGATCCCAACCAGGCCGCCCGCCTGCTTGACGAGGCTGCGCCCCTGGCACCCGACCACCCGCGCCTGCGCGAGCTGCAGAATCGCCTCGGCCTCCTGCGAAACAGCGCCGGCAGCGTCGACGCGTGGCTGGCCGAGGCAGAGCAGCACATCGCGGCAGGAGATTACTGGGGCGCGGCGGCGCTTTACGAGCGCGTTCTGCAACAGCAGCAGCACGAGGCAGCCTTGAGCGGCCTGGAGCGGGCGCGCATGCTGGGACGCTGGTCGGCCTTGCGGAGCGGAGCGGCGGACGATCCGCGGCGACTGCAGAGCCTTGCCGACGAGTATCAGGCTGTCGCGCCCGACCTGGCCGTTGAGGCCTACGAGGCCGCCTTCACCTTGCGGCCCACCATCATCGCCCTGCGCGGCTGGCTGCTGGCGCTGGGCCATAGCGGCCAGGTATCACGGCTTGCAGAGTGCGCCCAGACCGGCGCGCACCTGCTCTACGACGCGCACCGCATCGGCGACAACAGCATGGCCGTCAACGCCGTCAGAACCCTGCAACAGGAGATTGCCTCCACGGGACCGGAGCAGATCGACGAGGCCATCGGCCTCTTCATCGATACGCTCGTTGCCGCCACACGCACTGAATAGGCGATGGGCGCAAGGCGTTAGGAGGGCGCATCGGGCTGACTGCGCCGGCGTAGGCTCTCAATTCAATGAGCGCCATACATGCCGCTCCCCCATCGCCTAGCGCCTAACTTGTTTATGGGCGGCATTCGTGCTACAGTAGCGCATAGGTATTTTCGGTGACCGGCATGATCCAGGCAGCGGTGATAGTTGCCGAACGTATTCCTCGTTCAGCCAGGCAAGGAGACTATGGATGGATAGCGAAAGCCAGGAACTGCTCGATCAGCTCAAGAGTGGCCAGATCACGCGGCAGGAGTTCATCGAGAAAGGCGTGGCCCTGGGGTTGACGACATCGGCCATCGGGCTGATGCTGTACAATGCGCCTCCGGCCCTCGCCGCGAGCGCCGGGCACGCGCCGATGTCGCCGCGCCGGGGCGGCACGATGCGCGTGGCGGACGTCGGCCCCACGCCCGGCGGCCTCGATCCCGCGGTGCAGCAGGACACCGCGACCATTCAGATATGCCACAACATCTACAGCTTCCTGGTGCGCGTCGACAACAACCTCATCCCCTATCCGGACCTCGCCACGGGCTGGAGCGCTTCGAAGGACGGATTGACCTGGACCTTCCCGCTGCGCAAGGGCGTGAAGTTCCACAGCGGCAAAGAGTTCACGGCGGCCGACGCGATCTATTCCCTCAATCGCATCAAGACCCTGGGTCTGGGCGGCGCCACCAATCTCTCCTCCATCGCGAAGATGGAGATGCCCGACGACTACACGGTGGTCTTCCACCTCAAGTCCCCGACGCCCGACCTGCCGGCGTTCCTGGCCGACTACCACATGTGCATCGTCGAGAACAACTTCGACCCGAACATGAAGGCGGGGTATTCCAAGTTCACGACGGCGCCTTCGGGCACCGGTCCGTTCAAGCTCAAGGACTTCATACCGGCGGATCATGCCACCATCGTGCGCAACCCCAACTACTTCGAAGCGGGATTGCCGTACCTCGACGCCGTCAAGTTCGTCTACCTGCCGCAGACGACGACGCAGGTGGCGGCGGTGCAGTCCGGCCAGGTGGACTTCGTGTCGGTGCTGAGTCCGGCCGATGCCGCGCCGCTGATGCACGCCCCCAACCTGAAAGTCATTGTCAGGCCAACCACCGGCTTCCTGCACATGCGCATGCGCTCCGACCGCAAGCCCTTCAGCGACCCGCGGGTGCGCAACGCCTTCAAGTACATCGTCGACCGCAAGGCCATCGTCCAGGTGCTGAGCAACGGCCTCTCGCCGATCGGCAACGATCAGCCCATCTCGCCGGCGTTCAAGCAGTGGTACAGCAACATCGGCGCGCGCGCGGTCGACCCCGCGAAGGCCACGGCGCTGCTGACCGCCGCCGGCTACACCAAGGATAAGCCGCTGAAGGTCAACCTCTACGCCTCCAACTTCGGCGGCATCTTGCAGTTCGGCACCGCCTTCCAGCAGATGGCCGGCAACGTCCCCAATGTCGAGGTCACAATCACCTCGGAAACCCTGACCACCTACTACGCGGCGGACTGGCTGCGGGTCGACTTCGCCATCACGTCGTGGGGGGCGCGCGGCACGCCCCAGGAATACCTGAACCTGATCTATCTTTAGTTTCCGATCTGGAACGAGGCCCACTACAACAACAAGCAGCTCGACGCTCTGATCACGCAGGTAGGCACCGAGCTGGACGCGCAGAAACGCAAGAGCCTGTACAAACAGATCTCCACCATGATCCGCGACGACGGGCCGTCGATCATCCCGGCCTACAACGTGTGGGCGCTGCCGTTGAGCAACCGCGTGCAGGGCTTTCAGCCGCGGGCGGACACCTTCCATTACTACAGGAGCGCCTGGCTCACGTCATAGGATTAGAGCGGTCGATGGCGAGGAGGACCGGCAGCTTGCCGGTCCTCCTCGCCATCGAATCCGTATCGTAATGATGTCTAATTGACACGCATCAGAACAGCCGCTACCCTCTAACGTATAGGTGGGCGGGAGGCAACCTGTGCAACGGTTCATCATACGACGATTACTCCTGATCGTTCTGGTGCTGTTCCTCGTCTCCCTCCTCGTCTTCATCATCACCAGCGTCATCCCCGGGGACACAGCCCAGGCTATCCTTGGCCAGACGGCCACGCCCAGCAACCTGGCCGCGTTGCGCCACCAGTTGGGGCTGGACCAACCCCCCTTCGTGCGGTACTTTTGGTGGCTCGGCAATCTACTGACCGGCAACCTCGGCATCTCGCCGACCATGGCGCAGCCCGTGGCGCCACTACTCTGGAGCAAGCTCGGCAACTCGGCCATCCTGGCGGTCGTGGCCTTGCTGTTCACCGTACCGCTCTCTTTGCTGCTCGGCGTGATCGCCGGTCTGACCAAAAACCGCTGGCCGGATGCGGTCATCTCCCTTGCCACGCTGGCCGCCGTGGCCCAGCCCGAGTTCGTGACGGGCACCTTCCTGATCGTGATCTTCGCCACGTGGTTGCATCTCTTACCGGCCACCAGTTTCTTCGGCAGCGACCAGTCGCTGGGCCAGAACATCGCCGCCCTGATCCTGCCGGCGTTCACACTCTCACTGGTCTTGCTGGCCTACATCAGCCGCATGACACGCACCAATATGATCGACGTGATGGAGACGGATTACATCCGCAGCGCCATGCTGAAGGGGTTGCCCTACCGCCAGGTCGTCGTGCGCCACGCGCTGCGCAATGCGCTGCTGCCGTCGATCACCATCATCGCCAATAACGTGGGTTGGCTACTGGGCGGCATCGTGGTTACCGAAAGCCTCTTTGGCTATCCCGGGCTGGGGCGGCTGCTGCTGTTTGCCGTCACCAGCCGCGATGTCGTGGTCATCCAGGACGTCACCCTGCTGATCGCCCTCATCTTCGCGCTCTCCAACCTTGCCGCAGATATCCTGTATGCCGTGCTCAATCCGCGCATCCGCTACGCCTGATGGGCGATAGGCGCTAAGCGTTGGGCAATAGGGGAGTTGACCGTGACACGCCACTGTAACCCTAGCGGCTATCGCCGTAGAGGTGAGGAGTCATGTACCGCCAGCTAAAGCAGGCGGCTTGCGCCTGGCGCGACGCCTACAGGCGTCTCCGACGCGTATGGCCGCATGACGTGGGCCTTAGCCAGACCCATCCCGCATGGCTACGGGAACGACCGCCGGTGCCCAATGGCGTCAGGCTAACCTACGACTCCATCGCGACTATGCGACGAGGGGCACGGCCATGGGGCTGCCCCGCCCGGATGACGCCGGGACCGAAACTGTTCTCTGGCAGAGCCAGTGCCTTGCGGGGTAGCGACGTGTATTGTACCACAGATGCGCTGCATGCGCGGCCTGTGCGCTGTGCGCCTCCCATTCCTCTGCCGCCTAAAATCGGCAGTCTCCTGAGAGATTCTCTATGAGCGCCAGCGCCACCAAGCAGACCGATACCGACCGGCCTAAGCAGAAGGCCGGCGCCAGTGCGCCGGGAGCGTCCCGGCGACAGGGCCAGTTGGGCTGGTGGTGGGCCCAGGCGCGCGCGCAACCGCTGGCCGCGATTGGCCTGGTGATCGTTGTGGCCTGGATTCTGATCGCCATCTTCGCGCCGGTCATCGCCCCCTACAGCTACAAGCAAGGTGACTACATACTCGCGGCGCCGTCGCTGCAGCACCCGTTCGGCAAAGACAATTTCGGGCGCGACGTGTTGAGCCGCGTGCTCTACGGCAGCCAGACGGTGTTAACGCTGGCCGTGGTCTCAACCGTGGCGTCTCTGATCTGCGGCACGATCATCGCCCTCTTCGCCGGCTACTACGGCGGCATCGTCGATGAACTGCTGATGCGCATCAGCGACGCGGCCATGTCCCTACCCGCGATCTTGCTGGCGCTGCTCATCCTGGCCATGATGGGACCCGGCAACGTTGGCCTGTTTATCTCCACCGTCATCGTGTTCTCGCCGGTCGTGGCCAGGGTAGTGCGCAGCGCAGTCCTGCCACTGTCAGGCCGAGAGTTCATCGCCGCGGCCAAGCTGCGTGGCGAACGCGGCCCCTCGATCATGCTGCGCGAGCTTGTGCCCAACTTGCTGGGCGTCCTAGCCGTGGAGGGCTCAGTTCGCGTCGGATACGCGATCTTCCTCATTGCCTCGCTGGGTTTCCTCGGCCTTGGCGTACAGCCTCCGACGCCGGATTGGGGCTTGATGGTGAGCGAGGGACAGCAATACGTCTTGCAGGCGCCGTGGATGGTGATCTTCCCCGCGCTGGCCATCTCCTCCCTGGTTATGGGCATCAACCTGGTCTCGGACGGCGTCAAGCAGCTCGTCACCGCGCTCGACCAGCGCCGCGGCGATACGGCGCCGGTCGATCACGATCACGCCGAGGAGGCATCCGGTACTGCGGACTCAACAGGAAATGGGAACATATCACTCTCGATCTAATCCCAAAAGGGTGCCGGCCCGCGTTTATTGTTGATGTGCGCATGGGATGCCGGCATACACGACGCGTGATGCCGCGCTACGCGGTGGAAAGGAGGTACACGCGCCGGCCATAGCGCAGGCTGTGCAGCCCGGTGCAGGATCAGAGGTCGGACTGGGCAATCCTTGCCCGGGACCACCAGGGAACCCGCTTGCGGATCCCGGTCGGCCCCGGTCCCAGGAATGGTGCCCCGTTGCACAGTAACCCCTCTGAAACAGCACCAGGGCCGGGTGAGGGCGGCTCATCTTCGGCGACCAGCCCGCCAGGCCGCTTGCACCCTGTGTTGCACTATCCTGCCGACATCTCTCGGGGCGCCTGAGCTCGAAGTTGGAGGAATGGACCTATGGATGGCGATGACACATTCGATGCCCAAGACGCGGCCGCGGCGGCCGCACCCGCGGCGGCGGACGATCCGGGGACCAAGGACATGACGGCGGGCGCCGGCGTGCTCGGCGCGGGCGCGGGCGTCGTCGGTGCCCTGGGCGGCGCCGGCGCGTTGGCGGGCGGCGCCGCCATCGGCGCGGGTGCGCTGGGCGGCTATCTGATCGGTGAGGGCATCGAGGAGGAGACGCACGCGGGCGAGCACCTGGGCGATTTCATGTACGACCACAGCAACCCCGACGACGCGGCCGCCGCGACCGCGCACTTCGACGACGCCAGCTCAGATTGGGACAAAGGCAACTATCTGGACGCCGCGGGCGACGCGGCAGAGGGCGTCGGGCGCATGGTCGAAGGCTTCTTCGAATAGCCGGTAGAGGTCGCGCCGGGTTTTCCGTAGGGGCGTATGGTCCGCATGGTCTACGCCCCTACCACGCCCAGGAGCAGTCAGATTCCTTCTGTATTTATGTGCTTACTGTGGAGGTGGCCCGCAATCGACCCGAGCGGGGGCCGGCGGAGCACGCGTCCTCGCCGGCGCTCCTAGGAACAGCGTGTCGCCTCTCCTCATCGGGTACATGGAGCAGCGGCGCCCTTGAAACCCTGCGACGGTTCGTTGTACGATGTTGCCAACGTCCCACTGCGAGAGGCCGTCGTCCCGCCACGCGCATGGAGCAGCCATCCATGGTCGCCGATAGCCATGGCGCTGAATGCGGGACAACGAGTGTGACGCTTACCGCGACCCTGTCTATACTGTGACGGATGTAACAGCATACATGATTGAATTACCAATGGCGCCCCTGGTGCCAAGCGAGCCCATGGCCGACGACGAGGAACAGACGGTGCTCGGTTTCCGCCAGTGCCACGAGCAGGTCATCTCGCTGGCGCAACAGATCTTTGCCGCCGCCGCCCAGGTCGGCGCGGTGACCCGCCTGCTGCATGCGCGCGGGCTGATCGACGACGCCGAGCTGGCCGAGTACCGTCGCGCTGAGGAGCAACGCCTGGAGAAAGTGTTCCAGAAACAGCACATCGGCGTGCGCATCGGCAGTACAGACGACGATAAGTATGCCGTCACCGCTGATCAGATCCCCCAGATCGATTGCGCCTCGCGGTACCACCTCTGCCACGCCGCCTGCTGCGCCCTGCGCTTCCCGCTGACCAAGCAGGACCTCGACGAGGGCGTGGTGCGCTGGGAGTTGGGCCAACCCTATCTGAACCGGCAGGGTCTCGATAGGCTGTGCGTACACCTGGACCGCGGGACGCGCCGCTGCTCGATCTATCAGCATCGGCCGAGCATCTGTCGCACCTACGATTGCCGCCAGGACAGCAGGATCTGGGCCGACTTCGACAAAGGTATCATCAATCCCGACCTATTCGTACGTACGGAGAACGGATCAGTCATACCGCAGTTCCCCCTGCGCAAAGTCGCTCCGGAGGATGGCGTCGACCTGATGGACGCACCCACGGCCCCGGCGCCTGAGCACGACCATGCTGACGGACCTTGACCTCACTATTAGAGAACTGCTGATCAAGCGCGTGCCGATCAACCCGGATGAGGTCGCGATCAGCTATGAGTGCCCCACGCGTTCGTGGTCGGCACATATCGAGCGACCCACCATCAACCTCTACCTGTACGACCTGCGCGAGAACGTGCCGCAGCGCCAGGGCGGTCCCACACAGGAAAAGGGCCAGCCCGGCGCGAACGGGCAGGCCGCCCCGAGCGGCACGCGGCGTCCGCCCGTGATGTTCGACCTCTCCTATTTCGTCACGGTCTGGGCGCGGGAGGTCACCACGGAGCACCAGTTGCTGTGGCGGGTCATGACGGCCCTGATGCGCGAGGCCCAGATCGGCATCGACCTCTTGCAGGGCGACCTCAAGCGGGTGGGGACGCCGATCAAGACCACCACGGCGCAATGGGATGGGGCCATCCGCAAGCCGGGTGATCTGTGGAGCCTGCTGGATAACGAGCTGCGACCGTCCATCACCTACACCGCGACCATCGCCGTGGCCATCCATCCGCTTCTGCCGGCGCCGCCGGTACTGACCAAGGTCATGTTCACGGGCAATACCATGCGCAAGCAGCGTGAAAAGCTCATCGCCATCGGCGGCATCGTGCGCGAGCGCCCGAGCGGTGAGGAAGGAGCGCCGCAGCGGGCCATCGCCGATGCGGAGGTCAGCTTCCCCAACCTGGGCATCACCGTGCTCAGCGACAGCGATGGTCGCTACGTCGTCAGGCAAATCCCGGAAGGGACGCACCGCGTCCGCGTGGTCGCCCCGTCGGGAACCGTGGTGGAAAGTGACGTCAAAGTCCCCGCTCTTAGCTACAATCTGGAGGTATAACATGCTCGGTCGAGGCCGCTGCTGCTGGGCGCGGGCGCCCAGTGTGTAGCCCGAGATGTTGGACTGATCGCCGCGGTGCCTGTCTGCTACCCTTGCTGAGCCACTCGGCCCACTCCGAGGCTGCAGGGCCCTGTGCAGCGATCAGGAAGGCGATGCCGGAACATTAAGGAAAGGATTGAAAGGCCATGGCGACTACCTATCTGGCGCCCGGAGTCTACGTCGAAGAGGTCTCTAGCGGCAGCCGGCCGATTGAAGGCGTCGGCACCTCGATCGCCGGCTTCATCGGCTTTGCAGAGAAAGGCCCCTACAACACGCCGGTCCTGATCACCAACTGGACACAGTACCGCGAAACCTTCGGCGATTTCATCGAGGGCGCCTACCTCGCACATAGCGTCTACGGCTACTTCAACAACGGCGGCGGCATCTGCTACGTCGTGCGCCTGGGCGGCAACGGCAGGGGGGCTGCGCCGCAACCGGCCCAGCGCCTGATCCCCAGCAGAACAGGCACCGGGGCGGGTTCGCTGCAGATCACGGCGCTGCCCGAGGTCTCCGGCCCCGTGGTGGTGGAGATCGCGGCAGCCAGCGCCGAGCCCCCGGCGGCGACATCCGGCCCGGAGAAGAAGGCGGACGCCAAGGATAAGCCGGAGGCCGCCGCGCCTGCCACAGCCGAGGCCCAGGGCGCGGACGCGCGCTTCACGCTGATTGCGCGCTCGGGCGAGGTGCAGGAGAGCTTCGAGAACGTCTCGCTGCGCCGCGACGACCCGCGCTTCGTGGAGACGGCCGTGAATCAGGGCCGCACCCGCTCCAAGCTCATCCAGGTGCGTCTGGAGGGCGAGGCCGACGCGGCCGTCGTCGCCAGCCCGCAACTCGGCATCTTCAGCCTGGAGGCGGCGCAGCCGGCCGTGGCCCTGGAAAGCGTGAAACCGCCGGAGTACATCGGCGACAGCGCCGAGCGCAGTGGATTGGGCGGCTTCGACGCCATCGACGAGCTGACCATCGTCTGCGCCCCCGACCTGATGAGCGCCTACCAGCGCGGCTGGATCGACGACGAGGGGCTGCGCGCGGTGCAGACGGCCATGATCGATCACTGCGAGCGCAACGGCAACCGCGTGGCTATCCTGGATAGCCCGCCCGGCATGAAGCCACAGGCCATCAAGGACTGGCGCATGAACAAGGCGCGCTACGATTCCTCGTACGCCACCCTGTACTACCCCTGGATCAAGGTCAACGATCCCGTCACCGGCAAGACCATGACCATGCCGCCCAGCGGCCACATCGCCGGCGTCTGGGCGCGCGTGGACGGCCAGCGCGGCGTGCACAAGGCCCCGGCCAACGAGACCATCCGCGGCTGCATCGACCTCGACTTCCAGACCACCACCAACGAGCAGACCCTGCTGAACCCGGTGGGCATCAATTGCATCCGCGCCTTCCCCGGCCGAGGCATCCGCATCTGGGGCGCGCGCACGCTGTCGAGCGATCCCGAGTGGCGGTATTTGAACATTCGGCGCGTCTTCAACTACGTGCGCGCCAGCATCCTCATCGGCACCCAGTGGGCCGTCTTCGAGCCCAACAACATGGCCCTGTGGCTCAAGCTGCAGCGCGATGTGACGGCCTTCCTCTCGCGTCTGTACGCCAGCGGCGCCCTCTTCGGGGCGACCGAACGCCAGGCGTTCTACGTCAAGTGCGATGCTGAGACCAATCCACCCAAGGTGGTCGATGCCGGGCAGGTGGTCGTGGAGATCGGCATCGCGCCGACCAAGCCCGCCGAGTTTGTGATCTTCCGCATCAGCCAGTACAATCCCGCGGCCTGAGGCACGGGGCGGTAGTTAAGGAGAGAGTGCCATGCCTGTCAATACGGGTAAGGTAGACCCGATCCCGACATATACAGTGGCCATCGAGATCCAGGGCATCGAGGTCGCCAGGTTCATGGAAGCCTCGGGCTTCGACAGCAAGACGCAGATCATCGACCATCGCGAAACCGACAAGGACGGCAAGATATACATCAACAAGGTGATCGGCACGACCACATGGTCGGATATCACCCTGAAGCGCGGCCTGAGCGGCGAGAACAATCTGCTGTGGGAGTGGCGCCAATCGGTGCTGGACGGCGATTACGAGGCCGCCCGCAAAGACGGGTCGATCACCGGCTACGACCCCAAGGGCGAGATCGTCGTGCAGTACACCTTCACGCGCGGCTGGGTCAGCACCTGGAAGGGCGGCAGTTTCACGGCCAAGACGGGCAACGTCAACGCCGAAGAGATCACCATCACCCATGAAGGGTTGCAGCGCGTTAAATGAAGCAACTCCAGACCGAGTTCGAGTTCACGCTGCCGAAGGGCTACGTCGACCGCGAGGGCAACCTGCATCGCGACGGCACGATGCGCCTGGCCACGGCGATCGACGAGATCGCGCCGCTGCGCGATCCGCGGGTCAAACAGAATAGCGCCTATCTGGTCGTTATCCTGTTGAGCCGCGTGGTCACCCGCATCGGCACGATCAGCCCGCTCTCGACGGCGGTGATAGAGGGTCTGTTCTCATCCGATCTGGCCTTTCTGCAGAACTTCTATCGCCGCATCAACCAGGACGGCAGCACGATCGTGCACGCGACCTGCCCGCAGTGCGGCACGGATGTGGAGGTCAATATCGCCGAGGTGGGGGGGTAGCGCGCTACCCCCTCGACCAGCTCTATGAGGAGGTAGCCTATATCGCCTACCACTTTCACTGGTCGCAGCGGGATGTGCTGGAGCTGGAGCACGGCGACCGACGGCGCTGGATCGAGGAGATCGACCGGATCAACCAGAGGCGCAACGACGAGGAGATCGAGCGCATCACGCAGTTGCGCGGCTACTGACAAGGGAAAGGGAGTGGGCGCGCATGGTCCTGACACTGCCTCCCCAGGGGGGAGCCGGCGGTCCCTGCCAGGCGACTTCAGTCGCCGGTCCAGAGCCTTGCGCGAAGACGAGGAAGGAGTGAGCCAATCGCATGGTCTCAATAGATGTCGATGTGCCGGGCGTGGGCGGCCTTCACATCGGTCTTGGCGATGGATCTGATTCGTCCGAGGGCGGGGCGGCTCCGTCCGGCCCTGGAGGCGGTCTGCCAGGTTTTCCGGGAGGGGGGCTGCCGGGCTTTCCCGGAGGAGGGCCGGGTGGCCCATCCGGTTTCCCCGCCGGCGGTTCTGCCGGATATCCCTCTGGTGGCCCCGTACAAAGCGCTCGGCCGGTGTCTCCACAGGAGTACTACCGGGTGGCCGACCGGCGCCATACCCTCACCTCCATGTTCGGCGTGGAGATCGAGGGCATCGACGTCCAGAGCTACTTTCGGGAGTGCTCGAGCCTGACCATCTCGACGCACTTTACGCCGCAGGCCGAGGGTGGCCTGAACGACCATACGCACTACCTGCTGGATCAGACGACGATCCAGCCCATCACACTCAAGCGCGGCATCATTCAGCAATTCGACCTCTTCGACTGGTATAGCGAGGTGACGAGAGGGATGCTGATCAAGCGGCCGCTCACCATCAAGGCCTATCGCAACCGGGTCAAGAACATGGGTTCCGGCCCCGACGGTCTCTTCGCCGCCCCGGTTATCACCTGGGTGCTGCTGGATGCCTTGCCGGTGAAGTGGGTCGGCCCTGCATTTAACGCCAACGCGAACGCGATTGCCGTGGAGGAGATCACATTCATCTGTGACGGGCTGATGCGGCATTGAGCGACATCGGCGTGAGAATTGAAGTGAGCGTACCGGCGTGACCAGGAAGCGTCGCACGGAGACCAACGCGGGGGGGCGAGCGCGCCAGCCAGCGCCTCGCCGCGGCCGTGGCTTGCCGCGCTCGTTGCAGCAGACCGCGCAGAGCATCGCCGGCCGGCACCTTGGCTTCGCGGAGCAGATCACGCCTCCAACCGACCTCGCTGCTTCCGGCGCCGGGGATTTCGCGGAGCAATTCGCGCATCCGGCAGCTCTGGCCGGTGCTGGCGCGGAGGACTTCGCCGCCACGCTCAGCCAACACGTCGCCCCGCCGACAACCCCGCTCATGGTCGATGCCGCCACGCAGGCCAACCTAAGCGACGACATCGCCGCGCGCTACTCCAGCGCCGCGTTATCGCCAGTTGTGAACGGTCAGGCCGCCCTGGCTCGGGCGCACGGTCTTGCCGGACTGCTGACCCATCTGGGACTGTTCGGCGGCGACGAGGTCGAGGAAGAGGCAGGTCAGGAAGACCGGGCAAGTGAAGCAGAAGCACCGGCATATGACACGGCGCTTGCCGCCAGATCGGAGACACCTGACACCGCCCAGATGACAGCGCAGGCCCAGCCCTCCGGCACACAATCTCCCCTCGCCAGCCCGACAGAAGAGGGTTCCGCCGTCATGCCATCACTGCTCACGGCAACCTCCGTGCAACCGGAACAGGGACCGGCCGCGGGAGGCCTGCGTGCGCAGGCTTTCGTGGATGACCTGGTCGCGCAGAGTCCCGTAGCAACTCCAGACCGGACGCAGCCGCTGCCGGTTGCCGTGCCGCCGGTGCGAGAGCGCGAGCAGGAGGGAGAGGAAGAAGGCGACAACCCACTCACCCACCTGGAGCAAGCCGCGGAGGTCGCTCCCTACAGCGCACTGCCGGAGACGGCCTCGCTGGTAAGCAGCATTCAACGCAAGTCGGTGGATGGCGCCGAGGCACCCGCAACCCAGCAGCGCACCCTGGCTATGCGCGAAGCGGCGGATTCGATCGGCCGGCCGCTTGATGGCGATACCAGAGATGTCATGGAGACGGTGCTTGGCACGGACCTGTCGGGAGTGCAGGTACATACCGATGAAGCGGCTGATCGCGCCGCGTCATCGCTCTCGGCGCAGGCCTTCACGGCCGGCCGGGATATCTTCTTTGCCCAGAACAGCTTTGATACAGCCACGCCGTCGGGCATGGGGCTGCTCGGCCATGAACTCGTCCACACGCTGCAACAGTCGGAGATGCCTCAGCGCAGCCCACTGAGCGGCGGCAGCGCGACCCTGGAAGAGCCGGCAGCGGCAGAAGAGCAGGCGCTATCGGTCGAGCGAACGCTGACGCACCTCTTGTCGCAGACGGCGGGCGACGAAGGCGACGAGGTGCCACCGGGCATCACCGGCCAACCGGAGGCCCTCGCCGGCGCACCCCCTGCGCCGCTCACCGCATCTCCGGCCCCACCCGGCGTGCCACGACAGATGACGCCGGACGCGGAGCAGCCGGCGGCCCCCGGCATGGTATTCCAGCCGGGCAACGACTTGAGCGCCGAGATCGCATCCAGGGATGAGAACATGCGCCAGGTCGAGGAGCCGGAACGCCTGATGACCAGCGGTATAGCCGGGCCGCTCCTGGCCGGCCAACCGGCACTTGCCTCCGGTCTGGGGCAGCAGGAAGATCAGGCAGAGCAAGGTTCTGGCGCGGCAGGGCCCTCGCCCGGTGGCGTTACCTCCACCCGGTCGCCGCTGCCGGGAATCGCGCCACCGGCGCACAGCATCACCCGCGCCATCTCTCCTGCTGCGATGCTCGGAGCACGGGCACCTGCACCCGCCATCGAAAGCGTGGAACCGGCACCGCAGCTACCGCGGGCGACGAGCCTTGATCTGACGCCCGAGGCCCTCGCCTCCCGTGCCGCCGGCCTGCCGCTAGCCTCCGAGCAGGCACCGGAAACCGTTGCCGAGCCGCGATGGAGCGAGGTGGCGCCTACCGAACCCGCTACATCTCCGCCATTGGGCGACGCGGAGCCAGCCGACCGTGCTACGGCTCCATCCTTGATGGACGCAATGCCGGGACTCACATCGTCGCCGGCCCCTGAGGATTTGAGCGATAGCGAGACCGTCGCCATCCACGAGCACTTCGCGGGGAGCGCATCCGCGGCGGAGGCCGATGGACTCGAACTACATGGGCCGGAGCCGGGCGATGCAACCATCACTGCTGCCGAGCCGGTGGCTTCACCGCTGCAAGGCATCGGTAGCAATCCCGTTCCATTGCTGTCCAGTCTGCCGGGACTGCAGCCCATCGGGCAGATAAACCAGGCTGCAGGACGACTGCCGGGGCTCAACAACGCCGAGACAGAAACAGAGGCAGGCCCAGCCTCGGCGACGATAGCCCAGGGGCAGCCGGAGCAGCCTGCGCCGGGCCTATCCCTGCCCTTTGCTACCGGTCCGGCCGGGCTGGCCTCAGGGCTCCTTCACGGCATGTCAGGCACAGGACCAGGGGCAACGCACGATCAAACCACTAGCCAGATTACCGCGGGCACAGGCGAAACGCCCCCGGCCGCGGTGCCGCGGATCATGGCGCCCGGCGCGGGCGGCGCTGAATCGGGCCTGACCGTGGCATCACCCGAAGCGATGGGGCTGCTCGGCGTTGTCGGCACTGCCCTGGAGGCCACGCAGCCCCCAGGCGCTGAGAGCACCTCTCGGGGCATCGAAGAAGGAGTATCGGGCGGTGCCGCGAACCTGCTTGGTGCCACGTTACCCGGCGCCGCCGCCGATGAGGCAGCGCCTGCCCCGGCACCGTTCCCGGCAATGCACGGCATGGAGTTACGGGCTCAGGGATTCAGTCCCATCTCGGCCGAACCAGTGGGCCTGCTCGGCGCCGTTGGCCCCGCTCTCAGCCCCACGCATCCCGCTGAGCCTGGGAGCGTTGCCATGCCGGCTCCCGGCGATGTCGAAGCGGGGACAGAAGCCGGCGCTACTAGCCAACTGCCGGGCGCGGCGCAGATGGCCGGACTCGGCCTCGGAGCGACACAGGTGGCCCAGGCAATCCCCGACGTCGCGCAGGGGCCGGGCGTAACTCCCGTTACCACGCCGATGCTTGGTATGAGTCCGGATATGGCGCAAACTTCGGGAGCCCTTCCCGGCGCGATGGGATTGGCCGGGCACATGATGAGCAGATCGCAGATTGGCCCTACCGGAGGTGACACGCAAGGCCAGGGGATGGCCGGCATGGATGGCGATGTTGCCCCTGATGGGACCGGCCGCCAACC
>Ga0209581_1002360_pt1 | contig 18306 bp, 15 predicted proteins | sample Coa_R2_FD_187160 | JGI IMG/M metagenome (GOLD analysis project Ga0209581, IMG submission 187160) | Surface soil microbial communities from Centralia Pennsylvania, which are recovering from an underground coalmine fire - Coalmine... | ecosystem: Environmental > Terrestrial > Soil > Unclassified ...
TCGAGGAGCATTTTCAGCGAAGATTTCGGCTGTGGAAGCTTCCAGACGCCTCTGGTTTCCCCCAGCAGTTCTCCTCGGGAATCTCGGCGGCTGGTTGATTGGGGCCAGATCGCCTCAAGCAATTTTCGCCGCGACGTGAAAACAGCCCGTTTCACCTCGCGCTGCTAGGGCTTCGCCTCGAAAATGAGATTGAATGGCGTTTGCGCAGCGCGCCGGAATCGCGTGAAACCGCCCGACGTGACCACCTCGCGCAGCTTCTGCTCGCCCGCCTGGGCGCCCAGCGCCGCGCCGACCTCCTGCGAGATGGATGCGGGCACGCACAGCATCGTCGACGCGGAATAGAAAATTCGCCCCACCGGGTTGTGATTCGCTTCCGGCGTATCTTCGGCATAGGGCTCCACGATCATCCAGACGCCTTCGGGTTTGAGCGCCTGTCGCACGTGCGCCGCCGCGCCCACCGGGTCGCCCATGTCGTGCAGACAATCAAAAAACGCGACGAAGTCGTAATCGCGTCCTGGAAATTTCTTGGCCATGGCCACTTCAAAGTGAATGCGGTCCGCCACCCCGGCCTGCCGGGCGGCATCGCGCGCGAGTTCGATCGAGCGGTCGTGATAGTCGAAGCCGTAGAAGGTCGAATTCGGATAAGCCTTCGCCATCAGGATGGTGGATGCGCCCAGCCCGCAACCCACGTCCGCCACCTTCGCGCCGCTCCGCAGCCGCTCTTCAACGCCCTCCAGCGCCGGAATCCAACTGCTGATCAGGTTCGCATTGTAGTTCGGTCGGAAGAACCGCTCGGTGCCGCGAAACAGATCGTGGTGGTGCTCGTGCCAGCCTACGCCTTTGCCCGTGCGGAATGCTTCCTCGATCTTTGGCGCGTCGTGATAACAGGCCGACAGGATCTGAAACGCGCCAGGGAGGTACACGGGGCTGTCCTCGACAGCAAGCGCGAGCGCCTGCTCGGGCGGCAGCTGGTAGGTCTTCTCCGCCGCATCGTATTCGATGTATCCGCTGGCCGCGTTCGCGTTCAGCCATTCGCGCGCGTAGCGCTCCTCGACCCCCGCGCGGCGCGCCAGTTCCGCTGATGTCACCGGCTTGCTGTCGGCCATCGCCTTGTACAATCCCAAACGGTCGCCAAGCAGAATGATCACGCCGTGGATGGCTGCGCCCATGTCGGCAATCGCCTTTCCCATGAATGCATTCAGCTTGGCTTCATCGATTGGACGCTCCTGTGGAGCTGCGCTCATTGTCTGGTTTCCTTTCGTCATAATCTTACGCCCGGCCTCCGGCTAACACAAGGCTGGCCTGTACCTCAGGTGAGCGTTCGAGGTCCGTCGCTCCCGTGATCGGCGCTTCGCCTGCGGCGCTGGCTCAGGCCCTTCGGCCCTTTCGGATCAAAATGATTCCAACTACGACGCCGGCCAGGCAGTACACTGCCGTTAACACGAGCGTGACGCCCAAACCCGTCGGGTGCGCCGTCCGGTCAGTTTTCTGGAGCGCTGCCAGAACGCCGAGCGCGGCGGGAACGAAAATCGAGACGCACAGGAGAGCAACGCCCGATCGAAACGCCAGCTTCCGGGTGGACTCCGAAGCGCCGCCGCGTCCGGTGACGAAATCATAACCACACGCGCAGACCGCCGCGCTCTCGCGCGCTCGGCCGCATACGGGGCACTTGCTCATCTCTCTTTTAGTGTAGATTGGGCGGCGCGCCCGTCGACCCCAGAGGATAACGCCGGGCAAGAACGCGCCGGCTCAGAGAACAGCAATCGCGCCGCAAATTTTGGACGCCGTGGTCGCCGCTTCAGCAACCACGCTAAACTGACAGATTGCGACTGTATGAAAGCTGTGTTTGTTGAAAAACCAGGCGGCGTCGAAAACCTCAGATACGCCGAAGTCCCCGAGCCTTCGCCCGGTCCGGGTCAGGCGCTCGTGAAGATCGCCGTCTCAGGGGTGAATTTCATCGATATTTACTACCGCACGGGGTTGTATAAAGCCGATCCTCCCATATTGCTCGGTATGGAAGCCGCAGGCGTGGTGGAGGCGGTTGGCCCTGATGTCACCGAGGTCAGGCCCGGCGATCGAGTCGCGTACGCCATGGCGCGAGGCTCACATGCCGAATACGCGGCGGTTCCCGCCTGGCAGTTGGTTCCCTTGCCCGACAGCATCGATTTCAAAGCGGCGGCTGCGGTCATGCTCCAGGGCATGACCGCCCATTATCTGACGCACTCCACGTTCCCGCTCAAACAGGGCGATACCTGTCTGGTTCACGCTGCCGCCGGCGGCGTTGGCCTGCTGCTGGTCCAGATCGCGAAGAAGCGGGGCGCCACGGTGATCGGAACGGTCGGCAGCGAGGCCAAAGCGGAGCTGGCGCGGAAGGCCGGCGCCGATCACGTCATCCTCTACACCCAGCAGGATTTTCAGCCTGAAGCGCGGCGCCTCACCGGCGGTCGGGGCGTCGATGTCGTCTACGATTCCGTTGGCGCGTCAACGTTCATGAAGAGTCTGGACAGCCTGCGCCCGCGCGGCATGATGGTCAGCTTCGGAAACGCCAGCGGTCCTGTTCCCGAGTTCGCTCCGCTGCTGCTCAACCAGAAGGGCTCCTTGTTTCTGACCAGGCCATCTCTGGCCCACTATGCCGCGACCCGGGAGGAGCTGATGTGGCGCGCCGGCGACCTGTTCCACTGGATCCAGGAGGGCTCGCTCGAGATCCGCATCGAAAAGATCTACAGGCTTGCCGACGCCGCCCAGGCCCAGCTCGATCTGGCGGCGCGGAAAACGGCCGGCAAGCTGCTGCTCGAACCGTGACCGCCGCGACGATGCCGCAGCCCTTCCGCGCGCCCGCCTTCGATTTCGCTTCGGAACGCATCGATGCTCTGCTCATCACCGAGCCCGCCAATGTCCGTTATCTTTCCGGCTACACAGGCAGCAACGGCCTCATTGTCGTGACGCCCCGCTCCGCGGTCCTGTTCACCGATCCGCGCTACGCAATTCAGGCCTCGCAGGAGGTTGCCTGCTCCGTACGAATCGTCGCGCGCGGCCCTCTGCTGCCCGCCGCCGCGGGTTTCCTGCGCCGGTTGCGGTCCAGGCGCGTAGGCTTTGAGAAGGCGCACTTGTCCTATGAGCAGCACGCTCTGTTGACCGATCGCCTTCCAGGCTTCACGCTGATCCCGCTGGGACCCGTCATTGAGCGCCAGCGCATGGTGAAATCCGAGCAAGAGCTCGCTCGAATCCGGCGTTCGGTCGCGACCAATTCGCGCGCTTTCGATCGCGCCCTGAAGGCGATACGCCCCGGCGTCGCAGAAATCGAAATCGCCGCTGAGATTGAATATCATATGCGCCGGCTGGGCGCGGAAAAGCCCGCATTTGAAACGATTGTCGCTTCCGGCGACCGCAGCGCGCTCCCGCATGCGCGCCCGACGTCGAAAAAGCTGAAAGCGGCTGAACTAACATTGATAGATATGGGCGCGACCGAAGACGGCTACGCCAGCGATATGACGCGCGTGCTGCATATCGGCCGGCCTTCGCCGAAAATCCGGCGCATGTACAACGCGGTTCTCGAGGCGCAGCTCGCGGCCATCGACGCCGTTCGCCCGGGCGTCGCCGCCGGACGCGTGGATCAGGCGGCGCGCGCTGTCCTCAAGCGGCATGGGCTCGATCGCATGTTCACCCATTCGACCGGACATGGCCTCGGGCTCGAAATTCATGAAGCGCCCCGTCTTGGCAAACGGGATACAACCAAGCTGGAGGCTGGGATGGCGATTACCATTGAACCCGGGGCGTACGTGCAGGGCTTCGGCGGAATTCGCATCGAAGATACCGTCGTTGTGACCGCCGCTGGATGCGAGGTCCTGACGCCGACGCCGAAGGAATTGATCACGCTCTGAAATGACCATCGAAGAGATCCGGGAAATCGTACAGCTGTTTACTGAAAGCGGCGTGGCCGAGCTGGAAGTGCAGAGAGGCGATAACCGCGTCCGCATTCGCCGGGCTGCGGTGAACCAGGAGGTGATTGTTCCCGCCTTGCCGCATGCGCCAGTTCTTGCGGCGCCCCTGGCCACCCCCCTCGTGGCGCCGCCCGCTGCCCCGGCCGCCCCCGCAAATTCCCCGGCCGCGCCCGCCAGCGCTCCAGCCTCGCCGCTGGAGAAGACGCCGTCGCAGCCGCTGGTCGATGAGCGCCACGAGATCGTCAAATCGCCGATCGTAGGCACCTTCTATGATGCGCCTGCTCCCGGCGCCCCCCCCTTCGTCCGGGTGGGCGATCGCGTGGAGCCAGGCCAGGTCCTTTGCATCATTGAATCCATGAAGCTGATGAACGAAATCGAAGCCGAAGTCGCCGGAACCGTGGTCGCCAAGCTGGTGGAGAACGGAAAGCCCGTCGAGTACGGACAGGCGCTGTTCGCCGTGCTTCCTCAGTGACCCGATGTTTCAGAAAATCCTGATTGCCAACCGGGGCGAAATCGCCCTGCGGGTCATCTGCGCGTGCAAGGAACTCGGCATTCGCACTGTCGCCGTGTACTCGGAGGCGGACCGCTATAGCCTCCACGTGCGATTTGCTGACGAAGCCATTTGCATCGGGCCGGCCAAAAGCGCCAGGAGTTACCTGGATATTCCATCCGTCATCAGCGCGGCGGAAATCACTAATGCCGACGCCGTGCATCCCGGATATGGATTTCTCAGCGAGAACCCAGATTTCGCCGAGGTGTGTCTGACCTGCGGATTGAAATTTATCGGGCCTCCGCCCAACGTGATCCGCACCATGGGGCTGAAACAGCGCGCGCGCGAAGTCATGGAGCAGGCTGGCGTTCCGATTCTGCCCGGCAGCAAGGGCGTACTCCGCAGCGCCGACGATGCGGCGGCAACGGCCGAAAGCATCGGCTATCCCGTGATGCTGAAAGCTGTTGCCGGCGGCGGCGGCCGCGGAATGCGGGTCGTGCGCAACGCGGACGAACTGCCCGCCCTGTACGGCCAAGCCCAAAGCGAGGCCGAGGCGGCCTTTTCCAACGGCGGTCTGTACATGGAGAAGCTGGTCGAAGATCCGCGCCACATCGAGTTTCAGGTGCTCGCGGATGAGCACGGAAACGTCGAGATTCTGGGAGAGCGCGAGTGCTCCATCCAGCGCCGGCATCAGAAATTAATCGAGGAGGCGCCCTCGCCCGCCGTAACGCCGGAGCTTCGCGCGCGCATTAGCGCCAGCCTCAAAGAGGCAATGCGTTCGGCCGGTTACACCAACGCCGGAACCGCCGAATTCCTCATGGACTCTAACGGCGATCTGTACTTCATCGAAGTCAACGCGCGCGTTCAGGTCGAGCACCCGGTGACGGAGTTCGTCACCGGCGTCGACATCGTCAAAAGCCAGATCAAAATTGCCGCCGGCTATCGTCTTTGCGACATTCTTCCCGCCCACATCCAGCTTCGCGGCCACGCCATCGAGTGCCGCATCAATGCGGAAAATCCGGATACGTTTACGCCGTCGCCGGGGCGTATTACGGGCTTGAACATCCCCGGCGGCATCGGCGTGCGCGTCGACACCGCCGCGTACACGGACCACGTCATCCCGCCCTACTACGATTCGCTCGTCGCCAAGTTGATCGCCTATGGCGCCGATCGCGCCGAGGCCATCGCGCGTATGATGCGCGCCCTGGATATGTTTGTCGTGGAGGGCATCCATACCTCGATCCCGCTGCACCAGCGCATTCTGCAACACCAGGACTTCATCGCGGGACGCATCGACACCGGCTTTCTGACCAGGAACAAACTGACGGCGTCGCGCTGACCCGCCGCGCGGCGGCGCTAAGGTCAACGCCCGAGCCTCCGCTCAGGTCAATGCCCCCGCCGTCTTCATGCGAACCGATACTTGTTGGCTTCGAGCAAAGCCTTTAGCTTTATAACAGGTGGATTTGTGTTAAGAGGCTTGATCATCTCCTCGGACCAGGACGTCGCCGCCCGGTTCGAAACCGCCGCGCGCGCTGCAAGGCGGCTCGCCATTGCCCGCACCCTCGACGGCTATCCCGACCCGGTATCCCTCTCGCGCATCTTGCGCGTGACAGCGCCGCACGTGATCTTCCTTGAATCGGGGCTGATCGGGCGCGCCGCGGAATTGCTTGCCTTCATCGAAGCAAACGCTCCTGGTCTGCAAGTGGTTGCCATCGGGCGGACGCGCGATGCCGACGTGCTGCTCGAGGCAATGCGCGCGGGCGTCCGCGAGTTTCTCGCCTCTCCGTTTGCAGCCGGCGAACTGAACGACGCTCTCGTCCGGATTGCTGACGCCCTCGGCAGACGTCCCCTTCAGATTCAGAGCACAAGCCGCGTATTCTCGTTTCTTCCCGCCAAAGCTGGAGTGGGCGCCTCGACCGTCGCGGTGAACGTCGCTCTCGCGCTGTCGCGCATACCGGACACCTCCGTCGCGCTCTCCGATCTCGACCTGAACTCGGGCATGGTCCGGTTCATGCTCAAATTGACGAACGCCTTCAGCATCGTTGATGCGGTCGATCGCGCCTCGGATATGGATGAGGCCCTGTGGCCGCAACTCGTCACAAGCATCGGATCGCTCGATGTCCTGCACGCGGGCAGAGTAAATCCGAATATTCGCATCGATGGCGAGCAGGTGCGGAGCCTGGTGGAGTTCATGCGGCGCAATTATGACGCTTTGTGTTTCGATCTCTCCGGCAATCTCGAGAGATATTCGATCGAAGCGATGCACGAATCCAAGCGGATTCTCCTGGTCTGCACGCCGGAAGTGCCTTCGCTGCACCTGGCCCAGGAGAAGTTCCAGTTTCTGAAGTCTCTCGATCTGGACGACCGCGTAAACATCGTCCTGAATCGCGTCGGCAAAAATTCCGTGATCTCCATCGAGCATGTCGAAGAGATTCTGGGCCGCCCGGTAGCGATCGCCCTGCCCAATGACTACAGCCGCGTTCACCGCGCTCTCACGGCGGGCGAAGCCGTCGATCCAGCCTCGGACCTTGGCCGGAAATTCACTGAACTTGCGAACCGGCTCGCCGAGTATGCGCCCGCGCCGGCGCCCGCCCCGATGCCCAAGGGACGCTTCGCAACTCTGATGTCCGCTTTGCAGCCGCGCGCTGGCGCCTAGCCCGGCAAAACGCTCGCGCCATTTTCATAGCCGTCGGCCGCCCATGCTATCCTCATAAGAGGCGTTCATTCCTGCTGTAACCCTCAAGGACAGGTGGCCGAGTGGTTAATGGCAGCAGACTGTAAATCTGCCGCTCCTTGCGAGCTACGGAGGTTCGAATCCTCCCCTGTCCACCACGCCGTATCCCAAATAGCTGCCTCGTAGGTGGATTGTTTGCCGGAAACCGTGACTGCACTTGACGGAGTTCTTATTGTCGATAAGCCCGAGGGCTGGACGTCGCACGACGTCGTAGCGCGCGCCCGCAAGCTGGCCAATACCCGCAGGATCGGCCACCTCGGCACGCTCGATCCCATGGCCACCGGCGTGCTCCCGCTGGTCGTCGGGCGCGCAACGCGCTTGGCGCAATTCTTTGCCTCCGACGCCAAGATCTATGAGGGCGTAATCCGGTTCGGCTACTCCACCGACACCTACGACCGCGACGGAACGCCCCAATCCGAGCCGCAGCGACCGCGATTTTCCCAGCAGGAACTGGAGGCGGCCCTGGACCGTTTTCGCGGTGAAATCGAACAGGCGCCGCCTCCCGTGTCGGCGAAAAAAATCCACGGTACGCCCGCCTACAAACTGGCGCGGAAACGCCTCCCCGTAGAGCTTAAACCCATTCGCATCCACATTTCACGCTTCGACCTCCTGTCCTTCAACGGCGTCGACGCTGAGGTGCGCGTGCAATGTTCCGCCGGCACATACCTTCGAAGCATCGCCCACGAGCTGGGACAAATGCTCGGCTGTGGAGCGTTTCTCCAGGCGCTGCGCCGCACCGCTTCGGGCCAATTCGGCCTGGATCAGTCCTACACGCTGGCGCACCTTGAAGAACTAGCGGCCGCGGGCGAACTGGCGACCGCCATCGTTCCCGCTCGCGACCTGCTGCCGTCTTTTCCGAACGAAATCGTGGATCGCTTCACGGCCGCCCAGATCCGCCAAGGACGCGATTTTCGTGTATCGCCGTTCCGCGCTCGCCACGGCCATCGCTATATCAAGGCGATCTCCCCCGACGGCGACCTCATCGCCATCGGCGAAGTCCGCATGCCGAACCTCTATCATCCTGTGCTGGTTTTTCACGGCGAAAATTAACAAAGTTTAATTCCCCGTTTAGTCCGGCTTCATTGGGCTACTGTATGGTGGATACAGTGCGCACGTATTGCCGGAATCTCCTGGCGGCTGTTGTTGTCTCCGTAACCGTCTGTATTGGCGCTCCACAGGAGGCGCCCCCCAAGCATCCCTCTCAAACCGGTCACACCGACGCCTTCTTTTCCGGTACGGTTGTTGAACTCTCCAGCGAGAAGGTCACGGTATCACGCACCGTGCTCGGCAAACCGGCGGAAAAACGGACGTTTCTTTTGACGGGCGATACCAAGGTGGAAGGGAAGCTCGCGCCCAAAATGCGCGTCACAGTGCGTTATATGACGGGCGACCAGGGCGATGTCGCTCTTTCCATCCTGGTGCGCGACAAGGCGGACAAGGACAAACGGAAATAGCAGTTCGCCCGCTCTAATGATCTGGCCATGTGGCAAGATTGTGAATACCATACGCTTGCCCATCACGTTGCGACGATGATAATCTGCATGTCCGGAGCAAGCCGCACGATGCGGTGAATGAGGTGTTCCCTCAGCAGACGATTCATCCGCGTATATCGCGGGCGAGCCACAAAGATCTGCGTGACTCCGTTCGCACGCGCAAACGCGACGAGCGCCTTCGCCGGGTCCGTCCCTTCGAGAATCCGGGCGTCAATGTGCAAATTGCGGGCAAAGTTCAAGTGGCGATTCACTGCGTCCTGTTCTTCTCTGCGCGCGCTGCCGCTCCTGCTCTCCCGGACATAGGCGGCCAGGCAGTCGGCGTGCAAATAGTCGGCCACGCGTCGCGCCCGCCGCAGGAGCGCAGCCGTACTGGCGTGCGGGGTTACTTGAACCAAAATCCGCTCGCTCGATGTCGCTTGCGGCTCGGTCGGCGGGGATAACGCCTCATGATTCGGTAGACCCGGAATGCGCGTCTGCCGCAGATTCACTTCGTGGGCGATCTGGCGTAATGCTATCTCTCGCAGGGCGGCCAGATTCGATTCCCTGAAAAAATTCCGGAGCGCCTGATCCGCCTTTTCCGGAGCATATACCACGCCCCGGGCGAGGCGGTTGAGCAATGCGCGGGGAGTAACATCCACCATCACGACTTCATCCGCTTGTTTGAGCACCCAATCCGGCGTCGTCTCGCGCACTCTCACGCCTGTAATCCGCAAAATCTGGTCATTGAGGCTTTCCAGGTGCTGGATGTTCATGTTTGTGTACACATCTATGCCAGCATCCAGGAGGACCATAACGTCCTCCCATCGCTTGGTCCGCTCCGAGCCTGGAACGTTCGTATGGGCGAACTCGTCAACCACACAAACTTGCGGTTTGCGCCGCAGAATCGCCTCTGTATCCATGTCTTCGAACACAGCCCCCCGATATTCGAGCTTGCGCCGCGGCATCATTTCGAGACCCTCAGCTTTTGCGATCGTGTCTTTGCGGCCATGCGGCTCGAAATATCCAATCACGACGTCGACCCCCTTGCTTTTCAGTTGCTGCGCTTCTTCGAGCATCTGGTATGTCTTGCCGGATCCGGCCGCGTATCCGAGAAATATTGTGAGTCGTCCACGCCTGGGCGCGTCAGCCATGGATCTCAATGAGGAAAGATACGGATGTCGATGCCCTCCGCCTGACGGATCAGACGGTCGACGGGATCTCCGACAATCCGGGTCCGCCAGTTGCGCCGAAGACTATGGCCGATGAAGATCTGGGTGATCCCATGCGCGCGCGCAAAGCGCAGGATCGCTCCAATGGGATCGGGATCCTCAAGGATTACAATACGGGCGCCAACCTCACGGGCAAAGGCCAGGTGCGACTCGATAGCCGCCTGAGCTTCTGGGTTAAGGCCAGGCTGGCGGACATAGATCACAATCAACTCTCCATGAAAGCGCTGCGCGTTCCGGAGCCCACTGGCAATCATCGTATGCGCATTCGATCGCGGGGTTACACAGACCAAGATCTTTTCGTGGGCGACGAGCGGAGCCGCCGCACCGTGAGCCTGAAGATACGATTCGAGCTGATGATCGACCACCTCGGCTGCGAGCAGTAATGCCATTTCACGCAGTTCCGACAGTCGCCTCTCCATGACCAGGCGCTCCCTCTCTTCTAGCTGGCCCAGACGCTCGAGAATCTGCTCAGGGGGAATATCCACGACTACAATCTCTTCAGCCCTCAGGAGAAAACCTTTCGGAACTGTGTCGCAAACCTCCTTGCCCGTGATCTGCTGAACCACCTCTTTGTACTCCTGAATATGATGCAAGTTCACAGCAGTAAGTACGGAAATGCCGGCTTTCAGAATTTCTTCAACATCCTGCCATCGCTGTCGGTTCCGAGACTCCGGTGGATTGGTATGCGCCAGTTCGTCAACCAGGCATACCTGAGGGCATCGGCGAAGCACCGCGCTCACATCGATAGCTTCCGCAGAATCGAACCGCAGCGGTGGGATGACTTCGAATCGTTCCAGCATCTGTCGGACATTTACCGAGAGCTTGGACTGTACTGCGGCGATCACAACGTCCTCGCCCCGCTCTTTCCGTCGGCGGCCCTCATCCAGCATGCGAAACGACTTGCCCGCTCCCGAAGCGTATCCCAGAAACACTTTCAGTGTGGCGCGCCCGCGCAGCGCTTCCTCCCACTCGACCTGGCGCAGCAATTGCTCAGGATCCGGTCGCCGATCCGTCATTCAAAGCGCCGTTCTCTACTTGCCGCTGCAACAACCTCCGACCAGCCAGCCATGAACTCTTCAGACCGAGGCCATCTTTTACCGCTTTAAAGGAAACTTCCTGTCCAGCTCAAGATTGAGAAGCAGGACGTTTACGCGAGGCTCACCGAGAAACCCGAGAGTCCTCGCCTCTGTGTAGCGGCCGACCAGGAACTTAAGTTCCTCCACAGTTGCGCCCCTATATCTCGCGATCCGTGCAATCTGCGCTTCCGCCGAGGCAGGACTAATGTGCGGATCCAATCCACTTGCAGATGCCGTCGCCAGGTCCGCCGGCAACGGGCCAGTATATGCAGGATTCTCCCTGCGAATCCGCTCCACAGTTCCTTTCACGCGATCCGCCAGTTGCCGGCTTGTAGGCCCCAAGTTGGAGCCGCTCGACGATGATGCGTCATAGCCCTCTGAACCCGCCGCCGATGGCCGGGAGTGGAAGTACTCAGGCTGTGTAAAGCTCTGACCGATCAGCCTGGACCCCGCTATCCGGCCATTGATCACAACGAGGCTTCCGTTGGCTTGAGTCGGAAACAGCCACTGACACAACAGGGTGACCGATCCTGGATAGATCAGGCCAGTGAGGACTGTCAAAATCAGAGTGATTCGCAGGGCGGGGACCAGTTGAGCGAGCATTCTCTTTTCTCCGGTCAAGCGAGGCCGAAGGCATGAACGATTCGGTCGATGAGCCATATTCCCGGGAAGGGCGCTATAAGCCCCCCGGCGCCATAAATCAGCAGGTTGCGACGAAGCAGATTCTCTGCGCTTTGAGGCTTGTACTGGATCCCCCGCAAAGCCAGCGGCACTAGCGCGATGATAATCAGGGCGTTAAAGATCACGGCTGAAAGTACCGCGCTTTTCGAATTGTCGAGTCTCATAATGTTGAGTCTCCCAAGCGCCGGATAGATGGTCATAAACATGGCTGGAATAATTGCGAAATACTTGGCGACGTCATTGGCAATGGAGAACGTCGTCAGCGCGCCACGGGTGATCAGCAATTGTTTTCCGATGGCGACGACCTCGATCAGCTTCGTGGGATTGGAGTCCAGATCGACCATGTTCCCGGCCTCTTTCGCAGCCATCGTCCCCGTGTTCATCGCGACGCCGACGTCGGCCTGCGCCAGCGCGGGAGCATCATTGGCCCCGTCGCCAGTCATGGCCACCAGCCGGCCTGCCGCCTGCTCCCGCTTGATATACTCTAGCTTGTCCTTTGGAGTCGCTTGAGCCAGGAAGTCGTCGACGCCTGCTTCCGCCGCGATTGCAGCGGCGGTAAGGGGGTTATCGCCGGTGATCATGACCGAGCGGATGCCCATTGCCCGGAGCTGCGTAATCCGCTCCTTCATACCGCCCTTCACCACGTCCTTCAGATGAATGATTCCCAGAACGCGCGAACCGTCAGCCACGGCGAGCGGAGTGCCGCCGGCGCGAGCGATACGATCGGCGATCTCCGTCAGTTCCCGCGGAACTCTTCCGCCATGCTGCTCTACAAACCTGGCAATCGCGTCCGTCGCGCCCTTGCGCAGGAGCCGTCGATTGATGTCCACGCCGCTCATCCGAGTGTAGGCGCTGAACGGAATGAAATGCGCCTCACGCTCTGCCACCTCGCGGCCGCGAAGGCCGAACCTTTGCTTCGCCAGAACCACGATCGATCTCCCTTCGGGCGTCTCATCGGCCAGGCTCGAAAGCTGCGCTGCATCCGCCAGCTCTGCTTCCGCTACGCCCGCTACCGGAAGGAACTCCACCGCCTGACGATTGCCGAGCGTAATCGTTCCGGTCTTATCTAGCAAAAGTGTGGTGACGTCGCCAGCCGCCTCCACCGCCCTCCCACTCATCGCCAGAACGTTATGTTGCATAACTCTGTCCATACCTGCGATGCCTATGGCGGATAACAGCCCGCCAATGGTGGTGGGAATCAGGCACACCAGCAACGATACGAAAACGGCTACTGAGGGTACCTCGCCGGCGCCTGCGGAGCGGACGCTGTACGCAGAAAAGGGCTGCAATGTGACCACCGCCAGCAGAAAGATTAGCGTCAGACCGGCAATCAAAATGTTCAGCGCAATTTCGTTGGGCGTCTTCTGTCGCTGCGCGCCCTCAACCAGGGCTATCATACGATCCAGAAACGCCTCGCCTGGGTTGGACGTGATTCGGATCCTGATCCAGTCAGACAGGACTCGCGTCCCGCCCGTGACGGAGCTGCGATCGCCTCCGGATTCGCGGATCACCGGAGCGCTCTCGCCTGTTATCACCGACTCATCAACCGTGGCGATGCCTTCAACCACTTCGCCGTCCGCCGGGATGATGTCGCCGGCTTCGCAAAGCACGATATCGCCTGCTCGCAGCTCCGAGGCTGGCGACGTCTCTGTGTCGCCTCGCGGCGTGACGCGTTTAGCCATGACGTCCGCTTTTGTGCGGCGCAGCGCGTCGGCCTGAGCCTTGCCGCGCGCCTCCGCCATAGCTTCGGCAAAGTTCGCGAACAGAACCGTGAACCACAGCCACAGCGCTATCTGGAGTGAGAAACCGAGGCCCTGTGCGCCCGCCAAAATGTCGCGAATCAGTAAAATCGATGTGACAGCCGCACCGACTTCTACCACGAAGATGACGGGATTCTTCGCCAGCGTGGCTGGGTTCAGCTTGGTCAGCGATTCCCGCAACGCCCTGCCTAGGATCTCCGGATCGAGCAGCGGCCGGCGCCGCAGCGGCCTTTGGGGAACCAGGGACGCGAGATCTCGGGTTGATGTCTCAAGCGTGGACATTCAATCGACTCCAGATTCCAGGCTCATCCGTTTAGAACAGCCTTCCGTCATGCATCAGGAAATGCTCCACGATTGGGCCAAGCGAGAGCGCAGGAAAAAAAGTGAGGGCGCCAATTGTAAGCACAGTCCCTACCAGCAGGCCCACGAACAGCGCCCCATGCGTGGGGAACGTGCCGCTGGTGGCCGGCGTCCACTTCTTGGCTGCCAAACTGCCGGCGATCGCCAGCGTCGGTATGATGATCAGGAAGCGGCCAATCAACATCGCCAGCCCGATCGTCAGGTTGTACCAGGGCGTGTTGACATTGAGGCCGGCGAAGGCGCTGCCGTTGTTCCCTGTGGCGCTTGAATAAGCGTAGAGGATCTGCGCAAATCCATGCGGACCGCTGTTATTGGCGTTGGCGACAGCCGGTCCCGGCGGGTTCCAATAGCTCCCCTTGGGGAACTCGATCATCACGCTGAGTGCGGTGAACGCCAGAATGCTGACCGCCATGGCGATCAACGCCAGCATTGCCATTTTTACTTCTTTGCTCTCTATCTTTTTGCCGAGGTACTCGGGCGTGCGGCCGACCATGAGGCCGGCAACGAAGACAGCGAGAATAGCAAAGAGCAGCATCCCGTATAGTCCGGATCCCGCGCCGCCGAATACGACTTCCCCGGTCTGCATGTTGAACAGCTCTATCAAGCCCCCGAGCGGGGTATAGCTGTCATGCATGCCGTTGACGCTTCCATTGCTGGCCGCCGTCGTGGCGACTGCCCACAAGGCCGAGCTGGCGATGCCATTGCGAACCTCCTTCCCTTCCATATTTCCGCCAGCCTGCACGGAAGTGGCCTCTAGCTGCACTCCCATCTTTCCATCCATAGGATTGCCGGCCTGCTCTGCCAGGTAGCAGACAAACACTCCGGATAGAAACAGCACGCTCATGGCGGCGAACAGGGCCCACCCTTGTCGGGTATCTCGAATCATCATTCCAAAAGTGTAGGTTAGAGCCGCCGGTATCAGTAGAATGTAAAGCGCTTCGAAAAAGTTCGACAGCGGCGTCGGATTTGCGAAAGGGTGAGATGTGTTTGCATTAAAAAACCCGCCGCCGTTCGTGCCGAGCTCTGCAATCGCAGTCTGGGAGGCCGCTGGACCTTGTGCAATGACTTGCGCTCTACCCTCAAGCGTTGTCGCTGATGTGTAGTTCTGGAAGTTCTGGATTACGCCCTGAGAGCATATAAACAGCGCCCCGATCAACGACAGAGGCAGCAAAATATACAGAGTCCCTCTGGTCAGGTCAACCCAGAAGTTTCCGATGGTTCGCTGCTGCCTGCGGACAAATCCCCGGGTCAGCGCGATCGCAACAGCCATGCCCGCCGCGGCTGAAACAAAGTTCTGAACCGTGAGGGCAGTCATCTGGACGAAGTAACTTAATGTCGTCTCGCCTCCATACGCCTGCCAGTTTGTATTGGTTAGGAAGCTCACCGCCGTGTTAAAAGCGAGGTCCGGCGTGGCCTGGGCGGCGCCAAACCCTCTCGGATTTAGCGGAAGCAGACCTTGAAGTCGCTGAATCGCATAGTTGAAGCCAAAGCAGATCAGGCTGAACGCGAGCAGGGAGCCCGTGTACTCCATCCAGGCTTGTTCTCGTCTTTCATCCACGCCGCTGAGCTTGTACAACAGCCGCTCCGCAGGACGAAGCATCGGATGCAAAAAGGTCTTACGGCCCTCATACACTCGGGCCATAAAGGCTCCGAGAGGCTTGGTTAATAGCAGCAACGTCAGGAAGTAGGCAATGACTTGAAACACGCCAATAGCTGTCATACGGCCGTCTCAAAACCGATCTGGTCGAAGCAGGGCATAAATGAGATATACAAATAACAGCGCCGCAGCAACTCCTGCGATCAGATAATCCATTTCCGCTCTCTCACAACTTGTCACAAGCTCTGGCGAACAGCCAGACCGCGAAGAAGAATACGACTGCGACCAACGCGTAGAACAGGTCAAGCATCTCTGTTCCGCTCCGGAAACGCAAATATCACCTGGTGACCTGCCTGGCGCAGTTTCTTAGCCATGGCCTTCTCGGCTGTGGGCCGCCACGTATGGCGCCCGCCAATCACAACCAGGGAGCAAGGCTTGAGCTTACGGGCCAACACAGTCTCGGCGTCGCGGCACAGGCAGATCTCGACCAGAGTCTCGGTTGTTTGCCCGGCTGCGACGTCATGAAACCGTCGTTCGGTGAACTCCTCAAGCGCCGGCGGACTCGTCAATGGAAGTGGATACGGAACCACCTGAGGAACGAGAAGCCGGATGCGGCCGTCCAAGTCGCGCGCCAGTTCGGAAGCTCGCTGCAACGCCAACAATGTCGCGGGAATGGATGTGAAGATCACGTTCAATTCAAGGCGACTCTCGTCACCCCCGGCCGGCGCATCTGGCTGGACGGACCCTTGCCAGAGTCGCCTTTCAAAAACCACGGCCAATTCGGATTCGCCTTCCATCGCGCTCAAGCGCCCGTTGTCAGATTAGGGCGCCAGCCGTAAGGAAGTGATAGAAAAAGTGTGAGGATTCTATAAAGAGGATTCGGGCATTCGGAAGCGGTAACCCACCCACGGCTCGGTGAGGATGTGCTGCGGCTTGTCCGGCGTCAGCTCGATTTTTCGGCGCAACTGCTTGATGAACACGCGCAAATATTCGGACTGATCGCCATAGTCAGGCCCCCACACCGCCTGAAGCAATTCCCGGTGAGGAATGGCCCGGTTGGGGTGTAGCACAAAATATCGCAACAGCTCGAACTCCTTCGGCGTGAGCCGGACTTCCTTCCCGCCGGCGACGACTCGCCGCGTCTGAAAATCAACCTCAACCTTGCCCAGCGCGAGCCGTTGCGGGCCGGCATTCGGCGGCGCCGGGACGCGTCTCAGAGCGGCCCGGATCCGCGCCAGCAGCTCCGGCGTGCTGAACGGCTTGGTAATGAAATCGTCGGCCCCCGCATCGAGGGCTGCTACCTTGTCCTGCTCGGTGTTCCGCACGGTGAGCATAATGATAGCCAGGTCCGAGGCGGCGCGCACCGCCTTGCAGGTCTCTAAACCCCCCAGGCCCGGCATGTTCATGTCGAGCAGCATCAGATCGTATTTGCTTTCCCGCAGCAGCTCCTGCGCCTCCTCTCCGGTTCGCGCGTCTTGCACCTCGTATCCCGCATTGGACAGAGTCATCTTCATCACTCGTCGGATCTGCGGATCATCATCGACCACCAGGATGCGGCCCGCGCTCATTCTGACTCTCCAGCTCCCTCCACCGGAAGCGAGAACCGGAAAACCGATCCTCCGCCTGACCGGCTCTCCACCCAGATCTCCCCGCCATGGGCGTGAACGATTTCGCGCGCGATGGCCAGGCCAAGACCTGCGCCGGGGATCTGGTTGTTGCAGGAGTCCCGTCCGCGATAGAACTTCTCGAACACGCGCGGCTGCTCCGCCTCAGGGATCCCGGGACCGCGGTCGGCGACGCTTACCGTGAGAGATTCACCGCGCCGCTCAGCCCGGATCGAAATCAGGGAGCGGGCCGGCGAATACTTGATAGCATTGTCGATGAGTTGACGAACCGTCAGCGCGATCAGTTCAGCGTCGGCCGATAGATCTGGCAGATCCTGCGGAACCGCAATCTTGATATCGCTGTCTCTCAGCGCCGGCTTCATGCTCTCAACAACCCGCGCCACAATCTCGCCGATCGAACATTGTTCCCGGTTCAACCGCACACTGCCGGCTTCGAGGCGCGCCATTTGAATTGCATCACTGATCAATCCGTTCAGACGGTCTGCCTCTTCATCGATGATTGCAAGGAAACCTCTCTGCCGCTCCAACCGCGACAGGTCGCTGGAGAGCAGCGCCGTTGTGGCCGCCTTGATGGTGGTGAGCGGAGTCTTGAATTCGTGGGCGATCGCGTCAAGCAGCGTTGATTTGAGCTCCTCACTTTGCCGGGCCGCTTCTGCTCTGCTGGCCGCCTCTTGGGCCCGAGCCCGCTCTAAGCCAATGGCCACGAGATTGACCAGGCTCTGCAGCGCGGAGTCCGAAAGCTCGACGCCAAAAATCCCCAGGCTCCCGATTGGCTCAGCGCCAAGTCGGATCGCGGTGATCAGCGTTCCGCTCTCTGTATTCTGAAAAAATGTTCCCTGCACAGCCGCTTGCTTGAGCCGGTCATCCAAATTCGGGAAATCTTCTGGCCCGGATCGGTAAAGGCTTCCCGTCGCGCCATCATATAGAGCCACAGCGCGAGCGCCAAAGCTTTGAGACACTTGGTCGGCGAGTCGCCGCGGAACCGACTCAAGCGGCTCCGCCAAAAGGATGGACCGGCTCAGTGCGTACAGCTTCTCCACCTCCTGCTGGCGATTCTGGGCTTCCAGCGCCCGCCTGCGAATCTGGGCTGAAAGTTGGCTGGCCGTGATCCCTGTGGCCAGAAACGCGAATAGCGCTACCCAGTTCTGAGGATCCGCAATAGTGAGTGTGCCAATCGGGGGCAAGAAGAAAAAGTTTAAGCAGAGGACGGAGGCAATTGAGCCCACAATGGCCTCGACGAGCCCCCACCGCGCTGCAATGAACAGAATCGCGACCAGGTAGGCGAATCCAGCGGTTGTGGAGTTCACAGAGACGAGGCGAAAGAGGGCAAACGTCAGCGCC
>Ga0209581_1002361_pt1 | contig 18304 bp, 9 predicted proteins | sample Coa_R2_FD_187160 | JGI IMG/M metagenome (GOLD analysis project Ga0209581, IMG submission 187160) | Surface soil microbial communities from Centralia Pennsylvania, which are recovering from an underground coalmine fire - Coalmine... | ecosystem: Environmental > Terrestrial > Soil > Unclassified ...
ACTCGGCGAGCGCGGGCAGGAGTTTCCGAACGTTCTTCTTGTTGCCGATGAAGTTGTCGTCAACGATGAAGACCGTGCCGCGCCAGCCCGCGCGCCGCAGCGTGTCCAGTTCCGAGAGCATCTGCTGGTTCGACTTGGTGCGCGGCACGCGCCCGTAGATTTCGATGATGTCGCAGAACTCGCAGTTGAACGGGCAGCCGCGCGAATACTGAACGCTCATCGCGCTGTAACGCTTCGTGTCCGCGATGCTGAAATCCGGCGCGGGCGCGAGCGAGAGCGGCGGGCGCTCCGTCGCCTCGTAGATGCGACGGGCCGTGCCACGCTCCAAGTCCTTCACGAATTCGGGCAGGGTGGTTTCGGCCTCGCCGATGAAGACGTGGTCGGCGTCGGGCACTTGTTCCGCGCTCGTCGAAACGTACGGGCCGCCGACGACGACGCGCTTGCCGAGCGCCTTGCAGCGCGCGATCACGTCGGCGAGCGAATCCTTCTGCACGATCATCGCCGTGCAGAAGACCATGTCGGCCCACTCGATGTCGGAAGACTTCAGGCGGCGCACGTTCAGGTCAACGAGCCGCTTCTCCCACGCGGCGGGCAGGAGCGCTGAGACCGTCAGCAGGCCGAGCGGCGGGAACGCCGAGCGCTTGCCCTCGAAGGGGAGCGCGTGCCGGAAGCTCCAGTACGTGTCCGGGTACTCAGGGTTGATCAGCAGAATCTTCATCAATCTCTTCCTCGAACCTTCGGCCAGTCGTCGGCGACTTCAGCGGCGCGGCTCAGGTATAAAAGTCCCTCTCGGTACGAACGCCCGCCCACACGTTTCGGGGGAAGCTTCCTGCGCGCGGCGCGGGCAAAGAACCGTGCGGCTCGGCTAAAAATTCGGGGGCTTGTACTGCTCGCCTTCGAGTATAACAGTTATGTGCGCGAGGTCACGTCAAATTCGTCGCGGCGTGTTGCGCGAGACTTAAGAGTTTGTTTCAAAGCTGCCGCGCCGTCAGTCCTCGTCGTGCTCGTCGCCGTTGTAGTGGAGGCGGACTGGCTCGTCGTCAACGACGGTTTCGAGGTGGACGGGGCGGCCCCAGAGCGTGTGGACGTGTTCGAGGACGCGGCGCGCGTAGTTCATGTCGAGTTCCGCGCCCTCGAACTGGTGCTTCAGGTAAAGCTCGCGGTTGCCGTTGTAGTCGCCGTCGGCCACGACGATGTAGGGGAAGCCGAAGTTCGTCATGTTCGAGACGAGCTGGTCGCGCACGCGCTCCCAACGCTTCTCCGTCACCGTCCACTCTTCTTCGTCAACCAGCTCATAGACGAACAGGTCAAGCTCCTCGCACAACTCTTCGGTCAGGTAGTTGCGGAGGAACGACACGTCGTTCTCCGTCTCGCGAACCTCGAAGAGTTTCGCGCGCCCCTCGCCGCCCACACGACCGAACTTCTCGCGTTCCTCCTGAGTTGGATTGTCCCAGCGCCTTTCGATGTCTTCGAGGATTTTGTAGCCGAGGTAGTACGGGTTCAGTTGCCCCTTGTGCGGCGAGACCACGCTCGAATGAAGCTCCGCGAACTCGACGTGCTCCTCGTCCGTCAGATCAAGCTCGCGCATGATGCGCGAGTGCCAATACGACGCCCAGCCTTCATTTAATGTCTTCGTCTGCATCTGCGGGACGAAGTATTCCATCTCCTCGTGAACCATCGCCAACACGTCGCGCTGCCAGTCGGCAAGCGAGGGCGAGTTGCGCATGATGTAATAGACGATGTCTTTTTCGGGGAGTCGGTCGCCGCGCGGGCGTTCGTCCTCTTCGCGCGAGGATTCGTCTTCGGGGGGCTTGCCGATGTTCCAGAGGTCGTCGTAGCGGCCCGGCTTCGGCTCCGACTTTTTGCGCGCGGCGGCGTCGCGCTCCGGCTCTTCGCGGCGGATGAAGAAGTTGGGGTCAATGTGCTCCTCGATGGAGAGGACGGCGTCGAGCAGGCGCTCGACGGTCTTGCGCCCGTACCTGAACTCGTACTCGGCCATGCGCCCGGCGTGCGTCGAGACGGTCTCGACCATGCGACGGTTGGTGCGCGAGAAGTAGGCGTTATGTTTGAAGAAGTCCACGTGGCCGAGGACGTGCGCCATGACGAGCTTGTTCTGGACGGGGCTGTTCGTTTCGAGCAGGAAGCCGTAGGACGGGTTCGTGTTGATGACGACCTCGTAGATTTTCGACAGCCCGAAGTCGTACATCGTCTTCATCCGGTGGTAGGCCTTGCCGAAAGTCCAGTGCGAGTAGCGACCGGGCAGCGCGTAGGAGCCGATCTCGTACATGACGGTCGCGGGCACGACCTCGAAGCGCACGGGGTACGGGTCGAGTCCGAACCCGCGCGCCACCTCCCAAATCTGTTCGAGCGCCTTTTCGAGTTCGCCGATCTCGCGGTCTTCCATGAGGGTATTGTAAATGATGAATGCGGAATGATGAATGATGAATGAGAGGCGAGATGGCTTCCATTCATCATTCCGCATTCATCATTTCTTCTCCTTCGCTTTCCGCTTCAGCTTCTCGATGGCGTCGCGGACGGCGTCCGCCTGCGGCGAGTGCGGGTTTTCTTTGAGGTAGGTTTCGAGTTGGGAGACGGCCTTCGAGAACTCGCCGGTCTGCTCGTACACGTTCGCGAGATAGACGCGGGCGAGCGCGGGCTTCGAGAGTTCGAGCGAGCGCAGGAGGTGTTCTTCGGCGGATTTGTAGTCGCCCGTCATCATCTCGGCGTAGCCGAGCGAGAGGTAGGGAGCGGGCAGGCTCTTGTCAACCTCGATGACGCCGCGGAGCATCTTGATGCCCTCGTCGTAGCGCCGCTCGCTGACGAGCGTGACGCCGATGCCGACGTAAGGCTCGGCGCGGTCGGGCTTGATTTCGCCGGCGCGGCTGTAGGCCGCGAGCGCCTCGTCGTAGCGCTGGAGTTTGGAGAGTTGTTCGGCGAGCGCGAGGTTCGCGGCGTAGAAGCGCGCGTAGTCTGCGACCGCCTCGGCGAAGAGTTTGGCGGCCTGTTCGGGCTTGTTGTCGGCGGCGGTCTTCAGGCCCTGTTTGTATTTTTCTTTCGCGGCGTCGGGAACGCCCGGGTCAATCTCTTCGGCGGCGACCGTTCCGGCGGGCGGCGTCGCGCCCCCGTCCTTCGGCCTGAGTTGGATGTTCTGCGTGAGCGTCTGCGCGCCGCCGAAGGTGCCGACCTCGACGTTGACCGTCGTCGTCTCGAACGTCTGGCCGTCGCCCTCGGCGGTGAGCTGGTACGAGCCGGGGCGCAGGCCGGAGAAGTGGAAGCGACCGCTGATGTCCGTGAAGGTCTCGTAGATGGGCCGGCCCGCCTCGGTGAGCGTGACGCGGACGGACTGCGCGGGCTGCGCGCCCGAAGGGAGCACGACTCGGCCTTCGAGCGAGTTGATGCCCTGCGACTGCGCCCGCGCCGCGGCGCAAAGCAGCGCGAGCGACGCGAAAGTGATTCGGATGAGAAGCCGCCTGAGACTCAACGCCGCCCTCCGCCTTTGCCCTGCTCTATAACAGAAGCGCGCGCACGTACTCAAGTTCGAGAGCATTCGCTGCAAGTAAAAAGGCGGGGCGCTCGTTTGCGCGAGCGCCCCGGAAGGTTGAAAGTCGAAGGCCGAAACGCGCCGGCTTTAGAAGCTGAAGCGCGCGCCTAGCTGCGCCTGGAACGGGATGCCGAGCGGCTCGGAGAATCCCGTCGCGCCGAAGAAGTTGATCGGCTTGCCGAAGTCCGGCTCGCCCTGCACGTTCTGGAACTCGCGACCGAAGTTCGCGGTGTTGAAGACGTTGAAGGCCTCGAAGAAGAGGCCGAGTTTTTTATTCTCGCCCCAGTTGAAGAACTTCGAGACGCGCAGGTTCAACTGCGAGAAGCTGTCGCCCTTCATCGTGTTCGGCGGCAGGCTGTGCTGGTCGTTGCCGTCGCGCGAGGCGCGGTTCTCCAGCGTCACGCCGTCGCGGTTGATGTCGCAGACGCAGTCGGGGAAGACGCTCCAGCGGCGCGGCGAAGAGGCCTGGAAGATGGGCGCGAACTGGAAGCCCCACTTCAGGTCGAAGATGCCCGAGACGACGAAGCGGTGCCGCTCGTCGGCGTCGGTCGGGCCGAAGTCGGCTGCCGGGTCGAACTTGAAGAACTGGTTCTGCGCGACGTTGCCGAAGTCGCCGGCCTGGCCGAACCAGGCGCGCGCCTTCGACAGCGTGTAGTGCGCGTTCAGTTGGTAGTGGTTCGCGTAGCGGCGGCGGAACGAGACCGTGAAGCCGTCGTAGCGCGAGCGACCGTCGGACTGCGCGACGGTGATGCGCGCGAACGGCGAAGGCGTGCCGAGCGCCGCGGTCAACTCCGCCGCGTGCGCCGCGAACTGCGCCGCCAGGATGCGCGGCGGGTTCGGGTCGGTGCGCTGCGCGTTGATGAGCGGCCCGATGCGCGGGTTGATGTCGAGCGACGTGAACTCGTGCAGGCCGAGGATGTGGACGAAGTCGAACTCAATCGCCATGTTCTTGCCGAGTTCCTGCGCGTAGCCCATATTCCACTGCTCGGAGTAGGGCGACTCGAAGAACGGGTCGAGCATGCGTCCGCGCGTGCCCGGCAGCGGGTTGACGAGCGGGCGCGGGACGGAGGGCGGCGACGAGGCGAGGCTCAGGCCGTCGTTGTCGTTGATGAACGTGGCGTAAATCTCCGGGTTCGCCTGCTGGACGGCGAAGAGCGGCACGTTCAGGAACGACTGGTCGTAATAGACCCCGAAGCCGCCGCGCAGAACCGAGCGGGCGTTGCCCTTCAAGTCCCACGCGAAGCCGAGTCGCGGCGAGTAGTTGTTCTTGTCGTCCTGCGGGGTGCGCTGCGCCCACGGGCTGCCGATGATCTTCAGCGCGATGAAGGCGCGGTTCTGCGCCGCGTGCGCGGCGTCAACGAAGCCGAGGTCAACGTCGTAGCGCAGGCCCATGTTGAGCGTGAAGCGCGGCGTGACCTTCCAGTCGTCCTGCACGTACCAGGCGAACTGCTTCGCGCCGCCGCGCAGGTCGAACGACGGGTCGCCGCCCGACAGAAGAATGTCGGCGACGGTGCCCGGCGTGTTCAATCCCTGCGGGAACGCGACCGGGTTGGAGAGAATGTCGGCCACGTCGAACTGGAAGTCGTATTCGGGCGCGGAGTTGAAGGCGAAGATGCCGCCGAGGGTCGGCTCCCAGACGAAGTCGCCGCCGAACTTGAAGCCGTGGTTGCCGCGGTTGTAAGTCAGGTCGTCGCGGAACTGGTGCTTCTTCTGGAGCGTCTGCTGCGGGACGTTGCCGTTGCGCCCGACGACGAGTCCGTCGGGGAACGTCAGGTTCGGCAGGTCGGTGGTCGCCAGAATCTGGTTGTCGAAGGTCGAGAACTGGTAGGTGAACTGGTTGACTGTGCGCGTGTTCACCGCCCACGTCTCGTTGGCGAGGAAGCTGTAGAGCTTGTTCAGCGTCTTGTTGCCGCCCGACAGGTCGGTCAGGACGATCAGGAAGCCCGCCTGGTCGTTGAGCGCGTTGTTGTTCTGCCCGGCGAAGCGCGTGACGAGCGTGTGCTTCTTGTTGATGTTGAAGTCGCCCTTGACGGTGTACTGCGTGTCGTTGAAGGGCTGCGGGAAGAACTCCACGGCCTTGTAGCCGAACGGCTCGAGGAGCGATATTTCGGCGCGCGTCGAGCTGGGGACGATGGAGTTGCCGCGCTCGCGCGTGTGCTCGACCGTGCCGAAGAAGAAGGCCTTGTCCTTCTTGATCGGGCCGCCGATTGAGCCGCCGAACTGCTGTCGGCTGAAGGGCGGCTTGACGGCGTCCGCCGAGTTCGGGAACAGCCCCGGATTCGCCTTCGCGAGCAGCGCCGGCGCGTTCGCGTTCAGCTTGTCGCTGCGGAAGAAGCCGAAGATCGAGCCGTGCAGGTCGTTCGTGCCCGACTTCGTGATGACCGACAGGAGCGCGCCGCCCGAACGACCGTTCGCGGCGGAGAAGCGCTGCGTCGAGAGCGCGAACTCCTGTATGCCCTCCATCGAGAAGTTCTGAAGGATGCCGCCGACGGCGTTGTCCTTGTTGTCGCCGCCGTCAACGGTGATGTTCAGGTTGCGGCCCGTCGAGCCGCCGATGGAGAACGTGCCGACGCGCGACTTCGTCGGGTCGAACGAAGGCGCGAGCGTCGCGCCCGGAATCAGGATGGCGAGCGAGGCGAACGAGCGCCCGTTGACCGGCAGGTTCTCAAGCCGCCGCTGGTCAACGACGCCGGAAACGTCCGTCTTCGTCGTCTCGACCAGCGCCTGGTTCTCAGCCGTCACGTTGACGGTCTCCGTCACCGCGCCGACCTTCAGGCTGGGGTTGACCGTCGTGCGCTCCAGCACGTTGACCGTGACGTTGTCGTTCAGGTACTTCGAGAAGCCCGCCGCCTCGACCGTAACGCTGTAGGTTCCGGGCGGGAGCTGCGTGATCTCATAGACGCCTTCGCTGCTGGTCTTGGCCTCGCGCGAGGCGTTCGTCCCCTTGTTCGTCGCGCGGACGATGGCGTTCGCCACGACTTCGCCCTTCTCGTTCTCGACGACGCCGGTGATGACCCCCGAGTTGGCCGTCTGCGCGAAGGCGGACGACGTGGGGATAATCGCGGACGCCGTCAGCAGGACGGCTGCGAGGACGGAAGAGACCGCCCTTTTCACTTTACCGCTACTCATCGAAAGACCTCCTCTCGGATGGTTGAAAAAAGTTCGGCGGCGCGACGGCCCGGCGGGTCTCCGGGTCTCGACGCGCCTCGGCGCGCTCGCGCCGGCGACTGCTTCATGACTGCTCTGCCCGGCGCGTCTCGAATTTCGTGAATGGCTCGACCGACGCCGGCATTGGGGCTTGCTGACCGCTTGATCGAAGGACTTTGTAGGAACTGCTCGCGGCGCTCGTGTCTGCCTGGGAGCGACCGCCGTGGACTCGCTTAAAAAAGCTGGCGTGCGAAAAGCATCTGGCTGTAAATATCGCTTGCCGTTGTAAGAGGCAAGGCCCATTCCAACTGCCGGGCGAGAAGGCTAAAGGCTGAAATGTCTGGGTTTCACAAAGGGTCTCTCTGCCGACCGGCGCGCGAGAATCAGAATTGTAAATGAATTTATCTGAATTTTATCCATTTTTTTGAAAGAGAGTGGCGGGCGGCTCATCTCTGGTTTTCGCCCGAAGGGGGCGGATGGCGAGGAGGAGAGTAGCTTCGAGCAAGCTTCGATGCCGCGTCCGGTGAACCTTCGACGCGCCAGGCTCAAAGGCTTTTCCCGCGAGAGGCGATTTAGTATCAGCCCGGTTCCACCGAAAATCACAAGACTTCTTCATTATTTTGAATCGCGCCGGCCACCGCGCACGGAGTTTCGTCAAGAAATCCGCGGGGAAAATCGCTTTTCACCCTCTGGAATATTTCTTGCGAGCTTGCAAAGCAGAGCCGCCCACTCCCCAATCGTTGAAGACCAGTACTGCCTCTGGCCCGACCAGCTTTGAAAGCCAACACCTAAGGAGGTACTGACATGGCATCCTTCGTGCAGACAGTCCCCCGCACCCTCGCATCCATTTTCATGTTCGGAATTCTGTTCGCCGTGACGGCGACGGCGCAGGTGACAACGGGCAACATCACGGGACACGTCGCGGACGCGCAGGGCAACGTCGTGCCCAACGCGTCCGTGACGGCGCGCAACAAGGCGACATCCATTTCGCGCACCACGACGACGAACGAGGCGGGCGAGTACACACTCGCAGACCTTCCGGCGGGGACTTACGAGGTGACGGTCGAGGCCAAGGGCTTCAGCAAGGCGCAGCTCTCGACGCTGGAGCTGAACGTCGGCGCGACCGTGACGCAGAACTTCGGACTCAAGCCCGGCGAGATAACCGAGACCGTGCAGGTCACGTCCGACACGAGCGCGCTCGTGCAGACGACCACCTCCGAGCTTGGGCGCAACGTCACGCCGCTCGAAGTGCGCGAGCTGCCGCTGATCAACCGCACGTTCGCCAGCCTCGCCATCGTCGCGCCCGAAGCGCGCCCCGTCGGCAGCTTCGACCCGACGAAGACGCGCGTCGGCAACATCGGCTTCAACGGCGGCGACGGTCGCCAGATTGACGTGAACGTGGACGGGGGCGACGACAAGGACAACGTCGTCGGGAGCCTCCTGCAAAATTTCGCCTACGAGTCGATACAGGAGTTCCAGGTCTTGCAGCACCGCTGGACGGCGGAGAGCGGGCGCTCGGTCGGCGCGGTCGTCAACGTCGTCACCAAGTCCGGCACCAACGACTTTCACGGCTCGCTCTTCGGCACGTACCGCAACCAGTCCTTGCGCGCTCGCGACTTCTTCGAGAAGCAGACCACAGACCCGAAGCCCGACTTCAACCGCGAGGAGTTCGGAGGCTCCGCCGGAGGGCCGATCAAGAAGGACAAGCTCTTCTTCTTCGGCGCGGTCGAGCACTTCCGCGAGCGGCAGAACCTTCTCGTTGACCCGGCGCTGCTGCCGCAGATCGCGGCCATCCCCGGCGTGACCGCATCGCCGACGATCCCGACGCCTTACGACGACACGCTGGTCTCGGCGAAGATTGACCACCGCATCAGCGACCGGCAGTCGATGTTCTACCGCTTCTCTTTCCAGAAGAACAGCTCGCCCAACGACCAGGTTGACCCGGCGCAGCCTTCGGATTTGACGGGCGGAAACACCAACAACAACAAGCTCTACAGCCTCGTCGCCAACCACACCTACACCTTCAGCCCGACGACGCTCAACCAGTTCACGTTCCAGTTCCAGCGCTTCCAGAACGACATCCTCGGCGTGACGACGAACCCGAACCTGACCTTCCCCACGGTGCAGTCGGGCGCGAACGTCAACGTCCCGCAGGAGACCATCGAGCGCAAGTTCCAGTTCCGCGACGACATCTCCTTCCAGCACGGCAACCACAGCCTGAAGGCCGGCGTCAACTACATCAACACGAAGCTCTCCGGCTTCTTCTTCTTCGGCGCGGACGGCTACCAGGTGATCTTCTTCGACAACCCGCTGACGATTAGAAACAACCTGAACGGCAAGTACCCGCAAGGCTTCGCCACGCCCGGCGCGGTCAACGAGATCACGTTCAGCACCGGCGCGGGCGACACGAGCCAGCCGCCGTTCCACCAGCTCGCGACCTACATCCAGGACGACTACAAGGTCAAGCGCAACCTGACGCTCAACCTCGGCCTGCGCTGGGACGCGAACATTGACCTGCTCGTGCCGCAGACCAACAACCGCACGATGCAGATTCTCGGCCAGCTCAACGACCCGCGCGCGAAGGCCATCGCGGGCAGCGCCGACGCCCTCGCGCGCCGCACGCCGAGCTGGCGCGAGTTCCAGCCGCGCGTCGGCTTCGCCTGGGACGTGCGCGGCGACGGGCGCACGGTCGTCCGCGGCGGCTACGGAATCTTCTTCGACCAGCTCTTCCAGAACCTGACGCTCTTCTCGACGCAGCAGTCGAACCCGACCATCTACCAGACCGTTCTCGACCTCGTGAACAGTGACGTTGGGGTGGGGCAGCTCGCCGCCTTCCGCTTCGGCGTTGACCCGCTGCCCGCGCCGCCCGCCGGGGCCAACGACACCGCGCTCGGCTTCGGCGGCTTCGGGCGCATCAACGACCCGACGCTCACAGACCCCTACGTCGAGAAGTTCTCCATCGGCTTCGAGCGCGACCTCGGCCACGGCTACATCCTTTCGAGCGACTACGTCCACACGCTCGGCATCCACGAGAACCGCGTGCAGAACGTCAACCCGCGCCTCAACTTCTGCAACCCGGCCTTCCCCGGCTCGGTGCCCGCGTCGCCGCTCTGCGTCCGCGGCGCTTCGACGCGCTACTTCGACCCCGCGTTCGTCGCGGCGGGCCTCGGCGCGGGCCGGCTCGAACAGATCAACATGTTCACCTCGACCAACCGCTCGATCTTCGACAGTTGGACGACGACGATCAGGTATCGCGGCCACAGGTCGCTCTACACGGCGAGCTACGTGCTGTCGAATTCGCGCTCGTGGGGCGGCCAGCCCGTCGCCTCCTACAGCGGCAACGGCATCGCCATCACGCCGGAGCAGCAGTTCCGCCCCGAAGAGTTCGGCCCGACGCGCATTGACGAGCGCCACCGCGTCGTCGTCAGCGGCGTCTTCAACGTGCCGTGGGGCATCGAGCTTGCGCCCATCATGCAGTTCGCGACCGCGCGGCCATACTCGGCGCTCGCCGGACTCGACATAGACGGCGACGGGCGCAGCAGCGTTGACCGCATCTGCGCCGGAGTTGATCCGCAGGCCGTGTTGCAGTCGCTCCTGAGCACGGGCGTCGTGCCCGCGGCGGCGCAGGCTCCGGGCTGCGTGCAGTCGCAGGTCAACAACATCCGCGGCGGCTTCGTCGTCGTGGGCGGCCAACTGCAACACCGCAGCGGCAACTACTTCGACACCGACCTGCGCGTGACGAAGATCATCTCCGTCGGCGAGAAGGTGAAGATCAAGCCGTACCTGAACTTCTTCAACATCTTCAACGCGCAGAACCTTTCGTTCTCCGACCGGCTCGGCTTCAGCAAGGCGACCTCGACGGCCACGTTCCTTCAACCCGTCACGCTCTACGGCCCCGGCTTCGGCCCGCCCGTCGGGATGCCGTTCACGCTCCAACTCGGCGCGCGCCTCGACTTCTGAGCAACCGCGCAGGGAAGCGAAAAGGCGCTCGCGTTATTTGACGCGAGCGCCTTTTCAGCGCCTCGGCAACTTTCACTTTAACTCGCCTCGCGACGAAGGCCGCACGGAGTCTCGCCGCTCAGACCTCGACGCCGCGGCGACCGAAGAACTGTTTGAGCGCGGGATACACGTCCTCCTTGTCGTCAATGCGGACGCCGATGAAGCGCTCGCGATTCTTCAGCCGGTCGTTGAAGATCGAGAGCAGCGCGCCTGAGCTTCGGCGGTAGCCGCCCCCGCCCTCCTCACCGATCTCGCCGTAGCCGAAGAGGTTGCACGTCTTGATCATCTCGTCGGCCAGGCGCACCGCCTCCTCGTTGTCCGAGTAGTAGTTGTCGCCGTCCGAGAAGTGGAACGGATAGACGTTCCAGTCGCGCGGGCTGTACCGGTCGCGGATGATGTCGAGCGCGAGTTGATACGCACTTGAGACGACCGTCCCGCCCGACTCGCCCTGCGTGAAGAACTGCTCCTCGGTGACTTCCTTCGCCTCCGTGTGGTGTGAGATGAAGACGATCTCGACGTTGTCGTACTTCGTCCGCAGGAAGCGAACCATCCAGAAGAAGAAGGAGCGCGCGATGTACTTCTTGAACTCGCCCATCGAACCCGAAACGTCCATCAGCGCGAGCACCACCGCGTTCGACTCGTATTTCTTATCTTCCTCCCAAGTCTTGAACCTCAGGTCTTCCTTGCGGACGCCGCCGAAGCGCGCCGCGCCGCCCTCGCGGGCGTTGCGCTTGATGTTCTCCAAAATCATCCGGCGCTTGTCGAGGTTCGAGAAGACGCCGGTGCGGCGGATTTCGTTGAAGCGCGTCGTCTTCGCGGGCACGGCCTTCCTGGCCTTGTCTTCGAGGAAGGGCAGTTGCAGGTCTTCAAAAATCAGCGCGGCCAGCTCGTCAATGTCAACCTCGGCCTCGTAGTAGTCCGCGCCCGCCTCCTGACCCGCCGGCCCCGCGCCGCGGCCCGGCCCCTGTCCCTGCCCCTGGCTCTCGCGCGCGATCACGTCGCCGACACGGGTCTTGCCGTCGCCCGTGCCGACGTGTTTTTTCTTCCGGTGGTCGAAGCGGAACTTGTACTCGTCGAGCGAGCGGATCGGGACTTTCACCGTGCGCTTGCCGTCGGAGAGGATGATCGCCTCGTTCGAGACAATCGAGCCGAGGTTCTTGCGGATTGCGTCTTTGACGCGCTCCTTGTGCCGCTCCTGGTCAATGATGCCCTTGCGCTGCAAAGACCAGTCGTTGCGCTGTATCGTCCCCGAAATCTGCGACTCGCTCGTCATTCCGAACCCTCTTGTTTATTACCGCCGTTGCGCCGCTCGTTTATCAATCGCTCGACGGTGGCGATGAAGGCGTTCAGCCTTTCGTCCGTCTCTTTATGAGCTTCGGCCAGCTTCTCTTGAGTGTCAGTTAGCCTGATGTGTGAATCTACGAGCGCCTCCATCTTCCCCTCAAGATTCCTAACCTCGCCTTCCGCGCCCTCGAACCGCCGGAGCGTCGCGTTTGCCAGGCGTTCGACGATGCTGTCCGTTCTCGTCTGCGCCTCGCCCAACTTCTGAATGTCCACGACGAACTGCGCCTGTTGGCGGACGATGAAGTCAATGTTGCGCTGCGTCTGCTTGGCCCACTGCAACAACTCGCCTTCGCTTTCCGGCTTCGCGTCTTTCTCTTCGCTCATTGTGGGGGACTCCTTTCGACATCAACGTGAGTTCCTAAATCGTTGACGCCCGCGCTCCTCACGGAAGGGCGGGCGTCGCTTGCGTGCCGTTCTTCGCCGCCCCGCGTCAACGCGAGAGCAGCGTGCCGACGTAGGTCAGGAGTTCGTTGGCGCAGACCGGACAGTAGCCGCCGTCTTTGACGAGACGGTCAACGACCTCGTTGATGCGGCGCAGTTGGTCGGGGTCGGGCGTCTTGGCCGAGGTGGTGATCTTCACCACGTCCTTGAGGTCGGCGAAAATCTTCTTCTCGATGGCCTCCTTCAGACGCTCGTGCGAGGTGTACTCGAACGGCTTGCCCTTGCGCGCGTAGGAAGAGATGCGGATGAGAATCTCCTGCCGGAAGGTGTTCTTCGCGTTCTCCGAGATTCCGATCTGCTCCTCGATGGAGCGCATCAGTTGCTCGTCCGGCTCCATCTCCTCCTCGGTGATCGGGTCTTTCATCTTCTCCTTGTTGCAGTAGGCCTCGACGTTGTCGAGGTAGTTGTTGCAGATCGTGCGCGCCATCTCCTCGAACGAATAGACGAAGGCGCGCTGCACCTCGGTCTTCGCCATCTCGTCGTACTCCTTGCGCGCCGACGAGATGAGGTTCAGGTAGCGCTCGCGCTGTTCGGCGTTGATGCCGGTGTGCTGCTCGAAGCCGCTCTTGATCGTGCGGAGCGCGTCAATCGGGTTGATGCAGGTGATGCCGTCGCGCACGAGCGCCGAAGACAGGCGGTTGATGATGTACCGCGGCGAGATGCCGTCCATGCCTTCGCGCAGGGCCTCTTCCTTGAGTTCGCGCACGTCCTTCGACTTGTAGCCTTCCACGTCCTCGCCGTCGTAGAGCTTCATCTTCTTGACGATGTCAACGTTGGCGCGCTTCGGCTCTTCGAGGCGCGTCATGACGGCGAACATCGCCGCGACCTTCAGCGTGTTCGGCGCGATGTGGACGTTGCGGAGGATGTCGGACTGGTTGAGGAGCTTGTCGTAAATCCGCTCCTCCTGCGAGACGCGCAGGTTGTAGGGCACGCGAACCAAGATGATTCGGTCTTGCAGCGCCTCAGACTTCTTGTTGCCCGCGAACGAGACGTATTCGTTCTCGTTCGTGTGCGACATGATGACCTCGTCGGCGTAGATCATCGCGAAGCGGCCCGTCTTGATGTTCTGCTCCTGCGAGAGCGTGAGGAGCGAGTACAGAAACTTCTCGTCAACCTTCAGCATCTCGACGAACTCCATGATGCCGCGGTTGGCGATGTTGAGTTCGCCGTCGAAACGATAAGCGCGCGGGTCACTCTCGACGCCGACCTCGCCGATGGTCGAGAGGTCAATCGAGCCGGTCAGTTCGGTGATGTCCTGGCTGTTGTGGTTGACGAAGCCGTTGGCGCAGAAGGAGTGCGTGCCGGGCACGGTCAGGTCATAGACCTGCGCCTCGCCTTCTTTAATCTCCCGGACTTCGAGCCAGAGAAGGTTGTCGGCCAGCCGTTCACGCAACGTCGCGAGCGACGGAGAAGTCTCGGGCAGCGTACGCTCGCTCGCCCCGATAAGCGCTTGCAGGCGGGAGCGCGTCAGGTTGCGCCCCCATGCGGATTCGGTGGCGTAGCGGTTGAAGCCCGTCAGAGCGCCGCCGCCAGCCGCCGCGACTTCGCGCAGCACTTCGCGCACGACCGTCCGCATCTGCGGGATGGTGTCGAAGTTGGTGCGCCCGCGTTTGGCCGCGAGGCGTTCGGGCGCGTCCGTGCATTTGTCGCGAAGCGAAGGGATGCATCCGAGCAGGTCAACGACCGTGTCGCCCGTGACGACGACCGAGTAGGCGGTGAAGCGGTCTTTGATCCTCTCCTCGTAGCAGGCGGAGACGACGCCGAGGTTGAGCAGTGCGACCTGCACCTGTCGCGCAAGCTCGCACGAGGCGGTGGCGATCTTGAAGCGATTACTCCCAAGACTCTTCCGCGCGCTGATCGTGCCGTCGCCCCAGAACAGCCCTTCGAGGAAGGCGAGGAAGACGGCGCGCGGCGCGGTCATCACGGCGCGCGGGATTCGCTTGTTGGCTGCGCCCCGCGTGACGCCGCAGACCTGTTCGAGCCAGCGGACAAGCTTGACCGAAGAGATTGTGAGCGAGAGCGCGTGTGTGCCTCGCTTCGTATAAATCTTCGGTCGCACCGAGAACAGCCGCTCGCAGGTGTCGAGTATGTCATCAACCACGCGCCGGTCGCCGTTCGTTATCCAGAGCGCCGTGTCGGTGAGCGAGCCTTCGGCGACGACGTAGCCGAGCAGTCGCGCGAGGTCTTCCGTCAACTCGCGCGGCAGCGTCAGGTTATTGTTCTGGCCGCGGCTCGAAGGCCCTTCGTAGATGAACGGAAGCAGCCGCGCCGCGTCGCCGAAGAGGTTCTGCCCGCGTTGCAGCCCGACGAAGTCGCCGGCGCGCAAGTCCCCGAGCTTCACCCACTCGGCCCGGCCCCCGCGCATGACGAGCACGGGGTGCACGAGCGAGCCTTCGATTTCGTAGCCGAGCCGCGTGCGGACGCGCCGCGTCCGGCGCACGCCCCCGTTGTAGAAGTGCGAAGTCCACTCCGCGCCGCGCACGCCACTCACGGCTACGCCGAAGGGGACGAACTCGTTCTCACGCGCGCAGACCTCGCGCTGCAACTCGTCGAAGCGCAGCATACCGCGGTTCGTCAGAAGAATCGTGTCGCCTGTGACGCACTTCGGGTCTGAGGGGGCAAATGTTCCGATGCCGACGCGCTGTTTTTCGGAGAAGACGATGCGGTGGACGCGCACGTCCTCGTGGCGGCCTCCGTAGGCGTGTTCGAGCGCGTAGCGGCACTGCGGGCAGAGGTCGCCTTCGATGTAGATGCCGTAGTGCTTCTCGATCTCGGCGCGTAGCTCCGCGGGGATGAGGTGCAGCGGCTCCTCGTGCATCGGGCAGTCTTTGATGGCATAGACCGCGCCCGCATCGCCCCGCGTCCACGCTTCGAGGCCGCGCTTGAGCATCGTCACGATGGTGGACTTGCCGCCGCCGACCGGCCCCATCAAAAGCAGGATGCGCTTGCGGACTTCGAGGCGCTGCGCCGCCGACTTGAAGTATTCGACGATGCGCGCGATGGGTTCTTCGATGCCGAAGAGTTCCGCGCTGAAGAATTTGTAGCGGGCGATCTCGTCGCGCGTGCCCTCGTTGAGCTTCTCGACGCCCGCGGCGTGGATCATGTCGTTGACGCGTGCGTGTGAGAGCTGTGCGAGGCGCGGGTTCTGCGTGACCAGCTCGAAGTAGTCGCGGAAGCTTCCTTCCCAGGCGAGCGCGGCATGTTCCTGCCTCAGTTCTTCGAGCCTCGCCGAAATGTCGAACTTGTTGTTGCCATCCTGCTCTTGCATAGCCTTGTGTAAACCTCTTGCCGGCTTCGCGCGCGAGAATGGACGGCGTGTGGAGTCACGCCCTCGGATGAAAGCCACGGCGACCTTTGCGCCGGTCGCTTTGAGGAACGGCCTCGATGCGTGTGCCGTGCGCCCGCGCTTCCCTCGCGCCGTAGCCGCGCCGTCGAGACACTTTCAACTCTTCAACGATTTATCAAAACGGGGAAAGGGGCCGCGGCTGACCTTCGTCCGCGTTGGCCGGGCCGCTTTCCTTTTGCGACCCACTGTTTGAGCGTGATTATAGCACAGCACTCTCCCGCGCCCGTCAACACTTATTTTTCAGACGCGAGCATCACGCGCGGCTGCAACGTCGCGCGCGCCGCGTCGTAAACTCCGACCGCGAGGAGCGCGTCCGACTCGTCGAACATCAACACGTGTGCGCCGTCGCTCAAACCTCCGACCGGGCCGCGCGCTCGGACGGCGGCGCCGTGCCGCGCCCTGCGCGACTCTTCGGCGGTTAGATGCGCCGCCGGCAAGTGTGGGAGCGCCGCCTCGATTGGTATCAAAAAATCTCTCGCGCCTTCGCCGCCTTCGACGACCCTTTGCAACTCGTCCGGCACAATCGCCTCGCGCATGTGAAACTCTCCGGCGCGCGTCCGCCTGAGCGCCGAGAGGTGCGCGCCCGTGCCGAGCGACTCGCCCAGACTTTCCGCCAGCGCGCGGACGTAAGTCCCCGCCGAGCAGACGACGCGCGCGCGCAGGTCGCACGTCCCGTCGTCGTTGCGCTTTAAAAATTCGCCGCCCCCGCCGACGACGATCTCGAACACTTCGACGCGGACGCGCACGGCCTTCCGCTCGACCTCTTCTCCGCGCCGCGCGAGTTCGTAGAGTTTCTTCCCGCCGACCTTCTTCGCCGAGTACATCGGCGGCACTTGATCTATCTCGCCGCGCAAGCCCGCGAGCGCCGACTCGACCCGCCCGCGTCCGAGCGTCGCGCAGTCAACCGCTTCTGCCTCCGTTGCGCTGTCTGCATCAGCGGCCTCGTTCCTCCCCCCCGCGTCGTCGGCGGAGTCGCGACGCTCGCCCGTCAGGTCGCCCGTCGTGGTCGAGTAGCCGAGCCGAATCGTCGCCTCGTACTCCTTCTCCGCGCCCGCGAGGAACTGCGCGAGCCGCGTCGCGCGACCGACGAGCAAGACGAGGACGCCCGTCGCGAAAGGGTCGAGCGTGCCGGTGTGCCCGACGCGCTTCTCTTTCAAGATGCGCCGCGCGCGCGCCACAACGTCGTGCGAAGTCCAGCCCGCGGGCTTGTCAACGATTAAGATTCCGTCCATGAAAGTCCATATCTTTGAAGCTGCGTTTTGCCGCGAGATAAAGCTTAACCACAAAGGGGGCAAAGTGGAATCACAAAGCGCACAAAGATTTCTCTGTGCCCTTTGTGAAGACCTTTGTAACCTCTGTGGTTAAGAGTTTGCCCGCCATGAATGCGCGCGTTACAGTATCTTCAAGCGATGCGAAGAGGAAGACAACGCAACTTCAAACAGAAGCGCGAGGGCGAAGAGGAGCCGCGACCGCGCAAGCCCCTCGACCCGGAGAAGGCGCGCGAGCGGACGCTGCAAAGGGCGGTGAAACTTCTCGCCGCGAAGCCGCGCTCGGTCGCGGAACTGCGCGAGCGGCTTCTGGAAAAGGAGTGGACGGACGAGGCCGCGGCTGACTACGCTCTTGCCAAACTCAAAGAGTACGGCTACCTCGACGACGAGCGTTTCGCCTTCGGCTTCGCCTCGTACCGCGTGCGGCAGAAGCCCGTCGGTCGGCTGCGCCTCGCGCGCGACCTCAAGACCAAAAAGGTCTCGAAGGAGACGGCGGACGCCGCGCTCGAACTCGTCTATCAGGAGACGCCCGAAGAGGAACTCATCGCCCGCGCCATCGAGAAGCGCATCCGCCTCCGCGGTCGCCCGACCACGCGGCAGGAGACCAAAAGCCTCTACGACCACCTGCTCCGCCTCGGCTTCTCCTACGACCTCATCATCCGCGAGGTGCGCGAGGCCGCAGCCGCCGACGTTGAAGAAGGCGAGTGAGTCCGCCTCATGCCTCGCCCGCCCGTCTCCCGCGTGCTAAACTTCAGTCAGTGAGCAGTAAGCTGTGAGCGGTGAGCAGATGTCCTCTGCCCTGCCTTCACTGCTTACTGCTCACAGCTTACTGCTTACTGGTGTAACTATGACAGGCGACGAGATACGCGAAAAATTTTTGAGCTACTTCGAGAAGCAGGGGCACCGCCGCGTGCCTTCGAGTCCGCTGCTGCCCGCGAACGACCCGACGCTGCTGTTCGCCAACGCGGGCATGAACCAGTTTAAGGACGTGTTCCTCGGCGCGGAGAAGCGCGACTACGCGCGCGCCGCGTCCTCGCAGAAGTGTCTGCGCGCCGGAGGCAAGCACAACGACCTCGACGAAGTCGGCAAGACCGCGCGCCACCAGACCTTCTTCGAGATGCTCGGCAACTTCTCCTTCGGCGACTACTTCAAGGAAGACGCGATCCGCTTCGCGTGGGACCTGCTCGTCAACGAGCTGAAGCTCGACCCCGAACGGAT
>Ga0209581_1002362_pt1 | contig 18300 bp, 41 predicted proteins | sample Coa_R2_FD_187160 | JGI IMG/M metagenome (GOLD analysis project Ga0209581, IMG submission 187160) | Surface soil microbial communities from Centralia Pennsylvania, which are recovering from an underground coalmine fire - Coalmine... | ecosystem: Environmental > Terrestrial > Soil > Unclassified ...
ACAAGTGCCGCCGCTAGCTCGTAACCTGACAAGGCAGCGCCAGGCGTCGCCACAAAGCGAAAGCCTGGCGCGGTGGGTGCTACGGATCATGGGGTTGCGAGTGAGCGTCGGGCGCAGTTTCAATATGTTTCAGTAATGTATCATATAGTTTAAGACGAACGAACACCCCTTAAAGCCTCTTCTCAAGCCGTGTGATGACGTTCGCACCTGTACAGAGGATGGTGTTTTAGCACACAGAGGATGGTGTTTTAGCACACAGAGGATGGTGTTTTAGCACACAGAGGATGGTGTTTTATTTTGGAAAAACCCCTCAGAGAGTGGAGTTTTAGCAGGCGAGAAAACCCCTCAGAGGATGGTGTTTAGGAAAATGACTAGGTGCATTTTTGCACCTAGTCAGCAGGGCAAAAAGAAGCGCCAGGCGTGCTACCTGGCGCAATGGCAAGGCCAGCGCAAAATGGGTGTGTATGGGGGCCTGCGCTGGCCTCTATTTTCTATTCCTACGCTACAATCGTCAGCATGGGAACATAGAACACCACCAGCGTCATTTCCAGCCGGTAGCCGCTGCCCACGTCAACGACGCACATGCTGAACTCGGTGCGCGCTACTTCGACAGGGAACTCCGACAGCCAGGCGTTGACCGCCTTTTCCAATTCGAGGCGACTGGCGGATTGAAAAATCTTGCACCTCATCTGCTTGCTCTCTTTCTGCACGTATACCTCTGCGAACTGATCGAGCTTCACTGACGAACCATCATAGAAGCTGAGCTTGACGGTCACATTGTCGCGCAGGAACTTAGCTTCTTTTACAAATTCTTCGCTCACTTTCATCTCCTCTCACTTTGCGCCGTCAGCTTATGCCCCGGCGCGACTTCATGCTTCTCACGATATTTTGCAAGCGCCTCTTTCCGACTGCTCGCCTCAATACGCTCTTTGCGCAGCGGCGGGCTAGTGCTGAGCGCATGGCGGGTATTGCGGTACTCGCGTACAATCCACCAATGCCCGCTTTTCGTCATCTGTAGACACCTCCATTGTACACCAGCGCCCCGGCGATCCACGCGCTGACGTACTGATTCATCTCAAAAAAGCGGGTTTCGTCGGGGAAACCGAGGATCAGGGGATTCGCCGTGATGTCATCGACGAATTTCTCCAGCTCCAGATCGTGCAGGATGGAAACGACGGTGGTGCGGTAGTGCGTGTATAGCACCACGCGCATGGCGGGGCGAGCAGGCCCCGGAGCAGAGAACTGGCGCAAGGCCAATTGTGCATCCATTTTGATACCTCCCAAACAAAAATCAACTCGTAGAGATATTTTACCACATTTTCATGTATTTTCAAGTCGTTTCATGCCTTTTTACGTATCCTCTTGCAAGAGACGTGAAAATATGGCATACTCAGGGTAAAGCATATGGGAGGTTCCATGAAACTGGAGGAATTTCGCACTACCGTTGCAATTCTCACTCAGCGCGAGCTTGCTGAGCTGTCGGGGGTTTCATCCTCGACAATACAGCAAGTTGAGGCCGGAAAACCGTTCTCGAAATTGTCGAGAGGGCGCATACTGGCGGGACTGAGCAAACACCTCAACCGGCAAGTGAGTGCCGATGAGATAGATGAATTTAGGGAAAGGAGATAAAAACGATGGAGAACTGGGAGCAAATTGCACAACGAGACCCATTTCTTGCCGGGGTTATTGCAGCGGCGGGCTGGCTTCCCTGGATGGAGGAAACCGCCGAATCCACCGCGGACACAGCAGGGCTTACTGGCGAGGCGCGGGCGAGATTCCTCAATGGATGGCATACGGCCATGGAAGATGATGAGGCGCAGCGCAAAGCAGACCTGGAAAAGTACCTCGACGAGATGCAGCGCCAGGCCGCGAAAGGAGACCCAGCACGATGAAAACGGGGAAACGACACCACTATAACCGGCTCAATACCGGCAATGTCGAAGGGGAGGATTGTTACTACGATCTTCCCACCGCGCTGCGCAGGCTCATTAATGAAACACTGCCACAGTTGACGGGAACGATAGGATATGACCGCGAATCGCTGGCAAAGCTGGTGATTCGCGCCATTCACACTGACAGGAAGAAAAGCAGGGGGATTGAATCATGTTGATAGATATTCTTCTTGGCTTTAACATAGCCGCATTACTCTGGAACCTGTTCTACATGATTACGGTCACGCTTGAAAACCGCGAACTGAAAGAAGAACGGGAAAGAAGAGAGAGAGGAGAGAAATAGTCACCGATGGGTAGACCCCCTCTTAGGCAAGCTCGCAGAAGCGATAGCCGGAGTTGGTGATTCGCGTCATTTACGCACAGAAAAGCAGGGGCGTTATTCCCCTGCTCGTCCCTTTAGACCAATTACAATCGCAAGGGATACTGATATGACGAATGGAGGCGAGCAATTTCAGCAGGTTCAGCGGGGAATGTCATGGAGCAGCCGCCTGTTCATGATTTTCTGGACGGCGATCACCATCATCATGATTGCAATCGCGGTCATGATGTACGTTTCGCTCGTGCCACATTTCTTTCTCATTGGCTGGATTATGCTGATTGTGGTGAGCGTATTGGTGGCCTGCGGGATAGCTTTGATCGTGACTTTCACCATTGCGCAAGCATCAATCTGGTGGAATCGGCGGAATCTGATTGTGGCCGGGGAGGTGGTGGCGTATCGACGCTCAGATGGGAGCTTTGAACACCTGAGCGCCGTGCATGTCAGCGCGGGCCTACTGCCGCAGGTGCGCTCAAATGAGGATGAAGGCGACGAGCAGCCGGAGCCGAGAGAAAGTGACGACGCCACGATTATTGAGCTATACAACAGGGGCCTCACGCTGCAAAGTGTCGCCCAGGCGACTGGCGCGACATACTACCGATGCCAGAAGGTGGTGGCTCAGGCAAAAAAGCGGGGCCTGGCCTCGTGACTCCCCCACCGCGTGCCTCACGCAAGCGGGAAATTGCGCCAATATTGGCGCGCAAGCGGGAAATTGTTGGAAATTGCGGAAAATTTGTTGGAGATCGGCCTGCAATATTGGCCGATATTGGAGGAAAGCATGAAGAAATTGCAGCAATTCAATGACTGGCGGGATGAATTTCTCATCGAATTATCCACGATCCTGCTTCTCATCGGATTCATCATGGGAACAATAGACCTCTATGTAAGAGGGGGATTCACCGTCACGATCTGGTACAGCTTGCCCTGGGCTGCCGTGCAGGCCGTTGGCATCGATGGCCTATTCTTCGCCGTCTGGAGCCGGATATCGAAGACGGCCTGGCAGCAAGGCCAGCGAGCGCGCCTGGCGGGAATGCTTTTTGTGGGTATTGTACTGGCGATTGTGGCGACGATCATCAATGGCGTATTGGGCTATCAGCAAATTACCGGCATAGGGGATAGCCTGGCGGCAATGGAGCATCTGGGGATTTCGCCACTGGCGTTCACGTGGACACGCGCGATTTTAGTGGTGGCCGTCGCGCTGCTCGTGCAATTATTTTGCAGGGGCAAGAGAACTGAAATTGCAAAACCAGCACCTGAAACTGCGCCTGCAACTCCTGAAATTGCAGGAATTTCAGGGCCGAAGACGGAAATTCATGAAATTCTTGCAGGGCCGGGCCTCCTGCAACTTCCTGCCAAGCCCGCAATTTCAGACGAGGCGATATTGCAATTTCTTGCAGAACACCCGGAAATGAAACAAAAAGAAATTGCACTGCGACTGGCGATTTCAGAAAGCCGAATTTCGCGATTAAAGAAGAGGGAGATGAGCGCATGAAAAGCACGAAATTGAGTCGAGACAACAAGATTGCAATACGCAGGATCATCGATGATCTGATAGAACATAGCGCGCATCTGATCGGCGATCTGGAGGCGCTGCGCCTCCTCCATCCCGATTACTGGGATAATCAGGAGATGCAAGGCTTTCGTCAAAAAGTTCAACAGGTGCCGCTACCGCCATATGGCCTGGCGATTTTACGCCAGCTGTCAGAGCAATTGACTGAAGAAATCGAAGAAATCGAGGAACCAGAAATACCTTTCTAACGCACTCAGTAGACCACAGCGTCCTATCTTTCGAGTAGGACGCTTTTTTTCATGCACTACCAACCAACACAGGCAAGCTCGCAAACTCATCCCTCTTTTCTCACTCAACCGCTTGACTTTCTCCTACACTGGATTCAGGCGCTCATGCGCAAGCCAGCGCCATATTTCCGATCATAGGAGAAAACAATGCAAGCACCAGGGGCTACACCCACGATCCTCAATCTCGGCCAGAATGAGGCCGGGAAATTCTTCCATATCCTCTTGCCCCAAATTGAGGCAGGCGTAACACGCCTGCTCGCCGTCACGGGCAACGGGGCCATCCTGCATGAGATAGACGCGCTCGGCAATGTCGTGGCGAAGGAACTCAATCTGCCCGTATTGCGCTCAGTCATGCAGGCCATCGATACGCTCGTTACACAGTAGCCAGGCCGGAGAAGGGAAGCAAATGAGCGAGAAAGATTTGCTCCTTGAGCGACTGGATGAGATGATTCGTCTTCTGCATCTGAACGTGACACAGCGGCCCTACATCGATCAAACCTATGCAGTTTCGCAGTCGCGGGGCTTTTTTCTGGACTACAAAGAGAGGAAGCATCTTTACATCTTCTCGCATCTTTCCCTGACGCTGGCAATTGGCACGATTGGCAGTCTGACCGTGCCAGCGAACACCTGGACGGATATCTCATTTCCCCCGAATCTCCAGGTGTTCGCCGTCGGCCAGGCGACGGCGACGCTGGTCCTTGTGCGCGCCACTGATGAAACAATCAATGGCGCCTCAAACGGCGCGGATACAAATATCAATCTCAATCAGGTAAATGGCACGGCGCTCAGCAACGCAAATCCCGTTCCCGTCTCACAGATCGTCGGCGGCGCGGCGATCTCGGCAACAAACCCTGAAATCAACATATCAAACATCGAACAATTGATACTGAATGGGCAGGCCTTTTCCTGCTCCACCGACTTCCAGACAGCGGCGGCGGCCATGGCCGGAGAAATCTTTTTCCCCGCCACGAACACCAAAAATATCATCCTCTGGAGCGCGCGCGCCGCTTATACCAATGCAACCCAATTCATCCAATCGCGCTATATCACCGCCGTTGACCCGAATATCGATGCCGGTACCTCGGTCGCGGGCCAAGTACTCAATTTGGGGGGTGGGGCAGCTCCAACCTCTGGATTTTCTTTCAAATATGCCTCCGGCGTTACTGCCCCTGCTGTAAGCGCGGCCAGCGTGCCGCTTTCTGCCGATAACACGGCCCAGAATCAGACCACTGAAATCTTCGCGCCGGGCGAATTTCGCTACATCCCTCCTGGCGTGGCAGGGGGGATCGCCGTCTACCACAACACGACGGCGGCTGGCAAATGGGGGCTTACCTTCAGATGGGTGGAGTTCTAGGAGGCAATATGACGGAGGAAGAAAAAAAGCAGCGCGCGCAGGAACTGCGCAGGAGACTGAGAGATGGAAGAAATAGATCACCTGAAGACGATAGTACAGCAGCTGGTGGAGCAGGTGAAGGCGCTGGCGGAAACGCAGGCCCTTCAAACTCAGCGGTTCGAGCAATTGTACAAAATGCAGGAGGAGAGGCTGGCGATCTTACCCCAACTGGCGGAAAACCAGAAAGCGGCCATCGAAGAACTCGAGGCGACGAACCAGGCACTCCAGGAGAGCCTGGACGACCTCGACGGCAATACAGACGCGCTGGTAAAGGCGACGGCGGCGCTGCTGGTGATCCAGCAGCAACAGAACCAGCAGCAGGCGTCGCCAGCGTAGGGAGGCTTTTCACGGATGAAACCACCGAACTCAGGCCAGACCCAGACGCAGCACAGGCCGGTTTCTCGCGACCCGCAAACGGGCCGGTTTTTGACCCCGGCCAGACCTACAAGGACGAATACAAGCGGGGCGACCGACAGGGCCAGAAAGTCTACATCTGGCAGCCAGACCCGGCCCACTGGCTTACGCCCGCCGACTACAAAAAGCTCAGGAGACGGCCAGCGGGCGCGGGCGCGGGGGGGGGCGCAGCCCCTCATGCCGCCGCAAAAGAGAAATTCTTCCATGCAGGAAAAGTCCTCTCAGAAGCCGAGGCCGAGGAATATTATGAGCCGCTGATGGAGGCCATCAAGGATGATTTCCATTATCTTGATGAAGCCCTCTGGCTGCGCTGCCCCCAGATCAAGGATGAGGATATCTGGGGTAATGTCGATGAAGACGAGTGCCAGGCGCTGGCGAAACTCCTCTTGAAGAAGGCCAGACGCTCGCCCATCGCCGCTTCTGTCGTCAGGACGGCCATCGATACGCACGATTATCTGGTGGTCGGCGCATTGTTTGTCCCACGCATCCACCGGACCGTGCAGGCGCTGCGCGCCGCTCCTAAACGCGAGCGCAAGCCTTTAAAACTGGTAAGGAGCATGGAATGAATATTCTCATCAATCAGGAGCAGTACGAGGTACCACGCCACGTACAGGAGCGCCTGGCGCTCGACCTGCTGGCGCAGGGGACGGCGCAATACAAAAAATTTGACCAGGCCTGGCGCGTGGTTCTCAAGCCTGTAGCGCGCTTTATCCTGCAAAAAATTGAAAGTGAGGTGGAAAAACGTCAGGGGAAAGAAGTTGCGCGACAGATTCGACCGCCAGACCGCAATAGCGATCCCGTCCTGCATCTGGCAAATGTTTTGGCCGCGATCTCAATGGAGATGATGAAGCATGTCGACCTCCGCATTGAACTCGAGCACGGGACAAACATCGTCGAGGCCTTTAACATCAGCTTCGCGAGTGCAGGTGAAACCGGGCGACAAGTGGGTCTTAATCGGGACTAGCGGCTGTGGAAAAACAACCGCACTCAAGTACCTTGATGCAGCCTATCGCCGCCTGTTTCCAAACATGCGTCACTACGTCTTCGATAGCAAGTTTGATGGCGACTTTGACACCTGGCCGGGGCGCATTGGAGGCGATACCGCGCCGCGCAAGCCGGGCGGCAATGAGCGGTACCAGGTCTGGCAGCCGATCAAGCTCATACCGGAGGAAATCGAAAAATGGCTCTGGCAGATTAGACACGATGCGCCTGCGATACTGATGATCGATGAGCTTGTTCATCTGGTCTACAAATCCGGCTCTTACAGCGACGAATACAACATCATCCTGAAGACAGGCCGAAGCTTACCGGTAGGCGTGATTACGCTCACGCAGGAGCTGAGCCGCATACCACAAAACGCTTATAAGCAGTCACAGCATAGGCTTGGGTTCTATGTCGATAAGGCGGCAAGATACGACAAACAAATACGAGATGCTTTGCTCAAGGAGGTGGTGGAAGACCCGCAACACGAACACGGCTTCTACTATCAACATATCAACGGGAGGACGGGACCACAATACTTCCCGTCCGTGCAGAAATTTTTAGGAATCCATTAGAGGAGGAATCATGGAGAAAGCAGTACGGTTTACCGAGCATCTATTCTGGGCCATTGTCTGGATCATGCTCATCTTGATAGTCGGATTTGGTTTGCTTGCATTCCTACAGAATCGGTTCGCCGGGACGCCCGTCGGCGACGTGGCAAGCTGGGTAGCGGATCACGCGCAGCCGCAGGGCTAGGGAGAGGAAATATGGCTTCAACACATCACATCAACCACACACAATTGGCGCTCAATCCTGATCAGATCATGCAATTGCCGCCAAATGAGCAGGCGCAATACGTGGCAGGGCTACACCCGCGCCACCAGGAAATCTTTGCCAAACATGTGGCCTCGAAAATGAGCGCCGACTTCATGCGCAACTCTATTGAGAAAATTGCCTACTGCCCGGTAACGGGCGGCAGCGGCACCAGCGCCGCCTATTCCCCCGGCGTGACGCTCTCATTTGATTTGCCCGTGACGGAGGGCTTTGCGAAGGCCCTCCTGATTTCTTACAACCTGACGGTGACGCCTGCAACAGGGACCGGGGCGGGCTATCAGACGACGCCGAGCGCGCCATACTCAATCTTTAGCCGGGCCGAGCTGGATTACAACGGCCCACAGATCGTGACACACCCCTACCTGTTCAAATTGCAGGACATGCTGGACGGCATCCTGACCCTTCCCCAGGACGGGGTGCTGACTGGGGGCAACAATGACTCGAATATCAATTCCAATCTCGTCGGAAGTACCCCCCTCGTCGTCAATAGCGGCAACACCTGGCAGGGGAAGATGCTCATGCGGCTCAACGCGCTCAACCCGGAGAGCCCCTATGGCCTTATCCCGATCAATGGCGTCGGCAACCGCCCGCAACTCAAATTGACCTGTGCGCCAGCCCTTTTTGGAACTGATCCGCTGCTGAATGCCGTTTGCGCAAACGGGGGCAGTGGTAACGCTGTCAGCGTGAGTGGAACAATAAGCGTTGACTGCGTGTACCTGGATGGCACCAATTACGATAGCATCCATCCTCTCCAGCTGCGCGACTGGGACAAGATGCCAACCGTGCAATACTATTGGGAACAGTCTTTGACACCCTTCAATGCTAACCAGCTCAATCGTTTCATGATCGCCACCAAACTCGAACACTGGTATGCATTGGCCATCGTCATCGACGGCCAGCAGAGCAATGCCTTCATCAGCGGGATCAATAATTTGACTGCCTTCGGCCTGGCCCCGGACTTTACGGGCCAGCAATACTTCGAGGCCGTCAACATTGCCAATAACATCAGTGTGTACGACTACTATGACCGCAAGGTCCGCAAGATGATCCGCCAGGACCTGCCCGAGGGCGTGATCCCCTGGGTCGCCGCCCCGCTACGCGGGGTGGTGAACGCGAACAATCGCAATGGTTCGCAGGCGCTGAACATGTACGCGGACGGATTCCCGGCCACCACGCACGTCTATCAGGTGGGTGCGGTTGGCGCTGTCTGTACGCCTCGCGTAGAACTTTTCCTGATCTCGAAAAACAATGCTGGCCTGAAAATCAGTTAGGGGACGGCGATGGCAGGGCGAGGAAGCAAGGTCAGAAGCGGCGTGACCAAGAATACCACGACGCGCACGAGAAAGGGGCAACTCTCCCCTTCCTATCTCGAATATAAGGCATGGGTTGCAGCCGGAAGGCCGGGCGGGAAATTTCCGGGCAAGAAGGGGAAATAAATGCGATGCGATCTGGCAACGGCATAAGACTTTTCCTGATGGCATTTATCGGCTTCCTGTGCATTGAGGTTGCCCTGACGGGGGACCTCGGGAGCATCCTGGGGGCGCTCATAACGCCCGATCAGATGCTTCAGGGGCCAAATCCCTACAATGCGGCGGCGGCGGCCACGTGGCAGCCGCCGACGACAGTGCAGCCACCAGGGACACCGAGATAGGGATACTGAGATGAGCAGACAGGACGATCTCGCCGCCATTGACGCGGCCATACTGGCGGCCCAGCTTGCGGCCAATCAGCAGGCACAGGGGCAGGGGCAGGGGCAGGGGCAGGGAATAGACCCCTACCTTGCCCTGGCGACGCCCGAGCTGTCTGAGGGGCAGGCGCGCTACCTCGAAGAGCAGCGCAAGCTGCGCAGGGAGGCCGAGGCCGAGCGGGCGCGCCTGTCCAAAGAGCAAGAGGCCATTCTGAAAGCGCAGGAGGACCTGCTCGGGGAGGAAGAGGCCGAGCGGCTGCGCGCCGAGCAGGAGGAAGAGGCGCGCAAATCTGCCATCGTCAAAGGGACGCAGAGCGCAATCCAGAAGGCGCGACAGGTCGCGCGCAAAGCAGATCTGTCGCTGGGGGCCATCCCGACTCCTGGCTCCATTGCCCTGCCGCTCATTTTGCTCATCTTCCTCGGATTCGTTTTGTTGCAATACAACGGCAACAGCAAGCTGATCTGGCTGTGGCTCGTGCTAACGAATAACGCCTATGTTGGTGGCGGCGGCACGGCGCCCATGACCGATACGCCACCTGCCACCAACACGCCGCAGCAAGGCCCGCTAACTGGCCTTGCGATAGTGGGGGCCTATGTGCCGAGATCGGGTGCGGGCATTCAGGAGGCGTATTATTAATGCTTGATTTGAGATAGGAGTAAAAAGAGAATGCCACTCATTCAATGGCTTGCCGCCTGGATTCTCCTGCTATTCATTCTCTATGGCCTGGCGCAAACTCGGGCCGGGCATACTGTCGTCTATTATGTCCTGTGGCTGGCTGTGGCCTTTCTGCTTGTCTCGCACGCCGACGAGATTGCTACCCTTTTCGTGGCAGGCGGGATTACCGGAGCCGGAATTGGACAACCAGGAGGCGCGTAAGTGGAAGAAAAAGAAAAACACATTTCAGCAAACCTCTATCGCCTGGCGTGGGGATGGCTCATTCTGGCGGCCTGCATCATTGGCCTTTACCTCATCGTCATTGCGCTGGAAAATCATGAAGGCGATAAAGAAGAAGCTCCCGAAGTGGAGCATGTTCCTGTAAAGGAAGAGACGGAGGCATAAATGGACTCATTTGACAGAACACTGCGGTACCTGTTCATCCTATCACTTCTCTTGATCGCCGTCGCGTACTACGTCGGCAGCACGAATCTGCTGAATAGCCTGTTCAGCGGCTCTAACGATATCCTGCTGACCGCGACCGGTCGCACAAGCAATGGGACGTTCGCAGGCTATGCGAAGTGAGGGAGGCGTCATTCATGTTCGCACGCAAAAAAAAGACGCCGCCAGACGAAATCATTGAACGATACGAATGGCGGCCTGTACTGGCCTATCCATCGCCTGCCACTCTGGTCAGTGTGCCGACGGCGACCTTCGGCCAGAGCTACTTCGCCCACGATTTCCCCATGAGGACGCCTAAAATCTTCAATGGATCGGCTCCCTTCTACGGAGGAACCCGCATCGCCTATCCTGCCAGAAAAGGTCGACAGGGCAATCTGGGCGGCAAATCGGGTACGGCCCCCACCGAGGGCATATATACAGGACTTTCAAAAAGTGGGACGATGCAGGCGGCGCTGCATAGCCACGCGGGAAGGAATCCATTCTAATGGAAGGTCTCAAAAATATTCTCAGGGACATCTATAAAGATAAGCCCCTTTTTTGGACTCTGATCATTGCGGCGGGAGTCGCACTTTTCATCTTCATCCATAACATGAGCGCCAGCGGCGCACTCAACGTACCGGGCGTTCCCCCTGCCCCTGGCGTTCCTCCCGGAGGCGCCAGCGGCTCCGGGAGCGGCGGCGGCAAGCATCAAAAACATGGCAAGCGCAACGGCGGCGGCGGCGGCTACATCTCTGCCCTGGACGCAGGCTATGTGGGGCCAACCTATAACTATTAGCGGAGACAACGAGCATGGCAGGCAGCCAGAACGGGAATGGAGACCATTTTCCACAGGGCCAATGCACCTATTGGGCCTGCTTTCGCTATGCCCAATTGACCGGCTACTACACCCCATTTTCCGGCAACGCCGGGCAATGGGCAATGAATTGCCTGGCATATGGCTGGAAAATCAGCAACACCCCCCTTGTGCCATCGATCATCTGTCTCCAGCCCGGCGTGCAACTGGCCGATCCGGTATACGGCCATGTTGGCGTCGTGGAGAGCATCAATACCGATGGCAGTGTGACTGCCAGCAATCTCAATTGGGGGGTGACGCCCGCGCAGCGCGCGCAGATATCATATGTGAAGTTCTGGCCCGGCTCCGGCGTCTCCTTCATCTACGCCGTCCTGCCCAACGGTCAGCCAGCCGGGGGCGGGGACGTTCCCGGCGAGCCGCCGCCGCCAGGGCCGACGCCGCCGCCGGTGCCAGGACAGGGGCCGAAACTGCCGCACCCGCTCGCCCCGGACGCCTCTGTCGCCGCCGTGTTAGCAGCAATGGACTACGCTTTGCAGATCACCGACCCATTCAATCCGTCAGCTGATCAAATTACGCTGGGCTTCGGGCCGGTCTCGACGACGATCACTGACCCGTTTAGTTGGCTAAATGGAGTCGCCGTCAATCTCTATTATGATGCAACGGCGATCTGGCTGCGCGGCGTTTTCATGCTCGTTGGAGCCTTTCTGCTCTTCAAGGTTTCGGCGGCCTTCATTGACTATGAAGCTATTGCCGGGGCTATCGGCGATATCGTCAAGGTGGGGGAGGCAGTGGCAGCGGCATGAGCCAGATTGTAGCTTCATTTGACCCAAGTAGCGCGACGAGCGGCCAATTTAGCCCGATGTTCCCAAACGGGCAGGGCCGCTTGGTGGTCTGGAACAAATCAAATATTGATCTGATTTTTAGCTGGCCGGGCTGCGTTGGGGCATTTATTCCGGCCTGGCAGGCGCGACTGCTCTATGTCAAAAGTGGGAGCAGCCCGATTACCTGGAGCCAGATGCTGATATTGCCGGGGCAGACACCCGACTCGACAGTGGTTGTCGAGTTATATGCTGACTCGGAGATTATCGCCGAAAATTACCCGGCCTCGCTCAACCGATCACTTTCGCAGGCAAATACAATTGCCCCGAATCCAACGGCAAGCCAGTTTTTCGCAGCAAAGCAGAAGGGGGCGGGCCCTGTTACAATATCGATTACTCCCGTAGGGGACGGAAAAACTCTGACCTACCTGCAAGGATTCCGCTTCATCACTCAGTATGGTGGGGGAACAGTGATAGAGGCACACGTCACCGTGCAGGGGCTGGCCGAAAATAGCGGGGGGTCAACCCCGATCTATTACGGCTGGATGAATGCGAATGGCGGCGTGTACATCGCAGAAACGTTTCCGAATCCTATTCCCGCGACCGACGTCTATACCAGCATTATCTTGACAACGAGTAGTTATCCGTCAGGCATCAATGGATGTCTGATGGCATTCGGCTATCAGCAGATTCCATCAAGTTAGTTAGAGGAGGATTTATGATTCAAGCAACTCAGCAACCCGTCGACATGACGATCATTTCTGGCATCCTGGCGCTCTCGGAAGCGCCTGGCACCGTCCAGACCCTTTCAACAGGCAATACCATCGCCGTGCCAGCGACCTACAACGCCGTGCGCGTGACCGCAGGCGCCGCCGTGACCGGAATCATTCTCGCCCCTGGCACGCAGCAAGGCCAGCTCCTGGCCGTCATCCATGAGGGCGTAGCGGCGAACACCATCACCTTCGCGGCGAGCGGGACATCCAACGTCGCCGACGGCACCTCAGACGTGATTACCGGCCCATCGGCGCGGCTCTACATCTGGGATAGTGTGACGAGCCTCTGGTACGCGCTGCACTAAGCTGCTGAGGGAGGGGATATGTCGATTAAGAAGCCCAAGACGCGCAACCACCTGGCGGCGAAGAAGGATTCTATCGCCAACCGGGAGGAATATCGAGGGCGCATAGCGCGCCGTAAGCCCCTTCCCTCGGCTTATAAGCAATTTGGCAAGGCAGATCGCGAGTGGGACCGCTACGAGCGCCTGATCGCCCCCAAAAAGGCCCCCTCGCCTATTAAGCGGGCCGTCCTGGCCATGCGCCGCGAGCAGAGGCGGCGCACAAGAGGTCGCCACACATGATTCGCAAAGTCAAGGCGGGCTGGCGCGTTGTATCCGAAAAATCGGGACGCAACCTGGGAACCTATAAGACGCTTGCCGCGGCCAAAAAGCGGCTGCGCCAGGTGGAATACTTCAAATCGCATCGGACACGCAAGGCGGCGCGCTTTGCTGCGACGCGCCGACGCATGGGTAGTGACTATGATTGAGGGAGGAGATGGCAACAAAACGCAAGCGCACACTGGAGGAAAATTTAGAACAAGAGGCCAACCGCAAGCATCTTACCGGCCAGGCCAGGAAACAATATATTGGGGGTACCTTCGGGAATCTGCGCAAACAGGGAATCATTGGACAGGAGAAAGAGGCGGCCAAACGACAAAAATCTATCGACAAGGGAAGCAAGGCTGGGCAGAATTATATCCGGCTGGTAGAAAGCCAGCACAAATCCGAAAAGGCGCGTAGGGCCGCCGTCAGAAACCGATTAGATTTCCTGAACAAACATTACTCCTATGAAACGAGGACCCGAAATCCTGAAATTCGGGCGCAGTTGCGCATCTACAAAGAATATCTGGAGGAAGGGAAATAAATGCATGCGAAAATGGGAAAAGAAACTAGAAGCGTTCGCCAGGGCACACGAGACAGCGATCTCCTGGCTGCTCGTCGGCGTCGCTATCGTGCTGCTGGCCGTCGCCTTCTTCGGTGATCATCGCCATAAGGCGGCGGCGCTGTGCTATATCATTCTGTAATATTGGAGTGAAGGATGCTGAAATTGTGGAAATATAGCAACGGAACCGGCCATCTCATCATGTCCATTCTCATGACGCTGGTAGGGGTTGTGCTCGTCATCTGGCCGAATCTGCCAGCGGCGACAAGCGGCGTCGGCGTCGCGCTCATCCTCTCCGTGCAGGCAGCATGGTTCGTTCCCGGCGCGGCCAAGCAGGTTGCCCACGAGGTGACGAATCAAATCACGACCGGCGGCCTACAACCAGCGCCGCCGCCGCCAGCGCCGCCGCCAGTGCAGGTCGCCGCCGGGAAACCGACCGTTGAAATTGTACACGATTCAGCAGTGACGGCAAAGTTATCGACGGTAAAGGCGGTAAAGGAGAGACAATGACCATACGAGTTGCCAGCTTCGTTTCACCACTCAATCAATTCAGTGAGGGTTATAAGGATGAATGCGTTGCCTATGGGATTGCAGACATCTATTTTTGTGGCCCTCCTAGCGGCAAGCCCGCCGGGAGCGCGCAGGATATCACGGCGCTGGCCGATAAATGGTACAAGGCAGAAACCGGGGCGCTCGCCAGCACAGCGGGCCTGACGCTGGCGCAAGCGGAACACATTCTGACGAGTCTGGGACTTTCATTCAAAGTGCTGCCTAATACCATAGACGCTCTGAAGCAGGCATTATCAAATGAGAAAAATCCGGTCCTCGTGACCGCACCCGAAAGCAGCTTTTTTGATATCGGCCTCGGGCGCGTCCCTTACGCCTGGAATTATACGCAATACAACCATTGCATAGTAGCCAGTGGCGTCAGCGCGAGCGGAAACCTGCTCGTGCGCGACTATGCCAATGTTGAAACAACACCAGGAGCCGAGCGCGAATATGACATCTCAAAAATTCGACCAATTAGCCTGATTGCCGTAATCCCGCGCTGGAAGAAGAACCAGCCCTTCACCTTCTCAACCGAAGAGATTCAGGAGTGGATAGAACTCGATCGGAGCATCCCGCAGAATACCGGCCTGATGGAATCCTGGGCAAAGGCCCGGCGCGCAGGCTACTTCCTGGGCAGCCCTACATCATGGGAGCATAAAGGCATTTTTCAGGGCAAACCCGCCATTCTCCAATCCTACCAATTTGCCTTCGGGGTGGATATCGAAGGCCAGCACACCTTTTATGATGCGCGAGGCTATGTCTGGCGTGGGTAACTTGCAGATAAAAGAATCTTAATCTTCGAGGAGAATCACTTGCCAGTGAAAGAATAGGGATATATAAATAAAGAGGAAATCTCAACCACTGAAGGGGGAAATCGATGGACAATGAGGATATTCGATGCATTGTCAGCATCGCGATGACCACATTGTATCTCTATCATGTGCAGGTCAACCTGCGCACGATCCAGATGTACCTGGCCGCACAGGGCTACTACATATCATCAGAGGCCATTAACCAGGCCATGCAGGAAGTGTTTCGCCCGCCCTCAAGGCAAGAAGAGGGGCGAACCGCCGCTAGCATCGCCAGCCTGGGAAAATGGCTCATATCACTCCAATAGAGGGGGTAGTAAATGATCCCGGTTTTCGACGATTCTCCAATAATAGGCGATCTTCCACCACCACCGAAACCTGACGCCGCGCCAGGCCTCTCCGAAGATGAGGCTGAGAGCCAGGCGCGCGACCTCAAAGCCATTGCAGACACGACGCGCCTGCGCATCATCTCATTGCTCATGCGGCATGGGGGGGAGGTTTGCGTCAATGATATCGTTGCCTGCTTTAACCTCGAGCAGGCAACGATATCACATCATCTGCGCATCCTGCGGGATGCGGGCCTGATCGGGGCGCGCAAGCGCGCGCTCTGGTCCTATTATTTCGTCAAGCACGAGCGGCTGCGTGTCATTCTCCAGGCGCTCACAAGCCTGATACACACTGATGTAACTCCCTAAAAGCAGTGCGCGCACGTCCTCCGGTAAGTCAGGGTCTGAGAGGATACAAAGCCAAAGGATGTGCGCGCAGCTGGCGGCCAGGGCCGCCAGAAAACCACAGGCCAGCAGAGTGCCAGTCAGTACGACGAGAAATAGCAAAAGCACCTCATTCCTCCAAACTAGCCTCACCCTCTTCCATCTCAATACTGCCGACCCCGTAGGCCTCGGCCAGTGTGTCGAGGAAGCTATCAATATCGTCATTAGCGGCTTCTTCTTGCAATCTCTCCCATTCATCTTCATTCAGGTCAATGTTTATACCGCGCCGCCGCGGCTTGCCGGAGCCATTGACGCGAATATAGCCATCAAGCTTAATCCCTTTTGCTTTTGGAGCAAATCGCTTTTTTCCTAATTCATTTAGCTTTTGCTGCGTTGCTTTATTCGGCCTGCGCGTCCCCTGCCGCCATCGCTGGACGTTGCGCAGGGCCGCTTTGTACGCCGCCGATTTCCTGTCGGTTGTCCCGGCCAGGTCGGCGGCAAAGGCCGAGGAAGAGCCATACGCATTCAGCAGCTTGTCAGGCGTCCAGTATTGCGCGTCACGCACGCTCTCCACCAGTTCCCCTATGTCCACTTTTCCAACCTCCTCTTGAGTACCTTCTTGCAAGTTTGATAGGTATTTTTCTCGTCAAATGCCTCGATGATCTCCCCATCGATCAGCGTCGAGCCAGTGATCTTGAAGCCCCCCAAGTGGCCCTCGTGCGTGAGCATGCTTGGAAAAGCGGTGCGGGGGTTCGGGTCGGATGAGACGAATCCGATCTCATCCACATCAAACCAGACCGGCGACACACCATACTCTCGGTAAATGGCCTGCGCCTTGTAGAGCATCTTTGCTCGCGCCGTCGCTACGATCATGCTCCACCAGTCGGGCCGGTACCACTGGCTATTCCCCGCAGCAGGCTTATGCGCCAGCCAGCCCAGGCCCTGCGTCGCAATGGCCTTAATGATCTCATAGGCGTCGGTATTGATCTCCTTGAGGTTCTTTCGCGCCAGCCAGAGCGCCTCGCCCCAGCTGCGCAGCGTTTGATGATAGAGCGGCCAGACATAGGCTTCTTCAATAATGGCCCCGGTAAGGCCATTCTCACCCTTCAGATGGTATTCAAGCTCCGGCGTCCAAAGCCAGCAATCCCCATAGCGCCAGAGGCCCGGCCATTTTGCATTAAATGCAATATTCTTTTGCAGCGTGGGCTGGCCCTCGCCCAGATTGCAGCCCGTCGCCGCTGCGAGGTACATGCTGTTTTTATCGAAGACATGGAGATACCATTCTCCATCGATAAGCGGAATCGCCTCTTTTTTCCGAAGGTCTTTTGCCATAAAATGCACGTCGCCCATCATGTCGGGAAGCTGGCCTGGCGCTCGTACCCATTGCTCGCGCTTGCCCTCATTCTCCCTTTTCATCAGCGCCCGCCCGACATGCCCCGGACTCCACATAATCGGCAACTCTAATTCATCTTGCAAGGCGTTCAGCGCCGCTAGCAGGCGCGTCGGCCCCGTGATTTCTTCCAGGCCCCATCTGGTATCGTGGCCCGGAAAGCAGATCATAATGGCGCGCCGCTCCTCATAGCTTCCATTTTTGCGCCAGGCCAGCACCGAATACGGAATCCCCTTGCTATCCGTGCTTTTGCGCGTCTCGTAATGCTGGCCCTCGGTGAATTTTTTCGGCGCGATCGCGCTGTGGATATGGCCGATCGAGCCGGGCAGCACCCACAGGGCATCGACGCCCGCATAGAGCGCGGTTTCGACGAGAGAGCGCAAATTCACGGGCTTCAGGGGCAGCGGCGTGTTGTACCGCTGCCCCCTGGACATGAAGTAGAGATTTGTCGAGTCAACAACGGCTATTTTTTGCATCAGCATATCTCCGAAAGCTTCTGGCGAAAGGCCATTACCATATCTTCCCAAACGAGGCCACAGCCTCCCAGAAATCCTGCTCGCTCAGCAATGTCTGAGCGCAGAGCAGGTCCAATAATTCCTCAAATGCCTCGTGGAACTTGACCTTCTGACTTTCGGTTGGCGTGATGTTCGCATAGCCGAGCAAGTCTTCTACCAGACCGTCGAGCAGCTTCTGATAGGCCGGGGTCATTCTCATTTCGCCTCCTCATATCTCTGCAATTCCGCAACCCGCGCGACGATCTCGCCAGGCACTCAGTCAACTCAAATTTCTGATGCCTCCCCCAGAAA
>Ga0209581_1002365_pt1 | contig 18287 bp, 14 predicted proteins | sample Coa_R2_FD_187160 | JGI IMG/M metagenome (GOLD analysis project Ga0209581, IMG submission 187160) | Surface soil microbial communities from Centralia Pennsylvania, which are recovering from an underground coalmine fire - Coalmine... | ecosystem: Environmental > Terrestrial > Soil > Unclassified ...
CTTCGCCTGGCCGACGAGCGCGGGCAGAAAGTGCGTGCTGCCGCCGTCGGGCATCAGGCCGACGCGGACGAAGCTCTGGCTGAAGGTCGCTTCGGTCGAGGCCACGCGCACGTCGCACGCGAGCACGTAGCTGAAGCCGATGCCGGCGGCGGGGCCGTGGACGCGCGCGACGAAAGGCTTGCCGGTGGCGCGCATACGCATGACGGGCGGGTTGATGAGTTCGCGCACCTTCGCGGCGATGTCGAGCGAGGCGAGCGTGCGCGCGTCCGTCGCCGCCATGTCGAGGCCGGAGCAGAAGGCTTCGCCCGCGCCCGTGATGACGACGACGCGGCTCGCGTCGGTCGCCGACTCGCGCACGGCCTCGGCGAAGGCGGCGAACATCTCGAAGTCCATCGCGTTGCGCCGTTCGGGCTTGTTGAAAGTGATGCGCTTGACGCCGGCTTCGAGCGTGACGACGATTCCGTCGTTCCCTTTCATGTCGGCTGTACCTCCGGGACGACCGGCGGGAGTCTCTGTCCGAGCGCGCGCTTGACGAACGCGATCTGCCCGGCGTGGTAGAGCGTGTGCTGTATCGCCCCGTGCAGCGAGACGTAGCGCGACGAACGCCCGTCGTTAATCGGTTCGTCGAGCCGCGCGTCGTCGAGGGCCAGCGTCGCGTCGCGCAACGCGGCGTATGTCGCGGCCAACTTCTCTCTGGTCTGACGCCAGGACTCTTCGCTCGCGTCCGTGACCCGCGGCCAGTCCTCCGGCGTGTTGTAGAACTCGGCGGATTCGCCGCCGAGCCTCAGAAGGATCGCGCGCTCCCACGCCTCGATGTGCGACACGAGTTCCCAGACGCTGTGCGCGCCCTCGCCGGGTCGCGCGGCGGCCTGTTCCGCCGTCACGCCTTCGAGCAGCTCGTTCACGGACGGGCCGTGCCACGCGCCGCCTTCGTGCGCGCGCTTCAGTTGGTCGGCGATTCGCTCAACTTCTCTCATATTCTTTCCGCCTTGATGAGTTTCCGGTTTCCTGAATTCGGTTAACCGCGTCCGCCGAAAATCCTCGGCGCGGAGACGACGGCGTAGCGGACGGGCGCGTGCTTCTTCGCGCGCCACCACGCGGCGACGGTCGCGCGTTTGACGAGCGCGGGATGCTCCTCTTTGCGCGCGACGCTGCGGACGAGGCGGCTGATGTCATGACGAAAAGCGACGACGACGAGGCGGCGGTTCGGGTCGGCAGCCTTGACGCGCGCGCGCTCGTAGCGAAGAAGCTCAAGCGTCCAGCCCGAACCGACGCGCTCCTCGCGCAGTTTCCTTTCGAGGTAGTCCGCGAAGTCGAGCGTGTCGTCGAAGAGGCGCTCGATGCCTCCCGTCTCGTGCGTCGCGAGATAACGATTCAGGTGCGCGTCGAAGCGGCTGCCCAAAACTCTGTGCGAGAGCGGGAGCAGCTTGCTTATCTCGACGAAGTGACGCTCACGCGCAGACCTCGCGAACGAGTCGAAGCGCGAGGCCGCGGCACGCTTGAGCTGGCGCGACTCCGCCGCCGAGAGTCCGAGTTCGCGGGCGAGCGCGACCGGCTCGCGGACGAAACGCTCGCGCAAGGACTCGTCGGTCGAGAGGCGCGCGAGTATCTGCTCGATGTCTGTGAGTCCCATTGCTCAGTAGGCGCGCAACTGCTCGCGGTAGGAGTCGAAGTTGCGGCGCATCTCCGCCATCGAGTCGCCGCCGAACTTCTCGCGCATCGCTTCGCACAGGACGAGCGCCATCATCGCCTCGCCGATGACGCCCGCCGCCGGAACCGCCGTCACGTCCGAGCGCTCGAACGCGGCCCTCTGCTCCTCCTTCGTCTCGATGTCCACGGACGCGAGCGCGCGCCTGAGCGTCGAGATGGGTTTAAGAAATCCGCGCACGCGCAACTCCTCGCCGTTCGTCATCCCGCCTTCGAGTCCGCCCGCGCGGTTCGTCGGTCGCGTGAACGCACGCGCGTCCCGGTCGTAGCCGATCTCGTCGTGAACCTGCGAGCCTCGGAGCGACGCGCCCTCGACGCCCGCGCCGATTGAGACGGCCTTCACCGCCGGGATTGACATGAAGGCGCGCGCCAGCCTGCCGTCGAGCTTCGCGTCCCAAGAGGCGTGCGAGCCGAGTCCCGCGACGACTCCGCGCGCGACGACCTCGAAGACGCCGCCGAGCGTGTCGCCCTCGCGCTTCGTCTCGTCAACGAGCGCGACCATCCTTTCTTGAGCTTCAACGTCGGCGCACCGGAGCGGCGCGTCGTCGGGTATCGCGCAGATTTGCTCCCACGAGACTTCGAGCGGGCTACCGGGCACGCCGCCGAGTTGCGCGACGTGGCTGCGTATCTCGCAACCGAACGCGGCGAGCAACTGTTTCGCGAGTGCGCCGCACGCGACGCGCGCGGCGGTCTCGCGCGCCGACGCACGTTCGAGGATGTCTCGGAGGTCGCGCGAGCTGTACTTCAATCCGCCCGCGAGGTCCGCGTGGCCGGGCCGCGGCCTTCGCACGCGGCGCATCTTCTCTTCGGGCGCGTCGCCCGGCGCGGCGGACATCACGTCAGTCCAGTTCGCCCAGTCCTTGTTCTCAATCGTGAGCGCGACGGGCGAGCCGAGCGTCAGGCCGTGGCGCACGCCGCCGAGAATTTCGACGCGGTCTTTTTCAATCTTCATCCGACCGCCGCGACCGTAGCCCCACTGACGCCGCTCAAGCTCGCGGTTGATCTGCTCGACTTCAACGGCTAGGCCCGCGGGCAGACCTTCGACCACGGCGACGAGCGCGCGTCCGTGCGACTCTCCGGCTGTCGTGAAGCGAAACATCGGCGTCAGTCAGAATTCGGAATCAAGTTAACAGCGGCGTTCAGGACTCAAACTCAAGCGTCGAGGAAACGCGAGCGCACTTCCGGCGGCGGCAGCATGCAACTGTCGTACTTGCCGAAGAGCTTGTAACGGTTGCGCGCGAAGAGGTCGTAAAAGTAATCGCGCAGCGCACGCGGCAGGACGCGCCCGATCAGAAAAATTTTCCAGAAGCCGCCGAGATACGCCGCGACTTTCAGCGCCGCGTCCGAGCGGACGAACACGCGCTTGCCGCCGTCGAAGTTTTCGACGAAGACGACGGAGTCAACGCCCTCCAACTCCGGGTGACGCCCGACGATTGAGCGCGCGTAGTCGCTCTGCAACGCGGCGAAGCGCATCGTCCCGCGCCGGTCGTGGTCGAGAATCATCTGAACCGTCTTGTTGCAGAACCCGCACACGCCGTCGTAGAGCAAGACCGGCGCGCGCGTCTTCGTTTCTACCATGATTTGCCGGTGAGATTATAAATCTTCGTGACCTCTGTGAATACCTCCGCGGCCTTTGTGGTTAAGAACGTCTGACTTAACCACAGAGGGCACAGAGGATTTCACAAAGGGCACAGAGAATATTGACTCAAGCGCGCAAGAACTCTTCCCCGAAAATGTTTCCGCGACCGAGGATGCAGGCCGGGTCGAAGGCGCGTTTGAGTTCGGCCATCTCGCGAAGGGCCGCGTCGCCGTAGAGTTCTCGCAGGTACTCGCGCTTGATCTTGCCGACGCCGTGCTCCGCCGAGATCGTGCCGCCCAGAGAGACGGCGCGGCGGATGAACTTCAAATAGATTTCGCGCGCGGCCAACTGCTCCACGTCGTCGCGCGGGAGGACGTTGACGTGGACGTGGTTGTCGCCGACGTGCCCGAAGATAACGTACTGGAGACGGCCCGCGCGCAGCGTCTGCTTGTAGAAGTCGAGCATCCGCGGGAACGCCTCGTCGGGCACGGCCATGTCGGTCGAGACTTTTCGTTGGCCGTGGCGCGCGAGCCATTCGTTGACCATGACGGGCAGCGCGTGGCGGAACGCGCGCATCTCCGCGCGGTCGTGCTGGTTCGTGCCGAACCAGGAGTCATTCGCGAGCGCGCCGTGCCTCTCGACCAACTCAAGCCACTCGCCCGTCAAAGCGTCTTCGGTCGCAGGCGTAGTCTCCTGCTCGAAGAAGACCGCGCCCGCCGCGCGCAGCGGCACGAGCGGGTATCGCTCGCGCAAAAACTTCAAAGACTCCTCGTCGAAGTATTCGAGCGCCCGCGCGTCGAGCCTGCCCGCCTCGCCGATTGCGCGCGCCGCGAGTGAACGCTCGCGCGCGTCATGAACGAATGAGAGCAAGTCGTCTTCCGTCCTGAAAAAGACGACGCCCGCGAGCACGCCTTCGGGCTGTGGGAGCAATGATACTTCGACTTCGGTGACGACGCCGAGCGTGCCTTCGCTGCCGACGAAGAGGTCAATCAAGTCCGCGCCCGGCGCGACGAAGTAACCGGCGGCGTGCTTGCGCGTCGCGGGCATCGTGTACGAAGGCAGGCGCGCTTCGATGTTCCGACCGCCGGAGAGCGGGACACGTATGCGCCCTTCTGCGTCGGCGAGAATCTCGCCGCGTCCGATGTCGAGCAGGTCGCCGCCTGCGAGCGCGACTTTCAAACGCCGCACGTACCGTCGCGTCGGGCCGTACTTGAAAGTGCGCGCGCCCGACGCGTTCGTCGCGACCGTGCCGCCGACGAAGCAGCTCGACTCGGTCGGGTCGAGCGGGTACAGAAGGCCGCGCGCACGAACCTCGCGCTGAAAGTCCGCGAGCACGACTCCCGCGCCGACCGCCGCGCGACCGCCTTCGCCTTCGCGAATGATCTCGCCGACGTGATTTAGTTTTTGAGTCGAAAGCGCGACGCCGCCGAGCGGCACGCGACCGCCGACTATTCCGGTGCCCGCGCCCGCGACCGTTACGGGTGTGCGCTCACTCGACGCGCGCGCGAGCGCTTCGGCAACCTCCTCGGAATTTTCGGGGATGACGACGCGCGCGGCCCGCCCGCCCGCCATGTTGCTCGAATCGGCGAGGAAGGATTGAATCTCGTCCTGCTCAGTCTTGACGAGCATGGCGGCAATCACGCCTTCGCGTGCGTCAACTCAACTGAAGCTCGCGGTCGCGGAGGTACTTGACGCGGTCGCGGAGTTCGGCGGCGCGCTCGAATTCGAGGTTCTTGGCGGCGTGGCGCATCTCTGCTTCGAGCCGCGCGATGGTCGCCTCGATGTTGCCGGCGGTGTACTCCTCGATCTTGTCGAGTTCGAGCGGGACTTTGAAGTAATCGGCCTCGTAGGCGGTGACGAGCGTGGCCTCGACCGGCTTGATGATGGTCTGCGGCGTGATGCCGTGCTCGCGGTTGTACTCCTCCTGAATGGCGCGGCGGCGCTGCGTCTCTCCGATGGCGCGGCGCATCGAGTCGGTCACGTTGTCTGCGTAGAGTATCGCCGTGCCGTTGGCGTTGCGCGCGGCGCGACCGATGGTCTGGATGAGCGAGGACTCGGAGCGGAGGAAGCCTTCCTTGTCGGCGTCGAGGATGGCGACGAGCGAGACTTCTGGCAGGTCGAGTCCTTCGCGCAGGAGGTTGATGCCGACCAGCACGTCGAACTCGCCGCGGCGGAGGTCGCGCAGGATTTTGATTCGCTCAAGCGTCTCGATGTCCGAGTGGAGGTAGCGGACGCGCACGTCAACTTCCGAAAAATATTCGGTCAAGTCCTCGGCCATCTTCTTCGTCAAGGTCGTCACGAGCACGCGCTCGTTTCTCTCGGCGCGCGTGCGACACTCGCCGAGCAGGTCGTCAATCTGCCCGCGGACGGGGCGCACTTCGACGAGCGGGTCCATCAGGCCCGTCGGGCGGATGATCTGCTCGACGACCTCGCCGCCCGTGCGCGTCAGCTCATACGGGCCGGGCGTGGCGGAAACATAAATCGTCTGGCCGATGCGGTTCTCGAACTCCTCGAAGTTCAGCGGGCGGTTGTCCATCGCCGACGGGAGACGAAAGCCGTATTCGACGAGCGTCTTTTTCCGCGACTGGTCGCCGTTGAACATCCCGCGCACCTGCGGGATGGTCTGGTGCGACTCGTCAATGACGGCGATGGTGTCTTCGGGCAAATAATCGAGCAGAGTCGGCGGCGGCGATCCGGGGGGCTTGCCCGTGAGGTGACGCGAGTAGTTCTCGATGCCGCGGCAGAAGCCCATCTCCTTGATCATCTCCAAGTCGTACATCGTGCGCTGGTGGAGGCGCTGCGACTCGACGAGCTTGCCTTCTTTAATTAGCTGCGGCTCCCACCAGTCAAGCTCCTGCTTGATGGTCTTGATGGCGCGCTTGATGGTTGACTTCGGCATCACGTAGTGCGTCTTCGGGTAGAGCGGAAGACGCGACGTGTGCTTGTGCAGGACTTCGCCGAGCAGCGGGTCAATCGTCGAGATCGAGTCAATCTCGTCGCCCCACATCTCGATGCGGTAAGCCTGATCCTGGTAGCTCGGATAGACCTCGACGGTGTCGCCGCGCACGCGGAAACTTCCGCGGTCGAACTCGATGTCTGAGCGCTCGTACTGGAGTTCGACGAGGCGCTGCAACAACTGTTCGCGCGTGATCTTCATCCCCGGTTCGAGGAAGAGAATCATGTTGTAGTAGGCGTCGGGGTCGCCGAGGCCGTAGATGCAGGAAACGCTGGCGACGACGATCACGTCGCGGCGCTCGAACAGCGCGCGCGTCGCGGAGAGTCGGAGGCGGTCAATCTCCTCGTTGATGGTCGCCTCTTTTTCGATGTAGGTGTCGGAGGCGGGGACGTAAGCTTCGGGCTGGTAGTAGTCGTAGTAGGAGACGAAATACTCCACCGAGTTTTCGGGGAAGAACGACTTGAACTCCTGGTAGAGCTGCGCGGCGAGCGTCTTGTTGTGCGCGATGACGAGCGTCGGGCGCTGCGTGCGCTCGATGACGCTGGCGACCGAGAAGGTCTTGCCCGAACCCGTGATGCCGAGCAGGACTTGATCCTTCGCGCCCTCGTCGAGTCCGCGCACGAGCGCGTCAATCGCCTGCGGCTGATCCCCTTGCGGCTTGAAGTCTGAGCGGAGTTTGAATGGCATAAGCGGACGAAAGCAGTGACAAGTTAAAAGTGACGAGTGACAAGTTGAAGTCAAATTCTAACTTGTCACTCGTCACTTGTCACTCGTCACTGCTTTCAGACCGCGGAGGGCTGGCCGCTGCTGCTTATCTGATAAATCGCCTCCATCAGGGCCGAGCGCACCTCGGTGGGGAGCGAGCCGCGGACGGCGAGGCGGCGGAAGGCGGGCAGCACTTCCTTCTGGCCGGAGAGCGCGAGCAGCTTGACGACGGCGAGGCGGACTTCGTTGTTCGGGTGGCCTTCGATGGCGCGGATGAGCGGCTGGACTTCGCCGGCCTTCGCCATCAGGAAGAGGAGCGAGAAAGCCTCGTAAGTCTTCTCGCGGCTCTCGCCCGTGAGTTGCGAAATCGCTTCGGAGGCGATGCCGGAGGTCGAGAGCGAGGAGCCGATCTGGCGGCGTCGTTCGGGCGTCGCCTCGCGCAGCGCGCGCGTGAAGGAGTCGGCGCGGTCTTCGCGCAGGTCGTAGAGAGCGCGCGCGGCGGCGCTGCGGACTTCCTTCGCGTCGTCGTCGAAAGCCGTGCAGATTTGCTGGAACGCCTCGTCGCTGTCAACGTGCGAGAGTTCGGTGATGGCCGCCGCGCGCTCCGCGGGCACACGGCTCGCGAGACGCTGCTGGATCGAGGCGGGGACGGTCGAGAACTCGTCGAACGGGACGACTCCTTTTTCATCCGAAGCGCCGGCCTGCGCGTGCGACTCTTCGGCGGCGAACGCTTGCTCCCGCCGGCTCTCGATCTGCTTGCTCGGTTCTTCAACTGCGCTCGAAGGCTCGACGGCGCGAGTCTCTTCGCCTTCCGGCGCGGGTTCTTCCGCCGCGGCGTGCGACAGGGCCTCGCCCGACGAAGCCTCGAAGACCTGCAACGAGGGCTTGCCCGCCGTCGGCTTCGTCTCGAAACTCTTCTCGTCAACGTCGAACTCGAACCACTCGGACGCGTCGGCCTCTTCCCTCGCCCGCGCGGGCGCTTCCTCGAAGCCGACCGCTTCCGGCTCGGCGACGTGCTCAAGCGAACGCCCCTCGACGACCGAAGAGTCGGAGGCATAGAACTCGAAGCCGCGCGGCTCGGCGGCGTGCGCGTCCGCCTCGACGTGCTCAATCGCCGAAGTCGCCGAAGGCTCGGCGGGCTGCGACTCCTCGCGCGACACTTCGATTGCCCGCGACTCGTCGGAGGGAATCTCCTCCGGCGCGTGCGCGACTTCGACGGGCGGCGCGGCTTCGCGCGCGTGCGCCGGCTCTTCGGTCGCGGCGTGTCCGCCGAAGTCCTCAAACTCGACTTCGAGGGCCTTGAGTTCGCTCTCGGCGGCGCTCGCGTGCGTGGCCGACCCGTCGAACGGGACGATCTCTGCCGTCGTCTCGGAGACGTGCGCGGCCTCCGGCTGCGTCCCGGCTTCGGGCGCGGATACGAACGGGAGAACGGCCTTCGTCGTCTCGTCGGACGCGCCCGTCGTCTCGGCGGCGTGCGCGTGTGCCTCGGCTTCGTGCGTCGCGTCTTCGTCGTTCGCGACGCCGACGAACGGAGCAATCTCTGAAGTGTGTGCTTCGGCAGCCGGCTCGGACTCTTCGGCCACGGCTGCTTCCGACTGCGCCGGCTCAGCCGGAGTCAACGCGTTCGTCAACGGTTCGGCGGGCGTCGGTTCATTCGAGGTTACGACATCCGTCGCGGGCGAGGCTTTCGCGACCGGCTCGGCCTGCGCCGCCGCGGCCTCCTGCTCGGCTGTGTAGCGGCACGGCTCGACGGCGTTGCGGATGATGCGGCTCGGAATCCCGTTCCTCAGTTGACGCTCGCGCGGGATGAGCGCTTCGAGCGGCGCGATGGCCGCGGGGTCGCGCAGCGAGCCGAGCGCCTCGACCGCCGCGCGGCGAACGTCAACCGAATCGTCTTCGAGCGCCGCGACGAGGTGCGGCGTCGCGTCGCGGCTTCCGACGAGCGCGAGCGCACGCGCCGCGGCGGCGCGCTCGGCGGGCGCTTCGGCCTCGCGCAGGTCGCGCACCGTCTCGTCGAAATAACCGTGCTCGACGAAGGCCGCGCGCGCGCGTTCGCGCCGCTCGAAGTTCCGCGTGGCGAGCGCCGCGAGCAGTTCGTAGGCGACCATCTGCCGCGCCATCGAGTCGGACGTTGAAAGGAGCGCGGGGTCGTACTCGCCGCCTTCGATCAGTCGGCGCGTCGCCGCCTGCGCCGCTTCGGGGTCGTGCGCGACCGCGGGCGCGATCTCGCGCGAAGGCTCGGCCTCCGCCTGATGAGATTCGACCTGTTCAGGCTCGACCTGGTGAACTTCGATCTGCTTAACTTCGGCCTGTCGTTCTTCGTCGGCTTGGGCCTGCGGCTGTGCGACTTCGATTTCGGTTGACTCGACCGACGCGTCGCGCGCTGCCTCGTGCTTCTTGACCGCGGGCACGACGGCTGTCTCGACGAGCGCCGCGACGCCCGTGATCGCCGCTGCGTCCGCGACCGCTTCGACGGCGGATGTGGTCTCGGCGGGCGCGACCGGATGCTCGGCGGGAGCGACGGAATGGTCGGCTGACTCGGTCGGCGGCGGCTCGACTTCGGAAGGTTCGGCGGTGGTCGTCTCAGCCGCGTGGCTTTCGACCGTGGTTTCGGCGGCGACCTCCTGCTCGGCTGCGACGGGCGGCTCGGTGAGAACAGGCGGCTCGACGACGGCGGCCTGCTCCTTCGCCAGGGATGATTCGGCGGCGCGCGTTTCGTCGGGTGCCGATTCGGCTGCGACAGTTTCGGCGTCGCGCGCCGCCGCGGTCTCGGCGAGCAGAGTTTTTGCGGCCTGCTTCTTTTTCTCCCTCGCCTCCTGCTTCTTCTTCGCCTTCTTAGTCTTCCTCGAATCTTTCCCAACCTTGACGACGGCGGGCGCGGTCGCGAGCGCTGACGCGGCGACGAGCGGCGCGGCGTCTGACACCTTCGCGGCGTCGGATGCTTTCGAGACTTCGGGCGCGCTTGACTTCAGCGCCGCGCCCAGGCTCGACTCGGCTGGCGAGCCTTTGAGCCTCGCGGCGCGAGGCTCTTCGAGCGTCGTCGTCGCGACGTTCGACTCTTCGAGCGAGTCGGGCTGCGCGGACGCCGTGCGGCGCGAGGCGATGATGAGGCCGAGGCCGACGACGAAGAGCGCGACGAAGAGCGCGACGGGCCAGTGATTCAGGACGTACGTGCCGAACGAGACGCCGGTCGCCGTGGCCGGCTCGGCGTTCGTCGTCGTGATCGGGGCGACCGGGTTCGGCTGCTGGTTCTGCGCGACCTGCGTTTGATCAAACGTCGGCGCTGCCGTCGGCGTCGCCTCGGTCGCTGCCGCGGGATTCTGCGCGCCCTGCTCGGCTCCGTTCGCGGCGTTCGGCGGGACGACCGCGCCCTGCGGGCCTGAGTTCTGGGCGGCGGAATTTTGTGCGGCGGAATTTTGCGCGCCCGCGCTCTGCTGCTGTCTCGCGCTCTCGACCGATTCGGGGTTGCGCCTGTCGCCCTGCGCGGAAGCGTTTTGCGCGTTCGCCTGCTGAGCCTGGGTCGCGTTGCGGCCCGAAGCGTTCGAGCCTTCGTTCTCGTTCTGAGTCCTTTCGTTTCCGGCGCTCTGCGCGCCGCCCGACTGCGTCGAACCCGAATTGCCGCCTTCGGGCGCGTCGAAGACCACGTCGAGGCGGTTGAACTTCTGCTCGACGCGCGGCTTCGCTCCGGGCTGCACGTGGTACGAGAGCACGACCGAGTCGCCGCGCTGCTGCACCTGCATGTCGGAGTAGCCCTTGCCCGAACCGCCGCGCCCGACCGACCCGGCTGCGGCGCGCGGCAGGACGACGTAGAAGCGGTCGCCGCTGCGGTATGCCGAGTAGTCATTCAGCGGGTTGTCGCTCTTGATCGTCACGCGCGAGCCTTGCGCGGTGTCGCTGCCGCGCCCGACGAAGACGTGCTTCGTCTGGCCGGACTTCTGCGACGAGGCGTTGTCGTTCCCCCTCTGTTGCGCGCGGGCCGCGTCGCCGCGGACGCCCGCGACGAGCGCGAGCATCAGCCCCGCGAGGAGCGCTGTCAAAACTTTGGTTCGCATTTCACTTCGCATTCGTGAGCTAGGCTTTGGAAGCATGGCGCGTTTTCGGGACAAGTGTTTGCGGGCCGTTCTTTCGCCGCCATTATGCAATAGCGCGGCACTCTTGTCATCAGGCAAATTCCCGCGCGCCCTTCGGGGTAGAGCGCCTATTCCGCCGCGACCGGCTGGGGCTGTGCCCTCGCCCCGACCATCTCAAGAATCGCGCGGCGAACCTTTTCGGGGACGCCGCCGTTGCCGGCGATGCGGACGAGCTGCTCGCACGTCTCCGGCCTCGACGACGTTGCCAGAAGGTTGACGCAGGCGAGCCGCACCTCCGCGTCGCGGTGGCACTCGACCGTGTCGAGTATGGGCTGAACCTCGCCCGCCTTCACGCAGAGCGAGAGCAGCGAGAAGGCTTCATACGCCTGCCTCCGGTCTTCGCTCGCGAGGCGGCTGAGCGCCTGCGACGCCAGCCCCGCCTTCGTGCAGGCGTGCGCGACGGCGCGCAGGGTCTTCGGGTCTGCCGACTCGATGACGCGAACGTATGCGTCCGCGCGGTCGAAGCTCAGGCGCGAGAGCGCCCGCGCGGCGGCGGCGCGAACCTCGCGCGCCTCGTCGGCGAGCGCGATGATGACGGACGCGAAGACCGTCTCGTGGTCAATGACGCCGAGGCTCGTCACGGCGGCGGCGCGCTCGCCGGGTTCGGCGTTCGTCTGCGACATCGCGGCGAGCGCCTCGACAGAACGGCGGACGCGGTACAGCGCGAGCTGGTGCGCGGCGTTGACCCTCGCCTCGCCGTCCACGCTCTCCAACTGCACGAACGCGGCGCGCAGGTTCTCGTCCTCGATCCAGTCCGGCAGCTCCTCGAAATTGTCAACGGGTTCGAGCGCGCGCGCGTCGCCCTCGAACCACTCGTCTTCGCCCGCTTCGCCCGCCGGGCGCGCGGCGCGGCGCGAGTCCCAGCTGAGTTCGACCGACTCGACCGAGCAGGCCGTGAGCGCCGGGCCGATGATCGCCGCGGGGATGTCCTTGTGCCGGCTCGCCACGTCGAGCAGCGCGCCGATGGCCGAAGGCAGGCCGATTGCGCCGAGACTCTGCACGCACTCGAGCCGGACGACCGAGTCCGAGTCGTAGAGCGCTTCTGTCAGGAACGGGAGCGCGAGCGCCGAGCGCATCTCGCCGAGCGTGCGCGCGGCGTATGCGCGCTCGAAGGCTTCCGCGCCGAGCAGCAGCGAAGCGCACCCGCGCGCGACGAAGCCGTAATCTTCGAGCGCCATGCGCGCGCGGCGGCGACCGTCCTCGTCCGTCTCGGGCGCGCGCAGGGCCTTGAGCAACGAAGCCTCGACCGCGCGGCGGTCGTCCGTGGCGCGCGAAGAGATCACTTCGACGTTGTGCGGCTTGCCCTGCACCAGCCGGCTTATCTCCTGCTCGACGCGGTACGCGCCGAACTGCACCGTCTGCGCCGGAGACCGCTCGACGACGGCGTCGGGCACGTGATCCTTCCCGCCGTTCCGGCTCGCACCGTCCGACTCGCCCGCGAGCTGGCGGCGCGACGCCGCGTCCTCAGCGCCGCTCCCGGCCCTGCGCCGGTCGAACGGGACGGCGATGCTCGACTTGCGCCGGTCGCCCTTGTACGACTGGAAGGGCTGAGCGGAGGCGTCGGCTGCTGCGCGCTTCGCCTCGGCGTCGCGCGCGACCGCCTTGCCCTCGTAAACAGCTTCTTCAGAATCCTCTCCCGACGCGCCTCGCCTGCGGCGGACGACGAACAGTGCCGCGCACGCGAGCACGACACCGAGCAGAATCAAAAGACCCGGCAGCGAGAAGACGAACGACGAGAAGCCGAATCCTTCTTCGCCCGCCTGCGTCGAAGCCGCCGGCTGCGATTGCTGCGACTGCAAGAGCGAAGAGTTCAGTTGCGCGGCGGCGCTCTGGGAATTCTCCGCGCCGGTGGGCGGCGCAGAAGTGTTCGACGCGGTCGCCGGGTTCAAGGCGACGGGATTCGTCGTCGCGCCCTGCTGAGCTTGCGGCGCGGGCTGCGGCGCTGCCTTCGGCGACGAAGGCGATTTTGAAGACTGCGTTGACGCGGCCTGCGGCGACGTTGATGCGGACTCGTCCGAGGCCGCGCGCCGTCTCGAAGCGGACTGCTGTTTCGACTCATCGCCCGCCGAGGCTTGAGCCTGCGCGTCTTCGGACTGCCCGCGCGAACGTCCCGCGCGCTTCGACTCGCCGGGGAAGTTCTCGACGCTCAGCGCCGGGGCCGACCCGCCGCTGACGACGAGGTTGAGCTGGTTGCCGTTCGGCTCGACCGTGACGTTCGCGCCCTGCCTGACCGGCACGACAAGCTCAAGCGAGTTGCCGACGCGGCGAACCTTGACGCCGTGCGACGCGGCCCCGCCCGCGGCGTCGCCGCCGGGGACGACGACGTGGAAGCCTTCCGGGTCTTGCCACGTCTGCGCGCGGTTGAGCGAGCCGTCGGCGGAGATCGAGACGGTGTTCCCGCTCGTCGAGACTCCGGTGACGTGGACGGGCTGCTCCCGGTTGCGCTGCTGCGCGTTCGGCGCGTCGGACAAGGAGACCGCGAGCGCGAAGCACGACGCCGCCGCGAGTCCGAGACGCGCGGCGAGCTTTTTGTGCGAGCCGTCGCCGCGCGAACTCTTCTGCGCGGCGGAGTCTTGTCGAAGGCTTTGCTTGTTCATAATTCTATTCGGGCCGGGCGGGCTTGCCGGAGCGGCGTTGAGGCTTCGGAGTTGTTACGGGCTAGTTTTGACGACGGGCGGGGCTTGCTCGTCGCACTTCAAAAGGTGCTCAGGCGGTTTTCGTGAGAACCCTTCAGCGCTGTTCGTCGCTGAACTTGTAACCGATCCCCCACACCGTCAGGACGAGCTGCGGGTTTTCGGGGTTGTCCTCGATCTTGGCTCGCAGGCGGTTGATGTGCGAGTCAATCGTGCGGTCGTAGCCCTCGTAGGAGTAGTCCCAGATTTTCTCCAGAAGGTACTTGCGCGGGAAGACGCGTCCGGGGTTGGACGCGAAGAGCCGGAGAAGCTCGAACTCCTTCGGCGTGAGTTCCACCTGCCGGTCGCCGACCGTGACCTCGCGCTTGGCGGGGTCAATGCGGAGGCGACCGCGCGTGATCGGCGCGTCCTCGCCCGCCTCTGTGCGCGCGGCGACGCGGACGCGGCGCATCACGCTCTTGATGCGCGCCTCAAGCTCGCGCAGGGAGAAGGGCTTGGTGATGTAGTCGTCCGCGCCCATCTCCAGGCCGAGCACTTTGTCAACCACGTCGTCCTTCGCCGTCAGCATCAGGATCGGGATGTACGGGGCCTTCTCCCGCAGTTCGCGGCAGACCGCAAGGCCGTCCATCTTCGGGAGCATGAGGTCAAGGACGATGGCGTCGGGCCGGTCGTTTAAGGCCGACTGGACGCCGGACAAACCGTCAACCGCCGTCTGCACGTTGTAGCCCGCGCGAGAAAAGTATTCGCTGATGGCTTCGAGAATCTTCTCGTCGTCCTCGACGACAAGAAGGTTCAGCTTTCTCTCGTCGGTCTCAGTCTTTTCTTCGCCGGGGTCTTTCGACCTCGGCGCGTTTGCGGCGGATTTAGTGGTCATCGCGGGTCAGTTTCGAAGGGCCAAGCCGCGGGGGCATTGTCGGGAAGGCGCGGCGAAAAGGCCGCCGACGCCAACGCCGTCTAAAACTATAACCAACGCGGCGGCCAAACTCAAGCAATAAGTTAACTTTTCCACCGCCCGGCTCTGTCCGAAACTGAACTGACAGAAAAAGTTTGACGGGCGGCGGCTGAGAGTACGTCTGCGTATGACTCGCGTCCTGTCACTCTGATTCTTCCAAACTCACGTACGCTGTGATACAAAAGTCCGTTTGGGGCAAGCGCTCGCAAACTTCCCTTCAACGACAACAACACACGGAGTTTTCTATGACACAGGAAGAGATCAATTCCCTCGTCGAAACCTACAAGGCGGGCTACGACGAGGTCGCGCGGAGTCTGGAAGGTTTCCCCGCCGAGCAACTCTCCGCGCACCCGATTCCGGGCAAGTGGAGCGCGCGCGAGATCGTGCAGCACCTCGCCGACAGCGAGATGAACAGCGCCATCCGCCTGCGCAAGCTCCTGACCGAAGAGAACCCGCAGATACAGGGCTATGATCAGGAACTCTACGCCGGACGCCTCCGCTACAACGAGCGCGACATCGCGCCCGCGCTCGACGCGCTGCGAGGCGCGCGCGCGACGACCGGGCAACTCCTCGACTCGATGGCCGAGGAGGACTGGTCACGCGAGGGCACGCACTCCGAATCCGGTCGCTACACGGCGAAGGACTGGCTCAGGATTTACGCCGCGCACGCGCACAACCACGCGGCGCAAATCCGCCGCCTTCGCGAAGCACTAAAGCAGTGACGATTGACGAGTGACGAGTTGAAGGCAGCTTGTCTTTGCTCGTCACTCGTCACTGCCCTTGTTCCAAAGTCCTTGACAAGAATCGAGAGTCGCGCACACAATCGCGGCTCGCCGCGGTCACTTTCGTCATTCAACATTCAAACGCAGCAAAGAATCTTCGATAACGCGATGACCGGCACACGGACAGTTGCCGAGACTACTCTTCCCGCCCTCAAGCTCCTTCGCCGCGGCAAGGTGCGCGACGTTTACGAGGTTGACGACGAGCATCTTTTGATCGTCGCGACCGACCGCATCTCCGCCTTCGACTGCATCCTGCCGACGCAGATCGAGCGCAAGGGCGAGGTGCTGACCGCGCTCTCGCGCTTCTGGTTCGGACGGCTCGCGGGCATCGTTCCCAATCATCTCGTCACGACCGACATCGAGCAGATGCCCGAAGCCGTGCGCGAGTCCGCCGACGTGCTGCGCGGTCGCTCGATGTTCGTCCGTCGAACGGAAGTCTTCCCCGTCGAGTGCGTCGTGCGCGGCTACCTCGCAGGCTCGGGCTGGAAGGATTACCAACGCACGGGCGAAGTCTGCGGCCACCGTCTGCCCGCGGGGCTGCGCGAGTCCGACAAACTCGCCGAGCCGATCTTCACGCCCGCGACGAAGGCCGAGTCCGGGCACGACGAGAACATCAGCGAGTCGCGCATGAGCGAGATCGTCGGCGCGGAAGTGGCCGGGCAACTGCGCGACACCGCGCTCGCACTCTACCGCGAGGCCGAAACTTACGCGCGCAGCCGCGGCATCATCATCGCCGACACCAAGTTCGAGTTCGGACGCGCCGCCGACGGTCGCATCCTTCTCATTGACGAGGCGCTGACGCCCGACTCATCTCGCTTCTGGCCCGCTGACAAATACGCGCCGGGCGGCCCGCAAGCATCGTTCGACAAGCAGTTCGTCCGCGACTACCTCGAAACTCTCTCGTGGGACAAGCGACCGCCCGCGCCGCCCCTCCCCGCGGAAGTCGCGGGGGCGACCACGGCGCGCTACCTCGAAGCATACCGGCTCCTGACGGGCGAGGAGCTTCAGTAATTCCGATGACCGTCTTTGACCTGTTCGTGCTTGCAATCGTCGGCGCGTCCGTGGCGGCGGGCGCGCTGCGCGGCTTCGTGCGCGCGCTGATCGCGAGCGTCGGACTCGCCGTCGGGTTCTTGTTCGCCTCGCGCTTCTACGAACCTGCGGGCGCACTGCTCCGCGGCCTCGGCCTCGTTGAATCCGCCGAGGCGGCGCACGCAGGCGGCTTCCTTCTCGTCACGGGCGTCATCCTGCTCGCGGGCTTCGTCCTCGGCGAGTTCGCGCGAGCGGGACTCAGGCATGCGCGGCTCGACTGGCTCGACCGCGTGCTCGGCGCGGGCTTCGGCTTCGTCCGCGGCGTCGCCGTCTGCTCGGTCATCTACCTTGCGCTGACGGCATTCCCGGTGCGGCTCGAATCCGTCGCGCATGCGCGCACAGGCCCCGCGCTCGCGGAAGGCGCGCACCTGCTAGCCTTCTGCACGTCGGGCGACGTGCGCGCGCGATTCCTCTCGCAGTACCACCACGTTTTTACTTAACGTCTCGCACCTTCAAGGGAACGATCTGGGGATTGAGACTTTATATTTTCGGACTGACGGAGCGAACCCCATGCAGATGCGCGCGCGACTCGAAGCCCTGATTGACGAGATGTTGGACGGCCAGATCATGCTCGACGAGGCCCTCACGGAGTTCGAGAAGCTCTATATCCAGAAGGCGCTCGCGCGCCACAAAGAACACCTCTCGCGCACCGCCACCTCGCTCGGCATCCATCGCAACACGCTCTCCAAGCGCGTCGCCGACTACCGCACGCAGGAGCGCGCCAACAACCACCACCGCCCGCGGAAAACCGCCTCGCGGCGCAAGCGCTGACCTGTCTCCGACCTCATACCTCCGACCCGACAGAGAGCCGGTTGACAAGCTCACCCGAAGTGCTTTATTTTTAGCATTCTCGGAGAGAGAGTGCTAAAACTTCACATCTTTCCGAGTAAATTAGGGCGTTTTGTGCCCGCGCTCGTGGCACTCTCGAAGTGAGAGCGTTAAGACCTGAAGGCTTTTGCAATCAAAACAAATCACCAATCATTCGGACACGGAAAGGAGCGTTATGGCAACTAACATCAAACCTCTGCACGACAGAGTGATCGTCAAGCGCATCGAGGAAGGCGAGCAGGTTCGCGGCGGGATCATCATCCCCGACACCGCGAAGGAGAAGCCGCAGGAGGGCGAGGTCATCGCCGTCGGCGATGGCAAGCGCAAGGACGACGGCACGCGCATCCCGCTCGACGTACAGGCCGGCGACCGCGTTCTCTTCGGCAAGTACAGCGGCTCGGAGATTAAAGTTGACGGCGAAGAGTACCTGATCATGCGCGAGGACGAAATCCTCGGCATCATCGCGCGCGCCGGCGCTGCGAGCGGCAAGAAGGGCGGCAAGTAAGTCTTCAGTGACTTCAGCCCCTTTTCCTTTGCGAAGAGATTTTGAAGAGTTGATTCCCAAGGAGAGAAGAGAGAAATGGCAAAGCAAGTGATTCACGGCGAAGAGTCGCGCGCGGCGATTTTGCGCGGCGTCAACCAGCTCGCCGACGCGGTGAAGATTACGCTCGGCCCGAAGGGGCGCAACGTCGTGCTCGACAAGAAATTCGGCTCGCCCACCATCACGAAGGACGGCGTGACGGTGGCGAAAGAGATCGAACTCAAGGACTCGCTTGAGAACATGGGCGCGCAGATGGTTCGCGAGGTCGCGTCGAAGACCTCGGACGTTGCCGGCGACGGCACGACGACGGCGACCGTGCTCGCGCAGGCCATCTTCCGCGAGGGCGTGAAGACGGTCGCGGCGGGCGCGAACCCGATGGCCCTCA
>Ga0209581_1002368_pt1 | contig 18272 bp, 13 predicted proteins | sample Coa_R2_FD_187160 | JGI IMG/M metagenome (GOLD analysis project Ga0209581, IMG submission 187160) | Surface soil microbial communities from Centralia Pennsylvania, which are recovering from an underground coalmine fire - Coalmine... | ecosystem: Environmental > Terrestrial > Soil > Unclassified ...
GGGCGCGCCGGAGATCGCGCTCATCACGGGGCCGAACATGTCGGGCAAGTCAACGTACCTGCGGCAGACGGCGCTCCTCGTCATCATGGCGCAGGCGGGGAGCTTCGTGCCCGCCGAGTCGGCGACGGTCGGGCTGACGGATCGCGTTTACACGCGCATCGGACTCTACGACCGCATCGGGAGCGGCGAGTCAACCTTCATGACCGAGATGGTCGAGACGGCGAACATCCTCCACCACGCCAGCCCGCGCTCGCTCGTCCTGCTCGACGAACTCGGTCGGGGCACTTCCACCTACGACGGACTCGCGGTCGCGCGCGCCGTCGTCGAGTACATCCACAACCACCCGCGCCTGCGCGCGAAGACCCTCTTCGCGACCCACTACCACGAGCTGACCGAACTCGCCGCGACGCTCCCGCGCCTGCGAAACCTCCGCGTCGAGATCGCGGAGCAGGGGAGCGAACTCGTCTTCCTCTACAAAGTCACGCCCGGCGTCGCGGCGGGCAGCTACGGAGTTTACGCCGCCAAACTCGCGGGACTGCCGCGCCCCGTCGTCACGCGCGCCGAAGAACTCCTGCGCGAGTACGAAGGCGGCGCGGGCGTTGAAGAAGATTCGGGCGACGAGGCCCTCGAACAGTTCGACGCGACGACGTGGGGCCGAGGCGCGCGCGTCGTTCAGGAACTGCTCGACACAGACCTCGACTCGCTCTCGCCCGTCGAGGCGCTGATGAAACTCTTTGAGCTTCGCCGCGTGGCCGAAGGCGAAGGCGGAAAAGGTTTGAAGGCGCTGAAGACGGCGTGAAGGGAAGGCAAAAGTAAAAAGGCAAAAGGCAAAAGAAAGAGAGACGACAAGCGCGGCTCTCGTCAATCGACGATGACCAGAGGCGCGTTATCCGGCCTCTTCTCATTTGCCTTTTGCCTTTTTACTTTTGCCTTCTTCAGTGTCCGAGTGCTTCCGGGCGCTCTGAGATTTCCTCGACCACGCGGCTGCGCGCGCGGAGGGTGACGACGGCGACGCCGGTGAAGATGAGCGCGGCGGCGACCCAGTTGCGCGCGACCCACTGCTCGTCTGCGCCGAGCAGGAGCGGCGCGACGGCGAAGGCGACGAGCGGTTGCAGGTAGATGTAAACCGCGACGGTGCTCGGCGCGACACGTTCGAGCGCGAGGGCGTTGAGGTAGTAAGCGCCGACGGTGGGCACGAGGACGATGTAAGCGACCGAAGCCCAAGTCATCCAACTGAGTTGACCGAGCGGGATGCGCGAGAGGTAGTAGCCGCCGAGTGGGATGGTCGGGATGCAGGCGAAGGCGAAGACCCACGCCACCGCGTTCAGCGCGCCGTAGCGCCGGAACACGTCGCGCGAGACGGCGATGTACGAGCCATAGGCTAGGTTCGAGCAGACGAGCAGGAGGTTGCCGAGCGCCTTGCCGCCGCTGAAGTCCGCGCGCAGAGGGTCAATCAGATAGACGACGCCCGCGGCGGCGACGAGAGTGCCGAGCGCCGCGCGCGCCGACAGTCTCTCAAAGCCGAAGAGCGCGCCGACGAGCAGTGTGAAGACCGGAATCGCCGTCCCGATGAGGGCCGCGTTGACGACGGTCGAGAGCGCGACCCCTTTGACGAAGAAAAGCTGGTTGAGGACTACGCCGAGCAGGCCGAAGAGCGCGAGCCGCGTGAGGTCAGCCCGGCGTGGGACTGTCACGCGGCCTCTCGACCGAAGGATCAGAAAAAAAGCTGCGGTCGCGCCGAACACGCGGAAGGCCACTAGTCCGGTGCTGGGCAGTTCGCGGAGCGCGATCTTGCCGACAATCGGCCACGTCCCGAAAATCAACTGCACCGCGACGAGCGCGAGATGCGCCCCCGCGGCGTTTTGATTTCGTGTCTCGGCTTGCGGAGGGAGAACTGTCGAAGATTGTTTCATTGAATGGGAAAGTCAATGAATCAACGCGTCGAGACAAACGCTCGTTGCCCCTGAGCCGCAACCCGAATCCAAAACCGCCTTAGCTGTAAGCCCCCGCGCGAGCGCCCGTGCCGTCGCCGGTCTCCGCCGGGTCGTCATCTTTTTTCGCGTCGGGCGCGGACGAGCCTGTGTTCTGCCCTTCGATGTTCTGCCCGTGCTGCGCGCCGTACTCCTGACTCTCGGCGTCGGTCGTGACGTTCGCGGGCGTCTCTTCGGATTGATTCGCGCTCATCTTCTCCCTCCTGAAAAAAAGTTTTGCTTCAGCCGAGGCGCGCAGGATGCCACGCGCCGTCAAGCGAGCAGGTAGAGCGGGTTCTCCAGAATCTTCTTGAAGGTCTGGAGGAACTGCGCGCCGGTCGCGCCGTCAACGGCGCGGTGGTCGCAGGACATCGTGACGCGCATGATCTGCCGGACGACGACCTCGCCTTCGCGCACGACGGGCTTCGGCGTCATCGAGCCGACGGCGAGTATGGCCGCCTCCGGCGGGTTGATGACCGCCGTGAACTCGTCAATGCCCAACATTCCGAGGTTGCTGACCGAGAAGGTCGCGCCCGTGTACTCTTCGGGCTTCAGCCTCCGGCTGCGCGCGCGCTCGGCGAGGTCGCGTACTTCGCGCGCGATCTGCCCGACGGATTTTTCGTTCGCGCCGCGCACGACGGGCGTGATTAGACCGTCCTCGATGGCGACGGCGACGCCGATGTCGGCGCGCTCGTAGTGGCGGACGGCCTTCTCCTGGAAGGACGAGTTGACCGCCGGGTGACGCATGAGCGCGACCGCGGCGACCTTGATGATGAGGTCGTTGATGCTGACCTTCATCTCCGGGTCGAGTTCGTTGAGTTGCCGCCGAAGCTCCGCGGCCTTGTCCATCTCGATCTCGGTCGTCAGGAAGAAGTGCGGGACGGGGCCGATTGACGTGACGAGCCGCCGCGCAATCGTCGCGCGCATCGTTGTGACGGGAACGTCGCGGTAAGGTGCCGCGCCTTCGACCGTGCGCGTGACGAAGGATTGAGCCGCGGGCTGTTGCTCGCTCGCGGGCGAAGGCTGTGCGGCGGGCGCTTGTGTCGCACGTCCTTCGGGTTGCGGTGCGGTCGCTTGCTGACTCTGTGGTTGCGCGGCCTGCATCGCGGACTCGATGTCGCGTTTGACGATGCGACCGCCGGGGCCTGAGCCGGAGAGTGTGTTGAGATTGATGCCCGCCTCTGCGGCCATGCGCGCGGCGATGGGCGAGACGATGAGACGACCGCCCTGCGCGCGGCGACCGTTGCCGTCGGCTTCGGTCGGCTGTGCTTTGGTTTCAGGTTGAGTCTTGCCCGACTCCGCCGCGCCGCCCTGTTGCGTCGAAGGAGCGCCGCCGACTTCGCCTTTGAGCGGCTGGCCTTCGACCGTGGCCTGTGTGCGCTCGCCGCCGGGGACGACGCTCGCGACCTCGTCGGGTGCGCCGTAAGCGCGGCCTTCCGCCGACTCCTCGATGCGCTCCTTGCGCTCAGCCTGAGCCGCGCCGGACGAAGCCTGCGAGACGAGCGAAGAGATGTCTTCGTCCGCCGCGCCGATGATCGCGATGACCGCGCCGAGCGGGACGGTCTCGCCTTCGGGGACGAGAATCTTTCGGAGCACGCCCTCGGCCAGAGCCTGCGCCTCCATCGTCGCCTTGTCGGTGTCAACCTCGGCTATCGGCTCGCCGACCGAGACCTTGTCGCCCTCTTTCTTCAGCCACCGCGAGAGCTGCCCCTCTTCCATCGTCGGCGACAGCTTCGGCATCACGACCTGCGTTGCCATAAATTCCTCGGAACTCAGAAGTCAGGAGTCAGAATAAAAAAACGTCGAACCTCAATGTCGTTTGCGTCAGCTCGTGCAGAAGCCGAATCTTCTGAATTCTGACTCCTGACTTCTGACCCCCTTCAGTCCATGTACGCGACCTCGCGCACGGCCTTGACGACTCGCTCCACGTCGGGGAGCGCGAGGCGTTCGAGATTCTTCGCGTAGGGCATCGGCACGTCCGCGCCGGAGATGCGCTTGACGGGAGCGTCCAGATAATCAAAGGCGCGCTCCATGATCTGCGCGCTGATCTCGGCGGCGACTCCGCAGAAGGCGTGCGACTCTTCGGCGATGACGACGCGGTTCGTCTTCTTCACCGAGTTGACTATCGTCTCGATGTCGAGCGGGCGGATGGTGCGCGGGTCAACGACCTCGACCGAAACGCCCTGCTTCTCTAACTCCTCGGCGGCCTTCAAAGCGAGCGGCACGGTCATCGAGCGCGCGATGACGGTCGCGTCCTTCCCCTCGCGCTTCACGTCGGCCTTGCCGAGCGGGATGATGAAGTCTTCGCCGTCCGGCACCTCGCCCTTGTTGCCGTACATGCGCTCCTGCTCCATGAAGATGACCGGGTCGTCGTCGCGGATGGCGCTCTTCAAAAGTCCCTTCGCGTCCGCCGGTGTCGAGGGCATGACGACCTTGAGTCCGGGGAAGTGCGCGTACCACGATTCGAGCGCCTGCGAGTGCTGCGACGAGACCTGGAAGGCCGAGCCGTTCGGGCCGCGGAAGACGATGGGAATCTTGAACTGCCCGCCCGACATGTAGCGCATCTTCGCAGCCGAGTTGATGATCTGGTCGGTCGCGAGGATCGAGAAGTTGAAGGTCATGAACTCGATGACGGGCCGCAGTCCGACCATCGCCGCGCCGACGCCGAGTCCGGCGAATCCGAGTTCGGTGATCGGCGAGTCAATCACGCGCTTGTCGCCGAACTCTTCGAGCAGACCCTTTGAAACCTTGTACGCGCCCTGATACTCGGCGACCTCCTCGCCCATCAGGAAGACGCTCTCGTCGCGCTTCATCTCCTCGCGCATCGCCTGGTTGAGCGCCTCGCGCATCGTCATTACTGCCACTGTTCAAACCTCCGGTTTGAGTGAGCGGTAAGCAGCGAGCAGTATGAAAGCAGTTATTTTCTGCTCGCTGCTTACCGCTCACTGCTCACTTTATTGGTGTCGCGTAAACGTCCGTGTAAAGCTCTTCGGGCGCGGGTTCGGGGCTTGAGTCGGCGAACTTGACGGCTCGCTCGACCTCGTCGCGGACGCGGCCTTCGATCTCTTTGAGTCCGGCGTCGTCGAGCACGCCCTTCTCGCGCAGGTTGCTGCCGAAGACTTTGATGGGGTCGCGCTCCTGATAGCGCTCGATCTCGGCGCGCGTGCGGTAGTGGCCGGGGTCGGACATCGAGTGGCCCATGAAGCGGTACGTCCTGACTTCGAGGAGCGAGGGCAGGTAGTCCTTTCGTGCGCGCTCGACGGCGCGCTCGGTCGCCGCGCGGACGGCGAGCACGTCCATGCCGTCAACGAACTCAGAAGCGAGGTCGTATGAGCACGCCTTCTCGGCGACGTTGTGCTGCGACATCGCGCGCGCGAGCGAAGTGCCCATGCCGTACTGGTTGTTCTCGCAGACGTAGATGCAGGGAAGCTTCCAGAGTTGCGCCATGTTGAGTGACTCGTGGAACGCGCCCTGATTGACTGCGGCCTCGCCGAAGTAGCAGAGCGTGACCTGATCCGTCCCGCGGTACTTCGTCGCGAAGGCCATGCCCGTGCCGAGCGGAATCTGCCCGCCGACGATTGCGTGGCCGCCGAGGAAATGTTTGTCGGCGTCGAAGAGGTGCATCGAGCCGCCCTTGCCCTTCGAGCAGCCGCCGATCTTGCCGAACAGCTCGGCCATCACCTCGTCGGGCGAGATGCCCATGACGAGCGCGTGGCCGTGGTCGCGGTAGCTCGTGAGCACGTAGTCGTCCGGCCTCAGAGCCGAGAGCGTGCCGACGGCGACGGCCTCCTGCCCGATGTAGAGGTGGCAGAACCCGCCGATCTTGCCGAGCGTGTAGGCTTCCGCCGCCTTCTCCTCGAAGCGGCGGATGAGAATCATCTGGTAGAGCATCCGCAGGAGGGTCTCGTTGTCAATCTCCTCGATGTGCTTCTGCTGTTCCTGTATGCGTTGCTCGTGCTCCACGCGGAGTTCGTCGCTGTCTATCTGATCGCGCTCGTCGCGCTCCGCCACGCCAGCGCCGCCCGAAGGGCTGTTGGTCTGCGTTCGAGGTTTCATCGGTGTGACTTTAAGTTCACTCATAAGCGAAAGGATAGCGTGCGCTCTTGCCCGGCGCGCGTGCCCGCCCGCCGGCAAAGTCGCGGCGCATCAGCTTGCGTCTTGCTGTGCTTCAGTTGTTGCGGGAAGTGATTATACGCGAGTTCGACGCGCGCGGCAAAAACGCCCGCGGGCGCAGACAAGAGCGGCGCGCGAATGGCTTCTGCCGTTCACGCGCCGCGCGATGTTCTGAAGAAGTTTAAGAGTTTCGAGTCTCGAAAGTTCAGCGGAAAGCGTCAATCGAGATGACGGAGGCCGGGCCGTGCGTCGAGCGCCGGGCGTGCTTGTTGCGCCTCATGTTCTGCGTCGCGGCGAGCAGGAGGTCGTCAGCCGTCGGGCCGTCTTCGGGGTAGCAGGCGACGCCGACGCTGACCGAGACGCGAATCGTCCGCCCCGTTTTGACTGTGAACTCGTGCGACTCGACCGCGGAGCGAATGCGCTCGGCGATCATCGAGGCGGCGTCGGCGGACGCGCCCGGCAGGACGGCCACGAACTCGTCGCCCGAATAGCGCGCGAGCGTGTCCATGTCGCGGAGCTGTTTCTTGACGACGGCGGCGACCGACGCGAGCAGGCGGTCGCCCACGCCGTGGCCGAAGGCTTCGTTGACCTCCTTGAAGCCGTCAACGTCCAGACTCAAGACCGACGCAGGCTCGCGTCCGTTGCGGCGGCACTCGGCGACGCGCTGTTCGAGCATGAGCCGGAGCGCGCGAGAGTTCGGGAGCGCCGTCAGGTGATCCGTCAGTGCGCTCTGCTTCGTCCGCTCGTGCGCGATGGCGTTGTCGAGCGCGCCGGAGACGTGCAGGCAGACCGATTCCAGCAGGCGCGCGTGCTCAGCCGTGTAGCTCGCGGCGCTCGACGAGTAGAGCGTGACTGCGCCGAAAGAGCCGTCCTCGCGGACGAGCGGCGAAGAGATAACGTCGCGGATTCGCGAGGCGACCTCTGCGGGCACGCCGGCCATGTCGAGTTCGGGCTGCGCGCCGAACATCGTGCGCGCGTTGGCGACGACCCAGCCGGTCAGCCCCTCGCCGACGCTGACCCGCCTGCCGCCGAAAAATTCCGACGACTCGCCGAGCGCGTGAATCGGCTCGGCCTTGCCCGACTGCTCGTTGACGACGAAGAAGACGCACGTGTCGAACGGCACGACCGAACGAAGCTTGCCCGCGATGAACGCCACCGTGTCCTGAAGGCCGAGCGACGAGCCGAGGGTCTGCGCGATCTCGTGGAGCGCCAGAACCTCGCGCTGCGCCTCGGCGATTGAGCGGAAGCCCGAAGCGCTTTTCCCAGACGGGGCCGCCGCGCGTGTCTGAGCGCCGACTTCTCCGGCTGGCTCTCTCTCGGCGTTCGCGACCGGCTGCACCTGTTCGCGCAGGTCTTCGGCGGAGATGAGGGCGTCGAAGCGCTCGATGTTATTGACGAACGCCTCGACCACTTCGGGGTCGAAAGATTTTCCGGCCTTGCCGCGGAGGAGGTTGAGAGAATCTTCGCGCGTCATCCCCGCGCGGTAGGGTCGGTCGCAGCGCGTCGAGTCGTAGAAGTCAACGACGGCGATGATGCGCGCGACGAGCGGGATGGCGTCGCCTTTGAGTCCGTCCGGGTATCCCGTCCCGTCCCACTTCTCGTGATGGTGGCGCACGATCTGCTCGACCGGGTAAGGGAAGGCGACGCGGCTGATGATGCTCGCGCCGGCGGTCGTGTGAACCTTCATGCGCTCGAACTCGGCGGCGGTGAGTTTGCCAGGCTTGTTGAGGATGTGGCCGGGCACGGCGAGCTTGCCGATGTCGTGGAGGAGCGCGCCGGCCCTCAGGGCTTCGAGTTCGGCGGGGCTGACGTTGAAAAGCTTTCCGAGTTCGACCGCATAAACGCGCGTCCTTCGGACGTGACCGTGCGTGGTCTGGTCTTTCGCGTCAATGGCAATCGCGAGCGCCTCGACCGCGCTCATGTTCAGGCTCGCCGACTCGCGCGCGAGCCTCAAGTCTTCTTCCAGAGCGCGGCGCGAGTCTTCGAGTCTCCCCACGCGGGAGCGCGCGCGAAGGTAGATGAGGGACAGGATTGCGCAGGCGGCGAAGAGAACGGCGGCGCAGATGAAGAGGCAGAGCGTGCTGTTTGTCATACCGTCGGAACGCGGGAGAAAAAACGCTTGCGCGGGGAAGAAGGATGCGGGTGAAAAAAAAGCTCTCAAGATGTCGAAGGTCTCTGGCTTTGGCGGAACGGTCGAGCGCTTTTGACGCCCGGAGAGTCTGTGCTTGAAAAGTTTTCTGAGGAAGTCTTCTGACAGGGCCGCCAACCTTGTTGGCTACATCAAAAATAGCCCGCCGCGTCGCCGCCGGTCAAGTGTTAAAATGCGGCGGCAATCGAACCGTCAGAACGACAAGGTTTCGGCATCATTGCCGCGTTTTTCGAGACTGTCGCGGAGGCTTTCGGCGGGCGTGAACAGCGGGGAAGGGCAATTCACTTGGCGTCTCGTTGATGACGAGTCGGAGCTTCGCGCGGCGGTCGCGCCGCTCGAAGGCGGCGAGGTCGTCGGGCTTGACACGGAGACTTACTGGGACACGGGCGCGAACCGTATGCGCCTGTCGCTCGTGCAGGTCGCGCCGCGCGAGGGCGAGGTGATCGTCGCCGACGTGCTGGCGACGGGCGTCGAGCCTCTGCGGGCGCTGCTCGAATCGAGCGAGCTGAAGATGGTCGCGCACAACGCGCGCTTCGACGAGGCCGTGCTGCGCGACGCGGGCGTGCGACCCGACGGTCTGATTGACACGCTCCGTCTGTCGCGCATGGCGCTCACGCTCGGCTCGCACAGTCTGGCCTCAATCGTCGAGCACCTGTTCGGGACGCCGCTCGACAAGACCCTGCAAAGGGCGAACTGGCGCAGGCGTCCGCTCACGCGCGCGCAAGTTGAGTACGCCGCGCTCGACGCGCGGATGGCTTTGCTTGTTTACGAGGAGCTTCTACGTCTGCTCGGCGAGCAGGGGAGGCTTGAGCTGGCGTTGCGCGCGTCGGAGATAAAACCGAGGGCTGAGGGAGAGGAGAAAAAGCCGCGAAGGAAGAGGGCCGCGCCCGTCCCCGAAATCGTCTTGACGCCGGAGGAGAAACGCGTCGTTCGGAATCTGAAGAAGTGGAGGCTCGAACGCGCGAACGCCGGTCGCGTGCCCGCGTACATGATCTGCCCGGACAGGACGCTCGAACACCTCGCGCGGGCGAGACCCGCGACCCTCGAAGCGCTGGCTTCGATCTACGGACTCGGCGAGTCGAAGATAAAAAATTTCGGCGAGGAGTTGTTGCAGGCCCTGCGCGACGCAGCCGAATGAATGCTACAACGCTTCCGCGAGGGCAGAGTCGCCGCGACTCACTCTTTCTACCCAACGCCACTTTCTTCGTCGAGTTGAGCCGCGAGTTCGTGCGGCTCGTTGACGGGCAGCCTGCAAGAGTAGTTCTCGCAGACGAAGGCCGTGGCGCGACCGCCGACAGCGGTACGGTCGCGGAGCAGCGGGACGAGTTCTGATGCGCGCGCATCGTCGCCCTTCGAGAGCGCGACGACTTTGTTCGGCAGGTAGCGGCCCCAGACTTCGCGTTCGAGTGCGCGCGCGCCTTCGTCGTCACCGCCTGCGAGGATGACGACCTCTTTCGGCGTCGAGAGTTGAAAGTCCATCGCGCCGAGCGCGTAGCCGAAGGCCGAAGGGTAGCGCTCGACCGCGTCGCGCACGAGGCGCAGGACGTTGACGGCCTTGCGTCTGTAATCTTCGTTCCCAGTCAAAACCGAGAGACGGAGAAGCGACTCGGCGGCGACGGAATTTCCCGAAGGCGTAGCGTTGTCGAAGTAGTCTTTGCCGCGGACGATAAGCTTCTCGCCGCTCCTGCCGTTGTAGTAAAAGCCCCCTTCGTCGCCGTCCCAGAATTCTTTGACCATCTTGTCGGCGAGTTTCGTCGCCTCCTCAAGCCAGTGCAACGCCCCGGTCGTCTCGAAGAGGGTGACGAGCGCCGAGACGACGTAAGAGTAATCGTCGAGAAAGCCCGCGTGCTTCGCGCGCCCGTCTTTGAAGACGTGGAGCAGCACGCCGTCGGACATCATCTGTTCGAGGAGAAAACGTGCGCCGCCTTCGGCGATGCCGCGGTAGTCTTCGCGTTCGAGAACGGCGGCGGCCTCCGCGAAGCTCTCGATCATCAGTCCGTTCCAGGCGGTGATGACCTTCTCGTCGCGCCCCGGCTTGACCCTCTTCTCGCGCACGCCGAACAAAATGCGACGGCCACGCTCGACCGCCGCGTTCAATGCTTCGACCGTGATGCCCAACTCGCGCGCGACCTCTTCGGCTGGTCGTGCGACGTTGAGAATGTTCTTCTCCTCGAAGTTCCCTTGTTCCGTGACGCCGTAGTACGCGCCGAAAAGCCGCGCGTCGTGCGCGCCGAGCGGGGCTTCGATCTCCGCTTTGTCCCAGACGAAGAACTTGCCCTCGACGCCCTCCGAGTCCGCGTCCTGCGTCGAGTAGAAAGCGCCGGACGGGTCGCGCATCTCTCGCGCGACGTAATCCAGCGTCTCTTCTACGACGCGTTTGTAAAAAGCGTCGCCCGTCAACTGATAGACGTGAAGGTAGAGGCGTGAGAGGAGCGCGTTGTCGTAGAGCATCTTCTCGAAGTGCGGGACGAGCCAGCGCGCGTCAGTCGAGTAGCGATGAAAGCCGCCGCCGAGTTGGTCGTACATCCCGCCGCGCGCCATCTTCGCGCAGGTGTGCGTGACCGTCTCCAACGCGCGACGGTCGCCGGCGCGCTTGAATGTGCGGAGCAGGAATTCGAGATTCATCGAGGACGGAAATTTCGGAGCGCCGCCGAAGCCGCCGTTGGCCGGGTCGTAAGAGCGCGAAAGCTGGCGGTAGGCCGCGTCGAGTAGCTCCGCGTTGATTGACTCGCCCGACTCCTGCGCGATGTTCATGCGGCGGAGTTCGGAAAGAATCTCCCACGCCGACTGACGCACCTCTTCGGGGCGCGTGCGGTAGGTCTCGGCCACGGCTGCGAGGATGCGCGGGAAGCCGGGCATCTGGTAGCGGTCTTCGGGCGGGAAGTAGGTGCCGCCGTAGAAGGGGACGAGGTCGGGCGTGAGGAAGACCGTCAGCGGCCAGCCGCCGTGGCGCGTCATCATCTGGACGGCGTTCATGTAAATCTGGTCGAGGTCGGGGCGCTCCTCGCGGTCAACCTTGATGTTGACGAAGTTCTCGTTCATCAGCCGCGCCGTCTCCTCGTTCTCGAACGACTCGCGCTCCATCACGTGACACCAGTGGCAGGCCGAGTAGCCGATGCTGAGCAGGATGGGCTTGTCCTCGCGCTTCGATTTTTCGAGAGCCTCTTCGCCCCAAGGATACCAGTCCACGGGGTTGTGCGCGTGCTGCAAAAGATATGGGCTAGTCTCGTTGATAAGCCTGTTGGTGTGTTTGTGATCTGACATCGCGTCGGCGCGCCCCCTCTTTGTAAGCTGTTGACGAATGCCGCAGATTATGTGCCCGCGATCAGCGCGCGGGCAAACAACGGGAGCGTTTTTGCTATTTTCGCGCCGCGCCGCTAAACTGAATGGTGATTCATTTTCGCTTTTCAAAAATCAAATTTTGCCGGACGAAACGAGGCTTTCGTTCAAATTCATCCGGCGCCTGTGACCTTCGGGAGATGAAGAATGGAACGTGAAAGCATCGAGATGGACGTGCTCTTCGTCGGAGCGGGGCCGGCTTCTTTGAGCGGGGCGCTTCATTTGTCGCGGCTCGTCAGCGAGCACAACGAGGCGGTCGCGAGCGGCAAGCGCCACGGCAAGTCGCTCGGCGAGATTCAGATCGCCGTCATCGAGAAGGGCGCTTCGGTGGGCGCGCACATACTCTCCGGCGCGGTCATGGACCCGAAGGCGCTCGCCGAACTCATCCCCGACTTCATCGAGCAGGGCGCGCCCGTCGAGTCGCCCGTCAACGAAGATTATTTTCTGTACCTGACGAAGACGCGCGCCATCAAGTCGCCTGTCACGCCGCCGCCTCTGAAGAATCACGGCTACTACATCGTCTCACTCAACAAGCTGACCGCGTGGCTCGGCGAGAAGTGCGAGGAGGCGGGCGTCAACATCTTCCCCGACTTCCCCGGCGCTGAAGTTCTCTACGACGAGCGGGATCGCATCGTCGGCGTTCGCACGGGCGACAAGGGGATTGACAAGGAAGGGCGTCGCAAGTCGAACTTCGAGCCGGGCGTTGACATCCTCGCGAAGGTGACGGTACTCGGCGAAGGGCCGCGCGGCTCGCTGACGAAGCAGTTGACCAAGCGGCTCGGACTCGACGAGGGGCGCGAGCCGCAGGTTTACAGCATCGGCGTCAAGGAGCTTTGGGAACTGCCGGACGACAGGTACCCGGCGGGGCGCGTGACGCACACGCTCGGTTACCCATCTGACGCGAACACATACGGCGGCGGGTGGATTTACGGGATGCAGAACCGCATCGTCAACCTCGGCTATGTGACCGGACTCGACTACCAAGACCCTCTGCTCGACCCGCATGCGGAGTTTCAAAAGTTCAAGGGGCATCCGTTCGTCGCGCGTCTTCTCGAAGGCGGGAAGATGATTCGCTACGGCGCGAAGACGATTGCCGCGGGCGGCTTTTTCTCCATCCCGCAGTTTCACGGCGACGGCTTCCTGCTCGTCGGCGACTCGGCGGGCTTTCTGAACTCGCAGAGGCTCAAAGGAATCCACTCGGCCATCAAGAGCGGGATGCTCGCGGCGCAGGCCATCTTCGAGGCGCTGCTCGTCGAAGATTTTTCCAAACAGCAGCTAAAGCGCTACCGCCAACTGATCCGCGAGAGCTGGATCACGACGGAGCTTCGCCGCGTGCGAAACTTTCACGCCGCGTTCAAGCACGGGCGCTGGCTCGGACTCGCGAACGCCGGGCTTCAGTTCATCACGGGCGGGCGCTCGTGGGGACTCTTCGACCGCGCGAGCCTTGAGCCGGGGCACACGGCTTTGAAGAAGCTGAAGAACTACGGCTATCAGGGCGACAACATGGATCAGCGATACGGCAGGCTCCGCTTCGACGGCAAGCTCACCTTCAACAAGGTGACGGACGTTTACCACGCCGCCGTGTCGCACGACGAAGACCAGCCCGCGCACCTCCACGTCCTCGACACGGAAATCTGCGCGACGCGCTGCGCCGAGGAGTACGGCAACCCCTGCCAGCGCTTCTGCCCGGCTGCCGTGTATGAGATGGTCGAGAACGGCGCGGACGGCAAGCGGCGCTTGCAGATAAATTTCTCCAACTGCGTCCACTGCAAGACGTGCGACATCATGGACCCTTACCAGATCATCAACTGGGTGACGCCCGAAGGCGGCGGCGGGCCGGATTACAAGGGAATGTGAGTTTTAGGAAAAAGATTGCCGGGAGCGCATGAAAGATGCGCGCTCCCGGCTTACACGTCGTGTTCGATGTTGATTGAGGTCGCGGTTGGGCGAAAGGTTTTGGTCGCTCACTCCTTCTCGGTGATCGAAAAATCAACTTTGCCGCGCTGAACCTCTTCGAGCGCGATGCGCGTCGGCTTGTGACGCGCGGTGTCCATCTCGACGCGCGGGCGCGCGCCGCGTTGAAGCTGCTTGCTGCGCTGCGCGGCCACGAGGATGAGGCGGTATTTTGAGTCAATGCTCGGAGCCTCACTCTCCTGCGGATTCTGCTCGTCTGTCTCTATCGCGTCGGCGGGTTTTGCCATGTCTCTCCGATGCCGGCTTTCGCGGTTGCCGGTCTCCTTGTGGATGAATTCGGCGATCCGATAATCACTCTTTTATAAACTTTTTCAGCCCGTTATTCAACGCCGGAGGGCGGCTCGAACGTCGCGAGCACGCGGCGCGCGATCCACTCCTGCCGCTCGCGCCGCGCCCGCTCGGCATAGACGATTGACGCCAGTTGCGAAGCGGCGCGCTCGATCTCGTCGTTGATGACGACGTAGTCGAAGTGGCTGTACTGCTCGACCTCTGTGCGCGCGTTGCGCAGGCGAAGCTCAAGCTCTTCGGGCCGCTCCGTCATCCGCGCCGTCAGACGCGCGCGGAGAATGTCGAACGAGGGCGGGAGGATGAAGACCGAGACGACCGAGTCCAGCGTCGCCCGCACGTTCGCCGCGCCCTGCACGTCAATTTCGAGGATGATGTCGTGCCCCTCGCTCAGTTCCTGCGCGACGACGTTGCGCGCGGTTCCGTAGAGGTGGCCGTGGACGACAGCCCATTCGAGGAAGCCGCCTGCGTCGCGCATCCGCACGAACTCGTCGGGCGTGACGAAGTGGTAGCTCACGCCGTCAATCTCGCCGGGCCGCGCCTCGCGCGTCGTCCACGAGACCGAGTAGCTGACGCCCTGCACGGTGTCGAGCAGGCGGCGGATGAGCGTGCCCTTGCCGCCGCCGGAGGGCGAGCTGATGACGAAGAGGATGCCGTGGTAGCCGCCGGTCTTGTTCGCGACCGACGTGATGCAGGGTTCGGGCGCGTCACTCAACGTTTTGCACCTGCTCGCGAAGTTTCTCGACCGCGGCCTTGATCGCCAGCGCCGACTCCTTGATCGCCGTGTCTGTTGACTTCGACAGCACGGTGTTCGCCTCGCGGTTAAACTCCTGAAGCAGAAAGTCGAGGCGCTTGCCCACGTCGCCCGCCTCGGCGAGCGCCGCGCGGAATTGCGCGACGTGGCTTCGCAGGCGCGTCGTCTCTTCGGTGATGTCGCTGCGGTCGGCGAGGTATGCGACCTCCTGCGCGAGCCGGCCCTGATCGAGTTCGACGATTTCGAGTCCGTCGCGCGCGAGGAGTTCGCTGATGCGCTTGTAAACGCGCGCGCGGTAGGTTTCGACCTGCTCGGCGGAGAGCGATTCGATGACGGGAAGGTGCCGCTCGATCTCGTCGAGCCGCGCGCTCATCTCGGCGGCGAGCGCCGCGCCCTCGCGCAGACGCATCGCCTCAAGCTCGTCGAGCGCCTGCTCGAGCGCCTGCTCGACGCCCTTCAACATCTCTTCCGAGACGCCGTCGCGCGCGGCCTGCATCGCGCCGGGCAGGCGGGCGAGGACGTTGATGTCCGGCTCGCCCGCAAGCCCGTACTCCTTCTGCATCTCGCGCATGGCCTGTATGAATCCGGCGATGAGCGGGCGGTTCAACTCGTAGGCGACTTCGCCCGTGCGTTCGAGCGAGATGTTCACGTCAACGCGCCCGCGCGAGAGCCGTTCGCCGATGCGCCGCCTGACCAGCGCCTCGGTCGAAGAGAGTTCCGCTCCCGCGCGGAGGTGCACGTCGAGGAAGCGGTTGTTGACGGTCTTGAGGTCAACGGCGGCGACGAACCCGTCGCCCTGCGCCGTGCCGCGACCGAACCCGGTCATTGATTTCATGGTGAGCGGTAAGCAGTGAGCAGTGAGCAGACGCTCTCTCTGAGTCAATCATGTCTGTGAGCCGCGGTTTGTATTTCACATCTGCTTGCAGCTTACGGCTCACTGCTCACTGTCTCGACTTCCTCCTCGTCCGCGAATTGCAGTTCGTAGAGCCGGCGGTAAGCGCCGCCGAGCGCGAGCAGTTCAGAATGTTTGCCGGACTCGACGATCCGACCGCGCTCGATGACGACGATCAGGTCGGCGCGGCGGACGGTCGAGAGGCGGTGCGCGATGACGATTGTCGTGCGCCCGCGCGTCAGGTTCGCGAGCGCCTTCTGCACAAGCCGCTCCGACTCGGCGTCGAGCGACGACGTTGCTTCGTCGAGAACCAGCACCGAAGCATCGGTGAGGACGGCGCGCGCGATGGCGAGGCGCTGCCGCTGCCCGCCCGAAAGAAATATCCCGCGCTCGCCGACGACGGTGTCGTAGCCGCGCGGCAACTCACGTATGAACTCGTCGGCGTGCGCGGCGCGCGCGGCGGCCTCGATCTCGGCGTCGGTCGCGCCGGGCCGGCTGTAAGCGATGTTGTAGCGGACGGTGTCGTTGAAGAGAACCGTCTCCTGCGTGACGAGCGCGATGTTCTGGCGCAGCGTGTGGAGTCGCGCGTCGCGCAGGTCAACTCCGTCCCAGAGGACGGCGCCCTCGACGGGGTCGTGGAAGCGCGGGACGAGTTTCGTCAGCGTTGACTTGCCGCCGCCCGACTCGCCGACGAGCGCCACCATCCGCCCCGCGCCGATTCGCAAAGAGATGCCGCGCAAGACGAGCCGCTCTTCGTTCCCATAGCCGAAGAAAATGTCCCGAAGCTCAATCGCCTCGCGCAGCGGTTCGAGCGCGACGGCGTCGGGCTTCTCCGGCATCTCCGCGCGCTCGTCCATCACCTCCCAGACGTGGCGCGCGGCGGCGAGCGCCTGCTCCATCCCGTTTTGCAGCCGCGAGAGCTTACGCATCGGGTCGTAGCTCGAAAAGAGGAAGAAGAGGAACGTGATGAAGAGCGCGGCGTTCATCCGCCCCGAAAGAATCTCGCGCTGCGCGAAGAAGAGCAGCGCGGCGACGGCGAAGACGCCGATCAGCTCAATCGTGTTCGGCGCGATGCCGTTGATCTTCGCGGCGCGGAGGTTGGCGCGCATGATCTGCCGCGCGACGCGCGTGAACCGTTTGCGCTCGCGCGCCTCGGCGACGTAGGCCTTGACGATTGTCTGGTTGGCGAGCGCCTCCTGCGCCGTGTCCACGAGCTCCTGGCTGCCCTCGAACGACTCGCGCGCGATCTTGCGCAGCGCGCCGCCGAAACGCGCGGTCAGGAGTCCGATGACCGGGGCGATGATGAGCGAGCCGAGCGTGAGCCGCCACGAGTAATAAAATGACGCCGCGAGGAAGCAGACGAGCGTGAACCCCTCGCGCAGCATGTCGCGCAGCGTGTTCGAGACCGCCGTCTCGATTGCCGCGGCGGAGCCGACGAGGCGCGAGACGAGGTAGTTCGTGCGGTGTCGCTCGAAGAAGTCCGCCGACTGCGCGTGCAGGTGCGCGTACATGTCCGTGCGGAGCTTCAAGACCGACTCCTGGCCGACGCGCGCCATCAGGTACGTCGAGAAGTATTCGGCCACGCCCTTCGCGATGGTGAAGACGATGAGAAGGATTGCTATCGTGCGCCACGCGGCGAAGCCCGAATCGGGGATGAAGTTTTGCAGGCCGAAGAGCGTCGGCGTGCGCTGGCCCGAACCGCCGGACTGCCTGAGCGCCTGATCGAAGATGGGGACGATGAGCGCGCCCGTGGCGCTCTGCAAGAGGCCGACGGCGAGCATCGCGAAGGTCGCGAGGGCGAACTTTCCCCAGTGTGGTTTGAGATAGAATAGGAGTCGCCGTAAGTCGCGCATTACAGGTTTCGTCAGCTATGTCGGAGGGGGCCGCATCGCAACGGCTCTTTGTAAACCCAAACTATACGGAGTGGGGGCGAATGGCGTCAAGGTACGGCAAAGATGAATGCGCTTAGCCGGGAGCATGGGCATCTTGCCCGCGCTCCCGGCTAAGTGGCCGACCTGCCGGCGCGGGGCGCGCATCTTCGCGCCTCTTGCGCTATAATCTTCGCGCACGGGTTTTCTGCGTTCCAAGCTCTACACAAAACACTCCGGGTGGCGCGAGTTGAGTCTGCGGATTCTGATTGTTGACGACGACCTGAGCATGAGGATGTTGCTCGCCGAGTATTTCCGGCGGCTGGGCTACGAGGTCACAGAGCGCGAGAGCGCCGAGGCCGCGCTCGAAGAAGCGCTCTCCGGCACTTTCGACTGCTTCATCTTCGACGTGACGATGCACGGCATGAGCGGACTCGAACTTTTGAAGCGAGTCCGCGAGCGCGGCATCGAGACGCCCGCCATGTTCCTGACCGCGCACGACGCCGTTGACGACAAGGTCGCAGGCTTTCAGGCCGGCGCGGACGACTACCTCGCCAAGCCTTTCAGCCCGCGCGAGCTTGAGGTCAGGGTCGAGGCGCTTCTGCGCCGCGCGGGCAAGTGGTCTGCGAAGTCCGACGACGACCGCAAGGATCGGATCGAGGTCGGCGAGCTGGTCATTGACAAGCGCCGCCACGAAGTCTCGGTCGGCGGCAACCGAGTCGAGCTGACCCCGCTCGAATTCCACATCCTCGAACGTCTCGCCAGCGAGCCGGGGCGCGCCTGGTCGCGCAACGACCTGCTCGATGAAGTCTGGAGCACGGAGTACGAAGGCTACCAGCGCAACGTTGACCCGCACATAAACCGCCTGCGCCGCAAGATCGAGTCAGACCCGAAGAATCCCCGATACGTTCTGACCGTCCGCGGCGTC
>Ga0209581_1002369_pt1 | contig 18260 bp, 17 predicted proteins | sample Coa_R2_FD_187160 | JGI IMG/M metagenome (GOLD analysis project Ga0209581, IMG submission 187160) | Surface soil microbial communities from Centralia Pennsylvania, which are recovering from an underground coalmine fire - Coalmine... | ecosystem: Environmental > Terrestrial > Soil > Unclassified ...
GCACGGCGATGTCTTTCATCTTTTCCATCACCATCATCGTGAGGGAAATGAGAATGTTCAGCGCGGCAACGAAGACGATGAGGCTGATGGTGATGAAGGTGACGACGCCTTCCAGCTTCAGAGCACGAAACAAGGATCGGTTTTGTTCCTCCCAGTTTGTAGTCATGAATCCTGGTCCGGCGATGTTCTCGATCTCAGTACCGATCTGCGGGGCTTTGTAGATGTCGTCCACCTTCACTTCTATGACCGAAATTACATCGCCCAGACCGAACAAGGTCTGTGCATCTTCGAGTCGGATCAGACCCCATGAGCTGTCGTAATCGTAAAAACCCGATTTGAACAATCCGGCGACCTTGAATCGCTTGTATTTGGGAACAAGACCATAAGGCGTGAGTTCCCCTTGAGGGCTGGTGACTAGAACTACCGAGCCCACGGCCGCTCCAAGATCCTCAGCCAGATCTTCACCGAGAACGATCGGTGGATATGCTGCCCGGTCTTCATCAGTGTTTTGTTGCGTCTCCGCTGAGCCGTTTACAAAAGCATCACTGGCTCGCAGAGCGTCGGTCGAACCCGTCTTGACAGATTCGAGCAGTTCGCTGACTCGCGATTCGTACCGCGGAATTACACCCTTTAGTTCCAACCCGCGAGCGCGCGCACCTCGCGAGACCAACACCTGCTCATACAGCGATGGCGATGCGGCGATCACATGCGGCTGGTGCGCAACTTTCTCCAGCAGCGGACGCCAATTGCGGATTCCATCCGCTTGCGCGCGTTCCAGACCAATGTGCGCGGTGGAACCAAGCAGGCGATCTTGTAGATCCTGCCGGAATCCGTTGTTAATGGCGAGGGCAATGATGAGTGATGCGACACCGGCGGCGACACCGATGATCGAGATAACCGTGACCACTCCAATGACGGCCTGGCGGCGCTTGGCCCGCAGGTATCGCGCCGCGATGAAGAGCTCGAAGGTCACTCGCAGAGCAGAATACTAAAACGCGCCTGCGCAGTCGCTAGGCGGCGTTCTCTTCGGCGTCCTTCGCCATTACAAAAAAGACGTGACCTTCCTTCACACATTGATAGACGAGCAACCCACCTACGTGCTGTGGGCCACTTCTCTTCGTGACCGTAAGGGTGTAATCCATAGGCAGGGGACGGAGTGGGCCTTGTCCGCAGATGGGACACTTACCGCGAAGTGCCAAGGGTTCCATGGCGCGCCTCAGCTAATAAATTCGAGAGTAGTCGTTTGCTGGTCGGAGTAGATGGGACAAGTTGCGCCTCGCGCCTAAGCTCACTCGGTACCGTTCGCGGTAGCGAATGCGTGATGCAATCTGCACGTTTCCTGACCCGTTCCCTACAGGGAACGGTACTGACTCACTCCGCTCACACCCAAACAAAACCTCAGGAAAGTGCTGACCCGCAACGCCGCGCAATCGTCAACGCATCTCACGGCTTTCGGGTGAAATCATGAACAACTCCGAACTGATCGCCGCCAACGTGGTGCGAGTCCCAACCGGCATTGCCAACTGCTACATGGTCGGCAGTCGCGAACGATGGGTCCTGATCGACGCCGGAACGCAGGGAAATGCGAAAAACATTCTGCAAGCCGTGGAGGAGCACATCGGGAGTGAGGTGCCCCCCGCCGCGATCTTTCTCACGCATGGGCATTTCGATCATTCGGGCTCAGCGCGCGAATTGGCGGAGCACTGGGACGTGCCGATCTATGCGCATCGCCTCGAGATTCCGTTCCTGAATGGAACCAGCAAGTATCCTCCGCCGGATCCGACGGTCGGCGGATTCATGTCTCAGGTCATTCGCTTTCTGCCGAATAAGAAGATGAACGTTGGCCCCAACCTGGGCGAGCTCAGCCCAGGCCGCCTGCCGGGATTGCCGGAATGGGAAATCATCGAAACTCCCGGACACTCGCCCGGGCACGTCTCGTACTTCCGCAGCGAGGATTCCGTGCTCATCGCCGGCGATGCTTTCTGCACGGTCGATCAGAATTCGATGGTCGATACCATCCAGCAGCGGCAAAAGGTCTCGATTCCACCGCCGTACTACACCTGCGACTGGCAAGCTGCGGAGCGATCCGTGCGTAAGCTGGCCGAGTTGCGTCCCAAGGTTCTCGCCGCAGGACACGGCGTCCCGATGCGAGGAGCTTCAGCGACGACGCAGTTGCGCGCGCTCGCCAACAATTTCCCAATTCCGGAAGATGGGCGTTATGTGCGTGAAGCCGCACGAACCAATGAAAGCGGAATCGTGTATCTGCCGCCGCCGATTCCCGATCCGGTAAAAATCGGAGCCTGGATCGCGGCAGGAGCCGGTGTTGGAGTCGCGGCTGGAGTGATTCTGCGTAAGACCTGGCCCCGACCGTCAGGAAAAGAACAGATGCAGGAGGCGGCGTAGGTTGTGAGCCAACGTTCTGGCGGCGCACTCGCGTGGAGCTGCGGCGCAAGCTGTTACCCAGGCCGGCGTCCTCGAACGAAGGATGTGGAATTCTGTTAACTGGATCGGGCCTTCAGATTTGCGTCACGAGCGGGTGCGCCTCGGAGCAGCCCTTCTGAACTGAGGTCTTCATCGATCTCGGGCCAATGGATCCCGTATCCACCACTAGATATCTCCCAGTTGTCGCGCTGCTGCGGCGAAGCGTTTAGCAGCCGTGGATACCAGTTGAGCGGAACAGTGATGCTTCTCCCGTCTTTCAATTCGACGCGAAGAGAGTCCTTTGTGAACCCAACATCAAGGATCCTCTCATCGGCGCTAATCGGCAAAGTGCTCATGCCAAGCTCGCAACAACTTCTCCCTATTTTGCACCACTATATCGCGTATCTTCAAAAGCTCTCGGTCATTAAACCCAATGTTCCGCGCTAGAGATACTGGACTCAGCCAGAACTTTGCGGACAGATCATCGCGATCAACATGAATGTGAGGCGGCTCGTTGTTTTCATGGCTAAAGAAGTAAAAGCGATACGGTCCTGAGCGAAGGACGGTCGGCATTGAAGATGTGACGATTAACGGGACTGAATTCTACTGCATGTCAGCGTAAAAACGGCCCTAGGCCAAAACTGCCCCGCCGTTCACACTCACGATGCTTCCCGCCATGAATCCAGCGTGTTCGGTGCAAAGGAATAGAATTGGCGCCGCGATCTCCTCCGGCTTCCCCACACGCCCAAGCGGGATGGCTGCAAACACGCGGTCGCGAGTTTTCGGCTCCTGCAAAGCCGGCTCGGACATGTCGGTCTGAACCCATCCTGGCGCCACGCAATTCACATAAATTCCGTCACGAGCAAGTTCGGTGCTGAGGCCGCGCACCATGCTGATCACCGCGCCTTTGCTGGCTGCATAGTCGCAATGAAATGCCTCTCCGCGCTGACCAGCGGTTGAGCTGACAACTACGATTCGCCCGGCAACTCCGTCGCTTCGGCCCTGACGCTTCATCTGCGCGACGCTGTACTTGATCAGCCCAAAGACACTGTCGAGGTTGATGGCGATTGTGCGCCGCCAGTGCTCGTCACTCATTTGATCGACAGGCAGATCGCTCGCCGGCCAGATGCCGTGATTCGCAACCAGACAATCCAGCCTGCCGAATTTCTTCACTGTAGCTTCAACTAAGTGCTTCGCTTCTGCTGCCGACGACAACTCCTGCTGCACCGCGACACAGATCTGCGCTCCGCAGGCGGAGACGACCTGCTCGGCAGTATCGCGCGCCTTCTGATAATTGAAGACGACCTTCGCGCCGGCAGCGCAGAACATCTTTACGGTCGCTGCGCCGATGCCGCGCGAGCCTCCTGTGATCAGCGCAACCTTTCCGGCCAGCGAGAGCTCGATTCCATTGTGGGAACGATCTGCCATCAGAGGAGAGCGATGACTTCAATCTCGACCAGAGAATCCTTGGGAAGGCGCGCGACTTCCACCGTCGAGCGAGCCGGAGAAATCTTGCCGTCACCCGAGAGGTAGCGCGCATAGACTTCGTTCATCTTGGCGAAGTCGTTCATGTCTTTCAGGAAGACCGTCGATTTCACGACTTTGTCGAGGCTGGTACCGCCGGCAGTGAGGACCGCAGAGATGTTTTTTAACACCTGTTCCGTCTGCTCGACGATGCCACCTTTAATCATGTTGCCGCTCGGATCGAGCGCAACCTGGCCGGAGGCAAAGAGAAATCCTCCGCATTTTACCGCCTGCGAGTAAGGACCGATCGCCTGCGGCGCGCCCTGCGTGCGTACCTGTTCTTTCATGGCAACAAGATTAGCATTCGCATTGTCGTCGAAGAAGGTGACGGGGCGATTTACGCGAACCTAAGGCACCTAGACGCTGACAGAACCTTCGCTTAGTTCTTGCGCTTCTCGACACCAGCCTTCGCTGTAGCAGCGCGCGGTGTGCGTCTGCGATCGCCGGTGCCGTCGAGCGCAAAATCCATACTGCCTACTACGTGGAGGCGTAAGAAATTCGTCGAACCGCTGGCGGTGCGCGTTCCCGCGACAATCCCGATCACGTCGCCGTTGTGAACCACTCCGCGTTGCCAGAGCAGACGCTCGGCGCCGCGCACCATGTCTTCCGTTGCCGGCGTGTGATCGCACTGAATCGGAGTAACTCCCCAGAGAAGGTTTACCCGGCTGCATACGGTGGGGACATAAGAGAAGGCATATATGTCCGTTTTGGGACGGTACTTGGAAATCAGGCGCGCCGTGGTTCCCGTTTCGGTATAGACCGAGATCGCACGCATGTCGAGCTCCTGCGCGGCATGGGCAACGGATTCGCAAATCGTCTCGGAAATCGAGAGTTTGCCGTTCGAGCGGCGGCGATGCGCAGGCTCGGCAGCCACCTGGGCTTCGGTCTCGCTGACGATCTTGGCCATCATGCGCACGGCTTCGCGCGGATACTTCCCGCTGGCGGTTTCGGCAGAGAGCATGACGGCGTCGCTGCCGTCGAAGATGGCATTGGCAACGTCGCTGGCCTCGGCGCGCGTGGGGCGCGGATTTTCGATCATCGATTCCAGCATCTGCGTCGCCGTGATCACCGGCTTGCGCCATGCGGCGGCGCGGCGGATGACGTGCTTCTGAATGATCGGAACTTTCTCCGGCGGCATTTCGACGCCGAGATCGCCGCGCGCCACCATCACGGCATCAGAGATCTCCAAAATCTCTTCCAGATGCTCGATCGCCTGCGGCTTCTCCAGCTTCGCGACCACCCAGACATCGGCATGGGCCTGCCGGATTTTCTCGCGCACAGCCTGAACATCGGCGGCGGTGCGAATGAACGAGACGGCAATGATGTCCACTCCATGCGCCAAGCCAAACTCAAGATCTTTTTCGTCTTTTTCTGTGAGAGAGGGAACACTTACGACAGTTCCCGGCAAATTGATGCCCTTGTGCTCGCCTAGCATGCCGCCGTTGACCACGTCGCATTCAACGTCATCGCCCTGAAGGGAACGCACGTGCAGCTCAATGAGTCCGTCGGAGAGCAGGATGCGCGCGCCTGGCTGAACTTCGCGGGCCAGAGTCTTGAAAGTCGTCGAGATTACGGTTGAAGTGCCGGCGACATCGCGTGGAGTGATGGTGATGCGCGAACCAGCTTTAAGCGCAACCGGCGTCCGGTATTTGAGACGTCCGGTGCGAATTTTTGGACCTTGCAGGTCCTGGAGGATGCAGATCGGCTTGTTTTCTGCCGCCGCGACTTCGCGGATCGTCGTGATCAACCGAGCCTTTTCTTCATGGGTTCCGTGCGAGAAGTTCAGGCGTGCAACGTCCATGCCGCTGCGAATCAGATCGCGAATCATGGAGGCGGAGCTGCTTGCCGGTCCGAGGGTACAAACAATCTTGGCTTTGCGTTTAGCTGTAGCAGGAGGCGCGACTAGGGGAGAAGCTGTCATTGCGTTCCGGGAATCATTTTTATCCTAAATCATTTGGCAGTGCAGGGAAGTTGCAGGAGTTGCGGAAGGTATGCAACAAAATCGATTGAGATCAGGCAAATTTGTCGGGAAAGCCAAAACACGACACGGATCGCACGGATGTTACGGATTACACGGATAAAAAATCAGTAGGGATTGCTTTATCCGTCTGATTGGTAACATCGGTGAAATCCCTGCTATGTGGTGTGGCCGGCGTTCTCGCAGGCAGCACAGCAGCTCTGACTCACATCTCATGATTTGCGCAGGTGCTTACCTTGCCTGCGGATTCACGGGCCCTATGTCTGAACTTGCTGTTGGTCAGCTCATCCTCTTCGTACTCATCATTCTTGCCTCCGCTCATCTTTTTGGCAGTTTGTTCGCGCGCTTGCGGCAGCCGCGCGTGATCGGCGAGATCCTCGGCGGATTGCTGGTTGGGCCGTCTCTGCTAAAGCTCGAGGCAGGCACCAACAGTGCGCTATCGCGTCCGGCGCTCGACGTTCTCTACTGGATCGGGCTGCTCATGCTGATGTTTCTCTCCGGCGCGGAGACGCAGGGTCTCTTTCGCCGCGAAGAGCGCAAGCCGGTGGCATGGATCGGAATTGTCGGTACCGGACTACCGTTTGTGATCGCGCTGCTCTTGAGCATGCGTTTGAAGCTCGATTCCCTAATGGGGACGGCGCAGAACCGTTTCGCCCTGGTATTGGTGATCGGAATCGGTACCGCGGTGACCTCAATCCCCGTAATCTCACGCATCTTCCACGACCTGCATATCCTGCACACTCGCTTTGCCAAGCTGATTCTGGGCGTGGCGGTTATGGAAGACGTGGTGCTCTGGGCAGTGCTGGCAATCGCAACTGCCCTCGCAGAATCGAAGGCGCTGCCTACGCATGTAATTGCGCAGCGTGTGACGCTTACGCTGCTGTACTTCGTCGCCGGATTGGTGCTCTTTCCACGCCTCGCGCGAAAACTGCATCGCGCTCGCTGGAACGTCTTTGCGCAGCATTCAACTACCGCGTATCTGATCCTGTTGCTGTTTGCTTATGTGGCGCTCGCCGCGGCAATGAACGTCAGCCTGGTGCTCGCGGCCTTTCTCGCCGGCTTCGCCGTGCCGAATGATTCGTTGCGCATGACGAAGTCTCTCGACGAAGTGAAGGGCGTTGCCTTTGGCTGTTTTATTCCGCTTTATTTCGCGCTCGTCGGATACAAGCTCGATCTTGGCAAGACCTTCAATCTCACAATGGTCGTCGGATTTCTTGTCGCCGCCTGCGTGATCAAGTTGATCTCCGTGCTTGCCGGCGCGAAGTTGGCCGGATTCTCCATTCCAAGCTGCCTGAACCTGGCCATTGCGACGAATGCGCGCGGCGGCCCGGGCATCGTGCTGGCCAGCGTCGCGTATGAAGCAGGCATCATCAATGCGCCGTTCTACACGACTTTGATTCTTCTGGCGGTAATCACCTCTCAGGCCGCAGGAGCATGGCTCGAGCATGTCCTACACAAAGGCAAGCCGTTGCTGACCGAGAGCGCAGAGGAAGTTGTCGTGAAAGTGCCTCAGCCGGATGTGCTGGCGGCGTAACCTCAGACGCGACAGTGTCGGACCGACGCGCGCCCTCGCGCGGGTTTTCGTTTCAGGGGCGGTAAATTGACGTGCGACCAGAAACCCGGCCGAGGGCGGCCGCAGATCCTGATTCCTCGCCGCCCTGGAAGCTTCCAAGCTGATAAACTTCCTTTAAGCCTCTTGCGTATCCAGAAACATGCCCCATCCTCGATCGAAAGCTGACGCCATTCTTGCTGAGCAGGAGCCGAATACCATGGCGATCGTCGCCCCGGTGGTCGGCTGGATTGTGCCCGGAGCCGGCCATCTGATCCAGCGGCGCTGGGTCCGTGGACTGATTCTGATGGTCTGCGTCTTCGCAATGTTTGTTCTTGGCGTGCTGATGGAAGGCAAAGTCTATGGCCCGAACGGCGGCGATCTGCTTGACATGCTCGGTTTTGTCGGCGATCTCGGCGCCGGCGCTCTCTATTTCGTCACGCACATGATGGACTGGGGCAAGGGAGCCATTCAGCTCGCCTCAGCCGACTATGGCACCAAGTACATCATCGTTGCTGGCCTGCTGAATGTAATCAGCGCGGTGGACGCGTATGACATCGCGATCGGGAAGAAAGAATAATGACGATTCAACTTTCCCATTTCAGCGCCGCGCTCATCTTCGCTTTCTTTGCCTCGATCGTCTTCGGAATCACTCAACGCACGACTCCGCGCGACATGGTGCAGTATGGAGCCAAGTGCTTCGCGTTCTTCGTCGTGGGCACGATTCTCGCAAGTTGGGTGATGTGGGTGATTAAGCACTAGGCCGTGGTTGCAATTCCTGGCGCGGCGGCCTTTCCATTCGGAATCAACCACCGCTTCATCAATGCCGCCCGATCCAAACAAGCTATTGTCATCCCTCTCAGTGCAGCGAAACTGTTTCGATTCCCAGGATTTGCTTCTGCGCTGAGGGGGACCTGCTGTTCCTTCACCATCGGCAAAAGCAGATCCCCGCGAGCGCAACACCAATTTCTACATGACCTCTGTGATGTCGCGGCGCTCGCAGGGATGACAATTGCTAAGAAGACGAAAATGGAAATGTAAGCCCCGCGCTTCCAACCCATCACACCAACTCTCGTCCCACTCTCCTCTACATCAGCGAAGAAGAGTATCTTTAACTTCTAATCTCTCGGCCCCGGGATCCCCATTCCTGCAGACGGCGCATGAACATCCTCCTGCTATCGATGCCCGATTCGTTCGAGCACATGCCTACTGTGGCCATTCGCATGCCGAACGGCGCGCTGGCGTCGTTGGCCGGAAATGTTGACTCGCATCATTGCGTCGCCGTTGCCGATCTGATTCTTGTTCAGAACAACGTGCGTGGCACGATCGAGAAGCTGGTGAAGCATTTCGATCCCGAGGTCGTTGGTCTCTCCGTCATGACCTTCCAGCGCAAGACTGCATTGAAGATTGCCGACCTGCTGCGTTCGCTCAAAGCCAGCGTGAAGATCGTGATGGGCGGATACGATCCCAGCCTCGCTCCCGAAGCTTACAAGCACGAGAGCTCCAATGTTGATTTCATCGTTCGCGGCGAGGGCGAGATTACATTTCGCGAATTGGTGCGCGCGATCGAGAATGGCGAATCGTTCGAGCAGATTGCCGGGCTCTCATTCCGACAAGACGGCGAATGGATCGAGACTCCTTCGCGCGGCGTACACAGCCTTGAAGGCGACGACATCCGCCTCCCGAATCGGGACTCGCGGGTTCTTCGCGGGTACACGATGCTGGGACGGCAAGTCGATGTGGTCGAGACCTCGCGCGGCTGCACTTTCGATTGCAGTTTCTGCTCGATCATCCAGATGCGGGGTCGGAACTTTCATACATACTCATTCGATCGCGTACTGGCCGACATTCGTGATGCGCGCGAGCACGGGGCGCAAACAATCTTTCTGGTAGATGACAACATCACTCTCAATGTTCATCGCTTCGAAGAGCTGTGCAAAGCCATTGTGGCTGCGGGCCTGAACGATATCGAGTACATCATCCAGGGAATGACTTCGGCGATTGCGAATCATGGTGAGACGCTGGCGCCGCTGATGCGGAAGGCAGGTTTCAAATACGTCTTTCTCGGCATCGAAAACATTCTCGAAGACGATCTCCAATTCCTGCGCGCCAGTTCGAAGAACATCCTGCGCGACAACGGCCAGAGAGTCGGTAACGCGACGATGCGGGCGATCGAGCACATCCATCGCAACAAGATGTACGTGGTCGGCGGATTGATCGTGGGCAATCCCGGCGACACGCGCGAGTCCGTGGAAGCAAATCTGCGCTTTGCGCGACGCCATATCGATTGGCCGTACATTCAACATCCCACGCCTTATCCCGGCACTCCGATGACGGTGGACTTCCGCGAGCGCAATCTCATCATCAATGAACGAGTCGAGGAATACGATGGAACCACTGCGGTGGTTCGCTCGGAGAAATTGCCTGCTGAAGAGATCGAATTTCTCCGTTGGCGCGCGGAACGCTGGATGAAGCTGGCACACTTTCCCATCGCACTCATGCGCAATCCTAAATTTGTGCTGAAGCAGGGAAGAAAGATGCTCCTTCACACATTTCGCGGGTGCACTTGGCGAACGCTGCTCGGTCTCGAAGACGAGCGCAAGGCATTCGCGCGCTATCGCGCGATTCGCATGCAGGAGCGGGCTTACATTTGAGCCAACGCTTCAGCGGGAAAAATCACATGAATCAGAGTTCCGAGGAAGGAAAGCTGCAGAGGCAACTTCAGGCCGAGGGGTTCCGCAGGACCTATGTTTGGGAAGATGCGCCGAACACGTTCTACGCCGAACACACTCATCCTACTGAGACCGCTCACATCATTCTCGATGGCGAGATGACGCTCGTTACAGGCGGCAAACAGCAGACCTTTCGTAGAGGTGAGCGCTGTGATGTCCCCGCTGCCGCCGTGCATTCGGCTCGCATGGGACCAAAAGGCTGTCGTTACCTCATCGGGGAGCGCTGATTTTTAGGGTCGAGAAGCAGATTTCATTTGCCGCAACCTCGGTTCGCTATCGGTTGAGAGTCCGTATTATGTTGCGTTCTCGGCGATATAGCACCTTTGTACCGGAAATCCGAAATTTCCACTCGATTCTTGCTTGACACAGCCTGCCTCCTCTCAGTAGTCTGTGTCGCGACTAAATCGTTTTAATAAAGGCTACAGGGCAGGAGGGTTCCAACCCACATGGCAAACGTTTTTTCGAGTATCTGTCAGATGAATCTGGTGAATCCACCGCAGCCATGTTCGAGTCGCCGCACCCACCGGGTTGAATTTCAGTTCTCCAATAACTCCCGCCTGCACGTATTCGTCTGTGAGCGCCATGCCGCAAATGTGGCTTGCATTGAAAAGGCCCTGACATTGAGTGGAGAGTTTCCCGAAGGCGCTTGCCTCGTGGCAACTTCGACCTGCGAACTTTCCTACCAGAGCTTCACTCCGGCGCGCCTCGCAGTCGCCGGAGCCGAGTAGATTGTCTAGTATTTAGGCCGCTCCAGCACAGAAGAGAGTCTGTGCATGCCGTCGCATCGCAGCCCAAAGGTTCCCAGCCAGCCTAGAATTCCAGCTCCATAACCCACAAAGACCACAAGCAGAGCCGCTTTTCCCAGGTGCATTGCCCCATGTCCGATCTTTGCAGGAGTGATCGGTAACACCTGGTGCGCATACGGGGACGGCAATAATACAAGGATCACAAATGCGAATCCGGCCAGACAGAGAACGAAGGTGATGGCGGCGACTGCCGGCGTGAAATGAAGCTGACGTTGCATAGGCGTGCTCCTTCCTGTGAAAAGACTCCACAATCAAGAAACAAGTTCCCGCTCAGCCACTCGATTTCTCCAGAATCTCGTTCAGCGTTCCTGCTCTGCCCATCGAGAGCCGCACGCTGCGACCACATTACTAAAGTGATGCCCCCCATCGCCTTCTCAGGCTCAGTTCGGCCTTAGATTCGAAATACTTACCTATCTTGCCGAGTGGGCACTCGTGCGCCCGTTCGGAGGCAGTGTCGTCGTTTGCCGGTCCTGTCCCCATCTCGTGTGTTGCTCGAGGTGCGCGATCTTCGTGTGTCCTACGGGCGAGGCACGCGTTGCGAACTCGAGGGCGGTACGCCGGCCATCAGCTTCGACGTCTATGCAGGCGAAATCCTGGGGATGCAGGGCCGCTCAGGCTGCGGCAAGACCAGCACGGCTCTTGCAATCCTGAGATTGTTGCCGCCCGATGCCAGCGTCAGCGGTTCTGCGTTGTTTCAAGGCAAAGATCTGCTTCAACTCTCGGATCGCGAGCTGCGGAGCATTCGCGGCAAGCAGATTTCCATCATGTACCAGGAGCCGACGCTCGCGCTGAATCCGGTGCTGAGAGTCGGAGACCAGATCGCGGAAGTGGCTCGCGCGCATGGGTTGTCTGAGACGAAAGTTCAAGCCGCTACCATGCTGGAGCGCGTCGGATTAGACCCAAAACGGTACTACGCCGCCTACCCGCATGAGTTGAGCGGCGGTGAGCGCCACCGCATCGTGCTTGCTCAAGCATTGATCTGCCGGCCACAGCTTGTGATTGCAGACGAACCGACCGCGAGTCTGGATGCGGCGTTGAAGACAGAAATCCTGGAACTGATCGATAGTTTGCGGCGGCAGTTCGGCACAGCCTTTCTCCTCATCAGCCATGATCGCGGAGTTATATCGAGGGTGGCGGATCGAGTGATCGAACTACCGCAAGAATCCGGATCGCATGCTGCTAAGCCTCTTCTCAGTGCGGCGACGCGCGCCAATGTGTGTAACACCGATCGCCACATCCAAGAGCCCCTGATTGCCATCCGCAATCTCAGCAAACGTTATCGCGCTCGCGGTCTCTTTGCTTTTGGACGTAGCGAAAAGCAGGCTGTGGATGATGTGACGCTAACAATACATAGCGGCACGCTTACTGGCCTGATTGGTCCTTCCGGATCTGGGAAATCGACTCTTGCGCGCTGTCTTGCTCTGCTGGAGGAAGCCGACGGCGGAGAAATCTTGTTTCAGAACAGGAATCTGCTGCAGTTAACCCGGCATGAGCTGCGAAGGTACCGGCCGATGCTGCAGTACGTCGCGCAAGATCCGGCAGCGGCGCTTAATCCGCGCCTCACGGCGGCTGAAGCGATTGAGGAGCCGATGTTGATCCAAGGCATCGGGGACAGAAAAAAGCGACGCACAGCCGCTGAAGAATTGATGCGCAGGGTGGGGCTAAATTCGGCAGACGCCGATCGCTCTTGCCATAAATTCAGCGGCGGACAGAAGCACCGGCTGGCGATCGCTCGATCGCTGGCACTCGAACCGAAGCTCCTTATTTTCGACGAGTCGCTCTCCGGCCTCGATCCGGAAACGCAAGCCGAGATTCTGTCGCTGATGAACGAGATGAAGGAGACGCTTAGCATTACGCAATTACTCATCTCCCATGATCTCGACCTGGTATCGGCAGTCGCGGATAGCATCGCGGTGATCCGTGACGGAAGGATCGTCGAGCAAGCTTCTCCTGACGGCGTGTTTGAGAAGGCACAATCGAGCTCCCTTGAATCCGCTCCAAAACGGGAACTCGTGGCGGTGGAGTACGAATGAAAGTTGCACGATATTTTGAGCGCCGCCTGGTGCACTCCGCTGCGCTGCTGATCGCGATTTCCGTGCTGGCATTCGCAATCTCGCAGATCGCTCCCGGCAACTTTCTCGACGAGATGAAATTAAACCCGCAGATCTCCGCACAGACCATCGCCGGCCTGCGCGCGCAATACGGACTCGATCAGCCTCTGCCTGTGCGCTACATCCGCTGGCTGAAGTCGGTTGCCGTCGGAGATTTCGGCTATTCGCTTTCCTACAACCTGCCGGTCAGCAAGCTGATTTGGAACCGGCTTGGCAATACTTTGCTCCTTGGCGCCACCTCCATGCTGCTTGCATGGGCGTTGGCTCTGCCGTGCGGAATATGGGGCGCGTATAAAGCGAGAGGCTGGCTGGACCGTTTCTTTGTAGCTTCGTCAACTGTGCTGCTGGGAACTCCCGAATTGGCACTCGCGCTGTTATGCATCCTCATCGCGGCCCATTTCGGAAATTCATCTGCTGACCTCGGTGTGCGAGGATCCCGGGAAACGTTCAGAAGCACTCTTGATCATCTCGGGATTCCAGCCGTGGTCTTAGCCGGGGCGGCCTTTCCGATCTTGTTTCGACACATCCGTTCGGCGATGAATGATGCCTGGCATTCTCCGTTTGTGCAGTCTGCCAGAGGACACGGAATTGCAGATGGTCGTCTGCTGCTGCGACATGCTTTACCTGCGGCCGCGAACCCCTTGATTTCCCTTTTGGGACTGTCACTCGCGGGAGTGGTGAGTGGGTCGTTTCTGGTCGAAGTAATCACGGGTTGGCCCGGGGTCGGTCCGCTCTTTCTTGATGCTATTTACGCGCGCGACTTCCACGTGGTGTTGGCTGTCGTGATGCTGTTCGCCCTCTTCTTGATCGTTTCGAACCTGATTGCCGACCTGCTTCTGTATGCGGCCGATCCGCGAGTGAGGGCCGAATGCTAAAGCAGCGAAGAACAGCAATGGCGGTCTCGGTCTTCGTATTCGCAAATGCGGTCCTGCTGCTTGCGGGATTCCTGGCGCCATATTCCCCCGCAGAGCAGCATCGCGACTTCGCTTATGTTCCGCCAAGTCGCGTTCACTTTGTGGATGCAAACGGAACAGTTCGTCTGCGCCCATTCGTGTATGGCTTGGCGTCAGTTGATGACGATGGATTCTCGTATCGCGAAGACCGAAACATTGTGTACCCGGTTTACTTCTTCGTTCACAAAGCCGACGGAATTCATGCATTCGCCGTCGCTGAACCGGGAAACATCTTTCTGTTTGGCACCGATGCGTTTGGGCGCGACATCTTCTCGCGCGTCCTCTATGGCGGTCGAATCTCGATCGCAGCCGCGTTGATAGCAACTGCGCTCTCCCTGCTGCCAGGCACGCTGTTGGGCGCGATTGCCGGACAGTTTGGCGGATTTGTTGATGCCGTGGTTATGCGAGGAGCCGAGTTGGCATTGGCACTGCCATGGATTTACCTGCTACTTGCCTTGCGCGTCGCACTGCCGCTGCACCTCGGAGCATCGCAGACGTTCCTGCTGGTCTCGGTCGTGATTGGAGTAATGGGATGGGCACGGCCCGCCCGTCTCATTCGTGGCGTGGTGCTCAGCGCGAAAGAGCGGCCGTTTGTGATGGCCGCTCGCGGCTTTGGAGCCTCGGAGTGGTACGTATTGCGCCGCCATGTGCTTCCGCAGGCACTGGGAATCGTAATCACTCAAGCAGTGATCCTCGTGCCGCAATTCATCACCGCCGAGGCGACTCTTTCGTTTCTAGGGCTTGGGATGAACGAGCCCGTTCCGAGTTGGGGAAACATGCTCGCTGCCTTCCAGCACCTTCAGGTGATGAATTCGTACTGGTGGATGGCTGCTCCGGCAGTCGTTCTCGTCCTGATATCGGCTTCTTACTTTGCGCTGGCTGACGTGCTGGACTTCACTCGTATCGATTCGGGAAACAGCTATGCATAGAGCACTGGCATATTCGAGAGCACTGACACATTCGGGAGCGCATGCCCGCAACGGCTGTTTGGTTCTGCTCGATGCATGCTCAGCGGAGCGCAACGAACTCTGCTTTGGCCGGGAAGGAGTAAGCTCGGGACAATGATCGCCACCTCCAAACCCAAAGTGGAACAGAAGAGTGCGTGGAGCGACGAGCGTCTGGTGCGCGAGTGCCTTGCCGGCAGCGAAGAAGCCTGGGCTGCGCTGATCGACAAATACAAGAAGCTGATTTACTCGATTCCCGTGAAGTGGAATCTTCCCCGTGATGACGCAAATGACATTTTTCAGGCAGTCTGCGTTGACCTATATTCCGAACTGGCCCGACTGCGCGAGCCTCGAGCGCTGCCGAAATGGCTGATCCAGACGACTCTGCACAAATGCGCCCGGCTGAAGCAGAAGCAGAGCCGGTTTGTGGATGACGAGCTTTCCGACGAGCACATCCCGCTTGCCCCAGGAGCCGATCGGATCGTCGAAGAGGTCGAGCAGGAGCAGATCTTGCGCGACGCCATTGGCGGCGTACCTGCGCGATGCGCGCAGATGATTCGCATGCTGTTCTTCGAATTTCCCGCGCGACCGTACAACGAGATCGCCAGCGAGCTTGGACTTGCCACCGGATCGATCGGCTTCATCCGCGGCCGTTGTCTAGATAAGCTGCGTAAGCAGCTCGAATCACTCGGCTTTATCCAGAAGAGGCGGCGATGAGCAGCGCCACCGCGCTGAGCACGCGCGAGGAACTGCTGCGTCTCTTTGCCGAGGCGCCTGACGCGGCCCGGAGAGCGCATTTAATCGAGCAGCATTGGTCGGATCTCTCACCTGAATTCGCGATTCAGCTTGCCGACGTTGCGCGAGAACGCGTGCGCGTGAATACGCAGGAAGCTCTGTCGCTCGCAGAAGCGGCAATTAACGTAGCTCAGGTTCTGGGCGACGAACGATCACTTGCCTACGCCATCCGGAACAAGGCGAACGCGCTGTATGCGATGGGTCAGTATCGAGACTCGATCGAGCTTCACAAGCGTGCGATTGCAGCCTGGGAGAAGCTGGGCGAAGCGGCCGAGCTTGGACGCTCTCTCAGCGTTTCGATTCTTCCACTCACGCTCTCTGGCGAATATGAGCAGGCATTTGCCGCTGCCGAGCGCGCACGTGAAATCTTTACCGCTGCAGGAGATGAGCTGCGTTTAGCGCGATTGGACATTAACGTCGGAACTGTCTTTTATCGACAGGATCGGTTCTCAGAGGCTCTCGCCTGCTATCGCCGTGCTTACGATGGGGTTCTGAAACACGAGAACACCGAAGGCATTGCTGCCGTCCTGAGCAACCTGTCGGTATGTCTCATTAGTCTCGGCGAATTCCAGCAGGCACTCGAACACTATCAGCAAGCGCACGATTACTGCACCAGGCACAATATGCCGCTGCTGGTCGCGCAGGCGGACTACAACATCGCGTATCTCTACTTCCTGCGCGGCGAATACAGCCGGGCGATCGACATGCTGCGCTCGACGCGTGTGCGCTGCAAGGAGATCGGCGATCGCTATCACTATGGCCTGTGCAACCTTGATCTCTCCGAGCTTTATCTGGAACTGAATCTGAGTTCCGAAGCAGCAGAGCTGGCGCGGCTGGGTTATGCCGAATTCGAAAAACTGGGCATGGGTTACGAAGCCGCCAAGTGCTTGGCGTTTGAAGCTATCGCCTTAGGACAGCAAGGACAAGCATTCCAGAGTCTGAAGCTTTTCACGCGCTCGCGCGAAATGTTTGTGAAGGAGAAGAATGAGGTTTGGCCGTCGCTCATCGATCTCTATCAGGCACTCGTGCTGTTCAATGAAGCACGGTTGTTTGAAGCACGGCGGCTGGCCAAAGCGGCGCTGGAGTTCTTCGATTCTTCTCTGGTTCCAGGCAAGGCGGTGCTCTGCCGACTGCTGCTGGCGCGCATTGCACAGCGCACGAACGATCTGGCTGCGGCTCATCGGGAGTGCTCAGCGGCGATCGAAAAGTTGAAAAGCATTCAGGCGCCCATTTTGAAGCATCAGGCATTCTTGCTGATGGGACAGATTCATTCCACTTCGGGAAATCGAAAAGAAGCCTACGAAAGCTTTCTCATCTCACGGGAAGCGCTGGAAAGCCTCCGCAGCAATTTGCGCGGACAGGAACTCAAGATGGCTTTCCTCAAGAATCGTCTTGAGGTTTATGAGTTGCTGGTCGATTCGTGTCTGCGCGGACAATACAGCGCCGACTCGCTCACCGAAGCCTTTGGCTACATCGAAGAGGCGAAGTCGCGAACGCTGATGGATCAAATGCTGCAGCCCATTTACTCCGCAGGCGAGGAGAGCGGGCAGAGCGATCTCGTCCGCCGCATGCGCAATTTGCGCGATGAACTGAATTGGTACTACAGCCTCATTGAGCTGGAACAATTGCGTCCGGAGCAGCGTTCGCCGGAGCACATCAAACGGCTGGAAGAGCAGGTGCGCGCTCGCGAGAGCGATCTGATTCGCGTGCTGCAGGAATCGAATCTCGCAGGCGAAGGCACTCCACTGCAGGCGGGCAAGAGTCTTTCCATCGAAGAGATTCGCGCGGCAATCGCGCCCGATAGTCTGATTGTCGAATTCTTCCAGACCGGCGATCGCATTCTCGCTTGCATCCTCGGACGCGACCGCCTGCACATTGTCCCGGTCACGCTCGCGTCGCGAATCGCGAATGCCCTGCGCCTGCTGCAATTCCAGTTATCGAAGTTCCGTCTTGGAACCGAGTATGCCTCCGCGTTTCGTGACTCGCTGATTCAATCGACGAATGCGCACCTGAAGAATCTGTATGACGAGCTGCTTGCGCCAGTTCACGATCGCCTCGATTGCCGACATCTCCTATTCGTTCCTCATGGAGCGCTGCACTACGTCCCCTTTCACGCGTTGTTCGATGGGGAACGCTACCTGCTTGACGGTCACACTGTGTCGTATGCGCCCAGCGCAAGCATCTACGCTGTTTGTGCGAAACAGCAGGTAAATAGCTCGGGCGCTGCGCTGCTGATGGGAGTCCCAGATCAGAACGCGCCGTCGATTCTTGAAGAGTTAAGAGCGCTGAGCGGCATCGTTCCCCATCCAAAGCTGTTTGTCGGCAAGGCTGCGAGCGAGTACGTGCTCAAGACTGCCGGTCCGACTGCACGGCTTGTGCATATCGCCACGCACGGCTACTTCAGGCAGGACAGTCCCATGTTCTCCTCGATACGCATGGGCAGCTCG
>Ga0209581_1002372_pt1 | contig 18249 bp, 5 predicted proteins | sample Coa_R2_FD_187160 | JGI IMG/M metagenome (GOLD analysis project Ga0209581, IMG submission 187160) | Surface soil microbial communities from Centralia Pennsylvania, which are recovering from an underground coalmine fire - Coalmine... | ecosystem: Environmental > Terrestrial > Soil > Unclassified ...
GCTGCGTAATCAGCATGCGCATCAAAACCGCGAGCAGCAAAGCCACCAGAGCGAGGGCAAAGACGAACCATGCACCGGCAAGCAGGGCAAAGACGGCGAGTACAGGCGGCACGACAAAAACCATCAACATGAACACCATCGCGCCCAGCGCATTCAAAAGCGAGTTCTGATAAGCGACGAAATGACTTTTTGAAAAGCCGGCGACTACTCCGGCAAAGGAGTGATACATGCGGCAGCGAACGAGCGCGCTGGCATCGACAAAGATCATCCGATAGCCTGCCGCTTTGCATAAGCGTGCCAGCACGACATCCTCTATCAGGCTATCTTGCACGCTGAAATGGCCCCCGATTTGATCATAGGCTGCACGCTCAAAGCACATCAACTGCCCGTTGCCGTTGGAGAGCGTCGGCTCAGGGCGACGGGGAACCAGGGCAAGGGGAAGCAGGATCAGCATAAGGAAGGGCAGCAGAGGCACCAGCAAGCGTTCCCCCAGGCTACCAAAGACATATTCAGGGTGGGCCGAGAGCAATTGCACATCGTAGCGGCGCATACAATCAACTACCGCGCGAACTGTTTCGGGAGCATGCACAGTATCGGCATCGGTGAAGTAGAGCAACTCTCCCCGGGCGTGCAGGGCCAGTTGATAGCAGGCAAAATTCTTGCCAATCCATTGTGCAGGCAACGGCTCGCCCCTGAGCAGACGTAGCCGCCCGCACCGCTCGGCGGGCTGCTCATCGATCAGACGCTGCACAATCGCGGCGGTGGCATCGCAGCTCTGGTCATCCAGCACCAGCACTTCCAGAGGCGCGTAAGTTTGCGCCAGCAGCGAGCGCACACAGGCCTCAATGCAGGTTTCCTCATTGCGGGCCGGAATAAGGACAGACACTAGCGGCTCGCGCTGTCTATCTTCAGGTCCATCAGAACGACGGGAAGGCGTTTCATCAGCCTGCAGGCGAGGATAGGTCAGCAAGTTGATGAGTAAGATCAGCAAAAAAAAGCTGAGAATGCTCAGGACAACCCAGAGGAATCCATGTAGCAGGTCCTGATACTGCCAGAACCATGTATGTAAAAAAAGCATCATGCTCTCCTTCGTTTTTGAAAACTGCAGTCTGATCTAACTTCATTCATTCTACCATCATCAGTTCCTACAGACAACCAAAAATATCTTATTTATGAATATATTTTTAATCTTAATCTGTTCCATTATAAAAAGATATTATATTCTTATGAAAATTCCCGGCATCGCTGCTCTCCTTAATAAAACGAAGCAGGGGGGCAAGAAAAATACAGTCGGCGAGAGTATAAAGAAAGGCCCCATCCTGTTGTCATCAACACCAGTCTACTCCTCTCTATCCCGGAGTACATTCATTTTGTCGCTCAACACTATAGCAGCAAGGTGGGGAAAAAACAAGCCAGGAGAGGCCAGAGAGCGGCTTCCTGACCCTGCGAAATACGTCTACCCGTCCACTTGCTCTCCGTCGTTTTTTGTGCTAAGAATAGTAGCAGCAGGGAGGTATATGTTGTTATGCCATCGGTCGTCGTGACGGGAGTTTCCTCTGGCATCGGGTGGGGAACGACAAAGGTCTTGATCCAGCATGGTTTTCATGTCTTCGGCAGCGTGCGCAAAAGTGAAGATGCCCGGCGGTTACAGGCCGAGTGGGGCGAGGCTTACACGCCGCTCCTGTTTGATGTCACCGACGAAGAGGCGGTTCAGGGGGCTGCCGCCATCGTCAGTGAGCGCCTGCGAGATGAAATGCTGTTCGGCCTGGTCAACAACGCCGGTATTGCCGTCCCCGCCCCGCTCAGGTATCAGCCGATCGATGATTTTCGCCACCAGCTGGAAGTGAACCTGATCGGCCCGTTGATCGTCACGCAGGCATTTGTTGGTTTACTGGGAGCCGATGAGCGGCGCTCAGGCAAGCCTGGCCGTATTGTCAATATCAGTTCTACGGGGGGAAAGATAGCCGTTCCCTTTCTTGGCGCCTACCATGCCTCGAAGTTTGGATTAGAGGGTTTTTCCACGAGTCTGCGTCGAGAACTGCTCATTCACGGCATTGATGTCATCGTCATCGGGGCTGGAGACGTTGCCACCGCCATCTGGGATAAGGCAGAGCAGGTGGACATCTCTCCCTATCAACACACGGAATATGCCTCAGCATTGCAGCCCTTTCGCCGCTTCATGCTCGAGAAGGGGCGCAAAGGCTATTCCCCCGAACGGATCGGCGAGCTCGTCTGGCGGGCACTGACGGCTCCTCATCCGCCTGTCCGCTACGGCTTCACTGCTGTGGCCCATCCACTGAGCAACTGGATTCTCCCCCGGCTTCTTCCCGCGCGCTGTTTTGATGCCTTGATCGCCCGCTATCTGGGCTGGAAGCGCAAAGCACGTTCCTAAGGCTGCTCCTGTGAAGAAGCGTAGCTAGAGCAGGAGAGCTTGCCGGATGGCCTGCAAGACGAGCGATTGATGGCTGTGGAGGAAGAAATGATCGCCAGGAATGATGGTCATGGTAAAGAAACTCGTCGTCTGCTCGCGCCAGCCCGCCAGTTCCTGCATGCTGACCAGGCGATCCTGCTCGCCGCCGAAAGCGGTAACAGGGCAGGCGAGCGGTTCTTCAGGAGTATAGGTATAGGTTTCATAGAGGGTGAAATCCGCCCGCAGGATGGGAAGCATCAGCCGCATCATCTCTTCATTTTGCAGAATAGCCACCGGGGTGCCGCCCAGCCGGTAGAGGGCATTGATAAATTCAGGGTCGGGCAGGATATGCAAAGGGGAAGCAGGCAGTGGAAGCTGCGGCGCACGGTGGGCGGCGACGAAGAGATGAGTCGGGGCAGCGCGCCTGCTTCGGGCCAGGCGGCGGGCCAGCTCGAAGCCGATGAGCGCGCCCAGGCTGTGGCCGAAAAAGGCAAAGGGTACGTCCAGAACGGGGTACAGGCCCTCGGCCAGCGCCTGCACCAGAGAGGGCAGGTGAGTAAAAAGCGGCTCGTGCCACCTGGTTTCCCTGCCCGGCAGGAGGACAGGACACACATCCAGCTCAGGCGGCAATTGCTGCGGCCAGAGCCGGAAAAGCGAACTGCCGCCCCCCGCGTAGGGGAAGCAAAAAAGCCTGAGCCGGGCATGAGGTGAAGTACGAGCTACCCAGGGCGTAGAGGACATACCTTGCATCCCTAAAAGTAGTAGAGCGTACAGCCCACCTGAATACCAGATGCCACACTGATAATGAGACCGATATCCCCCTTCTTCACTTTATGACACTTCTGCGCTGCGTGCAGGGTGTAAACGAGCGAAGAGGTAAAAAGGTCGTTCGCGGGTTGCACATTAATGCACCTGCCCCTGTCGATCCCCAGCGCGGCGCTTAACGTATCGACGAATGCCGGGGAGCTTTGCGGCGGCAGCAGAACGTCTATCTGTGACATATCCAGATGCTCTATGCTCAGCAGTTTGTGGACGGCCCGCTGAATGCATTGCAGGAGAGCCGTCTCGTAATGCGGCTCCTGGACAGCATGGAGGACCATCTTGCCGTTGTGGAGTTTCGTGTGCGTGACACGAGCAGCGCGGTAATCCGTGAAATACTCAAAGACAAAGTTGCCAAAACCGGCGGTGCCATCAGGGCTTTCATCCAGCAGCAAGGCCGAACCGCTTTCTTCGAGGCCCAGGGTCTGTTCCGGCAGGACCTCGCGGTTGTTCTCAACCTCAGAGGCCACGATCAGGGCATTTTTGACCTTGCCCGCCCTCATCATGCCGATAGCCGCGTAGCAGGCGTTGAGCGGGGCAATGGAACCATTGAATACGTCGAAAGCAAACGTTTTTTTGTCCGTCTGTGACTGGATGGTATCGTTGATGCCCAGTTGACCGGCAACCAGGGAAGCGATGGCCGGTTCGCACAGGAAGTCGTCGCGGTACGTACCGGCATAGATCAGCAGATCAATATCGGTGGGCCGGTATGATGAGGTCGCGAAGCAGTTCTCGGCGGCAGTTTTGATCAGAGACAGCGTCTTTTTCTCCGTCTGAGCATCCGGGGGAACGATACCGGTGCTTTCTACGCGCACTCGCCAGCCGGGAGGGAAGAGCGGAAGCGGCTCCTGCCGGTCAGAGACATTCCTGTCAGGGATATATACGCCCGACTCACTGCGACGGAGGCGATCTGGCAGGTCGTCAAAGGTATAGATGGCCGTCCCGATAGTGGCCCCGGAGCCGGTGATGCCAAAGATTGCTGTGTCGCCGGACTTGATCCTGTTTGAGCGAATATGATCCATCATCGCGACAGCATGGGTCGTGGTGGCGGTGTTTCCCCGCTCGGCGATGTTGTCGATGACACTCTCCGGCGAGCAAACCTCTTTGCCGAAATAGGCGTTGATCTCGCGCGCCACGTCGTGCAGCGTGGTTTTCGAGGTCTGATGCACGATAATGTGCTGAATAGAATCGGTCGGCCATTGAGAACGCTCGATGATATAACCGGCGTGGGAGACTGCCTGCGACAGATTCACGGCAGTGACATTGACGACGTCGGTATACATAATAGCGCCGCCATGCTCGCGGTCGGTCGCCTTCGCGATACAGTATTCGCTGTAGCGGCCCAGCGTGTACATCTCAAACTCGTGGAAGCCAACCCGCTTATCCGGCCCGCTCTCCAGAATCAGCGCGGCACCCGCGTCTCCTACGGTTAAGCAGGCGAGGCGCGAGTCCATATAGCCTTCCAGCTCTTTTTGCGCCGTCAGCGTCAGGTGCGTAATGTACTCACCGCTTACCACCAGGCCGCGACGAATCAGCCCCATTTTGAGAAACGCATCGGCGATATAGATGCCGGTGAAGAGGCCGGTGCAGGCATTAGAGATGTCGAAGGCAATAGCGTTGCTAAAGCCAAAATGATGGCGCAGCCGTAAAGAGGTACTCGGCTCAAAGCTGAAAAGCGCGTTGGGGCCATCGCAGCGCGAGATGCTGGTGCAGATCAGCAGGTCAATGTCGGCAGGCGTATACCGGGAGTTTTTGAGGCATTGCTCGACCGCCTGTTTCGCCAGATCAAACGAGAATTCCGTTTCACCTGCCATTCTCCTGTGGTTAATGCCGGTGAGCCGGGTCAGAGGGAAACGGATGGGTTTGCGGCATTGTCGCACGATCTCATCGGTGGAAACTGCTCTGGGCGGCAGGTAGACCCCCAGGCTTTCAATGACCGTGTTTCCGCGCTCGGCCCGCGCCAGCTTTTCTCTTTCAGGCGAGACGGCAACCTGCGAGGCGTTGCCGCCAGAAACACGCTCAACTGGCTTCTCCGGCTCATCGGGCGATTGAGCGCGTTCCAGAGCGAACGCTAACTCTGCGATAGTCTGGTGTTCAAAGAGGGCTTCGAGCGTGACCGGTAGCCGGGCCTCGCTGCTTTTCGAGACCACTTCCAGGCATTGAATCGAGGCTCCGCCTAAATCGAAAAAGTTATCATTGATGCCAACGCGATCCACCCTCAGTACCTCAGCCCAGATACGGGCCAGTTGCTCCTCTGTCGCGTTACGGGGCGCAACATAAACCTTTTCGAGTTCAGGTCGGGCGTGAGAGGGTTCAGGCAGCGCCTTCCGATCTACTTTGCCGTTGGCGGAGAGCGGCAAAGCCTCAAGGAAGAGGAAGAGAGACGGAATCATGTAATCGGGCAACCTGTCCTTCAAATAGGCGCGCAAGCTTTCAATCGACGGCGTCGTTTCCTGTTGGGCGCAAACAAGATAGGCGATGAGCCGCTTATTACCCGGCGTATCCTCGCGAGCGACAACGACCGCCTGTTGAATGGCAGGATGCTGGAGCAGCACGGCCTCAATTTCGCCGAGTTCGATGCGAAATCCGCGAATCTTAACCTGGTGATCGATGCGGCCAAGAAACTCGATGGCTCCATCGCGGCGATAGCGGGCAAGGTCTCCTGTTTTGAAGAGCTTCCTGCCGGGTTCGGCGCTGAACGGGTCGGGAATGAATTTCTCGGCGGTCAGCTCTGGCCGGTTGAGGTAGCCGCGAGCGACGCCGACGCCGCCGATGTAGAGTTCACCGACGACGCCAACCGGGACGGGCTGCATGGACGAGTTGAGAATATAGATCTGCGTGTTGGCAATGGGACGGCCAATGGGAACAACCGGCTGTCGGCTTTCGCGCTGGCACTCCCAGTATGTCACGTCAATCGCGGCCTCCGTCGGGCCATAGAGGTTGTGCAGCCTGCAGGAGAAACGCGAGAAGAACCGTTGTTGCAGATCAAAAGAAAGGGCTTCGCCACTGCAAAAAACGTTCTTCAGGCTCTTACACTGCTCCAGGTTCGGCTCCATCAAGAACGCCTGGAGCATGGAGGGAACGAAGTGCAGCGTGGTGATCTGCTGCCGGGCGATCAGAGACGTCAGGTACGCCGGGTCTTGATGGCCGCCGGGGCGCGCCACCACCAGGCAGGCGCCGGTCATCAAAGGCCAGAAGAACTCCCACGCCGAGACATCAAAGCTGAAAGGCGTTTTCTGCAACACACGGTCTTCCGCCGTCAGCCGATAGGTTTGCTGCATCCAGAACAGGCGGTTACACACGCCGCGATGGGTATTTGGCACGCCCTTGGGCGTACCGGTTGAGCCTGAAGTATAAATGACATATATCAGGTTATCCGGGCGAGCAAGGCTGACCGGCTCTCCATCCTCGCCTGAAGGGTTCCAGTGCTTATCCAGGCAGATCGTCTGCACCCCGCTCAAAGAGAGCCGTTCTTTCACCGCCGTTTGTGTAAGCAGGATGGAGATGTGAGCGTCCTGCACCATATAGGCCAGACGCTCCACGGGATAAGCCGGTTCCAGAGGAACGTAGGCCCCACCGGCTTTGAGGATGGCCAGCAGCGCCACTACCAGCTCGATTGATCGCTCCATGCACACGCCCACCAGCACATCCGGCCCCACGCCAGAGGCTTGCAAAGTACGAGCGAGGTGGTTGGCCCGCCGGTTTAATTCCCTGTAGGAAAGCTGCTCCTCTTCAAAGATGATGGCCGGAGCTTCCGGCGTCTGCCGGGCCTGAGCCTCAACTAACTGGTGAATGCAGGCATGTTCCGGGTAGTCGCTCTGTGTGGCGTTCCATTCGACCATGATCTGGTGCCGCTCGGTCTCCGTCAGCAGGGGCAAGGCCTGGACAGGTTGATCCGGGTCAGAGACAATGCCGCTGAGCAGCGTCTGGAAATGGCCTTCCATGCGCGCCAGGGTCGCTGCATCGAACAGATCGACGTTGTAGCGAAAATCGGCTGAAAGCGCATCCGGGGCCTCGAAGATGGTCAAAGTGAGGTCAAAAGGCGCTCCCTGCTGGCCGAACACAACGGGTTCCAGCATGAGACCCTGCGAACCGGATTGCGACAGCCCGGCGAGGAAATGCTCCTGTTGATCGCGCGCGCGTAGCTTATCCCAGATAAACAGGGTCTGGAAGATCGGTGAGTAGCCAGGGTCGCGCCTGGGTTGGAGCCGCTCTACAATGAGCGGGAAAGGGAAATCCTGATGCTCCAGCGCGCCGACAACGGTTTCCTGGACGCGGCCCAGCAGTTCCCTGAACGTGGGGTTGTCGGAGAAGCTGGTGCGCAAAACAACAGGGTTGGCGAGGTAGCCGATGACCTGTTCCAGTTCGGCGCGGTTCCTGCCAAGCGCAGGCGTACCGACCAGCACATCCTCTTGATTGCTATAGCGCGCGAGCAGAAGCTGAAAAGCGGCCAGCAAAACGGTATAGAGAGTTACATTGGCGGATCGTGCCAGCGTCCTGAGCCGCATGGCGAGGCTTTGATCGAGAGTGAAGCGGTGTGAAGCCCCGCGATATGTCTGGACAGGAGGACGGGGCCTGTCCGTTGGCAGGTTGAGCAGGGGCAAATCCCCGGAGAGCCTGCGCTGCCAGTACGCCCAGAGCCGCTCACCTTCTGGCCCGGCCAGCATCTCATTCTGCCAGCGCACAAAGTCATTGAACGGAGGGCGCTCAGGCAGGGAAGGCAATGGCATGCCGGTGCTTTCCGCGAGATAGAGGGTCAACAGTTCCTCAACAAGCAGGTCGAGCGCCCAGAAGTCCACGGCGATGTGGTGGATTGTGAGCGAGAGGATATGCTCCTGCTCGGAACGTCGGAAGAGCTTGAGACGCAGCAGCGGGCCATGTTCCAGATCGATAGGACGATTGCCTTCCGCATACAATTGCTCTTTCAACTCTTCCCGGCTCCAGGAGGAGGCGTCGAGTTCTTCCAGATCGACGCGCTGATCGGGATGAAAACACTGTACCGGCTCGCCTTCCAGAACAGTATAGGTCGCGGTGAGGATAGGATGACGCTGAAGCAGCGTCTGTAGCGAGCGCCGCAGAGCGGGTAGATTCAGCCGGGAGCGCAGGGCAGCCGCATACAGGAGGTTATAGGCTGCACTCGTGGGCGCGAGCCGGGAGAGAAACCAGAGCGCCTTCTGGTTATGGGAGAGGGGGAAATAGCTCTGAGCCGCCTGCACCTCATGCTCGTCCGGCGAAGCAGCGGCAGGCAGGGGAATTTGATCGAGTAGCTGCCCGGCAAATTGAGCGATGCTGGGACCCTGTAAGAGCGAGACGATGGGGATACGCACGCCCGTTTCATACTCAACCTTATTCTTCAGCTCGATAGCCATCAACGAGTCCATGCCCAGGGCTGTCAGCGGCTCGTTGACGTTCAGCCGGGAGGGCGGGATGCGTAAAACGCCTGCCACCTGCTCGCAAAGGTATGTTTCTAATACCTGTCGGCGATGCTCCGGCGCGGCATGCAGTTTTTCCAGAATAGAACGTGCAGGCTGCAAGGCAGTCCCTGCCTCTTCCTGCTTATCAGCAGTCTGTTCGAGCAGGTACGAAACGAGGGGCCAGCGCGTAATCTGAGGATAAAACTGCTGCAAACGCGGCCAGGAGAGCTTCAGCACGCCCACCTGAGCCACCTGCCGGGGAATGAGCAGTTCTAACGCGGCCAGCACCTGCCGGGGCGAGATGCGCTCAATGCCATGCGCTTCCCAGTATTCGTGAATGCGCTCCCCTTCCTGAGTCGCGCCGAAGCCCACCTCTGACACGGCCCCCCAGTCGATGCTCAGGGCAGAACGGCCCTCCGCCCGCATCTGGTGAGCAAGCACGTCGAGAAATGCGCTCGCAGCGGCATAGTTTCCCTGAGCAGCCGAACCAAATAAGGAAGCGCCGGATGAGAAAGAGACGAAGAAGTCCAGCGCCGTCTCTTTCAAGAGCGTATACAGCAACCAGGCTCCAATGACCTTCGGTTGAAAGACCTCGCTCAACGCCGCCGCATTCAGATTGGAGAGCGAGCGCACCAGCGACTGCCCCTGCGCATCCTGCCACACGGAAGCAGCGTGGATGACACCCTTGAGAGGAGGACGCTGCCCATCGCTGAACTGGCGCAGCAGGGCGGCCAGTTGCTCGCCATCAGCGACGCTGACGGGAACATAGGAGACATCAGCGCCCAACCGTTCCAGTTGCCGGATAGCGGCAATTTGCGCAGCCAGGCGACTGTCTCTCTCTACCAGATCCCATGTTGCGCGTGGAGGAAGTTTGCTCCGACCGATGAGTACAAGGTGCCTGGCCCCTTTGCCGACCATCCAGCGCGCGACTTCCAGGCCGAGTCCCCACAGGCCACCGGTGATGAGGTAGCTGGCATCGGATCGGAACGTGAGTTCCTGTGGCGACCACCCCTGGCTGCGCACCAGCCGGGCAACGTAGGTACGTTGCTGGCGAAAGGCAACTTGATCCTCGCCGCGCTCGCTCAAAAGTACAGCCAGAAGCTGCCCGGCGGCGAGGTCTGCGGACCCTTGAGGGTCTATATCGATCAACCCGCCCCAGAGTTCCGGGTGTTCAATCGCGCAGGAGCGGCCCAGACCCCAGAGAGGAGACTGGGATAGCGCCAGAGCGGGGGTCGCTTCTACCGGCTGCGCGCCCTGCGTCACCAGCCAGAGACGAGGCAGTTCACGCCCTTCCAGGGCACTGAGTTCCTGCATTACCAGTAAAGCATGCTCACAGCCCAGAGCCTGGTCGTTTTGCAACGAGGTGACGGTGGTTTCCACCAGAGGCGTCGCATTCAGGCTCCACAGGTGAACCAGCCCGCGACAGGGCAAGCCGGTGGCCTCTACAGCCTCTCGCAGGAGGCGGCGCATATCCCCGGCGCCGGTCGGAGAAACCTGGTACTGTCCCTGCGCTACCTGCCGGTAGCTATCCCCCGGAAACACCTGGATGTATTGCTCTCCATAAGCCGCCAGCAGTTCTCCCAGCCGCCGACCCACGCCCGCGCTATCCATGAAGATCAGCCAGCTTCCTCGTTGAGCCGGGCGGCTGGCCTTCGCCGGTGCCACCGTTTCCCAGCGCAGTTCGTAGAGGGTATTTTCAAGCTCAGTGGCACGGGCGGGGCGATGTTCAGTGATCGCCAGGCGGCGCAGCTGGAGACCGCACGCCTCCAGCAGGAGTTCTCCCTGCTCATCGAGAATGTGTACATCGCCTTCCAGACTCTCCGCATCCTGCTCGACAGGTTTAAGAGACGCATGGCTCCAGACCTGCCTTCCCGGTCGCCGGTGAAGCTGAAAATGGCGCAGCCCGGTAGGAACATAGAGGGCCTCATCGCCGCCAACCAACCTGTCCGGCAGGGTCGCGATCAATACCTGGAAGCAGGCATCTAACAGGGTAGGGTGTATCTGGTAGGCATCGAACTCCTGCGCCACCGATTCACGCAGCCGCACCTGGCCCAGAGCCTCTCCATCGCGGCGCCAGAGATGCTCGATACCCTGAAAGCTGCCTTCTAGCTGAATACCCCGGTGGCGCAGCCTTTCATAGAACGCAGGCACAAAGACTTCTTCCTGGCAGCGCCGCCGGATATCCGATAACTGCTCTGATGCAGGCTGGTCAGGAGACGATGAAGGGCTGGCTTGCTCCACGACTGGCATATCGCCGTTGGAATGGGCTTCGCGCCCTGCCGAGAGAAGCTCCCAGGCGGTCGGCTGTTGAGCAGCCGGGTCGCCATCGCAGCGTTCTTTCAACTGGTTGAGGTACGGCATACTCTGCATGATAACGTCGGTGGCCAGGCCGAAATCCAGCTGGCAGGCGATCTCGTTGACGCCGACCGCTTTCAGTTGCTGCGCCAGTTCAAAGCAGGTTTCCGGCGTACCAAAAAGAATGCGCCGGGTCGAAACCAGGCGATCAACAACAAAGTGCAGGTAATCTCTGACGTCCTCTTCCGATAAACTGGCGATATCGACCTTCTGCCCTCGACTGTAAGCGATGGAATTGAGCAGATAGGAGGCGGATTTGAGGTACTCGGCGAATGCATCCAGAGCCTGCTGTAAAGCTGCCGTTGTATCGCTGACGAATGTATGCAGCATAACGGAAACCTGGCCCGTCTGAGGGTCATAGCCGTGCCGTTCGCGGGCTTCCCGATAGATACGTATTTTCTCCGCAAGCTCCTCAACGCTCTGGTTATACATATGGGTGAGCAAGTTTGCGCCAATCTCACCGGCGCCGGCAAAGGTCTTCGGATTACCGGCGGCGGTAATCCAGAAAGGCAATTCGCGCTGGAGCGGCGTCGGATAGGTTCGTATGTCAACCAGTTTGCCATCGCCCCCCTGCACCTGAATAGATTCACCGCGCCAGAGCTTTTGTACCGTCTGAATCCCCTGGTACATGACGTCGTTACGAGTGGCATAGTGGTCGGGGAAGAAGACAAAATCGTTGGGATGCCAGCCAGAGGCAAAAGATATGCCAACTCTTCCCCCTGAAAGATGGTCAAGCATGGCCCAGTCTTCGGCTACCCGAATCGGATGATGCAGCGGCAAGACGACGCTGCCCGCGTGCAGGCGAATCTGCCTGGTTTCTCTGGCGAGAGCTGCGAGCAAGACCACCGGATTCGGGTACAGCCAGCCATCGCGCGTAAAGTGGCGTTCAGGTATCCAGACCGAGGAAAAACCGTGGGCGTCAGCAAATTTTGTACTTTCGATGACCAGGCGATAGATATCGCTATCGGTTGGCGCCGCGAGACTGGAGAAAAAAATCAAACCGAACTTGATCCCATTGCCCGGTAATGTGGTAGATACCATGAAATCCTCCTGATTGCAATCTGGCTGTCCTTACCTGGGGTAAATTTTACCACTTGCGTGCAGGGTCCACAGATGGCGTTCCTCCTGTCCGGTCGTGTGGCTGTATACCTGAAAAGAGAGCTGCTCTTGCGTGCTGGCAAAGATTACCTGCAGGCGCTGTGCGTCGCGTTCCGGTAAGAGCAAGAGTTGCCGCAGCTCCAGTTCTGACAGGATATGCGACCCAGGGCCAAAGACCTCCACCGCTGCCGCCTGAGCCAGTTCAACAAATACAGAGATAGGCAGCGCCATTGCTCCCTGGATACGATGGTCATTCAAATACGGGAAGCGTTGGCTATCCAGCAGGGTTTCCCACACATGCGTTCCCGCCGGATATGCTACCTCTACGTGACTTTCCAGAAGCGGATGTCCCTGCTTGCGCGCCGGAGGCGCCGGTTGAGCGGCGGGCAATGGCGCTGCCTGCTTCACCTCAAACCAGCAGCGTTCTCTTTCAAAAGGATAGGTTGGAAGCGCCAGGCGGTGGCGAACATTGCCCCGGCCAAACACGGCCCAATCCAGGTTCAGCCCTGACTCATAGAGGGCAGCCGCGCAGCGTGCCACCTCCTGCCAGTCTTCGCGGCCCTTACGCAGCGAGCAAAGCCAGACATTGCCGTCCTGCGGCACGCACTGTCTGCCCATCTTCGAGAGAGTGGCGTCCGGGCCGACCTCCAAAAAGACGGTAGCTCCCTGCTCGACAAGCGTTTGCATGCTGGCCGCAAACTGGACGGCCTGCCGCGTCTGCTGCCGCCAGTATCGGGCATCGAGCGTTTCTCCCGCGTTTCGCACCTGCCCCGTGAGGTTACAAACCAGGGGAATGCGCAGAGGAGCATGCCCTATCTGCCGGGCCGCCTGCTCAAAGGCATCCAGCACGGGGTCCATCAGCGGCGAGTGGAAGGCATGAGAGACCGTCAGGGGATAGGTTGCCAGCCCCTGCGTCTCCATCTGCTGTACGATCATTTGCACCGCCTCGCGCTGGCCGGAGATAACGGTATTCTCCGGGCCATTTATAGCGGCAAGAGAGACCTGATGCTGGAACGGTTTCAGAGCCTCGGCCACGCGCTCCCGACTGGCAAAGACGGCGGCCATCGCGCCATCCTGCGGCAGGGCCTGCATGAGCCGCCCACGTTCCACAATGAGCCTCAAGCCATCCTCAAGACTGAAGGCACCGGCGATACAGGCAGCGACGTATTCGCCGACGCTATGGCCCATCACCAGAGCTGGCTCAATGCCCCAGGAGCGCCACATTTCCGCGAGAGCATATTCCAGCGCAAAGAGAGCAGGCTGCGTATAGGCCGTCTCGTTGAGCAATGCAGACGAACTCTCTCCATAGAGGACGGACAGGAGCGGCTGTTCCAGATAGGAACTCAGAATGCGCTCGCATCTCTCCAGGGCCGAACGGAAAGCGGGCTGCGTATCGTAGAGTTGCCGCCCCATGGCGGGGTATTGAGAACCCTGACCGGTGAAGAGAAAGGCCACTTTGCGGCGCGCGCTCCCGCTCGCCTGCCTGTCGGAACTCCCCGGAGCAGACTGTCCGGCAGCAAACGCCGCCAGTTGCGCGCGCAGCTCCTCAGAGGAACTGGTCACAATGGCGAGACGGTGGGCGAAGCGGGCGCGCCCGGTGTTGGCCGTAAAACAAACATCGGCAAGCGGAGCCTGAGGCTCCATCGCAAGAAATGCTGCATAACGGCCTGCCAGGGTCTGGAGAGCTGTCAGACTGGGCGCCGAGAGCGTGAAAACCTCCGGGAAGCGTCCTTCTTCGCTGGAAGGCTCGGAAGGGGATGCGGGCGCTTCTTCCAGGATGACATGCGCGTTGGTACCGCCAAAGCCAAAGGCGCTCACCCCGGCAATCAGCCGTCGGGGCGCGACCCAGGGACGCCGTTCGGTTGGAATAATGAAGGACGTTCCATCGAGCGAGATGTGCGGGTTCAGCTTCTTAAAATGCAGGTGGGGCGGAATCTCCCGGTGCTGAAGGGCAAGGACGGTTTTTATCAATCCCGCGATACCGGCAGCCGCTTCCAGGTGACCAATATTTGTCTTGACGGAGCCGAGGACACAGGGCTGATCCAGAGAACGATTGCGCATCAGCGTGGCCTTCAAGGCCCCGACTTCAATCGGGTCGCCCAGAGGGGTACTGGACCCATGCGTCTCCACGTAGCTGACCTCTTCGGGGGCAACGGCAGCGTTGTGCAGGGCCTGCAGGATGACCGCCTCCTGGGACAGCCCGTTGGGAGCGGTCAAGCCATTGCTACGACCATCCTGATTGACCGCCGAGCCGCGAATGATGGCCAGAATGCGATCCCCATCTTTCAGAGCGCGCGCGAGCGGTTTGAGAACGACCAGCCCGCATCCTTCGCCGCGTACATACCCATCGGCGTCAGCATCGAAGGTCTTGCAGCGGCCATCGGCGGACATCATGTGTGCCTGCGAGAAAGCAATCGTTAGCTCCGGCGAGAGAATCACGTTCACTCCCCCGGCCAGCGCCAGGCTGCATTCGCCATTGCGCAGGCTCTGGCAGGCGAGATGCACCGCGACCAGCGAGGAAGAGCAGGCAGTATCAATGGCGAGACTGGGGCCGCGAAAATCAAACACATAGGAGAGGCGGTTCGCCGCAATACTATGCGCATTCCCGGTACCCGCATAGGCATCGATGAAGACAGGGTCGCTGAATTGCAGCCGCGAATAATCACTGCTGCTGATACCGATAAAGACTCCGGTCTCGCTTCCCACCAGCGTATCAGGCGAGAGCGCGGCATGTTCCAGCGCCTCCCAGGCAACTTCCAGCAAGAGGCGCTGCTGCGGATCCATGCGCGCAGCCTCGCGCGGAGAAATCCTGAAGAAATAGGGATCGAACAGATCCACCTGTGAAAGAAAGCCGCCCCGGCGCGTGTACATCTTCCCTGGCGTGTCCTGTGCCGGATCATAGAGGGCGCGCACATCCCAGCGTTGGGGTGGAACCTCCGAGATAGCATCCCCGCCATCATGGAGAAGCTGCCAGAACTCCTGCGGATTATCGGCGCCGGGGAAACGACAGCCCAGGCCGATGATGGCAATGGCCTCCGTAGCAGCATACCTGTCCGCCCCGTCGCTGACCGCTATCCCGGCAACAGGTCTCTGCGCCACATAGCGGGCAATCGCTCTGATCGTTGGATAGTCATAGATCAGGGTGGGAGCAAGCTCGTACCCCAGCCACTCCTCCATATCTGCGGCTATCCTTACTGCCATCAAAGAATCGACACCATAGGTAGCGATAGGAGCATCCACGTCAATCTCGGCTGCGCTGACCTTTGCATAGTCAGCAATACAGGTAATTAGCCAGTCCTGAATGGCCGTTTCCGTAACCTGTTGTTTCGTCGGTGAAAGCGCGGGAGCGGCTCTGCTCTCCTGATCGGGACGTGCAGGCTCTCCACCCGCATCCAGCGTCCAGCGAGCTACAACATCCAGACCACCGGCAAGATATTCTTCTTTGCAGGCGCGCCGTTGTATCTTTCCACTCGAAGTTTTTGCTATGGTCGCGGTTTTCACCAGCACGACGGCATAGGCCTGCAACCCGTGTTCTTCCGCAACGGCCCGGCGAATGCTGCCGATGATCTCGTCAAGGTCGCGGTTCAAGTACGCCCGCTCAACCTCATACACGACCACCAGCCGCTCTTCGTCCTGTACGTCAACGGCGAAAGCAGCGCCGCAGCCTTGCCGGAGGCCGGGATGGCTCTGCTCTACCGTTCGTTCAATATCCTGCGGGTAATGGTTGCTGCCGCGAATAATCAGCAAATCTTTGAGCCGACCGGTGATAAAAAGCTCACCATTGTGCAGGAAGCCCAGGTCGCCGGTGCGCAGGAAGGATGGCTCATTCGCCGTTGCCAGGCGCGCGCGGAAGGTATCCTCTGTTTCCGCCGGATGCTGCCAGTAGCCCTGAGCGACGCTGGGGCTTGAAACCCATATTTCTCCCACCTGCGTGGGGGAACAGGGGGTCAGGGTATCCGGGTCAACAATAATGACCTGTTCATCCGGCAACGCGCGCCCGATACTCACCAGTGTTCTGCTATCCGCTTCCTCTGAAGCTTCAACAACCCGATTGTCAGCAAGAGCCGAGGCTTGAAAGGCCTGAGTAACGGGAAACGTCGCTTTCGGACCGGCGGAGACAACCAGGGTCGCTTCCGCCAGCCCATAGCAGGGCAGGAAGGCCTCACGGCGGAAGCCGCAGGAGGCAAAGGCGGCGGCGAAACGCTCCATCGTTTCGTGGCGTACAGGCTCGGCCCCGTTGGCGGCCACTTCCCAGCTACTCAGATCAAGGCCAGCCTTTTGCTCAGACGTGATTTTTTGCACGCAGAGATCATAAGCAAAATTGGGTCCGCCGCTGATCGTGGCTCTGGTGCGCGAAATAGCCTGCAACCAGCGCACAGGATGTTGCAGGAAGGAAGCCGGGGGCATAATGGTCGACTCATAGCCCTTATAGAGCGGCTGCACAATACCGCCGATCAAGCCCAGATCGTGATAAAGAGGGAGCCAGCTCAGGCTGTGCGCGTGAGGTGGTTGCTGGCAATAGCGATCAACCAGAGACGAGTTGTGCAGCAGATTGCCATGACTGACCATCACCCCCTTCGGTGTGCCTGTTGAGCCGGAGGTATACTGAAGGAAAGCGAGCGTATCGCGCGTAATGGGAGGTTCGCTCCACCGTTCTCCCGCCTCAGCAGGCAGGGCAGAGGTGTCGATGACAGGCAGAGTTGAAAACGCGGGAACGCTTGCCAGCAGGCCCTCAATCTTCGACGCGAGAGCGGCTGTGGTCAGCACAAGTGAGGGCCGGGCATCGGCAGCAATGGCGCGAAACCTGGCTAATGCCCGATCCGCCCGCACTGACGTAGGAGGGTAAACCGGTACAGCGACAATGCCCCCGTACAGGCACCCGAAGAAGGCGGTAACAAACTCTAACCCTGACGGGTAGATCAACAACGCACGCTCTCCCTTTTGCGTAACCTCAAGGAGTGATGCGGCAATAATCCGGGCCTGGCGTTCAAGCTCTGCAAATGTCAGGCATCCTTTCTCTGTCACCCCATCACTCAGGAAAGAATAGGCCCGTTGTTCCGATTGCCCGGTTGCCCGCCATTTAAGAAGATCAATCAATGAAGAAGGTTCCGAAGGAAGAGCTAGATTATGCTTATCCAAAATACGCTGCCTCCAGGACGAGCATCTCAGCAAGAAGACAGGCAACGCTGCCCGCTAACCGACAAAAAATAGAGATATCCCCCCACTTGATTGGGAAACTTAATGATATCAAAATACCATTAACTCGTGAATAAGTCAATAGCTCTCTATCCAGATCATTTGACGCAGGTCTTTAAGATGTCGAAACGCGAGGGGAACTACACGACGCTGCTCATGTCAACCGGCCTGACCTTCGGGAGCATCTCCGCCCTGTATGGTCTGATGCATGGCATCATCAACCAGGTGCAGTACACCATTCTGGTTTCTGTGGTGATTGGCTCGGCCCTTGTGCCAACCTTCATCGCTCAAAAATGGTTCTTGCCCCACTGTGCTGCCTCTCTTTCTCCAGAGGCTGTGTGAGATTCACCCATCTTTGTAGAGGCTGAGGCCATTCGGACTCACTGGAAGTGCGGTATGACTTCGCGGGCGAAACGCTCCATGGAGGCTCGCACGCGCTCAAAGGGCAGCGCGCCGAAGTCGGGCAGGATCATCAGGTGGTTTACGCCACTCGCCTCCAGCTGCCGCACCTGTTCGATGACCTGCTGTGGGTCGCCGAAGAGGATGAGACCGGCCGCATCAAGCTGGTCGTAGCTGCGCCGCTTCGCGTAGAGCCGCGTGCCGACGTAGTTATCGAGGGCTTCTTCAGATTCGGCGCGCGTGCGCTGCGGGTCGGCGGAGACGTAGGTATGGAGGGCGACAGCGACATCGGCTGGCTGGCTCTCACCGGCGGGCGCCTCGGCACGGCCACGCTGGAAGCTATCAATAACTTCTTTCAGCTCATCACGTGTCTCGCAGGTAGCGTAGGGGATGAGCATGATGTTGCGCCCCTGCTTGCCCACAAAGTATGCGGCCTCCGGGCGCAGAATGGCGATCCAGTACGGCGGATGCGGCTTCTGAAGGGGCGTGACGGCAATGCGCGTGTTCTCGATGTGGTGGTAGAGGCCGTGAAAAGAGAATGGCTCCCCCTGCCAGGCG
>Ga0209581_1002374_pt1 | contig 18242 bp, 18 predicted proteins | sample Coa_R2_FD_187160 | JGI IMG/M metagenome (GOLD analysis project Ga0209581, IMG submission 187160) | Surface soil microbial communities from Centralia Pennsylvania, which are recovering from an underground coalmine fire - Coalmine... | ecosystem: Environmental > Terrestrial > Soil > Unclassified ...
GGAATCGCGAATGGAGCTCCTCTCCGGCCCGCTTCCCTTTGAACCCTGCCGATCGGCCAAGCCCGGAGATATCATCGCGCGAATCGCGCGGGCAGACGGACGTTATTACGGCGATACGCTCTGGTGCGGCGAAAACGGACTCGAACCCCTATGAACATGATCGAAAAAATCCTGGCGAAGCACGCTGGGAAGAAAGAAGTGCGCCCCGGCGACGTCGTCATCACCCCGGTCGACCTCATGGTCATGCACGACCTGAGCGCCAACTTCGTGATGAAGGTCTTCGAAAACGAGATGGAAGGGGGCGCCATCCGCGATCCCTCGCGCATCGCCTTCGTCTTCGATCACAACTTCGCGCCCGCGACGCAGCAGGCCGCCGAAGCGCTGGCCGCGGTGCGAAAATTCGCGGCGAAACACGGGATCCGGAACGTGTTCGATTCCGGCTGCGGCAGCGTGCATCACGTGATCCTCGAAAGCGGCCTGTGGGCGCCGGGAAAGATCATCATCGGCTGCGATTCGCATACGCCTATCTACGGCGCGCTGGGTGCGTTCGCAACAGGCGTGGGTAACAACTCGATGGCCGCGCTCGGATTCCCCCACGGCCTCGGCTGGTTCCGGGTCCCGGAAACCATTCGCGTCGTCTTTCATGGCCGCACCCAGCCCTGCGTCGCCGCGCGCGATGTTTCGCAGCATCTCGTGGGCCACCTCGGCGAAGACGGCGCGGTGTACAAGGCGCTGGAGTACGCGGGGCCGTACATCGAATCCCTTCCCGTGCCGGACCGCATGCTGTTCCCTCTGCAATCCATCGACGTTGGCGGCAAGTGCGGCTTCATTAACCCCGATGACAAAACTCTTGAGTTCGCACGCGCCACGCTGGGCGGCCGGCCATTCGACCTTTTCACCAACGACCCCGGCGCCGCCTACTGCGAAACCCGCGAAATCGACGTCAGCCGGATCGAGCCGCAGATCGCCTGCCCGCCCACCGTCGGCAACGTCAAGCCGGTCGGCGAGGCCGCCGGCGTGCCGGTTGACGTCGCCGAGGTCGGGGGCAGCACCGGCGGCCGTCTCGAAGACATCCGCGATCTCGCGGCGTTTTTCAAGAATCGCAAGGTTCACCCGGGCGTCCGGCTGCAAGTGGTTCCGGCCAGCCGCGGCATCTACGCCGCCGCGCTGCGCGAGGGCCTGTTCGACACGCTCTTCGCGGCCGGCGCGAACATCTTCCCGCCCAGCGCGGGATCGAATCAGGCGTTCAATATGGGTGCGCTCGCCGAAGATGAGGTCATGATCTCCACGCAAGCCCGCAATTTTCCGGGCCGCAACGGCCATCCCAAGGCCCGGCATTATCTTGCGTCCACGTGGACGGTCGCGGCCTCCGCGGCGGCGGGCCGCATCACCGACCCCCGGGGGTAGAAAACGCCGGGCGCGGCGCGATTCGCAGTGTATTACCTTGATGGAAGTGCAATCTTTCAAGACGGTGCCCGTGTTAGTGACCGGCGCGGGAAGGGGAATCGGCAAACGGCTGGCGATCGGATTTGCGGCCAAGGGCGCGCGCGTGGGTTTGCTGGCCCGCAGCAAGGCGGAACTGGACCTTTGCCATCTGGAAATTGAGCACGCAGGAGGCTCCGCCCTCCGCCTCCGCACCGATGTGGGTGACTTCGAGCAGGTGTGCGCGGCGGTGGAGCGCATGCGCGTGCACTTCGGGGCGCACCCCAAGGTGTTGATCTGCGCGGCGGCCGTGCTCGGTTCCGTGGGTCCCTTCGCGGAATCGGCGCCTAAAAGTTGGGACGAAATCATCCGTACCAACCTGACGGGCGTGTTGAATTCGTGCCGCGCCGTGCTGCCGCACATGATCGAGCGGCGCAGCGGCAAAATCCTCCTTCTCGCCGGAGGCGGAGCTACGCCCTCGCGTCCCAACTTCGCCGTCTACGGCGCGACCAAGACCGCCCTGGTCCGTTTCGCCGAAACCCTGGCGGAAGAGGTCAGCGAGCATAACATCCAGGTCAACGTGCTTTCACCCGGCGGCACTTATACCCACATGACCGATCAGATCCTGGCGGCCGGCGAGCGCGCCGGCTGGCGCGAAACCGAGGAGGCGGAAAGAGTGCGGCTCACCGGCGGCGTCGCCCCGGAAAAACAGATCGATCTGGCTTTGTTTTTGGCCTCCGAACAGTCCAATCACATCTCCGGCCGCCTCATCGACGTGCACGACAATTGGAAGAAACTCAAGGACAAAACCGTCAATCCGGAGTTATACCGGCTGCGGCGGGTTCAGAAGGTGTAGCGGACCCGCCCGCCGGGCCCAGCCGCCGGAGTCCCCACTCCGCTGACATGCGCACGCTCGCATCCGGCGAGGCCGCCATTTCTTCCAGCCGGGCCCGCGCCTCAGACCGCCCGGCCTCGTACAGACCCACCAGCGCATTCACCGCCACTCTCGCGGCAGGGTCCTTCGCCGCCTCGAGCAACAGCGCCTGCACTTTGCGGTCTGTCTGGCCCCACAACGATTCCACCGCATTGGCCCGTATACGGCTGTCCGGCGATTTCAGCAGTTCACCCACGCGCGTCAGATTTAAGTTGGCCCGCCCGATCAGCAGCGTGGCCTTCGAACGCACTTCCGGCGAAGGATGCCGTAAGAAGATCACCAGGTACGAGGAGAGACGCTCGCAGCCGGAAACGTTTTCGGCGATGCGGAGCACCCGCATCAGAAGCGGGGCCGGGATGCGTGCAACCCCTTCCGGAAACACCGAAAGAAGGGCCTGAACCAGCCGGACATCCAGAATCGGATCGAGCTGCGCCAGGCACCGTGCGACAACGATCACCGCATCGAGTGGCAGAGCACGCTCCTCGATCAGGGCGGCGAGAAACTCATGCGGATGATCCGCAAATTGCGCCATCGCCTCCTGGAGCGCCCACGCCCGTTCGTCCGGCGATGCGCCGGCCGCGAAGGCTTCCCGAAAACGAGTCAGATCGATTGGTCCAGTCAAGTCATGTCGCTTATCGGCCGCCCGGAGCGAAACTGGAGCAACTCCTTGTACCCTTGCCCCTTGCCGCCGCGTCCCACCTGCGTTAGGTCTATACTTGAGGTGAAAGGAGCTGGTTCCATGCACCGCCCGGCCGCTTCCTTGCGGACTATCCTGCGCCGCTCAGCCCGCCATTTTACCGTTGGAATTGCCGCCACGACCCTGGTTGCATTCACCGCCTTCGGCGCCGACAAGAAAAAGGACCCTGACGAGATCGGCAACCGCGATGTCGGTAAGGGCGTCAACTTCTACTCTCTCGAAAAAGAGATCGCGCTCGGCAAGAGTCTTGCGCAGGATGTCGAACGGCAGGCGAAGATCATCGATGACCCGGTTATCGCCGAGTACGTGAACCGGGTTGGTCAAAATCTGGTGCGCAACTCGGATGCGAAGGTTCCGTTCACCATCAAGGTGGTCGATACCGAGGACGTAAACGCCTTCGCCCTGCCCGGGGGGTTCTTTTTCGTGAACTCGGGCCTGATCCTCAAGGCCGATACGGAAGCGGAGCTGGCTGGAGTCATGGCGCATGAGATCGCCCACGTGGCCGCCCGGCACGGCACCCGCCAGGCCACCCGCGGCGAGCTCGCGCAACTCGCCACAATTCCCCTGATCTTCATGGGCGGTTGGACGGGCTATGGCATCCAGCAGGCCGCCAGCGTGGCTCTGCCGATCAGCATGCTTCAGTTCTCCAAGTCCTTCGAGTCCGAGGCGGATATGCTGGGCCTCCAGTACATGTACAAGACCGGCTATGACCCGGAAGCTTTCGTGGACTTCTTCGAAAAGATTCAGACCTTGGAGAAGAAAAAGCCCGGCACTATGGCCAAAGTCTTCTCCACCCATCCCCCCACGGACGACCGCATCGCAGCAGCCCAGAAGAACATCCAGACCATGTTGAAAGAACGGCCCGAGTACGTCGTCAGCACGTCGGAATTCAACGATGTGAAGGCCCGTCTGTTGGCGATGCACAACCGCCGGAAGGCCGAGCCCCAGGATCCGAACCGGCCGCGTCTATCGCGCCGTCCCACGGCCGCAGGCACGACGGCAGGCGATGATACCGGTTCGAAGAACGGCGATCCGGACGACCGTCCCACGCTGAAACGTCGTCCCGAGGACTAGGTTTCAACCATCAGGGAAAGAGCTTCCCGGAAAGCGCAAATAGAGTTGCGCCGGAGGGACGGGCATCCAGCCGCATCGAGGCGGACGCGGCTGGCATACTTTCGCGTGCCGCTAGCCCAAACGAATCGCGGTCAACGGGCGGCGGGATTGTCGCCGATCAGGTGCAGGCCCTTGTGGATGGCGTATAGAGCCAGTTCCAGGCGATCGGAAACACCCAGCTTATCGAAAATGTTGTGCAGATGGTTCTTCACCGTCTGCTCGCTGATGAACATCTTCTCGGCCATTTCCTTGTTCTTATAGCCCTGGGCGACCAGCGCGACGATTTCACGCTCGCGAGTAGATAGCGGGCTTCGCTCGCGCCCTTTCGCCGCCCCCGGCCCGGAACCGGACTCGAGCCCCGTCGAAAACTGCCGCATGACCGCGGCGGTAGTATGCGAATCCAGCCAGATCTCGCCGGCGTGGACCTTGCGAATGCTCTTGACGATCAGGTCCGGGGCGGTCTGCTTCAAGACAATACCGCTACAGCCGAGCTTCATCGCCTGCACGAACTCGTTCTTGTCTTCGGAGGCGGTCAGCACAATCACACGAGTCCGCCGGTTGGATTGTTGCAGAGCCTGGAGCGTCGCCAGCCCGTCCAGGTTCGGCATCCGAAGATCCAGCAGAAGCACGTCGGGATCCAGATCCTGCACTTTTTCCAGGACTTCGCGGCCGTCACCCGCTTCCCCCACCACCTCAAAATCATCTTCGAGCAGAAGCAGCTTCTTCAGCCCGTCCCGAACGATGGGGTGATCATCTGCAATCACGATCCGCACAGTCGCCTTCTTCTTTTCTTTGATTTCCGGCATGTCGTTCACCGGTACGGCCATAAGACTCATAGTTCCTCTTTTCGATGAAGTCCGGCTCCTCCGATCTCGGCGCTTCACCTCTCCGTCATGATTCTAAGCGGTCCTAGTACTGGCTACAATTCAGAGGCGACTACAGATCCTCAACAGAGAGTACCTATTTGGGCGCTAAGGTCGCCCTAGTCTCTTCTCAAAAACAAGGGGAGGAGACAGCCCCAGGGCAGGAGAATAAATGGAGTAGCTACCTCGGGACCTAGTCTGCATCAAGACCCCTGAAGTCTCAGTTCAATTTTTCGGAAGACTTAGCATAGCATAGTACGGCGTATCTAGGTACGGGGGGTACCAAAAGATAGGTTGAGGTCAGAGGAGGAATTTTTACGGGAGCGAGGTAGGCTGGCACGGATATTTGCCTTCAACAGGCCCTGAACCAAGGTGTGGGATTCTCCAAGAAGCCCGGCGCATTTGCGAAGATAAGACGATGACGTGGGACGCGATTATCGCCGGGGGCGGTCCGGCCGGGCTTTCCGCTGCGGCCGCTCTGGCATCCCGAGGCTGCTCCGTCCTTTTGTTGGAGCAGAACCACGAAATTGGCTCGCCGATTCGGACCAGCGGCGGCAGCTTTATCGAGGAGATGCAGGCGCTGGGCATTCCCGCGCGGCTGTATCACCCCATCGGGCGGGTGCGATTCCTGGCGCCCAACAATTCGGCCGCCTTCGATTACCCCAAGCCCCGATTTTGCATCCTGGACGTTCGGGGCGCCTTCCAGTTTCTCGCGGAGCAGGCGATCGCAGCCGGGGCAGAGATCCGGCTCGCCGCCCGCGTGAAGGAACCCTTGCTAAACGGCGGGTTTGTCCGAGGCGTCCGGACGGAGACGGAAACGTTCGAGAGCCGGCTCGTCATCGATGCCACCGGATACCGGTCTTCGCTTTTGAAGCAATCCGGGCTCGACCCGGGATTTGAACGTTTCGGGGCCGGCTCGGAGTACGACCTGTTCGCGCCGCACTGCGATCAGAACGAAGCAGTGCTGATCGTGGGAAGCCAGGTGGCTCCGGCGGGCTATGCCTGGGTATGTCCGTGGGGCCGCGGCCGCGTGCGGGCCGGGGTCGGCGTGATTCATCCCGATTCGCGGGCCAATCCGGAGGACTATCTGGACCGGCTGGTCGAAAATTCCTCACGCTTCGGGGTGGATCTGCGCGGGGCGCAGCCGGTGGAGCATCACACCGGGCTGATCCCCTCGGAGCGATTCGCCGAAAGGTGCGCCGGTGACGGCATCCTGGGCATCGGCGACGCGGCTGGGCATGCCTCCTCGCTTCTGGGCGAAGGGATCCGCTGGGCGATCCAGGCGGGACGCCTGGCCGGCGAGACCGCGGCGCCCGCGCTCGCGTCAAATGACGTTTCGCGGCGCGCGCTGGAGCCATTTGAGCGCGCGTGGCGGAAGAAATTCGGCGCGGATTTGAAGCTCGCGCACAGCATCAATGAGCGGATTTCGCGGTGGGATGACGCGAAATGGGACTCCCGGACGGAGTTGCTGAAGCGCTTGAGCGCGGACCAGTTCGCCGAGGCGATGAAGACCAACCTGCGCGGCCGCTGGCTGTGGAAATTCGCAGCTTCGCTGCTCACCAGCCCATCACCAGCTTCGTAAAAGTTCTCACGCAGACTCCCGAGGGTCCCTTGGCCATGAACGGCTTCGCCTCATCGAGCCATGCCGTTCCGGCAATGTCCAGATGCACCCAGGGCGTATCGCCGACAAACTCGCGCAGGAACCAGGCCGCGGTGATTGAGCCGCCGGCCCGCCCGCCGATGTTGGCCAGATCGGCGAAGGCGCTCTTGAGCAACTCCTTGTAGTCGTCGTCGAGCGGCATAGGCCACATCTTTTCGCCCTCGGCCTTCGCTGCCGCCATCACGCGCCCGAGCAGGGCGTCATTATTCGTGAACGCGCCGATATTGACATTGCCCAGCGCGACGACGATGGCTCCGGTGAGTGTGGCGGCGTCGACCAGGTGCGTGCAGCCGAGCCGCTGCGCGTAAGTCAGGGCGTCGATCAGGATCAGGCGGCCTTCGGCGTCTGTGTTCAGGACCTCGACGGTCTTTCCGGAGAGCGAAGTGACGATGTCGCCCGGGCGTTGCGCGCGCGGTCCCAGCATGTTTTCGACGGCGGGAACAAGTCCGGTCACCGGAATCGCGGGCTTCAGCCGCGCGATGGCTTGCATGGCTCCGAGGACGGCCGCGCCGCCGGCCATGTCGTACTTCATTTTTTCCATGCCTTCGGCGGGTTTGATGGAGACGCCGCCGGTATCGAATGTCACGCCCTTGCCCACCAGACCCAGATGATCGTTCGTCTTGGGGGCGCCGGCGGGTCTGTAACGCAGAACAATGAGCGCGGGCGGCTGGTCGCTGCCCTGCGCGACTCCCAGCAAAGACCCCATGCCCAACTGGCGCATGCGGTCCTGATCGAGGATTTCGCATTCCAGTCCGGTCGCCGCAGCCATTTGCCGAGCCCGCTCCGCCAGAACGGTGGGGGTGAGGCGATTGGCGGGTTCGTTGACCAGCTCGCGCGCAAAGTTTTGCGCTTCGGCCAGAATCCGCCCGCGCTCGAAGGCCGCTTCGAGCGCGCCGCCGTTGGCGGCAGCGACCACGTGAAAGGCTTCGAGAGATTTTGAGTCCTTGGCCGATGTCTTGTAGAGATCGGGCTCAAAGTTGCCGAGCAGCGCACCTTCGATCACGGCATCCGCCTCGCCCGCGCCAAGCCACCACGCCAGCGTCTTTACGCCCTTCTGCTTCAGCGCGCGAACCGTGGAGCCAGCCGCGCGGCGCAGCACGGCGGAATCACATGCGGCTTTCTTGCCTCCGCCGGCTACCGCGAGCCGCTTCGCGGCGAGACCCTGCGGCCGGTGCAAGATGGCCAGTTCACCGGATTTCCCGCTGAATTCTCCCGACGAACGCAAATCATCGAGCCACGCCGAAGCAAACTGGAGCTCGGCCGGCAGCACGGTTTCGTCTTCGAACAGCACAACGGCAATCGCGTCGCCCTCGGCGCGATCGAAAGGTTGATAGGTGAGTTTGGATTCCATAATGGCTTTTATTCAACGAATAGGCCGGAATGGACCTGCGGCTGTTCTCCGTAGATCGTCCATGCGAGTCCGTGACTAATTTTGGTGTCTCGGTCCCAACGCAGCGCGCGCCTCGGCCTTCCTCTCGCGCTCGCGCTCGCTTTCGCGTTTATCGCGGAGCTTTTTCCCGCGTCCGATGGCGAGTTCGACCTTGATAAGCCCGTCCTTTAGGTAGAGCTTGGTCGGCACCACGGTCAATCCGCGCTCCCGCGTGGCCTGCTGGAGCTTCTCGATCTCGGCACGGTGCAGCAAGAGCTTGCGGCGGCGGACCGGCTCGTGATTCATGATGTTGCCGTGCGAGTACTGGCTGATGTGGGCGTTGACCAGCCAGGCTTCGTTGGCCGCGACTTCCCCGAAGGCGTCCTTGAGATGAATCTTGCCGTCGCGCGCGGCCTTCACCTCGGTGCCCGTCAGCACCAAGCCGGCCTCCAGGCGGTCCGACAGGTAATAATGATGGCCTGCCGCCCGGTTATCGCTGAGGATTTTGATTTTCGATTCCACACCTGTTGCCTGCGCATCGTCACTGTTTGTGGTGAGCTTTCGCCCGCAAGGCGAGTATAGCACATACCGTGCAGCACTGTGATTGTAAGTTGATGAATAACAGCCATTTACGCGCCTTTTGGGCTATTCTTTCCGCACTGCTTCTGATGAATCCGGCAGCCGAGGCCCGGACCCGGAAGGGTGATAAATATCTCAAACAAGGCCAGGCGGCCGAGGCCAAGAGCGACTGGGACTCCGCGCTCAGTTTCTACCAGCAGGCCGTCGACGAAAGCCCCAATGACCCCGAGTATCTGATCTCCATGCGCCGCGCCCGGTTCGAAGCAGGGCAGAAGCACGTGAGTGCAGGACAAAAGTTGCGCGCCGACGGCAAGCTCATGGAGGCGCTCCAGGAGTTTCAGCGGGCCATCATTGCCGATCCCGCTTCGGCGATCGCACTCCAGGAGCTGAGGCGGACACAACAGATGATCGATCAGGCGAACCGGGCGGGAGTGAAGCCGGAAGATCTTAACTTGACTCCGGCGGAGCAGGTGCGCCGGGAAATCGACCAGCGGGTCGCGTCGATGGAAGGTCCGCCCGAACTGAAGCCGGTGATCCGCACGGTGCCGGCGCTGAAGATGAACAATCAACCGCCGCGTATTTTGTTCGAAACCGTGGGGAAGCTGGCCGGGATCAACGTGGTTTTCGACTCCCAATACACTCCGCCCACGCGCGGATTTAACGTCGAGCTAGGCAATTCCACGGTGGAGCAGGCGTTCGACTATCTGGCAATCCTGACCCACACCTATTGGAAGCCGATCACGCCCAACACGATCTTCGTTACCGAAGACAACGTGACCAAGCGCCGCGATTACGAGGACGAAGTGGTCAAGACGTTCTATGTGACCAACGCCACCTCGGTGCAGGAGTTTCAGGAGATCGCGACGGCGATTCGCACCGTTGGCGATATCCGGCGTGTGTATACCTATAACGCGCAGAAGGCCATGGTAGTGCGCGGAACCGTGGATCAAGTGGCTCTGGCGGAAAAGCTGGTCCGCGATCTGGATAAACCGAAGTCGGAAGTGGTGGTGGATTTGACTTTTTTGAGCGCCAATAGCGCCAAGACTCGCGATCTGGCGGCGACGATCGTGAATGCTTCGGGAACCGCCGGATTGTCGGTGCCTTTTGCCTTCACGCCGCGGAATTCGATCACCATCAACAATGGCGCCAGTGGAACCGGGACCGGCACCGGCAACACGGGCGGCACGAACCTGACCGGCGGCGTGCCGGCCACGACCACCACGGGGGCGACCAACGCGATCAGCTTGAACAACCTGGGCCACATCTCCACCGCCGATTTCTCGACCACGCTGCCCGGGGCCCTGCTCCAGGCCATGCTCCAGGACAATCGCACCAAAGTGCTGGCGGCCCCGCAGCTCCGCATGTCCGACGGGCAGAAGGGCGAATTACAGATCGGCGATCGCATTCCCTATGCCACGGGCAGTTTTCAGCCGGGCGTGGGCACGGTCGGCGTAAGCCCCCTGGTCTCGACGCAGTTCCAGTTCATCGACACAGGCATCACGATGGTCATCACGCCGCAGGTGCATTCGAGCAACGAGCTGACGCTGCACGTGGAAATCACGGTGTCCGCGGTGAAGGAATACCTGAATCTGGGCGGATTATCGCAGCCGGTGGTCACGCAGCAGAAAAGCATTACCGACCTGCGCCTGCGCGATGGGGAAGTGAATATTCTGGGCGGATTGAGCCAGACGCAAGACTCCAGCTCGGTGAACGGGATTCCGGGCCTGGTGAATATTCCGATTCTCGGCAAGACGTTTTTCGGCAGCAACCATACCGAGAACGATAAGGAGCAGTTGATGATCGCGCTGGTGCCGCACGTGGTGCGGACGCCGGACTACAGTCCGGAGAATCTGCGCGGGATTTATGCGGGCTCCGATCAGGTGGTGAAGATCAACTACGCCGGGATCGTGGATAACGCGCCGCCTCCGGCGGCTCCCGGGACGAATCCTCCCGGCGCGGCCGCGCAACCCGCGCCGGCGCAAACGGCTCCGCCGGCCGCGGCGGCCGTGGGGCCCGCCGGGCAGCCCCGGTTGAGCCTGGCTCCGAGCCCCGTGCAGGCCGCGCCGAACTCCAACTTCAGCTTGACGGTCCGACTGGACAACGCGGCGGACGTATTCTCGATCGCTCCGCTGACGATCAAGTTTGACCCGGCCCTGGTCCGGCTAAACGACGCGCTTCCGGGGCCGATGCTGGGTCCGGTCACGGTCGGCAAGGATATTCGTAACGATAGCGGCGAGGCGATCCTCACGTTAACGAGGCCGCCCGGATCGCCGGGCATGAGCGGATCGGGCGCGCTCGTCACCCTTAATTTCAGCGCGGCCGGGCGGGGCAGCGGGACCATCTCGATTTCAAACGCGGCGGTGAAGAATTCGCAATCGCAGCCGGTGCCGGCGAGCGCCGGAAGTGTGCAGGTAACCATACAATAGTGATTGAGGCGCTACAAGGATGGGGCGCGTAACTGGATTTCGCAAATCGCAGCAGCGGGGCATGACGCTGGTGGAATTGATTGTGGCGTTCACGATCCTGGGACTGCTGACCACGATGGCGGTCCCGCTTGCGCGCTACAAAGTCCGGCGCGACAAGGAGCGCGATCTGGTATACGCGCTTCGAGAGATTCGCAAGGCTATCGACGACTACAAGGATGCCGCTCTGGCCGGCAAGATTCAGGTGAAGCTGGGCACCGAGGGTTATCCCGCAAAGCTCGAGGATTTGGTGGAGGGCGTGGACCTGGTGCAATCGGCGGAAAAGAAGAAGATCAAGTTTCTGCGGCGGATTCCGCTGGATCCCATGACGGGGACACGGGATTGGGGTTTGCGGTCCATGCAGGACGATCCCAACTCGACGGCTTGGGGCGGTCAAAATGTTTTCGACGTTTACACCAAGAGCACGGAGCGCGCGCGCGATGGAACGCCCTATTCGCAATGGTAAGAGCGCGGGCTCGCAGTGCGGTTACACGCTGATCGAACTGATCATCGTGATGGCGATTATTTCCGTGCTGGTCTCGATCGCGGTGCCGATTTATCAGAAGTCGCTGCTGCGGACCAAAGAGACGCTGCTCAAAAACAATCTTTTTACCCTGCGGACGGTGATTGATGAATATACGTTCGACAAGCAGAAGGCGCCCCAGAGCTTGCAGGATCTGGTGAACGAAGGCTATTTGCGCTCGGTTCCGATCGATCCGATCACGGGGAGTGACCAGAGCTGGCGGCTGATCATGGAAGACGCGCTCTCCATGGTCAACCAGACGCAGCCGGGGATTTTCGACGTGCGCAGCGGGTCCGACCAGAAGAGCCTGGAGGGCACGCCGTATTCGGAGTGGTGACGCGCGCTGGTACACTAGAGAAGTTCGATCCCGCTAAGCGATCCCCGGTCGTCTAATGGTAGGACAGCGGCCTTTGGAGCCGTGAATCGTGGTTCGAATCCATGCCGGGGAGCCACACCCAAAACCCGTAACTTCCCGCTGCCCCGTTTTGCTTGACGCCATCGTTGTTGGCGGTTGACCGTTATCCCAAACATTCGCGTGAACTTGCGTTTCGGCGCGGTTCTCCGGTTGGAAACACCTACAACCGGGCCACGCGCTCAACCGCCATGGTTCGGCTCGTTGGCCTCTCTCAACCCTCCAAACTCTCCGTTTTCTCCGTTGACAGGTCGGGGTTTGTTGACAGGCTGGTTGAGAGCGTAGCCCGGTTGGAGATTTCGAACCGCTACCTCAAATGGTCCTGCAGCCAATCAAAGATGCGATTCCACATGTCCTGCACGTTGGCTGGCGACTGGATTATGTGCCCCTCTCCCCAGTAGCGGACGAATGAAGCGACTTTCCGCTGGCGGTACATCGCGGTAAAGAATTCTTCGGCCTGCTGAATTGGTACATAGTCCATGTCCCCATGAACGATCAGGAGCGGGGTAGCAACCCGTCCCGCATAGGTTAGCGGGCTGTTCCGAACGTAGCGTTCAGCATCCTCCCAGGGTGGTGCGCCCATGCGATACTGGCCGGACTCAGCGAAGACCATATGGAGAAGCCGCTCGCGCGCCCGATCCTCAAAGCGGAAGCGTGTGTCGAGCACCCCGTATAAGCTCATCAGATTGCAGAAGCCAGACAACGAGATGGCTGCCCGAAACCGCGCAGTCTGAGTGATCAGGCCGAGAACAGAGTATCCGCCGAAGCTGTGCCCCATCACCGCTACCCGCTCGGGATCCGAGAAGCCCAGCTCGATCGCCTTATCCACGGCTGGCAGGACACCATCGGGAAGTTCGCTGTATGGATCACTTGCTTGACCTTCCGGTTTAAGGGGCATGCTCGGCAGAAGAACGGCATACCCTCGCGCCGCTAGCAGTTGGAGGTTGTAAGGTCCCGAGCTATTCAGCCGGACCGAGAAGACGGGCGGCGTATCGGAGTACGATAGGCCTGCGTAAACCCAGACCACAGTTGGAAGGCGGTGCCCATCCGAGTGGCCTGGTGGCAACAGTAGCCAAGCATCGAGCGGCCGGCCATCGGAACTACGGTATTCGATCCTTCGAAGTTTGCCCTGTGCGATCTGCGCAAGGAATTGGTTTATCCACGCAATCCTGTGCTCTCCATACCATAGCGCGCTGGTTCCGTCGGATGCTGTGGTGACGAACACGGCCGTGCCTTTCTTTGCCACGAAGGTCTTAAACTCTGCATCGGGGACAGGAGGCGCCAGTTGTCGGAACTCGCCGGTACGTAAGTCGGTGGTTCGCAGTTCCCCGCCAGACGTCACGACAGCCTGTGCGCCATCGGACCACAGGATTGCGTTCACCGACCCCATAAAGCGAGAGTGAACCTGTGGCACGCCGGTGGCCGCCTCGATGAACCACAAGCGACCATCTGCGGCCGCAATGAAGCCGTCACGATCAATCGTCGGAACGATGGTCGATGGTGGCGTCTGGAAAGTAGATGTCAGATTGGGTCCACCGACGACCACCCAATCGAAAGGGCGTTTACTAGTTCGGCTCTGCAATGCGAGCCTTCCTCCGCGCGACCATCGAATGGAGCCGGGCACGACATCCTCGGCTTCGATCGCTGGGTCGTCACTAACGACTAACTTGTACTTGACGGGATTTCTGTTTGGAAGGACGTGCCCAGGTTCTGGTCTGATCCTGCCGACGGCTCGGAGCGCCGCGAAGCGCCTCCCGGTCGGCGCGGGTGTGACCGTTGTGAATTCCCCGCGCATCACCGGAACTGCGCTGCCCTTGGCAATCTCGAACTTCCAGAGTGGTGCGGAACTCCGCTCGGAGTCCTCACCCGGGCTTGTGGAAAGTGCACTACCCGTGGGCCTAAGCCCCTGAAAGGCGGCGGGCCAGATCCGGATTGCAGCATCGACCGCCTGCACATCAAGTTCGAAGTTCGTCGCCTTTCGGCCGTCGCGGACTCCAGGGCACAGGACCTCGTTCTCTGAGACCCAGACCGGCCTCTGGATCTCCACGCCGACACGCGATACCGCTTTCAGTTTCCTGGTGTTCCTGTCCCAAGCCCACAGACGGACATCGCCGCCCCTGGTCGAGAGGAATGCTAAATTTCTTCCGCTGGCCGACCACGCTGGCAGGAAAGAACCGGAGCCATCAACGGCACCGTCAGTGAGGTTCCATGATCGGCTGTTCTCCGAATCGAAAAGCCAGATGTCCGCCCTGTCAAGTCCGTTCATGAGGTCGCGCATGTGGAACTTCGAGGTTGATTTACCCCGGATCCGGACAAAAGCGAGCAGCCTCCCATCCGGTGACGGAACTACCTCGCCAAAAGCCTCGATCCGAAACATGTCCGACGGGTCCAGGTGCCGAGGCTCTCCGCGCAGTTGCAGAATCCAGACCAAAAGGGCAAGCCCTACCAAGACTATTCGCATAGACCTTATCGTTGCTCCTCGGACCAAATTGAGGCAACCGGCAACCCAAGTGATCAGCGTATGAGAGCACAGGCCGGTTGGACACTTTCGAACTCGCGTGAGTATTTATTGACAGAGCACACGGACAGCGCGCGTGGCCGCGCAGCGGAAGCCGTTGTGGGTGCCGGACCTCAAGGAACGGCACACCCATGGACTTCCGCGACCGAACCACCGACGCGACGCTGGCCGAGATCGCCAGGCTTCTTTCCACGGCTTACGTGCGCTACCGGCGCGCCCGGCACATCGAAACTGCCGCCAAAGATGCGCCGGAAACCGTCAACGGAGAACTTGATAACCCGCGCCCGGAGAGCCTTCATGTCAGTGAGGTTGACGCATGAAGAGAACGCTCCGGGATCGGATTGCAGCCCTCGCCGCGATGAACGTGCCGGCGTTGCGCGAAGAGCATCGCAAGGTCTTCGGCAAGGATCCGGTGAGTTCGCACCGGCAGTTTCTGTTCCGCAAGATCGCTTGGCGATTGCAGGCCGACGAGGAAGACTGGCAGCCTGACGCGCTCCACGAACTGGCGCACGGCATCGCGCGGAATTCGCCGCTGCGGAACCGCGTGATCGCCAACGTCAAGAAGCGAGGCGCTGATCTCCCGCCCGAGCAGACCGCCGTGGCGACGATTGAGCCCGATCACGATCCGCGGCTGCCTATGCCCGGCGGCTGGATCATGAAGCAATACAAGGGCAAGACACACGTCGTACAGGTCCTCGACGACGGACGCTTCGCGTATGACGATCGACGGTTCAAGTCGCTCAGCGCGATTGCCCAGGAGATCACAGGCACCAAGTGGAATGGCCTGTTGTTCTTTGGCCTGACGGAGAAGAAGAATGGCCGCAGCTAACGGAAACCTCACCACGCCGCGCCGGTCGACGGTCCGTTGCGCCATTTACACGCGCAAGTCGACCGAAGAGGGACTCGAACAGGAGTTCAACACGCTCGACGCGCAGCGCGATGCGGCCGAGGCCTTCATCCGCAGCCAGCGCGGCGAGGGTTGGGTGGCGCTGGAGGAGCACTACGACGACGGCGGGTTCACGGGCGCGAATATGGACCGTCCCGCATTGCAGAAACTCCTTCAGGACGTCCGCGACGGGCTGGTCGATTGCGTGATGGTCTACAAGGTCGACCGCCTGACCCGCTCGCTACTCGACTTCGCGCGGATCATGGAGGTGCTCGACAAGCACGGCGTCAGCTTCGTTTCGGTCACGCAACAGTTCAATACGACGAGCTCGCTCGGCCGGCTGACACTGAACATCCTGCTGTCCTTCGCCCAGTTCGAGCGAGAGATGATCGCCGAACGAACCAAGGATAAGATGTCAGCCGCGCGGCGCAAAGGCCGGTGGATCGGCGGCATTCCGATGCTCGGCTACGACATCAGCGAGCGCGGCGGCGCGCTGGTGGTGAACGAAGATGAAGCCGCGCGCGTGCGGGCAATCTTCAATCTCTACCTCGAGCACGGCTCGCTGATCCCGGTGGTGCAGGAACTGAACCGGCGCGGCTGGCGGATGAAGCAATGGACCACGCGGAAAGGCCGGCTGGCCGGCGGCGGTCCGTTCACCAAGAACCGCCTGTACAACCTCCTGACGAACCGGGTCTACGTCGGCAAGATCGAGTTTGGCGGCGAGGTGTACGAGGGCGAACACGACGCCATTGTCGATCCGGAGATCTGGCAACGGGTGCAGGACCGGCTCCACTTTAACGGGCGCACCGGCGGCCGGCAGATCCGCAACAAGTACGGCGCGGTGCTCAAAGGCATTCTGCGCTGCGCAAGTTGCGATGCGGGCATGGTCCACACCTATACGCAGAAGACGCCGAACAAGCTCTACCGCTACTACGTCTGCGTCAACGCGCATCAGAAAGGTTACAACCAGTGCCCGACGCGGTCGGTGTCGGCACCCGCGATCGAACAGGCGGTCATCGAGCAGATCCGAGGCATCGCCGCGAACCCCGGCGTGGTGGATCGGGTCGTCGAGTCGCTCGGTGAGCAGCGCGTGGCCGACATCGAGAGCTTGGAACGCGAAAAGCGGCTCATCGAGCGCGAACTCGAACGGCTGAGCCAGGAACTCGCGGGCCTCGTGCGGACGGGCGGCAAGCTGGCCGTCGACCGCATGGCCGAGGTACAAGAGCGCGCGTCGGTGCTCGAACGGAAGCTGCGCGAGGTCCGCGACCAGTTGGCCGAGTGGGTGGGGCAGACGGTGGAGGTGGCCGACGTCCGCAGGACCCTGCGTGAGTTTGACCGGCTGTGGGCTGAGATGACGCCGCGCGAGCAGGAGAAGTTTGTCAAGACGCTGGTCGAGCAGGTGACCTACGACGGCCGGAGCGGTGAGGTGACGGTGGGCTTCCGGACAGCGGCGATCAAACAACTTTGCAAGGAGGCCACAGGAAAGTAATGGCGGCGAGCAGCCTGTTCGAAGTGAGGTTCAAGCTAAGGCCAACCGTGCGGGAGATCCAACGCTCGGAGCAGGCAGCGGAACCTACGGTGACGGCGGTGCGAAAGACGGGGCGCTACCCGCGTGCGGCGCAGGTGCTGGCGCTGGCGCTCCAGTTTCAGGAGATGATCGACCGCGGCGAGGTGCGCGACTACGCGGATCTGGCACGCCTGGGATGCGTGAGCCGCGAGCGGATCAGCCAGATCATGATGCTCGTCTGGCTCGCGCCGGACATCCAGCAGGCCGTACTGCGTCTGCCGCCCTCTGGGCGCGCGCCGTTCAGCGAAGGGGCGTTGCGGAGGATCGCCAAGAAGCCTCTTTGGGAGGATCAGCGCAGGGCCTCGCGAGCACTATTCGGCGAGCCTGAGGCGCTGGAGTAATTCGGCGGTGGTGTACCACTCGACCCCGGCGACCTCAAAATCGCTGTCGTTCGACCACAAAGGCCATCCCAGATGCATCGCGAGCGCCAGGATCTCGACGTCATCCGGATCACGCTTCCCGATCTTCCGTCGAGCGCGCGGGAGAGCATCCTTATATTGCTCTCTCGGCACAATGGCGACGGGCAGCGTCGCCACGGCAAGCAGAACGAGTTCGAGGTCCAGCCGTTTCTTTTGCGCCAGGTGTCCGGCGTACTCCTGAACTTCCTCGAACGTGACCGCAGTCGTGACCACGCCTTCTACGCCGGGATGCTCGAGCACGGCCTTCGCTTGTCCGCCGATCACGGCCGAGAGCAGGACGTTGGCATCAGCCACGAGGCGCACGGCGGGCCTTTCGCCAACTCTCGAAATCCGCCTGGACCTCCTCCTCGCTGATCTTCCGCTTCTTGAGTTCGCGGCCCAACTCGGCAGAGAGAACGGAGAAGAGCTCCTTCTTGAATTCCACGGGCAGGCTTTCTTCCGGCCAAGGGAAGAAGACCCCAGCCAGACGGCCCCGGCGTGTGACCAGAATGGGAGCCTTCGAGCGCAGCAGCCCGGTGGCGTTGTCGCGAAACTCCCGAACGGTCGTGATTCTCATGTGGCCACCTCAGTGACCATTTTACCAGCCGCAGTTTCGTCACGCGCTAGACAGCCCGATTTCCACAGCGATCCACAGGCCGGAAGCTGTCAAGCCGTAGATTTGCAGACGGATCAAGGCACTATCCTGTGACTTCTTTCGCTAAATCTTCGCCATGATAAAATGGCCGAGTCAGCAGCGTTTGTGTAGAGCGTTTTCCTGGCTCCGGCACCTTGGGGCCTCGCCTCGTCTTGCCGTTGTCCCCGGCTGCTGGCCGCTGTAC
>Ga0209581_1002379_pt1 | contig 18214 bp, 13 predicted proteins | sample Coa_R2_FD_187160 | JGI IMG/M metagenome (GOLD analysis project Ga0209581, IMG submission 187160) | Surface soil microbial communities from Centralia Pennsylvania, which are recovering from an underground coalmine fire - Coalmine... | ecosystem: Environmental > Terrestrial > Soil > Unclassified ...
CGTGGCGCGGGCATCGATCCGCGCCTCGGCCTCACCCGGCCGCGGCGCGCCCGCGAGCAGCGGCGCGGCGATCACTTCGTCAGGCGGCGCATAAGGCGCCCGAAACGGCGGAACTTCGCGCGCCGCACCGGCCGGCTTTGCTGCCCGCATGGCTCAAGCCTCCAAGCTCGACAATAACCTAACCGCGCAGTCCTTGGCGTCCACCGGCGGCAATCATCTGCCTAAAACCGCGGCACGGTTAGCCATGCCGCCAAACAATGACCTTCATTTGCGCGCTCTTGGCTTGCGCTTTGCAAGGGCTTGGTTTTTGCTGCGCCCGATCATCACCAGCGGACCGCCGAGACACCCGATGCGGAAAGGCCGGCTGCCAAGGGAATCGGTACGATGAGCGCGCGGCGCGCCCTGAGGCTCGCCGCAGCGGCGCTGCTGTGCGCTGCCGCCCTGACGAGCAGTGTGCGCGCCGCCGAAACCACCCTGCACTTCACCCTCGACCGCAGGCTCGAAGGCCCGGCCGCGCCGTTCCTGCTGCCGCTCGACAAGGGCTTCTACAAGGCCGAAGGCCTCAACGTCGCCATCGACCCGGCACCCAACATGCGCGAGGCGATCAAGCGCGTCGCCTCCGGCGAGTACGACATGGGCTTTGCCGACATCAACGCCATGATCAAGTTCCGCGACGCCAATCCGAAGCAGCCGATCAAGGCCGTCTTCATGGTCTACAATCGGCCGCCCTTTGCCGTGATCGGCCGCAAGAGCCGCGGCATCGCCGCGCCGAAGGATCTCGAGGGCCGCAAGCTCGGCGCGCCGATGGACAGCGACAGCTTCTCGCTGTGGCCGATTTTCGCCAAGGTCAACGGCATCGATGCATCCAAGGTGGCGGTCGAGAGCATCGGCGTTCAGGTCCGCAATCCGATGCTGGCGGCCGGCCAGGTCGACGCCATCACCGGGCTTGCCTATTCGTCCTTCGTCGACCTCAAGGACAAGGGCGTGCCGGTCGACGACCTCACCGTGCTGCTGATGGCCGACTACGGCGTCGATGTCTACGGCAACGCCGTCGTGGTCAATCCGCAATTCGCCGCCGATCATCCCGAGGCGGTCAAGGGCTTCCTGCGCGCCTTCCTGCACGGCCTGAAGATGACGGTTGCGTCGCCGGCCGCCGCGCTCGGCTACGTCATGGAACGCAGCGACGCGACCCGCAAGGATCTCGAGCTCGAGCGGCTGCAGATGGTGATCCGTCAGAACATCGTCACGCCCGAGGTGAAGGCCAACGGCTACGGCGGCGTCGACGGCGAGCGCCTGCAACGCGGCCTCGAGCAGCTCGCGATCAGCTACAAGTTCAAGCAGCCGCCGAAGCCGGATGACGTCTTCGACGCTTCGTTCCTGCCGCCGGCCGCCGAGCGCAAGGCGAACTAGCGGTCGGGCGAGCCTACCGCGCGGCCGGAGAACCCGGTGGCCGGTCTCGCCGCCGCCTGCGGATTGATCATCTCGAAGATCTCGTCGGCCAGCTGTTCATAGGCGGCGCGCGCGCCGCCCTCGCGGATGTAGATGCCGCTGTGCAGGCTGGCCAGTTTCGGCAGCGGCGCATCGTCCCAGGGAATCATGCCGAATTCGATCGCCGGCCGGCGGATCATCGCCATGATGCCCAGTCCGGCGGTCACCGCATTTGCCAGGCTCATGATGCTCGCGCCGGTGAACACCGCCTCCCAGTCGAGCCTCGCCTTGGTCAAGGTCTCGGTGGCAAGGTGGTGATAGACGCAGCCTTCGCCGTAGGTGACCAGCGGCACCGGCCGGTTCGGATCGTAGGCGGTGGTGGCGCCGCGCGCCCAAACGGTCTCCAGCGGCCACGTATAGCGGGCATCGTGCGGCCGATCGAGCGACAGGCCGACGAGAATATCGAGCTCGCCGCTGCGCAGCTCGCGCACCAGCGCGTCGAAAAAGCCTCTGCGCACGATGAAGCGCACGTCCGGCCAGCGCTTGCGGAATTGCGCGAGCTTTGCCGGCAGCAGCGAGCCGATGAAATCGCTCGGCGTGCCGACGCGGATGACGAGCTCGGGCCGCGACCCGATGTGCATGATCTGGTCGTTGATCGACAGCAGCCGGCGGGCATAGCCGACCACCAGTTCGCCCTGCGGCGTCAGCTTGAGGACGCCCGGCGTGCTGCGGTCGAAGACGTCGTGACCAAGCAGCGTAACCAGCCGCTTCATCTGCGCGCTGACCGCGGGCTGGGTCAGGTCGAGCTCGACCGCGGCCTTGGTGAAGCTGCCGTGATCGATGACCGCGGTCAGCGTCCGCAGGATTTCGGTCGGAATATTCGTCATGCGAGCCCCGCCTTCATATCCCTGAGGATGCTAACAGCGCTGGCGGCGTCATATTCGTTTGTAAACAAACGAAATTGTACCGCAATATAGCACCTGGCGGCAGGCCGGGGGACCCACAGGCTGCGGCTATTTGATGCGTTCGAGGATGCTGACGTAATTGGCAACCGCGGTCCCGCCCATGTTGAAAATGCCGCCAAGCCGGGCATCGGCGAGCTGCATGTCGCCGGCTTTGCCGGTGAGCTGCATTGCAGTGAGCGCATGCATGGACACGCCGGTGGCGCCGATCGGATGACCTTTGGCCTTGAGGCCGCCGGACGGATTCACCGGTAACTTTCCGTTCTTTTGCGTCCAGCCTTCGGCGATGACGCGGGCGCCCTGCCCCTCCGGCGCAAGCCCCATCGCCTCGTATTCGATGAGCTCGGCAATGGTGAAGCAGTCGTGCGTCTCGACGAAGGACAGGTCGCCGAGGCTGACGCCTGCGGCTTGCAGCGCGCGCTGCCAGGCGACCGCGCAGCCTTCGAACTTGAGGATGTCGCGCTTGCTCATCGGCAGGAAGTCCTGCACGTGCTGGGCGGTGCGGAAGGCGACCGCCTTGCCGAACTGAAGCGCGGTCTCGATGTCGGCGAGGACCACGGCAGCGGCGCCGTCGGACACCAGCGAGCAGTCGGTGCGCTTGAGCGGGCCGGCAACGAACGGATTCTTCTCGCTTTCGGTGCGGCAGAACTCGTAGCCGAAATCCTTGCGCATCTGCGCGTAAGGGTTGGCGACGCCGTTCTTGTGGTTCTTGGCCGCGATCATGGCCAGCGCGTCGGACTGGTCGCCGTATTTCTGGAAATACATGCCGGCGATGGTGCCGAAGATGCCGGCAAAGCCGCCGTCGATATCGGCCTCTTCGCGCACGTAGGAAGCCTTGAGCAGATTGCGGCCGATCTCGGGACCCGGCGTCGCCGTCATCTGCTCGACGCCGACCACCAGCACGATGCGCGCCGAACGCGCGGCGATCGACTTCAGTCCCTGGTGCACGGCGGCCGAGCCGGTGGCGCAGGCATTCTCGACGCGGGTTGCGCGCTTGAAGCGCAGATCCGGCGAGGCCTGCAGCACCAGCGAGGCGGTGAAATCCTGGGCCGAGAAGCCGGCATTGAAGTGGCCGAGCACGATCTCGTCGACGTCCTTGGGGCCGATGCCGGCATCGGCGAGGGCGTCGCCGGCGACGCGGGCCACCAGACTTTCCACGCTTTCCCCATTGAGCTTGCCGAAGGGGGTGTGGGCCCAACCGACGATTGCGGCAGTCATGACGCTCTCCCGTTGCCGAATTTTGGTCGCATTACATGCAGATAACGCGAATTACCATGATTCAAAGGGGGGCCGAGGCCTGCTTTGCCTCCGGTCCGAAGCTCCGATAGCCTAAGACCGCCGGCCTTTGAACCTTAATCGGTTCCGGACGCACATACCACGGACCGCCCTGCAACTCGTGAGCCTCGCTTGAGCCATCGGATCCCCGTCATCGGCCTGGCTGCGCTGGCATTGGTGCTGACCGCGCCGGTGCGCGCCCACGCCGAGGCCAAGCTCCTGATCGAGGCCTCGACCGGCAAGGTGCTGCACGCCGAGAACGCCACCTATCCGTGGTATCCGGCCTCCGTCACCAAGCTGATGACCGCCTACACCACGCTGCGGGCGATCAAGGAAGGCAAGATCACCCTCAACACCTTGCTCACCGTGTCGCGCAACGCCGCGGCGCAGAACCCGACCAAGATGGGCTTCAAGGTCGGCACCACCGTCACCGTCGACAACGCGCTGAAGATGCTGATGGTGAAGTCGGCCAACGACATCGCCGTGACCATTGCCGAAGGCGTCGGCGGCTCGATCTCGGGCTTTGCCGACCTGATGAACGCCAACGCCCGCCGGCTCGGCATGTCGCAGAGCAACTTCGTCAATCCCAACGGCCTGCCGGCGGAAAACCACGTCACCTCGGCGCGCGACCTCGGCATTCTCGCCCGCGCTTTGATCCTGGAATTCCCCGAATACGATTCGTACTGGCACATCCACTCGATCCAGTACGGCAACCGGGTGATGAAGAACTACAATTCGCTGCTCGACCGCTACCCGGGCGCCGACGGCATGAAGACCGGCTTCATCTGCGCCTCCGGCTACAACGTCGTCGCCTCGGCGACGCGCAACGGCCGCCGGCTGATCGCCGTCATCCTCGGCGCCTATGGCGGCGGCGTGCGCGCCCAGCAGGCGGCGCAGCTCCTGGAGAACGGCTTCAACAGCGGCGGCCTGTCCTGGCTGACGCCGGCGCTCGGCACCGTCGACGCGCTCGCCCCGGTCGATGCCCAGCCGCCGAACCTGCGCGAAGAAATGTGCGGCGGCCACCGCCGCAAGCCGCCGTCGGAGGAAAACGACGAGGAAGAAGACACCACCGCCGCCGCGACCGGCGACAATAACGGCCAGCCGCAGGGCTTCATGCTGTCGAGCCTGAAGCCGGCGAACGGCAAGTTCGTGCTCGGCCCGCCGGTCGACACCACGCCGCCGGTCGTCGTCTTCACCGGCCCCGCCGATCATCCCGACCCCGTCCAGACCGAGACGGCCGCCAAGTCCCACAAGAAAAAGAAAGGTGCGGCCGCGGCGGCCGCTCCCGCCAACGGCAGCGACAAGCCGGCGGCGCCGAAGAAAAAGAAGGCCAAGGTCTCGTCGGCTCAAAAATGAGCGACGCCGGAACGACCGACCGGCGCCGGCCGCCGGCGCCCATTCCGCTCACCGTGCTCACCGGCTTTCTCGGCGCCGGCAAGACTACCCTGCTCAACAAGCTGCTGAAGGACGAGGCGCTCGCCGAGACCGCCGTCATCATCAACGAGTTCGGCGAAGTCGCGCTCGACCATCTGCTGGTCGAATACATCTCCGACAACATGGTGCTGCTGCAGTCGGGCTGCCTGTGCTGCACCATGCGCGGCGATCTGGTGGACGCGCTGGAGACGCTGCTGCGCGATCTCGACAACCGGCGCTGCAGCTTCCGCCGCGTGCTCATGGAGACCACCGGCCTTGCCGATCCGGCGCCGGTGCTGCACACCGCGATGTCGCATCCCTATCTGCTGCTGCGCTACCGGCTCGACGGCGTCGTCACCGTGGTCGACGCGGTCAATGGCGAGGCCGAACTCGACGCCCACGCCGAGGCGGTCAAGCAGGTCGCGGTCGCCGACCGCATCGTGCTGAGCAAGACCGACTTGGCGACGCCGCAGCAGCGCGCCCAGATCCTGGCGCGGCTGCACGCGCTCAATCCGGCGGCACCGGTGCTCGACGCCGCCAATGTTACAAATTTGGGCGAGGCGACGGCGGAGCGGCTGTTGAACTGCGGCCTCTACGATCCGGCGCGCAAGATCCCCGACGTCAGGAAATGGCTGGCGGAAGAGGCCTATGCCGAAGCCCAGGCGCGCCATCATCACGGCCACGGCCACGATCACGGGCACGATCATGCCCAGCTCGATCGCAACCGCCATGACGACCACATCGCGAGCTTCGTGCTCACGAGCGACACACCGATCCCGGCCGGCACCTTGCAGATGTTCCTTGAATTGCTGCGCGCCAATTACGGCGCCGGGCTGCTGCGGGTGAAGGGCATCGTCCAGCTTGCCGAAATGCCGGAGACGCCGGTGGTGGTGCACGGCGTGCAGCACGTCTTCCATCCGCCGGCGCGGCTCGAGCGCTGGCCGGACGACGATCGGCGCAGCCGCCTCGTCTTCATCACCCGCGACGTGCCGGAAAAGACGGTGCGCGAGCTGTTCGCGGCTTTCCTCGGCGCCCCCGCCGCCGACCGGCCCGACCTTGCCGCGCTGACCGACAATCCGCTGGTGCCGTTCGGCGGCCTGGACCGCTGACCGGCCGGCTCATCCGCGGTCAACCAACGGCGTTGCGTTAGACCAGGGACACATAGAAGTGGGGCGCACCCTTATCGGATGCGCCCCGATTAATTGCCCGCCGGTCAGTGCAGAATGAAGTCGCCGGCGTGATTATGCAGGATCGTGGTCGACGTGTTTTCGATCGTCAGGGTTTCGCTGCCATCGCCATGGAAGTCGATGACCACGTTGTTGCCGACTTGCTGCCAATGCGCTTCGACATCGGTCGCAAAGTCGGACAAGCCGAGGCCCGTGAGGTCAATATGATCGTCCGCCGCGCCAGCCGACGTTGTGGCGGTCTTCGACTTCACGGTGAAGTCCACGATGGTGTCATGGCTGTCCCCGGTGCCATAAACGAACGTATCGGCGCCCGTGCCACCGACCAACACGTCGTCGCCGCTGCCGCCGCTGAGGACGTCGCTGCCTTTGTTGCCGATCAACGTATCGTTGTTGGCACCGCCCATCAGCGTATCGTTTCCGGCGCCGCCATCAAGATTGTCGTCGCCGTTGCCGCCGGAAAGCGTGTCGTTGCCATTTGCGCCGAGCAATGTGTCGTCGTTGTCGCCGCCGTCGAGGGAATCATTGCCGGTGCCGCCGTCCAGATGGTCGTTGCCGGCGCCGCCCGACAGCACGTCATTGCCGGCGGCTCCCAGCAAGTCATCGTCGCCAGCATCGCCGCTCAGCGAATCGCTACCGGCGCCGCCATCAACATGATCATTGCCGGCGTCGCCCGACAGCACGTCATTGCCGGCTGCGCCGGCCAGAGAATCATCGTTATCGCCGCCGCTGAGTGAATCGTTGCCGGCGCCGCCGTCGAGATGATCATTGCCGGCGCCGCCCGACAGCACGTCATTGCCGGCGGCTCCCAGCAAGTCATCGTCGCCAGTATCGCCGCTCAGCGAATCGCTACCGGCGCCGCCATCAACATGATCATTGCCGGTGCCGCCCGACAGCACGTCATCGCCGGCTGCGCCGGCCAGAGAATCGTCGTTATCGCCGCCGCTCAGTGTGTCGCTACCGGCGCTGCCGTCGAGGTGGTCGTTGCCGGTGCCGCCGCTCAGGTGGTCATTGCCGGCCCCGCCGCTCAGATCGTCGTCGCCGCCCAAGCCATTGACGAAATCATCGCCCGAGGTTCCCGAGAACGTATTGTTGCCGCCATCTTCGCTCTGGGTTTCCCCAACTGCCGTCAGCAGAAATGGGGTGAGAGGCGTAAAATTCCCATCGGGAGCGTGCGCCGTCAGATTGATCGAAATATCGCCGGGAGCGATGGTTTCGAGGCCGTCGGCCACCCTCAGGACGAATTGGTTGTCATGCCATTCGACCACGAATCTGGGGTCGTCCGTCGTGACCGAAATATCGGCCGGCAGGGTGTCGGGATCGGTCACGGTGACGATCCCCACGACGGAGTCGTTAAAGGCTTCGAAGGTGGAGTTGGACAACGAAATTGCGGTCGGTGCGATTGCCACGATGACCTCCTCGATTGTGTTTTCGCTCCCGACCCTGCGAGGCGAGCCGGGCACGTTGAGGTGCCTCAGTAGCAACGCAACCTGAAACCAACCTGAAAGCCACCAAGGCTGCGAGGGAAGTCCGCCAATGGCCCTTCGCTGGCGCGCCACGTGCAATCACCGGCGCCTGCTTTGCGGGAAAGCCCGGACATTTGCCGATCGCGGCCAACGAGAGCCCGTTTTTGAGTGTCCGCCACGTTTCGTCTTCCTCCTTCCAGGGAAGCCGGCTAAGTGCCGGCCCATGGCGGGTATACGGCTCATACACGGTCAGCCAACCGCATCGAATGTTCGTGATCGGGCCTGAAGCGGACGGCGCATGAGCGATTCTGCAGCTAATGACCGAAAGCAGACGCCGTTACTCACGACAAAGGGGCACGGGAGCCAAGCGGTTAGTGGTCATTAGCCTTCTGAGCACTCACCCTAAGCCCAACCGATCAATTTGGATTTTCAGGAAACGCGGGCTGTTCGCGCCAGCATTTGCGGGCGGAAAGTTTATTGGGCTGAATTTTTTAGCAGCGTGCTTTTGGCAACGAAAATTATGGAATGGAGGCGCTCTCATTGGTGTTAATTTTTGGGCTGAGCCGCTTGCGACCGATGTGAAATGCATCACATCGCCCCGCGGTCGAAAATGGCAAATTATCACGATCTAACACGGGAAGCGCGCACCAAAAATTATACAACCACGAGCACAGCTTAGGGAGCGACGACCATGGCTGTCTTTGAAATTACACCGGTAACGAGCATTCTCCGGGTTAACATTCCTGCGTTCGACGCAGATACCAATTCGGCTGACAGCCTGATTGTCGATCAGGATGCTTTTCTAATTACGGACGGCAGCCAACCTGCCGTCGATCTCGTTGCAACCGGTGCTTGGACGGTCACAGTCAATGGGTCGGTGTTTTCCTCAGGAGGAGCGGGAATTCAGCTCTTTCCTGGCAACACAGCTGTTTCAAAAATCAAGATAGGTATCGACGGGGAGGTCTACGGCCACAGTGGCGGTCCTGCAATTGCTCTCGACAGTGCCGCAAGTATTACGAATGCCGGACGCATTGTCGATGATACCTACGCAGTTTTTGTCACAAACGGCGTGAATGTAAGCGTGACGAATTCTGGAAGCATCGACGCACAATTTATAGCGCTTGGCGGTGGAAACGACACCGTTACAAACACCGGTCTTCTGACGGCCGATTTGAAATTCGGAGACGGCACCAACACTCTTTCAAATAGCGGTTTCATACAACAGGTTGAGGGCGGTAACGATGCCGACAATTTTGTAAACTCCGGCCAAATTAGTCTGGCTCTGGCCCTCGGTGATGGCACCAATAGCTTCAAGAATACTGGCATCGTCTTCAGCGATGTTGGTGGCGGAAGCGGTGCCGACACCGTGACCAATTCCGCGGTTTTGTCTGGGCACCTCGATTTGGGAGATGGGGCTAATCACGTTACGAATTCTGGCTCCATCGCAAATTACGTCTTTTTCGGCGACGGCAACGACGGCATCACGAATTCCGGGACCATCGGCGAGTTTGTTCATCTCGGCGGCGGCACCAATTCATTGACCAATTCTGGTTCTATCGCCGGCGATGTGTTTGGTGGGCCTGGTCAGGACACCATGATCAATTCCGGTTCCATCGGTGGGGATATCAACTTCGGCAGCGGGGGAAGTAATTTCCTCACCAATTCAGGAACGATCAGCGGCAGTTATTTCGGTGGAAACGGCATTGATACGCTGACGAACTCCAAAGTTATTCACGGCGATGTATTTTTGGCCGGAGGCAACGACGTCTTCACCGAAACCGGAACGATCGGAGGGACAATCGATCTTGGCAGCGGCGATGACATGTTCACTGGAGGCAACAATCATGATCGCGTCGCGGATGGTGATGGCAGTGACAAGATTTCACTGGGCGGCGGAAGCGATGATTATATCGGGACAGGCAGTACCGTGAGCGATGGGTCTGACACCATCGATGGTGGAGCTGGAGTCGGCGATGAGTACTCCGCCTTCAGTGCGGCCAATCCCGTTTTCATCAATTTAGATACCGTCGCGCACGATTTCCCTGCACCCTTAATCGGTACGCTCGCCGCCAACACCGCGACAGGCAGTGATCTCGGCACCGACCATATAACGAATTTCGAGAATGCGATTGGCGGCTCCGGCGGATCAGTGATTTTTGGATCGGCGGCCGCCAATTTCATACAGGCAAACGGTGGCTTGAATTTCTTTTACGGCTTCGGCGGCAACGACACACTAATAGGATCCACTGGTAGCGACGTGCTGGTTGGCGGAACTGGTAACGACGCGCTTGGGGGCGGCGCCGGCGCGGATAAATTTGTTTATACGTCCATCTCGGACAGCGGTGTTGCCAAAGCTGCCAGCGACATCATTTCGGATTTCAACCAGGGTGAAGGTGATCTCATCGATCTTTCTGCTATTGATGCGATTACGAACAATGCAGTCGGTACCTTAGATCACTTCAATTTCATCGGACCGAACGTTGCGTTCAGTCATACTGCCGGTGAATTGCGCGCCTACTGGACGGCCAGTGGCGAAACCGTGTCCGGCGATGTGAATGGCGATGGCAAGGCTGATTTCGCGATCCGGCTCAATGACAGCGGTCACGCGCTCCATCTCGGCGCGGGTGACTTCATACTGAGCTAGTTGCGGACTTGGGATGATGGGGTTCGCGGCAAGATCGAACATTTGCCGATCACGGCCAACGGGCGCCCGTTCTTGAGTGTCCGCCACGTGTCGTCCCCCCTTTGTCGCACGCGCAAATCCGGCTTCACCCGCCGAGCACCGGTTCCGGAACGAGACTTGCAGCAGCGCTCTCGATCCCGCCTGGGGACATGACCTGAGGTTGTGCCGGCCCTTGCGCCGCTTGCCGACTCGACCGATTCTCGGCCCATGAATCGGCCCATGAATCGGCCCATGCCTCCGCCCAGCAACCGGCCCTGGCTGGCGCATTATCCGCCGGGCGTTCCGGCCGAGATCGACGCCACGCGCTATTCATCGCTGGTGACGCTGTTCGAGGAGAGCTTCAAGGCCTATGCCGGCCGCGCGGCCTGCGTCTGCATGGGCGCGAGCCTGAGCTACGCCGCGCTCGACGCCGCCTCGCGCGCCTTCGCCGCCTGGCTGCAAAGCCGCGGCGTCAAGGCGGGCAGCCGGCTCGCCATCATGATGCCGAACCTGCCGCAATATCCGGTGGCGATCGCGGGCGCGCTGCGCGCCGGCTGCGTGGTGGTGAACGTCAACCCGCTGTACAAGCCGCGCGAGCTCGAATTCCAGCTCAAGGACTCCGGCGCCGAGGCCATCGTCGTGCTGGAGAATTTCGCCGCCGTCTTGCAGCAGGCGCTGCCGCGCACCGACGTCAAGCACGTCGTCGTCGCCAGCATGGGCGACATGCTCGGCCCGGTGAAAGGCGCGCTGGTCAATGCCGTGGTGCGCTTCATCAAGCGCATGGTGCCGGCCTACGACCTGCCGGGGGCGACGCCGTTCAAGGCCGTCCTCGCCGCCGGCGCCGCATTGCCGTTCACGGCGCCGACGATCGGGCCCGACGACATCGCCTTCCTGCAATATACCGGCGGCACCACCGGCGTCGCCAAGGGCGCCATGCTCCTGCACCGCAACCTGGTCGCCAATGTGCTGCAGGTGGAGGCCTGGAACGCGCCGGTCATGGCGGCGCCGCCGCCGGTCGATCAACTCGTCATCGTCACCGCGCTACCGCTCTACCACGTGTTCGCGCTGACCGCCTGCTTCCTGATCGGCGTGCGCGTCGGCGGACTGTGCCTGCTGATCCCCAATCCGCGCGACATCGGCGGGCTGATCAAGGAGCTGCGCCGCTACAAGGTGAATTCGTTCCCGGCGGTCAACACGCTCTACAATGCGCTGCTCAACCACCCCGACTTCCACAAGGTCGACTGGAGCGGCCTCAAGAGCGCCGTCGGCGGCGGCATGGCGGTGCAGAAGCCGGTGGCCGATGCCTGGTTCAAGGCGACCGGCAAGCCGATCGTCGAGGGTTACGGCCTGTCGGAGACCTCGCCGGTGCTGACCTGCAACCGCGGCGACATTGCGGAATGGACCGGCACCATCGGCCTGCCGCTGCCGTCGACCGACATCTCGATCCGCGACGACCACGGCCGCGAGGTGCCGTTTGGCGAGCAGGGCGAGATCTGCGCCCGCGGACCGCAGGTCATGGCCGGCTATTGGCGGCGCCCGGACGAGACCGCCAAGGTCATGACCGAGGGTCAGGTGTTTCACACCGGCGATATCGGCATCATGCTCCCCGACGGCCGCGTGCGCATCGTCGACCGCAAGAAGGACATGATCTCCGTCTCCGGCTTCAAGGTCTTCCCCAACGAGATCGAGGAACTGGCCATGAGCCATGGCGGCCTCCTCGAATGCGCCGTCATCGGCGTGCCCGATCCGCATTCCGGCGAGGTGCCCAAGCTGTTCGCCGTCAAGAAAGACCCGAACGTGAGCGAGGCGGAATTGCACAATTTCCTGTCCAAGGAGCTCGCCGGCTACAAGGTGCCGCGCCAGATCGAGTTCCGCGACGAATTGCCGAAATCGAACGTCGGAAAAATTCTTCGCCGCGCGCTGCGCGACGAGGCCGGCCGTCAATGACGATCGAGACGCCCGCGGCCATCGTCACTTTCTGGCGCGAAGCGGGTCCCGACCGCTGGTTCAAAAAAGACGCGGCGTTCGACGACGAGATCAAACGCCGCTTCCTGATCACGCACGAGGCCGCGGCTGCCGGCAAGCTGACCGCCTGGGAGCGGAACGCGGAAGGCGCGCTGGCGCTGCTGCTGCTGCTCGATCAGTTTCCGCGCAACATGTTCCGCGGCGAGGCGCGTACATTCGCCACCGATCCTCTGGCGCGCGCAGTGGCGAGCCGCGCCATCCTCAACGGCTTTGACGGCGCCTACCCCGACTTGCGCAACTTCTTCTATCTGCCGTTCGAGCACTCGGAGAATTTGGCCGACCAGGAGCGCGCGGTCGCGCTCAACAAGGCGGCCGGCGACGAGGACGGCCTGAAGTGGGCCAAAGTCCATGCCGACATCATCCGCCGCTTCGGCCGCTTCCCCCACCGCAATGCCGTGCTCGGCCGCGTGACGACGCCGGAGGAGCAGACGTTTCTCGACGATGGCGGCTTTGCAGGGTGATCTTTACCCTCCCCCTTGTGGGGAGGTCGCGAGCGAAGCGAGCGGGCTGGGGGTTGTCGCAAATATCTGCTACCCCCACCCCGATCGCCTCGCAAGAGCTCGGCGATCGACCCTCCCCACAAGGGGGAGGGTTGGAGATCTCCGCGATGACCGACTTTCACGGCGTCTTTCCCTACCTCGTATCGCCGATCGACGGCGAGGGGCGCATCAAGACCGAGGTGCTGGGCAAGCTCGCCTCCGACCTGATCAGGGCCGGCGTCCACGGCCTGACGCCGCTCGGCTCGACCGGGGAATTCGCCTATCTCGACCGCGGGCAGCGCGAGACCGTCGTGCAGGCGACCATAGAGGCGGCGAACGGACGCGTGCCGGTGGTCGCGGGCGTCGCCTCGACCGCAACCGCCGACGCCGCCGCACAGGCGAGGCGTTACCAACAGCTCGGCGCCGACGGCATCCTCGCCATCCTCGAAGCCTATTTCCCGCTGAAGGAGACGCAGGTCGAGAGCTACTTCCGCGCCATCGCCGACGCCGTCGACATCCCGGTCGTGCTCTACACCAATCCGAATTTCCAGCGCAGCGATCTCACGCTCGACGTCATCGCGCGGCTCGCCGGCCATCCGCGCATCCGCTATATCAAGGATGCCTCGACCAACACCGGCCGGCTGCTATCGATCATGAACCGCGCGCCGGCGATGAAGCTGTTCTCCGCTTCGGCACACATTCCGGCCGCAGTGATGCTGATCGGCGGTGTCGGCTGGATGGCAGGACCGGCCTGCATCGTGCCGCGCGAGAGTGTGCGACTCTATGACCTCTGCCGCGCCGGCAAATGGGGCGAGGCGATGACATTGCAGCGCAAGCTCTGGCGCATCAACGAAGCCTTCGCGCGTTTCAATCTTGCCGCCTGCATCAAGGCCGGGCTGCAGATCCAGGGCTACGCCGTCGGCGATCCGGTGCCACCGCAGGCGCCGCTGACGGCGGAGGAGCGCCGCCAGGTCGAGGCCATCCTCGCCGAGGTCGCCAGGCTGGAAATCGCCTGATTTGTTGGCCGGAAACGCCGCCCACTGAATGTTAACGAATCCTTGCTAGCCATCGACAATGGCCTTGCCGTCTTATGCCTTGCAGCCGGAGCAGGCCGGCAGCGAGCCGCGGGCGCCTGCAGAAACCCCGCCGGCGCCGTCCAAGCTCGCGGCGCTGATCCCGCGCGTCAGGGCGATCCTCGCCGACCGCAGCGACAGCCGCATCACCCAGCTCGTGGCCGGCAAGGTGTTCCTGGTGCGTGTCGGCAGCGCCATGCTGGCACTGGTCAGCCAGGTGCTACTGGCGCGCTGGATGGGTAAGTTCGAGTTCGGCATCTACATCTATGTCTGGACCTGGGTGCTGATGATCGGCGCGCTGTCCGATGTCGGCCTGTCGTCGGCGGCGCGGCGCTTCATCCCCGAATATATCGAGCTCAAGGCCTTCGACCGGCTGCGCGGCTTCCTCACCGGGTCGCGCTGGCTCGCGTTCGGGATCGCGACCGGCATCGGTGCCATCGGTGCCATCGGTGTCGCGTTGCTCAGACCGTGGATCGACGGCGTCACCGTCATCCCGCTTTATCTCGCCTGTCTCACCATTCCGGTTTACGGCCTGGTGCAGATCCAGGCCGGCATCGCGCAATCCTACGACTGGCCGAACCTCGCCCTGATGCCGTTCTACATCTGGCGGCAACTGGTGATCACGCTGCTGATGGGCGGCGCCTGGCTGCTCGGCGCGCCGACCGACGCGGTCACCGCCATGATCGTCGCCGTGGTCACAACCTGGGCGGTGACCGTCGGACAGCTGTTCGTGCTCGACCGCAGGCTCGGCGGCAAGGTGCAGCCCGGACCGAAACGCTACGAGGCCAGGGTCTGGCTTGCCACCTCGCTGCCGATCTTCGTGGTCGAAGGCTTCTATTTGCTGCTGACCTATGTCGACATCATCACGCTCGAGCAGCTGCGCTCGCCCGACGAGGTCGCCGTCTACTACGCCGCCGCGCGCCTCTTGGCGCTCGTCGCCTTCGTCTATTTCGCCATCGCCGGCGCCACCACGCACAAGTTCACCCAGTACCACGTCGCCGGCGACTCCGAGCGGCTGCGGAAGTTCTTCCGCGAGACCACGCGCTGGACGTTCTGGCCGTCGCTCGCGGCCTGCGCGGTGATCCTCGTCTTCGGCAAGCCGCTGCTCTGGCTGTTCGGCGCCAGCTTCGACAGCGGCTATGCCGTGATGTTCATTCTCGCCGTCGGCATGCTGTCGCGCGCGGCGGTCGGCCCGGCCGAGCGGCTGCTCAACATGCTGGGCGAGCGCAAGCAGTGCGCCGCGGTCTATGCCGGCGCCTTTGCCGTCAATCTCGTCCTGTGCCTGGCGCTCATTCCGCGCTTCGGCATCGAGGGCGCGGCGGTTGCCACTTCGGCCGCGCTCGCGGTCGAATCGATCCTGCTCTATCGCATCGCCAAGCGCCGCCTCGGCTTCCACGTCTTCATCCTCGGCGGCGGCGCCTAGGCCCGCTCGCGCAGCACCCGCCTGATGATCTTGCCGGTCGTGGTCATCGGCATCTGCTCGATGAAAGCGACTTCGCGCGGATATTCGTGGGCCGACAGCCGCGTCTTGACGAAGCTTTGGATTTCGCCGGCGAGCGCATCGGACGGCGCATGGCCGGCTTTCAGAACGATGAAGGCCTTGACGATCTCGCCGCGCACCTTGTCCGGCTTGCCGACGGCGGCGGCGAGTGCGACCGCGGGATGCTGAAGGAGGCAGTCCTCGATCTCGCCGGGCCCGATGCGGAAGCCCGCCGATGAGATCACGTCGTCGTCGCGGCCGACAAAGCTGATATAGCCGTCGTCATCCATCACGCCCTGGTCGCCGGTCACCATCCAGTCGCCGATGAATTTCTCGCGTGTCGCCTCCGCGCGGCCCCAGTATTCGAGGAACATCACCGGGTCGGGCCGCTTCACCGCGATCTGCCCGATGTCGCCGGCCTTGAGGATTTCGCCATCGCGGCCGATCACGGCCACCTCGTGGCCCGGCACCGGCTTGCCGATGGCGCCGGGCCGCAGCAGACCGAGTTGCGCGCACGAGCCGAGCACCAGATTGCATTCGGTCTGGCCGTAGAACTCGTTGATGGTCAGACCGAAGGCCTCGCGGCCCCATTCCAGCGCCTCGATGCCGAGCGACTCGCCGCCCGAGGCCATGGTGCGCAGCTTGAAGTCGTAGCGCCCGCGCGGGCTCGGCACCGCGCGCATCATGCGCAGCGCCGTCGGCGGGATGAAGGCATTGCGCACGCCGACTTTGGTCATCAGCGCGAAGGCCTCCTCCGGATCGAATTTGTCGAAGCGGCGGGCGACGACCGGCACGCCGTGATGCAGGCTCGGCAGCAGCACGTCGAGCAGGCCGCCGGCCCAGGCCCAGTCGGCCGGCGTCCAATAGCGGTCTCCCTCGGTCGGGAACGGATAATGCGGCAGCTCGGCGCCGGGCAGATGGCCGAGCAGGACGCGATGCGCGTGCAGCGCGCCTTTCGGCTGGCCGGTCGTGCCCGAGGTGTAGATCATCATCGCCGGATCGTCGGGCGCGGTATCGACGGCGGCGAAATCCGGCGAGGCCCCGGCGAGCAGATCGGAAAACTTGTCGTCGACCGAGATGACGCAGGCGACGTCCGGCGTGCCGCCGCGGATGTCCTCGAATTTGGCGAGGCCTTGCGCGTTGGTGAGCAGCGCCCTCGCGCCTGAATTCTGCAATCGGTATTGCAGCGCGTCCGGCCCGAACAGGATCGCGATCGGCAGCGCCACGGCGCCGAGCTTGTAGATCGCGATGTGGGCGGCCGCGACCTCCGGCGCCTGCGGCATGAAGATGGCGACCCGGTCGCCGCGCTTGACGCCCTGCGCGCGCAGCACGTTGGCGAGCCGGTTCGAGGTTTCGCGCAGCCGGCCGAAGCTGATGCTCTCGCTGCGTCCGTCGCCGCGCACGTGCAGGATGGCGAGCCGCTCCGGCTCGCGCGACGCCCAGCGGTCGCAGACGTCGACGCCGATATTGTAGCGCGCCGGGATCGCCCAGCGGAATTGCCGGTAAAGCGTATCGTAATCCTTGGCCTGCGAACCCAGCATGCGGGCCGCAGGCTAGTCAGCGGACGGCGCGCGGTCCAGAGCTATTGATTCCCGGCGATGCTCATGGCCACATCGCAGACCGGCCGAAGCGCACGTCAGGGGGCAATCATGAGCCACGAGATCGTCGTCGGACTGGGCTTCGTTGCCGGAGCCCTCTACATCGCCAGCCACTACATGAAGACGATGGTGCCGCTGAGGCTCTGCGAAATCGGCGCCAACATCCTGTTCGTCGCCTACGGCTGGCTTTATCCGTCCTATCCGACGCTGACGCTCTATGCGATTCTGATCGGGCTGAACTCGCTGCGGCTCTACGAAATGCTCGAGCTGATCAAGAAGGTGCGCGAAGCATCGAGCGGCGACGCCTCGATCGAATGGCTCAAGCCGTTCATGCACAAGCACACCTTCCACAAGGGCCAGATCCTGTTCCGCAAGGGCGAGCCGGCGGAGGAGATGTATTATATCGTCAGCGGCCGGCTGCACGTGAAGGAGATCGACCTCGAGCTCGCGCCCGGCACGCTGGTCGGCGAACTCGGCTATGTCGCGCCGGAGCGGACGCGGACGCAGACCATCGAGTGCCTCGACGAGGTGCATCTTCTGGTCATCGCCTACGACAAGCTCACCGAGCTGTATTTCCAGAACCCCTCGTTCGGCTTCTATTTCCTCAAGCTGATCAGCCGGCGGCTGTTCGAGAACGTCAGCCGCGCCGAGCAGGCGCTGGAGGCGCGCAACCGCCCGGCGCCGGCCTGAGCGCCCGGGCGCATCATCGCCCCTGTTCCTGGCGGGCCGGGCCAGGCCCCAGCCGGCGCCGCACACGCCGATACCGCTGCCGGCCTCTCACCGCCTTGCAGGCTCATCAAACTATGGGCAAGCTCCCGCGCATGCCTTGGATCACCGCCGTCGTCGAACCCCCGCCCGCGCTTGCGCACTATTCCGGCCCGGTGATTGAGCGCGTGCTGCCGCTCGCGCAAGCGCGCGCCGCCTGCGCCCGCATGGGCGTTCATTCCGACGCCTGCTCGTGGAAGAAAGGCGACTCCTGCTACGTCGTCATTCCGACCGGCGGGCCGGTGCGCGATCTCGGCGCCTATCGCCGCCACGAGGTTGCGCACTGCAACGGCTGGGAGCACAGCCACGGCCACATCGTCGTGCGCGACGGCCGCGGCCACCGCCGCAGCGTGAGCGTCGGCTCAGGCGGCTCGGTCGCCGATGCCGCGCGCGAAAGCGACCCG
>Ga0209581_1002383_pt1 | contig 18199 bp, 21 predicted proteins | sample Coa_R2_FD_187160 | JGI IMG/M metagenome (GOLD analysis project Ga0209581, IMG submission 187160) | Surface soil microbial communities from Centralia Pennsylvania, which are recovering from an underground coalmine fire - Coalmine... | ecosystem: Environmental > Terrestrial > Soil > Unclassified ...
GAGAACACCGCGAGGATGATGCCGCCGACCAGGGTGGCGACAAAGCCGGTATACGCCGGCAGGTGAAGCTGCTTGATCCCGTAGGTCGGGATGTAGAGCAGCAGGTAGTAGGAGCTGTTCGAGATGATCGAGATGCCGAGCGCGAGCAGCACCGGGACCGGATGCCGGCGCAGCAGTTCGCCGATCGGCACGGTGGACGGTTTTTCGGCGTCGATGAACTCCTGGGTCTCGCTCATCCGGGCGCGGATGTAGAGCCCGGCGGGACCGACCAGCAGGCCGAAGAGATACGGGATGCGCCAGCCCCAATCGACCAGTTGCTGGTGCGTCAAGAGCGTCGTCAGGGTGACGCCGAACAGCGAGACGATGATCGAGATGATGCCGGTCGAGGCCCACTGCCAGCTTGCGCTGTAGCCGCGCCGCTCGCCGCCGTGCTCGACCAGAAAGGCAACCGCGCTGCCGAACTCGCCGCCGACCGAGAACCCCTGCAACAGGCGGGCGATGGTGATGATGACGGGGGCGGCAAGCCCGATCGTCGCATAGCCCGGCGTCACCAGCATCAGCACCGTGCCGATCATCATCAGCGCGATCGACAGGGTGAGGCCCGCCTTGCGCCCGTGCTTGTCGGTATAGTTGCCGATGAACACCGCGCCGAGCGGGCGCACCACGTAGGAAAGGCCGAACGCGCCGAAGGTGATCAGCAGCGAGATCGCCGCGTTGCCGGCCGGGAAGAACACTTCCGCGATGGTAACGGCGAAGAAGCCGTAGACCAGGAAGTCGAACCATTCGAGCACGTTGCCGACGGTCGCCGCGACGACGACGCGCGACAGCGGCGGGCGCGCCTCGCCGGCGCCGTGAATAGCCGCATCGATAGGCATGGTTTCCCCCCGGGAGGTTCTTGTCTGGAAAGCTCAGGCAGTCTCGGCGAGCAGGGATAGCTGCACCGAGACCTTCCCGTCATTGGCGTCGATCAGCGGGATCGGGTAGTCGCCGGTAAAGCAGGCGTCGCAGAAATGCGGCGCCGCCGGGTTGCGGCCGTCCTCGCCCATTGCCCGGTAGAGCCCGTCGATCGACAGAAAGGCGAGGCTGTCGACGCCGATCAGTTTGGCCATGCCCGGAACGTCGAAGCGCGCCGCGAGAAGCTGGTCGCGCTCGGGCGTGGCGATGCCGTAGAAGCAGGAATGCCCGGTCGGGGGACTGGAGATGCGCATATGCACCTCGCGCGCCCCGGCGTTGCGCACCATCTCGACGATCTTGGTCGAGGTGGTGCCGCGAACGATCGAATCGTCGACCAGGATGACGCGCTTGCCGGCGAGGTCGGCGCGGTTGGCGTTGTGCTTGAGCCGCACCCCGAGGTGGCGGATCTGGTCGGTCGGCTCGATGAAGGTGCGCCCGACATAGTGGTTGCGGATGATCCCGAGCTCGAACGGGATGCCGGCCTCGGCGGCGTAGCCGAGCGCCGCCGGCACGCCCGAATCCGGCACCGGCACGACGATGTCGGCATCGACGTGGCTCTCGCGCGCCAGCTCGCGGCCGATCCGCTTGCGCGCCTCGTAGACGCTGCGCCCTTCGAGCACGCTGTCGGGCCGTGCGAAGTAGATGTATTCGAACACGCAGAAGCGCCGCGGCGCCGGCTCGAACGGCTTCAGGCTGGTGAGGCCGGCGGCGTCGATCAGCACGATCTCACCGGGCTCGACATCGCGCACGAACTCGGCGCCGATGATGTCGAAGGCGCAGCTTTCCGAGGCGAGGATCCAGGCGTCGCCGAGCCGGCCGATGACCAGCGGCCTGACGCCGAGCGGATCGCGCAGCCCGATCAGCGCCTCCTGCGACAGCGCCACCAGCGAATAGGCGCCCTCGACCTGGCGCAGCGCGTCGACAAGGCGGTCGACGACGGTGTCCTTGCGGCTGGTCGCGATCAGGTGGACGATGACCTCGGTATCGCTGGTCGACTGGAACAGGCTGCCGCGGCGCACGAGCTGGCGGCGGAGCTGGTAGGAATTGGTCAGGTTGCCATTGTGGCACAGCGCCAGCCCGCCGAACTCGAAATCGGCGAACAGCGGCTGCACGTTGCGCATCACCACCTCGCCGGTGGTCGCATAGCGCACATGGCCGATCGCCGCCTCGCCGCGCAGCCGCTCGATGACCTCCTTCGAGCCGAAATTGTCGCCGACCAGCCCCATGCCGCGATGCGCGCTGAACTGCTCGCCGTCATAGGCGACGATGCCGGCCGCCTCCTGGCCGCGATGCTGCAGCGCATGCAGGCCGAGCGCGACGAGAGCCGCCGCCTCGGGGTAGCCGTAGACGCCGAACACCCCGCATTCTTCGTGGAGCTGGTCGGAATCGGGACGGGCGATCGTTACCATTCGCGGTCCTCGCGCCGTTCTCGGGTCCTGGACATGGTGCCGTGCGGCGCTGATTGCGAGTGTAACACAGGTGTAATCGCGCTAGCGGCTCTCGATCAGGCGGTCCAATCCCTGGCGGTCGCTGGGACGGTAGACCGGGACCGCGGGAGCCGCCGGCGCCGCGGCCGGGGCCGCCTGCGGCGCCGCCGGCGCGGGCTGCGGCGGTGCCGGGGCGGGCTGCGGTGGGGCGGATTGCGGCGGCGGGGTCGGATTGGCGAGCGCGCGCCGCGCCCGGTCGGCCTCGATCGCCGGGCTCACCGTGCGGATCGTCTCGTCGATCGCACTGGCGCTCTTGCTCTTCAGCGATTCGGGCAGGACGTTGCGCAGCAGGTCGGCGCCCTCCTGGAGATAGGGGGTCGACTTGGCCTCGCGCACCCAGCCGGGGCGGTCGCTCGTCGGCAGGCTGACATCGAGCAGCAGATAGGCGATCGAGACCAGAAAGGCGCCGCGCGCCAGGCCGAAGATGAAGCCGAGGGTGCGGTCGATCGGCGACAGGGCGCTGGCCCGCACCGAGCGGGCGATAAGCCCGGTGACGATGGTGAGGACGATCAGGCTGCCGACAAACAGTCCGAACCCGGCGATGAGCTGGCTCAGGAGCGGGTTGCCGACCATCGGGTCGATCATCGCGTAGGCCGGGCCGAAGCCGTAAAGGGTGATCGCCCCGGCGCTAACCCAGGCGACGATCGACAGCGCCTCGCGGACAAAGCCGCGGGCGAAGGCGAACACCGCCGACAGCGCGATGGCGGCGATGACGCCGATGTCGAGCGGGTTCATTCGGCCACCGCGACGCGGCCGGAGCGGAGCCGGCGGCGCGGCGCCAGGCGGGCCACCAGCTCGCCGAGATGGCCGATCGCCACCGTCGGCAGCGGCTCGGCGCCAGTCTTGCCGGTGCGCGGCGGCAGCCACGCCGCGGCAAAGCCGAGCTTGGCCGCCTCGCGCAGCCGCGCGTCGCGCTGCGCCACCGGACGGACCCGGCCCGACAGGCCGATCTCGCCGAACAGCACGGTGTCGGCCGGGACCGGGGTCTCGGTCAGGGCGGAGACCAGCGCCGCGGCGACCGCCAGGTCGGCCGCCGGCTCGACGATGCGCAGCCCGCCCGCGACCGTCAGGTAGATGTCGTTGGCGCCGACCGACAGGCCGCAGCGCGCGTCGAGCACGGCAATGATCATGGCAAGGCGGGTCGCATCCCAGCCGACGACGGCGCGGCGCGGCGTGCCGAGCGGCGACGGCGCGACCAGGGCCTGGACCTCGACCAGGAGCGGCCGCGTCCCCTCGATCCCGGCGAACACCGCCGAGCCCGGCGCCGCGGCGGCGTCGCGTTCGGCAAGAAACAGCGAGGACGGGTTCGGCACCTCGGCGAGGCCGCGGTCGCCCATCTCGAACACGCCGATCTCGTCGGTGGCGCCGTAGCGGTTCTTGACCGCGCGCAGGATGCGGAACTGGTGGCCGCGCTCGCCCTCGAAGTAAAGCACCGTGTCGACCATGTGCTCGAGCACGCGCGGGCCGGCGATCAGCCCCTCCTTGGTGACGTGGCCGACCAGCACGAGGACGAAGCCGCGCCGCTTGGCCAGCCCGATCAGCTCCTGCGCCGCGCCGCGCACCTGGCTGACCGTGCCGGGGGCGCTGTCGAGCGTGTCGAGATACATGGTCTGGATCGAGTCGACGACGACGAACCCCGGCGCGCCGGCAGCGTCGAGCGCGGCGGCGATGTCGCGCACGCTGCTGGCGCTGGCAAGCCCGACCGGACGGTCGGCGACGCCGAGCCGCTCGGCTCTGAGCCGCACCTGGTCGATCGCCTCCTCGCCGGTGATGTAGGCGGCCGCGCCCTCCGGGCCGGCGAGCGCGGCGGCCACCTGCAGCAGCAGGGTCGATTTGCCGATGCCGGGATCGCCGCCGACCAGGATGGTCGAGCCGGCGACCAGTCCGCCGCCGCACACCCGGTCGAACTCGGCGATGCCGGTGAGGCGGCGCGGCGGCCCGGCGGAAGGGCCGCGCAGCGGCACAAACTCCACCGCCTTGCCCTTGCCCCGGCCGAGGCCCCTGGGCAGGCCGGCGACGGCGGCTTCCTCGGCCAGGCTGTTCCACGCGCCGCAGGCCTCGCAGCGCCCGGCCCATTTCGGATAGGACGCGCCGCATTGCTGACAGGCGTAGCGAGGCGCCGACTTCATCCGGCGCGCACCTCCATCGCGATCGGCCCCTCGGCGCGGCCGTGGACGAACTGGTCGACAAACGGGTTGTCGCTGGCGTCGATCTCGGCGGTCGGCCCCTGCCAGATGATGCGCCCCTTGTGCAGCATGGCGACGCGGTCGGCGATCTTGCGCACGCTCGTCATGTCGTGGGTGATCGAGATCGCGGTGGCGCCGAGCCCGCGCACGCATTTCACGATCAGGTGGTTGATGACGTCGGCCATGATCGGGTCGAGCCCGGTGGTCGGCTCGTCGAAAAAGATGATCTCCGGCTCCGCGGCGATCGCCCGCGCCAGCGCGACGCGCTTCTGCATGCCGCCGGACAGCTCCGCCGGGCGCAATTCGCCGACCTCGGCGCCGAGCCCGACCGCGGCGAGCTTCTCCATCGCGATGTCGCGCGCCCGGGTGCGCTCCATGCCTCTGCCCTGGATCAAGCCGAAGGCCACATTCTCCCATACCGGCAGCGAGTCGAACAGCGCGCTGCCCTGGAACAGCATGCCAAACTTGCGCATCAGCCGCTCGCGCGCGGCGCGGCCGAGCCCGACGGTCTCCTCGCCGTCGATGCGGATCGACCCGGCGTCGGGCCGCAGCAGCCCGAGGATGCATTTGACGAAGACCGATTTTCCGGTGCCGGAGCCGCCGATGATGACGAGGCTTTCGCCGGCGCCGCAGTCGATGTCGACGCCGTCGAGCACCCGCTTCGGGCCGAACGACTTCTTCAGCCCGCGCACCGCGATTTTCGGCCGATTCACGCCGCTCATCGGGCGAACAGCGCCGCGGTCAGCAGGTAGTTGGCGACCAGGATCAGAATCGAGGCGGAAACCACCGCATGGGTCGTGGCCTGTCCCACCCCTTCGGCGCCGCCGCGCGAATGGTAGCCGTGATAGCACCCCATCAGCGCGACGATGAAGCCGAACACCCCGGCCTTGATCAGCCCGGAAACGACGTCCATCGTCTCGAGGTAGTCCTGCGTCCGCTGCAGATAGCTGTGCGGCGCGAAGCCGAGCTTGTAGGTGCCGACGAGATAGCCGCCGAACACGCCGATGATGTCGGCGACCAGTACCAGAGCCGGCAGCGTCAGCAAGCCCGCGACCAGCCGCGGCAGCACGAGGTAACGCAGCGGGTCGGTCGACAGCGTGGTGAGCGCGTCGATCTGGTCGGTGACGCGCATCGTCCCGATCTCCGCCGCCATCGCCGCGCCGACCCGCCCGGCGACCATCAGCCCGGCGATCACCGGACCCAATTCGCGAGTCATCGACAGGACGACGACGGTGGCGACCGCGCCCTCGGCGTTGAACCGGCTGAATCCGGTATAGGACTGCAAGGCCAGCACCATGCCGGTGAAGATCGCGGTCAGCCCGACCACCGGCAGCGAGAAATAGCCGATATTGACGATCTGGCGGAGCAGCAGGCGCGGGTAGTAGGGCGGGGTGGCGCCGGCGGCGATCGCCTGGCCGGTAAACAGCACGATCCGCCCGGTCGCCGCCAGGAACGCAAGGAACATCGCGCCGATCGACGCCAGGAACGAGAGCATGGGGCTAAGACCGGCGCATTCGCGTGTCGCCGCACCGTAGCCAACCGGTCCCTCCCTGTCAATCCGAGGGCAGGGCGGCATTTTCCTTTGAGATGAAAGGGTTGTCGGTATTGCCGTGGGTCAGTACCGGGCGTCCGGCAGGTGGTCGGGGCCGATGAAATTGTCGAACTTGGTCGATTCCGCCTCGAAATGCAGCTTGACCGTGCCGATCGGCCCGTGGCGCTGCTTGGCGATGATGATCTCGGCCAGGCCGAAGGTGTCTTCGCAGCGCTGGCGCCAGCGGTCGTGGCGGTCGTTGTATTTCTCGTCGCTCTCGTCGGGGCGACGCACCGGCTCGGCCCGCGCCAGGTAGTATTCCTCGCGGAAGATGAACATGACCACGTCGGCGTCCTGCTCGATCGAGCCGGATTCGCGCAGATCCGCCAGCATCGGCCGCTTGTCCTCGCGGTTCTCGACCGCGCGCGACAATTGCGACAAGGCCAGCACCGGGACGTCCAACTCCTTTGCCACCGCCTTCAGTCCGCGGGTGATGTCGGAGATTTCCTGCACCCGGCTTTCGCTGGCGCGGCGCTCGCCGGACGGGCGCAGCAATTGCAGATAGTCGATGACGATCAGCCCCAGCCCCTGCTGGCGCTTCAGCCGCCGCGCGCGGGTCCGCAGCGCGCCGACGCTGATCGCCGGCGTGTCGTCGATATAGAGCGGCACCTCGGCGAGACGCTGGCTGGCGGCGACGAACTTGTCGAAATCCTCGCGCCGCACCTCGCCGCGGCGGATGCGGTCGGACGAGGTGCCGCTCTCTTCGGCGAGGATGCGGGTGGCGAGCTGCTCGGCCGACATTTCCAGCGAGAAGAAGGCGACGATGGCGCCGTCCTCGGCGACCGGGCGGCCGTCGGGACCGCGCCCCGCGCGGTAGGCCTTGGCCGCGTTGAAGGCGATGTTGGTGGCGAGCGAGGTCTTGCCCATCGACGGGCGCCCGGCAAGGATCACCAGGTCGGAGGGGTGCAGCCCGCCGAGCTTTTTGTCGAGATCGGTGAACCCGGTGGCGACGCCGACGGTGCGGCCGCTGCGTTTGAACGCCGCCTCGGCGTCGTCGATCGCCGCGGTCAGCGACTTGATCAGCGGGCTGAGGCCGCCTTCGGCCTGGCCGGTCGTCGCCAGGTCGAACAGTTTCTGCTCCGCCCGCTCGATCTGCTCGACCGCCGGGTCGTCGAGGTCGTGGCGCAAGGCGTCGCCGACCACGTCCTGGCCCAGGGTGATCAATTGCCGCCGCAAATAGAGGTCGTAGATCGTGCGGCCGTAGCCCTCGGCATTAATGATCGTCACCGCCGAGGCGGCGAGCCGCGCCAGGTAGGCGGCGCCGCCGATCTCGGTGAGGGCGCCGTCCTGATCGAACAGGTTTTTCAGTGTCACCGGGTTGGCGACCTGGCCGCGGTCGATCAGCTTGCCGATCGCGGCATAGATGCGGCCGTGCACCGCGCTGGCGAAATGCCCGGGTTCGAGGAATTCCGAGACCCGGCCATAGGCGCTGTTGTTGACCAGGATGGCGCCGAGCAGCGCCTGCTCGGCCTCGGTATTGGCGGGCGGCGCCGGCGCGCGCTCAACATCGCCCTCGCGCAGCGGCGTGACGCGGAAGGTCGTACTCTCCATTGCGGGGAAGCGTACCACCGCGACAGGATCGGCCCCGAACCTATTCGATTCACAGGCCTGTGGAATCCGGGCAAAACCGAATCAGGCGGCCTGGTCGGCGGCTTTGCGGTGCGCCCGCTCCCAGTCGATCATGTAGTCGCGGGTCAGCGGCACGGTGTCGACCGCCTTGGCCAGCTGCATCTGCCAGACGAGATGGCCGTGGCGGCGGAAGGCGAGCTGCGAGCCGACCAGGTACATTTCCCACATGCGGCAGAAGCGCTCGTCGTAAAGCGCGCGGATGCGGTCGCGGTGCTGTTCGAAGCGGCTCTGCCAGGCGCGCAGCGTGCGGGCATAGTGGAGCCGCAGGATTTCCAGGTCGGTGACCCACAGCCCGGTCTTCTCGACCACCGGGAAGACCTCGGACAAGGCCGGCGAATAGCCGCCGGGAAAGATGTATTTGCGCAGCCACGGATTGGTCGAGGCCGGGCCGTCCATGCGGCCGATCGCGTGCAAGAGCGCGACGCCGTCGGGCTTCAGCAGCTCGTGCATCTTGGCGAAGAAGGTGGGGTACTGGTTGACCCCGACATGCTCGAACATGCCGACCGAGACGATGCGGTCGTAGCTGCCACGCTCCTCGCGATAGTCGCGCAGGTGAAAGCGCACCCGGTCGGCGAGCCCGGCGGCGGCGGCGCGGCGCTGCGCCACCTTGAGCTGCTCCGACGACAGGGTCAGCCCGGTCACGTCGGCGCCGCACTCGGTCGCCAGGTAGAGCGCCAGCCCGCCCCAGCCGCAGCCGATGTCGAGCACCTTCTGCCCCGGGCGCAGCAGCAGCTTGGCGGCGATGTGGCGCTTCTTGTTGAGCTGGGCGGTGTCGATATCGTCGTCGGGATCGATGAAATAGGCGCACGAATACTGCCGGTCGCGGTCGAGGAACAATTCGTAGAGCTGGTCCGACAGGTCGTAATGGTGCGCGGCGTTGCGGCGCGAGCGCTTGACCGGGTTGTACTGGTGGAAACGGCGCGCCGCCAGCGCCGCAGCGGTGCGCAGCCGCGCCAGCCGCTTGCCGCCGATCTCGCCGCCGTTGAGGGCGAACAAATCGAGCAGGTCGTAGAGGCTGCCCTCCTCGAGGGTCAGCCTTCCGTCCATATAGGCTTCCGGCAGGTAGAGCTTCGGCCGGACGAGAAGCTGCCAGTGCAGCCTGCGGTCGTGCAGCCGGATCGTGGCGGCGGGGCCGGGAGCCGTCCCGCCGAAGCGGTGCCGGGTGCCGCCGGCGTCGATCAGGTCGAGCCGGCCGGTCCGGATCATCTTGTCGAGCAGTCGCGCCAGCAGCATCGCAACAAAACCAACGGCGAAGCCGCTAATATCGACCAATCCCGGCGGTCGAGACAAGCATCACGCGTCAGCCCGGCGGCGCGTTTCCCTCCTCGGTCGGCAGATCGCCCTCGTCCTCGTCCTCGTCGCGGATCGCCAGCGGGTCGATGCCGGCCGCCTGCAGGCGCGCGCCTTCCTCCGACTGCGCGACGTTCGCCGTCACCGTCACCGCGACTTCCGGGTGGAGGGAGACGCGCACCGGGTGCAGGCCGAGCGACTTGATCGGCCGGTCGAGCACGACCTGCTGGCGGCCGACCGTGAACCCGGCGGCGGTGATCGCATCGGCGATGTCGCGCGACGACACCGAGCCGTAGAGCTGGCCGCTTTCGCCCGCCTGGCGCACCAGCACCACCGACAGCCCGTCGAGCTTCTGCGCGACCTCCTCGGCCTCGCTCTTGCGCTTCAGATTGGTCGCTTCGAGCTGGGCGCGCTGGCTCTCGAAATAGGCCAGGTTCTCCTTGCTGGCGCGCATCGCCTTTTTCTGCGGCAGCAGGAAGTTGCGGGCATAGCCCGGCTTGACTTTGACGATCTGGCCCATCTGGCCGAGTTTCTCGACGCGTTCGAGCAGGATCAGCTCAATCATCATGTCTTCCTTTGCATCGCGGCGAGCCGGCGCCGCAGCCCGAGCCACGGCTCGAACAGGCCGATGATCGCCGCCACCAGCAACGGCCAGCCGAACAGCCCGGCCAGCGTATAAAACACGACCAGCGCCATCGCCGGATGCGCCAGATGCCGCACCGCGGCATGCAGCACGCCGAGACCGGCGAGGGTGAACGGCACGACCAGCGCGATCAGCGCGTTGATGCCGAGGAACCGCGCGGCACCGCCGAGCGCGGTCATCGCCGCGGCGAGGGCGAAGGCGGCCGACAGCCACAGCGGCAGGTCGAGCGCGGCCAGCTCGGGCGAGGGCCGCCAGTTGACCTTGAAGCGCGCCAGCAGCCCCTGCGCCAGCGCCGCGTTGATCACCGCCATCACCATCCACGAGCTGGCGACGACGCCGGGGATGACGAGGGCGAGGGCAGCGGCGACCTCGCTGCGTTCGGCGCTCTCGACCGGCAGCCGGGCGAGCAGTTGCGACATTACCGCATGCAGGCTCGCCTGCAGGTTCGCCGGCCCGCCGAGCGCGACCACCGCGGCGCCGATCCCGGCCAGCGCCATCCCGGTCAGCCAGGCGGCGAGCAGCCCCGGCGGGTACCATTGCAGCGTGCCGTCGTCCTGGCGCCGCGCCAGCAGCGCCTGGCGCACCAGGATCACCACCGGCACGACGTTGAGCCCGGCGAACAGCGCGGCCGCGATCGCGTCGCTCGCCGCCAGCAGCGCCAGCATCGCGGTCGCGCCGGCGACTGCGGCGGCGCCGAAACCGAGCCACAGCCCGGCGGCAAACAGCGGCAGTTGCGTCAGATAGACGAGGATCAGCCCGCCCGGCGAGCCCAGCATGACGGCGAGGTACAGCGCCGCGGCGGCGGCGCCGCAGCCGACGGAGACCGCCGCCGCGGCGGGCCGGCTCATACCGTCCCGCCTATTTCACCATGTAGGGCAGCAGCCCGAGAAAGCGCGCCCGCTTGATCGCCCGCGACAGCTCGCGCTGCTTCTTGGTCGAGACTGCGGTGATGCGGCTCGGCACGATCTTGCCGCGCTCGGAGATGAAGCGCTGCAGCAGGCGGGTGTCCTTGTAGTCGATGACCGGGGCGTTCGGCCCGGAGAACGGGCACGACTTGCGCCGCCGGAAGAACGGCCGGCGGGCCGCCGCGACGGGCCGGGCGGGACCGGCGCTCTGGCCTTCCATTTACGCCTCCACCCGCTCGTCGGCGCGCTCCGTCGGCGGCCGGTCGGCGTCGCGCCCGTCGCCGTAGCGGTCGCGCCGCGGCCGGTCCTCGCGGCTGCCGCGGTTCTGCATGATCGGCGAGGGGCCGTCGTCGAGCTTGTCGACACGCACGGTCAGGTAGCGCAGCACGTCCTCGTTGATCCGCATCGTCCGCTCGAGCTCGGCGATCGCCGCCGCCGGCGCGTCGATGTTGAACAGCACGTAATGCCCCTTGCGGTTCTTGTTCATGCGGTAGGCGAGGTTTCGCAGCCCCCAGTATTCGCGCTTCTTGACCTCGCCGCCCTGCTCGGCGATCAGTTGCGCGAAGCTGTCGGCCAGCGCCTCGGCCTGGGCGCCGGTAATGTCCTGGCGCGCGATAAAGACATTCTCGTAAAGCGGCATTGCGGCGTCCCCTATGGCTGTACCGACCCGCACCCGCGGGTCTCAGCCGGCGCGCGGTGCGGGCCGGCAAGGGCGGCGCGCACTATACTCGAAGTCCTCACCGGCGCAAGGGAACCCCCATGCTGACCCTTTACGGCGATCTCGATTCCGGCAACGTCTACAAGGTGCGCCTCATTCTGGCACGGCTCGGCATCGCCTATCGCCGGGTCGACACCACCCAGAACCGCGGCGAGCCGCAGAGCGCCGCGTTCCGCGCGATCAATCCGATCGGCAAAATCCCCGCCGTGGTCTTCGACGACGGGCGCATGCTGTCGGAATCGGGCGCGCTCTTGTTCTATTTTGCCCAGGACACGGCGCTGTTTCCCGACGAGCGCTGGGACCAGGCCAATGTGCTGCGCTGGATGTTTTTCGAGCAGTACAGCCACGAGCCCTATATCGCGGTGAACCGGCACCTGCTGCTGCATCTCGGCGCGGCCGAGCGCACCGAGATGGCCGCGCGCATCGCCGACAACCACGTCCGCGGCAACGCCGCGCTCGCCGTCATGGAGCAGCATCTGGCGCGGCACGACTGGCTGGCGGCGGGGCGCTCGACGATCGCCGACATCGCGCTCTACGCCTACACCCACAGCGCCGCGGACGGCGGTTTCGACCTGTCGCGTTATCCGGCGGTGGGCCGATGGCTCGACCGCGTGCGGGCCGAACCCGGCCATATCGGCCAGTTCGACGAGGCGGCAGTCGAGGCGGTGCGCTGGCCGGGCTAGGCGGCGCGGACCGGCACGCCCTTTTCTTCGAGGACCTGCTGCAGTTCGCCGGTCTCGAACATCTCGCGGACGATGTCGCAGCCGCCGAGGAACTCACCCTTGACGTAGAGCTGCGGGATGGTCGGCCAGTTCGAGAATTCCTTGATGCCCTGGCGCACCGAGGGGTCGCTGAGCACGTCGATGCCTTTGAACTTGACCCCGAGATGGCTGAGAATCTGCACCACCGTCGCGGAGAAGCCGCACTGCGGGAACACCGGCGTCCCCTTCATGAACAGGACCACCGGGTTGTCGGCAATCTGCTGGCGGATGCGTTCCTGGGTTGCGGTGTCCATTGCGGTGATCCTCGTCTCAGCGGTTCAGTCCTCGGGGGCGCTCGTCTGCAAGGCGAGCGCGTGCAGTTCGTTGCCCATGCGGCCGCGCAGCGCCTGATACACCATCTGGTGCTGCTGCACCCGGCTCTTGCCGCGGAAGGCGCCGGACACGACGTGGGCGGCGTAATGGTCGCCGTCGCCGCGCAGATCCTCGATCGACACCTGCGCGTCGGGCAGGCTTTCGCGGATCAGCCGCTCGATCGTCGCCGCATCCATCGCCATGCGCTAGCCCGCCATGTAGTTCGGCAGCCAATTCTCGTTGGCTTGCGTCAACGTGCTCACGGATATGGCACCGCCGCCCGGGAGTGTCAACGCGGCCCCGCCGACCCGGCCGATGCGGCGCGCCGGCACCCCGGCCGCCGCCGCCGCCGCGGCGAGCCCGGCGGGGTCCGCGGTCTCGACCAGGTAGCGCGCTTGGTCCTCGCCGAACCACCACGCCGCCGCCGGCATCCCCGGCGGCGGCGCGTCGAGCGCGGCGCCGCGGCCGCCCGCCATCGCCATCTCGGCCACCGCCACGAGCAGGCCGCCGTCGCCGAGGTCGTGACAGGCGGCGATGCGGCCTTCGCCGATCATCGCCCGCACGAAATCGCCGTTGCGGCGCTCGGCGGCGAGATCGACCGGCGGCGGCGGCCCCGCCTCGCTGCCCTCGATCTCGCGCAGGTAGAGCGAGGCGCCGAGATGGCCGGCGGTGTCGCCGATCAGCACCAGCGCATCGCCCTCCGCCTTGAACGCGAGGTCGACCGCGCGGGTCAGGTCGGCGATCAACCCGACCCCGCCGATCACCGGGGTCGGCAGGATCGCGCTGCCGCTGGTCTCGTTGTAAAGCGAGACGTTGCCGGAGACGACGGGGTAGTCGAGCGCGCGGCAGGCGGAGGCCATCCCGGCGACGACGCCGACGAACTGGCCCATGATCTCGGGCTTTTCGGGATTGCCGAAATTCATGTTGTCGGTCAGTGCCAGCGGCAAGGCGCCGGTCGCGGTCAGGTTGCGCCAGTTCTCGGCCACCGCCTGGGCGCCGCCGCGCTCGGGATCGGCACGGCAATAGCGCGGCGTCGAATCGGTGGCGAGGGCGAGCGCCTTGAGGCCCTCCGGCCTGACCCGCAGCAGCGCCGCGTCGCCGCCCGGCCGGCGCGCCGTGTTGCCGCGCACGAGCTGGTCGTACTGCTCCCAGATCCAGCGCTTCGAGGCGAGATCGGGACAGGCGACGAGGCGTTCGAGACACAGAAGCGGGTCGCGGACGGGCAGGGCGGCGGGGTCGATCGCGGGTTCGGCGGGGACGGAACGCCAGGGCCGCCGGTACAGCGGCGCCTCGCCGACCAGCGGGCCGATCGGGATTTCGGCGGCGAGCGTGCCGTTCATCCGCAGCACCAGCCGGCCGGTCTCGGTCACCCGGCCGATCACCGCGAAATCGAGCTCCCATTTTTCGAACACCCGGCGCGCCGCCGCCTCGCTGCCGGGGGCGAGGATCATCAGCATCCGCTCCTGGCTTTCGCTCAGCATGAGCTCGTACGGCGTCATGCCCGCCTCGCGCACCGGCACCCGGTCGAGGTCCAATTCGATGCCGAGCCCGCCCTTGCCGGCCATCTCGACCGCCGACGAGGTCAGCCCCGCGGCGCCCATGTCCTGGATGGCGACGATCGCGTCGCTTTCCATCAGTTCGAGGCAGGCCTCGATCAGCAGCTTCTCGGTGAACGGATCGCCCACCTGCACGGTCGGGCGCTTCTCCTCGGAATCGGCGGCAAACTCGGCCGAGGCCATGGTCGCGCCATGGATGCCGTCGCGCCCGGTCTTGGCGCCGACATAGATGACCAGGTTGCCCGGCCCCGCCGCCGCCGAATAGAAGATGCGGTCGGCGCGCGCCAGGCCGACGCACATCGCGTTGACCAGGATGTTGCCGTTATACGACGGATGGAACTGGCACTCGCCGCCGACCGTCGGCACCCCGACGCAATTGCCGTAGCCGCCGATCCCCGCGACGACGCCGGCGAGGAGGTGGCGGGTCTTCGGGTGGTCGGGGCTGCCGAAGCGCAGCGCGTCGAGGATCGCGACCGGCCGCGCCCCCATCGTGAACACGTCGCGCAGGATGCCGCCGACCCCGGTCGCCGCGCCCTGATAGGGCTCGATGAACGAGGGGTGGTTGTGGCTCTCGATCTTGAACACGACGGCATCGCCGTCGCCGATATCGACGACCCCGGCATTCTCGCCCGGGCCGCAGATCACCCGCGGTCCGGTGGTCGGCAGGGTCTTCAGCCATAGCTTCGAGGATTTGTAGGAGCAGTGCTCGCTCCACATCGCCGAGAAGATGCCGAGCTCGGTCAGGTTCGGGGTGCGCCCGAGGATCGCTTCGGCGCGGGCGAACTCCTCGCCGCTCAGCCCCATCTCGGCCGCCAGCGCGGCGGTGACGTTGCTGCCGGCGTTCATCGGCGGGGACGGCCGTGAGGGCAGCGATAAACCCGCTGACGCTGTTCGCTATCATTCGTCGTCCCCGCGCAAGCGGGGACCCAGGGAAACGGAGAGCCCGCGTGACTGAAAGACGCCCTTGCGTCTACATCCTGGCAAGCCGGCGCAATGGCACTCTTTATGTTGGCGTCACCGGCGATCTGGTTCGGCGAATCGCGCAACACCGCTCCGGCGCCGCGCCCGGTTTCGTGCGGAATTATCGCGTCTATCGGCTGGTCTACGCCGAGTTTCACGCGACGATGAGCGATGCCATCCTGCGGGAAAAGCGCATCAAGAGATGGCGGCGCGCCTGGAAGCTGGAATTGATCGAGCGCGAAAACCCGCAATGGCTTGATCTGCTCGAACATCGGGGTCCGTGACAGCATCCCCAGAAAACGGCGGTCCTGCCGGAAGCCGGTGGCGACCGGGCGCGGTCTGGTCGAATATCGGGGTTTCGAGCGGGTTCCCCTGGGTCCCCGCTTACGCGGGGACGACGGCAAAACAGAGCGCTGCACGACAGGGGGAAGCATATACCGGCGCCTCTCGGCCGCCAGCGCGGCGGTGACGTTGCTGCCGGCGTTCATCGGCGGGGACGGCGGCGGGAAAACGCGCGGGCTGCCGCTCACTGCAAGGCGCCGACGAGACCGTCGAACAGGGCCTGGCCGTCGGTATTGCCGAACAGCGGGTCGGTGGCGTTCTCGGGATGCGGCATCAGTCCGAGCACGGTGCGGCTCCGGTTGTAGATGCCGGCGATGGCGCGGGCCGAGCCGTTAAAATTGTCGTCGCAATAGCGGAAGGCGACGAGGTTGCGATCCTCCAGCTCGTCGAGCGTCGCCTCGTCGGCGGTGTAGCTGCCGTCATGGTGCGCGACCGGAAAGCGGACGGTCTGCCCGGCCGTGTAGCCGCAGGTAAAGATCGTCTGGTTGCTCTCGACCCGCAGCGTCACGTCGCGGCAGGCGAAGGCGAGCGTGCGGTTGGGCAGCAGCGCGCCGGGCAGCAGCCCGGCCTCGGTCAGAATCTGGAAGCCGTTGCAGATGCCGAGCACCGGGGTGCCGCGCTCGGCCCGCGCCTTGACGTCGCGCATGATCGGCGAGTGCGCCGCCATCGCGCCGCAGCGCAGATAGTCGCCATAGGCGAACCCGCCGGGCAGCAGGATCAGGTCGCAGTCCGGCACGGTCGAGTCGCCGTGCCAGACGGTCAAGGGCTCGCGCCCGCTGGCGCGCTTCAGCGCCATCGCGAGGTCGCGCTCGCGGTTCGACCCGGGAAAGATGACGATGGCGGCCTGCATCCTCCGGCACCTCGCTGGGAGATGCCTGTCACATACGCGACGCTCCCGCGACCGGCAAGACCTGCCGCTCAGCGCCCGAGAACGCGCACGATAACGGCGGCCATGGCCAGCAGGATCAACGCATGCACGGCGAGGTGCGGCGCCCAGAAGCTCTCGATCAGGCAGAACACGCCGAAGCCGCCGAGCAGCGCCGAAAGAATCGACGAGGCCGAACGCAGCAGCATGAGGGGCAACAACGACATCGCGCTCCGCTCCGCGGTGTGACCGCGGGAAATTGCCCGTTCCGCGCCCCGCATTTCCATAAAATTGAAGGTTAATTCGGGCCGAAATCGCGGCAAACGCGGGGTACGCCGCTCAGCATACCTCGATCGCGTAATCCTCGATCACCGGGTTGGCGAGCAATTGCCGGCACATTGCCTCGACCCGGGCGCGCGCCGCGGCGGCATCGGTATCGGCCAGTTCGAGCTCGATCAGCTTGCCCTGGCGGACCTCGCCGACGCCGTCGAAACCGAGCCCGCGCAAGGCGTTGCCGATCGCCTTGCCCTGCGGGTCGAGAACCCCCGGCTTGAGCCGGACATGAACGCGCGCCTTCATTCGCCTCCTTCTAGCACGCCGCCGGGCGCCCCGGCCACACGTCCTGCCACGGCGCCGCCTCGGGCAGCCACTGGGCGTAGCGGAAACCGGGCGGGCGGCCGTGATGGCGCGCCGCCGGCAACGCCAGCAGCGCGCTCGACCGGGTGCCGTAGCCGCGCGCGGTGCGGAAGCGCAGGGCGTCGGCGCCGCGGTCGTCGCCGAGAATGTCCTGCCACGCCGTCCATTCGCCGGCCTCCGGGTCGGGCGGCGGGGCCGCGGCAAAACGCCGCCGCGCCCGGGCGAGGCGGCGGTTCGCCGGATCGTCGAGCTCGCCGGCGGCGATCAGCGACAGCCCGTCGCCGAGCGGATGCACCTCGATCCGCCCGGTCCCGGCATGGCGCAGCCAGAACGCGTCGCGATTGTCGGCGACGATCAGGTTGAAGCTGCGGTAGGCGGCGGGGTCGAGATGCGCCAGCGCCGTCGCGGCGGCGACCGCATCGGCGTGGTCGAGCGCCTCCAGCACCAGTTCCCCGCGCGAGCGCCGCCCGGCGGCGGGCCCGAGCGAACCCTGCCGGTTCAAGACCGCGGCGGCGACGCCCCAATCGTTGAGCCCGAGCCATGATCCGCCGGCGAGGCGGTCGAGCCCGGCGACGATCTCGCTGCGGTCGGGCCAGTGGCGCGCCGGCGGCAAGGCCGGCCGGTCGACCATCTCGTCGCGGTTGGCGGCGATGATCAGCGGCCAGTCGTGCGCGGGGCGGCGGAGCAGGACGAGCGTGCACATTTACGGTAAGATCGGCATCGCGACACGGAAAGAGCAAGGCATGAGCAACTTTGACGAACGCGAAAAGGAATTCGAGGCGCGGTTCAAGCACGATCAGGAGTTCCGCTTCAAGGTCACGGCGCGGCGCAACCGGCTGCTCGGCCTGTGGGCGGCAGAGCGCATGGGGCTCAGCGGCGAGGCCGCCGAGAGTTACGCCAAGAGCGTCGTCGCCGCCGAATTCGAGCGCGGCGGCGACCGCCACGTCATCGACAAGGTCGGCGCCGACCTCGCCGCCAAGGGCCAGAACGCGACCCCGGCCCAGCTCGAAGCCGAGCTGAAGCGCTTCGCCGACCGCGCCCGCGACCAGCTGATGGCGGAGTAGGCCGCCCCGCTAGACTTAGTCTACATTGCGAAGCGGCGCGGCCGACGCGGCAATCCCCGCGCACAGCGGGAGATTGCTTCGCTGCGCTCGCAATGACCATGTCCCCGTCATTGCGAGGCGGCGCAGCCGACGCGGCAATCCCCATCATCCAGCGGGAGCGCCGATTCGTCCCGATCTGATCCCGCTCTAGCTGCTCTCCCCGAACACCCGCCGGAAGATCGTGTCGACGTGCTTCAGGTGGTAGTCGGTGCCGAACAGCGCGGCGAGCTTCTCGCGCGGCAGGACCGCCGCGATCTCGCG
>Ga0209581_1002389_pt1 | contig 18177 bp, 19 predicted proteins | sample Coa_R2_FD_187160 | JGI IMG/M metagenome (GOLD analysis project Ga0209581, IMG submission 187160) | Surface soil microbial communities from Centralia Pennsylvania, which are recovering from an underground coalmine fire - Coalmine... | ecosystem: Environmental > Terrestrial > Soil > Unclassified ...
GCTCCACGAACCGGCAATTCTCCAGCGCTCCTCCATCCACTGCGCGCACTCCCGGAACGGCTCGCGCCAATTCATTCGCCGCTTGTCGCGCCCCCGCGTCGTTCGTGCAAATAATCGCGTCGCAATTCACTTCGTGCTCGCCTTCCAGCAGCGTTGCTGAAATATTGTGAAATGCTCCCGCAACCTTCACACCCTCTGGCGCGAAGGCCGCCGCCTGCTCCGCCGCCGACCCTTGCCACACGCCCAGCACTCGCGTTGCGCGGTCTCCCACAGCTGCCGCCAGCGGCACTGTCGTCGAAATCAGTACCGCGCCTGGCCGCAGCGCCTTCTGAATATGCTTTAGCGTCGCCGCTTGCGCTTCAAAGGGAACCGTCAGCACCACCACTCCGCTCGCCGCGGCCGCTGCGGCATTCTCCATGCCTTCCACTTTCGCCGCTCCTCCCGCGCGCTGCGCAATCTCTTGCGCCGCTCGCATCGCCCGCCGCGCGTCCCGCGAACCCACGATCACTCGGATTCCCGCGCGTGCCCACCGCAACGCCAGTCCGCGCCCTTCATTTCCCGTCCCGCCAATCATCGCCACCGATTCAATCATCTTGCCCGAACCGCCTCTCGCCAAATAGTGCTGCTCGTGCCATCGTGCCGTTCCGCCGCACTCATCCTACTACCCCGAATCACGAAAAAGACATCGGGCCCCGAGCGCCGTGTCCTCGCCACGCTCCTCATGGACCGGCACGTCCCAGGTTTTGTTTTGTTTTGTTTTCAGAGGGCCGCTCAAGAGTATCGAACATCTCATTTCGTGCGCGAAGAATTGGGGCAGATCAGCCGCAATCAGGGCGGATACATGGCTCACGACGAATGAAAAGCATGAGCGGCGGCTGCCCCAACATTGGTGGCATCTGCGTCGCGTGCACGATGCCGGGGTTTCCAGACAAGTCCATGCCGTTCATGGATGAGCCGCCCGGGGCAAGCCTTTCGACAAGCACCTTCGGAATTTACGGCAGAGCCATCCGCGCGCTCCGCGCCATCACCGATACCACCGTGAACAAGATGTGGGTAACCTGGTCTGTCCCTCTTCCTACGATTTAGGCGAGCGGCTGCGCCTCGTCTTGATGTCAGTAACGGAGGGTGAAGACAAGCCCCTGAAATATCCGACCATTTTTAATACGAGCGACGCAGCCATTCTAACGAAGCGCGATCTTATCGGCGCCGTCGAATTCGATGCCGCGCTTGTGCGACGCAATATCGAGGCCGTTCGTCCAGGAATGAGCGTCTTTACGCTCTCCGCCAAGACGGGAGAGGGAATGAGCGAATACCTTGAAGCGATTCGCGCACATCGGCGTCCCGGGCAAGATTGACACTCACACTCCGTTGAGCGTAACGTGACTTTGCCGTTTTGAGATTTTTCCCCGGAGGAACGGATGCCTCGTGCCATTGTTTTGCCCGCTGCGCTCTTACTCGGTGGGTGCGTGTTTGCTGCGCAAGAAACCGCCGATCAGCCGGTCGTGGCGAGAAGTACCATGGCGAAATTCGAAGCCGCGAAGGATCTGCCGGACTGCGTGAGCATCGCCCCGGCTCGAGGCAATCCGAGCAATGGTCCATCAGCAATTTTTTTGAAAGCGGAGTCGAACTGCATCGTTCCGTACCATTGGCACACGGCTAACGAAAGCCTGGTTCCGCTCCTCGGCCTGTTGCAAGTGACGGTCCATGGTGAGCGGCCGAAGGTTGTCGCCAACGGTGATTACGCATATATGCCAGCTCAGCGCGTCCATATGGCCAAATGCGCCAGTTCCAAACCTTGCACCGTGATTCTGCAGTTGGACGCTGCAATGGACATGCACTACGTGGATAAGGACGGAGAAGAAATCTCCGCAGAAGCCGCACTAGCGAGCGTCAATCAGCCTGTTACCAAGAGCGCTCCAAAGCCCTAGCTTTGGGCGCCCAATTGGCCGCGCTATTCTCCCGCCGCGGAAATTGCACTGCGACATGTATGAGTCGCGTATCGAACGGCCGGAGAATCGAATGAAATGAATCGTGATGGCTGCGGCGTTTGCCGCCTTGTTTTCGCGGGCCGTCTTCGCGAGTTGCGCTTCGCCAGGAGCCAAGCACAGCTCTGCATGAGAAGGCGGAGTACAAAACGCCGGGGCTTGGCTGGTCCGTGAGACGTGCTTGCAGGGAAGGAGCAATGCCGCCCCGGAAGGGGCGCTGCCGGTGTAACCCGCGGTTGCTATAGTATTTGCATTCCAATCGGCGGAGGGCTGGCATGAAACCCGAAATTCAGGTGGCGTCCCACTACACGCGGGGCAAGCTGGAAGAAGCGATTCTGGCGGGAGTGCGGGCAGCGGGGAAAGACAGCGGCACGCTCACCGCGGCGGACTTGGCCCCGGTGGATGAGTTTCACGTCGGTGGGCTCGAAGCAACGCAATTTCTTGCGAAAGCGATGTGCTTGCGCCCTGGAATGCGTCTGCTGGATGTTGGTTGCGGGATCGGAGGGCCTGCGCGCTACTTTGCCGGGGAACACAAGTGCGTGGTCAGCGGGATTGACCTGACCGAGGAATTCGTCAGCACAGCGCAGAGTCTGACGAAGCTTGCCGGGCTTGACGGCCAAGCGGAGTTTCACCGCGCGAGCGCATTGGAACTGCCGTTCGAAGCGGGCTCTTTCGATGGCGCCTACATGATCCACGTAGGCATGAACCTGCCGGACAAGCTCTCCGTATTTCGGGAGGTCGCGCGTGTCTTGAAGCCTGCGGCGCGATTCACGATTTTCGATTTGATGTTCGCGAAGAAGGCACCCCTGCGGTTTCCGGTGCCCTGGGCGATGACCGAGGAAACCAGCTTTGTGAGCGATGTGCCGGCTTACCGGACGGCCCTCGAACAGGCCGGGTTCTCTGTCGAGAAGGAAATCAGCCATCGAACCTTTGCCATCGAGTTTACGCAGCGGTTTGCAGCGCGGGTCGCGGCGGGTAGCGCGCCGGCGTTGGGGCTGCATATTCTCATGGGTGAGAAGACAGCGGCAATGTTGAAGAATGTGTTGGGGGCGATGGTGGACGGAGTGCTGGATCCGATGGAACTGGTTGCCCGCAAAGGGTAGGAGGCGGAAGGTGGCGGTTCGCAGAGTGCTGCAATTGGGCGATCCGGCGTTGCGGGAACCCGCGCGATGCGTGGACGATCCATGTGCGCCGGAGATTTTCGGATTGGTCGAGGATTTGCGCGACACTTTGGCGCATTGGCGCACAGAATCCGGCTATGGCCGCGGTATCGCGGCGCCGCAACTTGGTGTCGGGCTGCGAGTAGTTTTTTTGAATTTGCCCGGGTACCCCGATTGGCCGCTGATCAATCCCGAAATCATCTGGCGCGGCGAAGAGAAAATCACCGTTTGGGACGCCTGTCTGAGCTTTCTTTGCATTTTCATGCAAGTCGAGCGTCACCGCGATATTCGCGTGCGATACCAGAATCTCGGCGGCACATGGCACGAGCTTGCCGCGGGCGATCACAGCAATTTATCCGAGTTGCTGCAACATGAAATCGATCATCTGGATGGGATTCTCTGCATCGATCGCGTGAAGGACGTGCGAACCATTTGCACAAAAGAGGAATTTGAGGCGCGTCACAGCGCCGGTAGTCCTTATGCCAACGCGGCACGGAAGGGATAGGAGACACCAGTTCGGTGCTCGAATGGAATTTTGGATTCACAACGATACACCGATTGGACCGCTGCTCTTAGCGGGAGATCAAACAGGGCTGCGGCTTTTGAGTTTTGCGGCGAGCCGGCGCGCCCAAAAGCCGAATCCCGGCTGGCGAGAGAAGCGATCCTCGTTCACGGACGTGATTCAGCAGCTGGATGAATACTTTTGCGGGAAACGCCGTGAATTTGGCGTGCCGTTGGCCCTGGATGGCACGGAGTTCCAATTGCGTGTTTGGAACCGGCTGCTACAAATCCCTTATGGTGAAACTCTGGCCTACGGGCAACTCGCGCGCGAAATCGGGGCGCCGCGAGCGGCGCGAGCGGTTGGCCTGGCAAACGGAGCGAATCCGATCCCCATCATCGTTCCTTGCCATCGTGTGATTGGCAGCAACGGCAGCCCACGGGCTTTGGCGGCGGCCTGCCACTGAAGAACAGGCTGCTCGCCCTGGAAAGTGCACAGAGGCCGCTGCTGTTTACCGGCGAACCGAGCTGAAAGCCCACTTCCAAGCAAAATAGCCGATCCCGGTTTCCCAACGGTCCCAGGCGCCGGAATCGCCGGATCCTTTGGTCTTCTCCCGATTTGAGCAAAGGTGGGAAAACAATAGAGCAACAGCAACGGTACATCCGGTCTGTGCTCTTTTTGCGACGAAAGGCAGGTAAGGTTGGAAAAATAGCTTTGTGGTCCCGCAGTTAGGCGACCGCCCATCTTCAGGAAAGCGCCATGAGTCCAGCCACGCTAGTGAGCGGCCGACATTTTGCCTTCGCACTGACTTCTTTCTGCGACTTTACAGGCGCAGCGAACTGCGGAATCCTCTCGCGGCGTAGTACGAATCCGCTCCATTGTGGTAACGGAAGACCGTGTCGTAGCGGCGATCGCAGAAAAGGGCGCCGCCGAGTTTTCTGATCGCGGGCGGTGTCTTTATCCAGCTTGACGTTTTCGTGTCGAAATTGCCGAGCGTTTGCAACTCCCGATACTCGTCTTCGGTCAGGAGCTCGACACCCATGGCCTTAGCCATGGCGATGGCGCTGCCTTTTGGTTTGTTTTCCTTCCTTGCATCGAGCGCTTCCTGGTCGTAGCAGAGGCTCCTGCGGCCTTTCGGACTCTGCTCGGAACAGTCGCAGAAGAGGAATTCGCCGCTGTCCTTGTCATGACCGACGACGTCCGGTTCGCCGCCAGTTCTCTCCATTTCATGGAGCGACCAGAGCTTTGCGGTATTGGCTTCCAATCTGGCCTGCACCTTGGCCCAGTCAAGCGACTTGTGGCGGTTCATGTTTTTCGCGAAACGGAGCTTCAGTGCTTTGATGATTTCTTCCCGCTGCGCCTTCGAGAGATTCGCATTTGCCATGGCCATCCTCGGGAAAAGATAAGACTTCTGGGTGTAATGTTGCCTGCGCGGGAGCCGCGAGTTCAAGCGACGCTTGATGGAGGCTGCCCATTCACTGCGCCCGGCCGACCAAACACGCTCCGGACGTTGCGAGCAAAATTTCGGAAGCATCGCACATCTCGCTACCACCATAAGAGAGAGCGGCCCCCCTTCAGAATTAAGCCTCCGCGAGTCCCGGTCACTACCAATGGCCAGTTAACTCCGAGGCCACCGTGAGTGCATTCGGAAATTGCCCCTCCCCGGGACGGATGCTACTGTCGGCTTCTAGCTGGAATCAGGCGGAGTCTACACGCTCATGGCCCTTAGCATCGACGACCTGCTGCGCCGCGCTGTCGAAAACAAGTCCTCGGACTTGCATCTGAAGGTCGGAAATCATCCGTACCTTCGGGTGGATGGTCTGCTGATGCCCCTGGCAGACGTCCCACGCATCACCCCGGAAGAGATGCTCTCGATGGCGTTCAGCATGATGACGAACCGCCAAAAGCAGAAGTTCAAGGAAACAGCCGAGTTGGATATGGCCTATGGCGTGGCCGGGCTTGGGCGCTTCCGCGTGAACGTATTCCAGCAGCGCGGCAACGTCGGCATGGTGCTCCGCGTCATTCCGACAAAAATTCGCACCACGGAAGAACTAAACCTGCCCGCTGTGATCAACCGCATCTGCGAAGAGCAGCGCGGATTGGTGCTGGTGACGGGAACGACGGGTTCCGGCAAGTCCACAACGCTGGCGGCCATCATCGACCGGATTAATGCGAATCGCGCGGATCACCTGATCACCATTGAAGACCCGATCGAATTTTTGCATCGCGACAAAAAAAGCTTCATCAACCAGCGCGAAGTGGAAGTGGACACGGCGAACTTCTCGACGGCGTTGCGCGCGGCCCTGCGCCAGGACCCCGACGTGATTCTCGTCGGCGAAATGCGCGACCTTGAAACCATCTCCACGGCGCTGCTGGCCGCGGAAACGGGCCACCTGGTGCTCTCGACCTTGCATACGCTCGATGCCACGGAAACGATTCAGCGTATCATCGCGGTCTTCCCGCCGCCCGAGCAGAAACAGATTCGCTTGCAGCTTGCCGCCACGCTGAAGGCGGTGATTTCGCAACGCCTGGTGCGCCGCGCGGACGACAAAGGCCGTGTGCCCGCTGTGGAGGTGATGATCGCGACCGCGTACATTCGCGATTGCATCATCAATCCCGATAAGACCCGGCTGATACACGACGCAATCGCCGCGGGAACGTCGCAGTACGGAATGCAGACTTTCGATCAATCACTATTCGACCTCTACAATAAGCAGCTCATTACCATCGAGGAAGCCCTGACGCGAGCCTCGAATCCGGATGAGTTTCGCTTGCGCATTCAAGGCATTCGCTCGGCCGCTGACTCCGCGCGCGAGGAAATGGAGCGGCAGATGTCCGACTTCGAGCGCTTCGCTCGCAAGTAGCCTTCCCGACTCTCGCGCATTTGCCTTTGCCCCGTCACTTGCTTGAATCGCGGAGTTGCCTGCCGAGTCGATCGTGCTTGGTGAGCGATTCGACTTTGCGGATCTTGCCGCCGGCTGCTTCCTTCCCGGCCCGCCTTTACGTCAGCAGGCAAGCTGGTCCAGTGCAGGATTCTTCTTCGACACCCGACTACTGCCTTCGAACCGGGTTTTCGCTGTATTCCCCGGTTTACTTCGCTTGACTCGGGGCCTATTCTCTTCGTGTGTTCCGGAAGGCGCGACAACTCGATACGGAAGCCGAGCTTTACGAAGTGGCGATTCGAGCGCTCATGCGGCGCGCACACTCCGTTTCCGAAATGAAAAAACTGCTGGCGCGACGCACGAAAAACGACTTGCTTGTGCAAGTGGTCATGGCGCGGCTCAAGGAAAGCGGCCAGCTTGATGACGCGCGCTACGCCAAGCAGTTCGTGCGCCAGCGGAAGGAAATCCGCCGGCAAGGGGCGTACCGGATTGCGCGGGACCTTCGGGCCCGCGGCGTACCCGACCGGTATATCCAGGCCGCCGTCGAAGCCGCTGCCGGCGAATACGCGGGCACGCCTGCGGACGAATCCGCGCTGATCCGCCATCGGATCGGCCGCAAGCTGAAATCCTGGCGCGGCGAAATCGACGACAGGAAGGTTGCCTCGCTCTGCCGCTCACTGCTGCGCGCCGGTTTTTCCGCAGACGCCATCCGTCGCGAGATTAAGTCCCTTACAGCGGAGGAAATTCCAGAACTAGCTCGGGAAACTGAGCTCGGCTAGCGGTTGATACTTCGTCCTCCGCTGATATGTTCCGCCGCGACGCCGCAGCCTTGCGACGTGGCCTGCTGGCCTTTACTTCGCGCGCTTCGAAAACGGGATGAGCATCGGGACCCGCGCTCTGTAATCGCGGTACGTATCGCCAAAGAAGCTGATCAAGTCGTGCTCTTCGAGTTGAATCGCAACCAGAATGTAGCCCGTGGTGGCGAGCGAGAACAGCAAATGCCCCTCCGTCATGGTGGGCGCAGCCCAGAAAGCGATCAGGAAGCCCAGGTAAATGGGGTGGCGAACGCCTTTGTAAAGCATCGGTGACTTGAAGCCGATGGGTTGATACTGCTGACCCCGCACGTGATACATCACCTGGCGCAAGCCAAAGAGGTCCATGTGACTCACCAGGAATGTGCTAACAAGCACCGTGAGCCAGCCCAGAAAGAAAAGGCCCATCAGGACCATGCGCCAAGTGGCGTTCTCGACGTTCCAAACGATGCCGGTCATCGGACGCCATTGCCAGTACAAGAGAATCAGGCAAAGGCTCGCAAAGAGCACATAGGTCGTTCGCTCGACGGCGTGCGGGACGACTTTCGTCCAGGCGCGCTTGAACCATTGGCGGGCCATCACGCTATGCTGGATGGCGAAGAGGCCGAGGAGCAGGGCGTCGATTACTAAAGCGGTACTCGAGAAAACGCCGCCGCCCGAATCAATCGATTTCGGCACGACCAGATTGCCGACAAAACCAATCGCATAGAGAAACGTCACGAAAAAGATCAGATATGCGACGACTCCGTAGAGAAAAGCGAGAATCTTGCTCATTTTCTACCTCCACCCGAGCTTGGGCGCTCGGAAGCCAACCGTTTTGGGAATTTGCGCGAATACTACTGAGCCCAGCCGCGATGGTCAAGGACACATTTGCTTATGGCTCAGCCCGTCATCAGCAGATCACCTGTCCGGCGAGAATGAAGATGTGTACCACCCGGCGGCCCCAGATGTATTGCGTGCGGCACAATTTCTCATCAAATATTCTATTCCAACAGCGACGCCGCCATTCCCATGAGAACTCTCTAACGCAATGCGCGATAGCACGCGAAATCTTATGTGCGGCTGGCCCAAAAATTGCTTCCTCCCAACAGGTACCTCCATGCGTAAAGTACTCTCGCAAGGTGAAATTGACGCCCTCCTGGGGCGGGCTCAGCTATCGCCGAGTTCCGCTGCAACACCCAAAACCGTCGTACCATGCGACCTCGGCCGCTGGAATCAGCTCAGTGCGGACCAGGTTGCTGCCGTAACAACCCTCCACCAATCCCTCGCAAGACGCCTGAGCAGTTCGCTCGGGGCACACCTTCGGGTGGCTTTTGGAGTCGAGCTGGGCAGCGTCGAGCAACTGACCTATCGCGAATTCCTTGAAAGTCTTCCGGATCCGGCTTTTTTTGCTTCTCTGCATGTGATGCCCATTGACATCCGCGCGGGCGTACAGCTCGACCTCGCTGTTGCCTATCCTATGGTCGACATTCTCCTGGGCGGCCCCGGGTCGCCTTCCGAGGAAACACGCGACTTGACGGAAATCGAGGAAGAGATTCTCGAAACCGTTTTCCGCCTGATCGTCCAGGACTTGCACACAACGTGGTCAAGCGTGCTCGACCTTGATTTCCGTTTCGAGGGGCGTCAACGAACTCTGCAGATGCAGAACATGATGCTTCCCGCCGAAAAGGTTCTTTGCGTCAGCTTTCGGCTGCAACTGGCCGAAGTGGCCGGTGGTTTTGCGCTGGTGTTTCCAGCCGCCATTGCCAGCGCTTTGCTCCGGCGCCTTTCTCTGCAATGGTCCTTCTCCGAGCGCATCCCGTCCCGCGAATCACGCCGGCACATGCGCGAGCGCCTGCTGGACAGCAGCTTTCCTGGAGATCTCTCCCTGCCGCTCAGCCCTTTGCCCGTGCGGCAACTCGTGAACCTGGAGCCCGGTCACGTTCTGATGATGCCCAAGAGCGCGGCTGAACCCGTGCATTTCAATATCGCTGGAAAGCCGATGTTCCTTGCCTATCCTGTCCGGCACGGCACGCAGCGAGGCGCAAAGATAGTCGAGCGCATCCCGGTCGGGCCGCCCGGCATTGCGCAAGCCGGCGACAAGGCGAACATCTAATCGTCACCCTGCGGTCGGCTTGCTGCTCTCCGCTTTCGACTGGGCCCACATCTGCCGCAGAACTTCCCGGCTATGGAGCAAGTAATGCCAATCGCCGGAAAAGACTTCCAGAGTGATTGTGCCGTCGTAGCGGACGGCCTGCAGGGCCCGCACGCCCCCAGCGATGTCCATTTCTCCCGCCCCGAGGGGAAGATGCAGATCATGAGTTCCGCCGCGATTGTCGTGCAGGTGCACGTGCCGGAGGCGCGTTGCGTATACAGCCAGCACGTCCTCCGTGATGTTCCTGGGCGTCATCAGGTTGGCGTGGCCGATATCCAGATGAAGTCCCAGCGCGGGCAGGGGATCGAGTAACTCGCTCAATTGCTCGACGGTGTTGAAGCTTCCGGGAATGTTTTCCACCATCACGCCGACTCCGGCATCTTTCCCGTACTCGAGAAGCTCACTTAGCGACTCCAGATTTCGTTCCACCGTAGAGCCGCGACCGTGCATCGGCGAAACACCTGGGTGTACGTTCATCCAGCGCGCGCCGAGTCCGTGCAGCACGTCCATGCAACGGCGCAATTCAAAAAGCGCCGCCTTCCGCAATTCCTCGACCGGGCTGGCAATCGGCAGAAAAGGCGCGGTGTGACCGACCACACCCAGGTGCGCGGCCTCCAGCATGCCTCTGATCTGCCTTGGATCGATCGTCCACGACGCGGCTGCCGGCGGTTCCAGTGTGAGGTCAATGAACTCAAAGCCATTTTCGCCGAGCCAGGTGACCTGTTGTGCTAGGTCCCGAGCCGGATGGTTCATTGCGCCGATGAGCATCGATTTCTTACCCTGCTCGTCCGCTAAGCGCCCGAGGCCGCGGCGAAGGTGTTCTGCCGGCCAAAAAGCAGTGCAGCGCGCTCGTGTTCGGGCTCGATATCGGCCGCCTGGGGCTCGCGCAGCCCGGCCTTCCGCCAAACCCAACCTGAGATGGCGGACGTTCCACGCGGGCTGAGCCACGCAAAAACGGAGAGCGCTCCTCCGAGCAGCGGATAGTCCTCCCCAAGCCGCCGAAACAGGCGCTCCCAGTCCAGACCACTCCCGCACACGCGGATGTAATTCAGCACGTCCGGCCAATCGGAGCGCAGGCGACACAGAACGTAAAGTTTCGCCCACATCATTTCCTCCGGGGGCGTGACAAAGAGTTTCACGCTGCGCACCGCGATCTCCCCCCAGCCCGTCAGCCACTCGAGGTCCACATCGGCCCGCCGATTCTGCATCCGCCAAATCACCTCCACGATCGTTTGTCCATCGGTCGCGCGATACGTCCATTCACGGTCGTAAGGAAATTCCTCGTAGATGTCTTTGAGTCCTGTGCCTTCCAGGAGCCGCCGCATTTCCCGGCCGTTCTCCGGCAGGGTGTAGAGGTCCAGGTCGTTTGTGTCGCGCCACACTCCCGTGTGCGTCGCCGTTGCAAAAGCGCCCGCCAGTGCAAAAGGAATCGCGCGCGCATTGGCCTGCTCGATCACGCTGCGGTAAATGTTCCACCGCTCCGGAGGAACCAACTCCGCCCAACCTGCCCAGGCCTTCGATCCGTGCATCGCCGCCTCCGCGCAATCGCTTCGCAAGAGCCAGAACTCGCCCTGTGGTGACTTCCGCGCGCAATCTCGCGCACTGGTTGGATGAATCCGCTTTTCGGTCTGAGGCGTCCTTTGCGCACGCTGCCACAGCCCAAGCTGGACGGCTTCCGCGCCGCTCTTTACATCGTTCACCTGATGTGTGAAGCGAAGTTATTCCGTCATGATCCCGGGAGCCGCCGGAGGCAGCGGGATGCGAGTGCAAAACGTATTGGCGACTTCTCTGGGCGCGGCGGGAACCGGGGCGGCACTGATGTTCTTCCTTGACCCCGCCCGAGGAAACCGGCGGCGTTCCCTTGTGGTCAATAAGGCAACAAAATTCGCCCGAGAAGCTGGCAAGACGATCACAGACGCCGCAGAAGACGTAAGGGACCGCGCTCAAGGAATCGCGGCTTCCGTGCGCTCCCGTTTCTCGAACGATCCTCCGCCGGATGAAGTTCTGGCTGAGCGCGTCCGATCAAAACTGGGACGAATCGTCTCCCACCCTGGCAGCATCGAGGTGTCGGCGCGGCGCGGTACCGTCACGCTTCGAGGCGATGTGCTCCGCTCTGAAGTGCGGGACCTGATTTCGCGTGTATCGTCTATTCCTTATGTTGAAGCCGTGCGAAATTTCCTGCGCTCGCGCGCGGAGGGTGGCGAAATAATGAACCGGAAACGCTGGCGGTCCGATTTTCGCGAACCGCGGAAGGCCATCACCAAGAAGCGTATCGCCCTCACGGCAGCGGGGGTCGCGCTCGTCCTGCTCGGCTCGCGCAGGAGAGGCGTGCCCGGCCGTATCATGGCGGCGGCTGGAGCGGTCTCCTCGGCAGCGAACTTACGGACACCAAGCTGAATTTCCTCGGCCACCGGCTGAAAGAAGACTTGCTCGCACGCTGAGCGCGTTTCGATCTCACGTTTCGATGCTCTCCAGCGCCTCGACGGCCGCGTTGTATCCGCACATTCCGTGTACTCCCCCGCCCGGGGGTGTTGAAGCGGAGCAAAGAAACACGCCCTTCAAAGGCGTTTTGTAGAATTTGCGGGTTGGCCGCAGCACGAGCTGCGCCAGCGTATTTGCACCTCCGGTCACGTCTCCGCCCACGAGGTTGGCGTTACCGTGCTCTAGCTGCGCGGGCGATTTAGTCGAACGCGCCAGAATCAACTCTTTGAAGCCTGGAGCGAATCGCTCGATCTGCCCCTCGATTGCGTCCGTCATATCCGCATCGCAGCCGTTCGGGACGTGGCAGTACGCCCATGCCGTGTGATTCCCGGTTGGAGCTCGCGTCGCATCAAACAGGCTCGGCTGCGCGAGCAGCACAAACGGCCGTTCGGGAACCTTCCCGCGCCAGGGATCCCGTTCCGCTCGGCAAATTTCCGCCAGCGTTCCTCCGAGGTGAATCGTCGCCGCCCGCACGCACTCCGGCGCCCTCCACGGAATGGGTCCGCGAAGCGCCCAGTCCATTTTGAAAACGCCGGGGCCATACCGATAGCGCCGCAGCGCCCGGCAGTACCGCGCCGGGAATTCGGCTCCCGCAATTTCCAGCAAGCCTTTGGGCGAAACGTCGCAAAGCAGCAGCCTCGATTCCGGCAATTCCCTCCTCGACCGCACTCTCACACCGGTCGCAATTTCCCCGCCGAGCGACCGAAAATGCCCCGCTAACGCGTCCACAATCCGCTGCGCTCCTCTTTTCGGAATCGGCCATCCTCCCACATGCGCCTGTACCGCTAACACTAAGCCAATCGCCGAAGTCCCCAAGCTCTCGAGCGGTCGCACCGAGTGCGCCGCAAGGCCTCCGAAGAGAGCCCTGGCTTGTTCCGTTTTAAATTTTGCTTTTGCTGCCCGCGTCGCGGGTTGTGTGGCCAGCAACGCGAAGCGCGCTCCCAATGCCAGATCACGAGGCACGCTTAGCGGCCGCAAAATCATCTCCTCGATTCCGGCCCAATTCTCGACCAGCGGTCCGACTAACTTCCGGTAGCCTTCGCCGTCAGTTCCCAGTTCTCTGCACGTCTCTTCGAGCGAGGGCCTCAGCACCACCGCCGTTCCGTCGTCAAACGGATGCGCCAGTGGATACGGCGCATGTATCCATTCCAATCCGTGCGCGCGCAGAGGCAAGCTCCGGAAGAAGGGCGACGCCATCGCCAGCGGATGGACTGCAGAGCAAATGTCATGCGTGAAGCCCGGCAGCGTCAATTCCCCGGACCTGGCGCCTCCGCCAATGCTGTCGGCCGCCTCCAGCACGAGCACGGCCAAGCCCGCTCGCGCCAGCACAATCGCCGCCGCCAGTCCGTTCGGTCCCGCTCCGATCACAATCGCGTCGTATTTCGGTCTTCCGATCAATTTTCGCTCCCGCTTCGGCCGCTTTCTGGCGCGGGTGCCGTACGGGTTCGTGCGCGCCTGAACCACTTGGCCGCATTCTCCCACTGATGTCACAGTTGTCCAATCCAGACAAATCAAGTTCGAGCCGAGCCGTTTTGGGCGCTGACAATCCGACGGACTGCGCGCTCTCGACACCATGCGCGAGGTTTCGTGAACGTGTGTTGTACTTGCTTCTTTTGACCGAGCGGCTCAAGCTCATGGTAAGGGGAGGAAATGCCATGGCTTCCGGTTGCGCTCACCTGCGGCAAATCAAAAAAGTAAAGCCTCACACCGTGGGCTGCGAAGAATGCCTCAAAATGGGCGACATCTGGGTGCATCTCCGGCTGTGTCTCGAATGCGGCCATGTCGGCTGCTGCGACTCGTCCAAAAACAAGCACGCCACCAAACACTTCCACGCCACGCATCACCCCATCGTTCAATCCATCGAACCCGGCGAGGACTGGATGTGGTGTTACGTTGACGAACTTGTAATGGAGCCCTAGCAGGCTGCCGAAAAAGCCTGTGGCGCAGGCTTTCAGACTATGACGCGCCGGCCAAAGCCAATGTCTTCAGGGCTAACTCCCGGACGCGTGAGGCTCCCTCGCCGGTTTTGTCGCTTTTCCGCCGCCCGCTGGTCCCTCGATGAGTGTCAGTTGGTCCGCTCGCGAAGAAAATACTCTGCTTCGCAGGAGTCCGCTCCGCTTGCGCCTACTTGCCTTCGTTCGGCGGGAATTTCTTGAACATCTTGTCCACCGCCTTTTCCACTTTCTTCTGATTCTTGTCCGGATTGTCGCTCAGCGTATCGGTCGCCGTCCCTATCCAGATCATCGTCTTGGTCTTCGCGTTCCCGATGTCCACGATCAACTCGCCGGTCGGAATCTTATTCACCGTGGTAGTGGACATTCCTGTTCCCCAGTAGCCCCAGCCGCCCATATTCGTCGTGTTGAACTGTGTCTCATGGCCCACCGCGGCGTGGTAAATCACAACCAAGTCCGGATTCGCGTCCGGGCTTACCTTCTGTAAACCCTTGGCTTCCAATTGCTCGTCAATCGCGCGAGTAATTCGCTGATCCCAGAGCGGGTTCTGTGCCGGCGTACCGGGCTCCCAGGCATACGTCTTGAACCCGCTGAAATCCGCATGGTGATCCCAATCCACCTTCACGTCCTGCGCCTGCGCAGCCAAGCTGGCTCCGCCGAGGGCCAGCGCCAGCAACATCATTCGTGTCCATCCCATCTTAAATGCCTCCCCAATCCCGTTGCCCAATCAGCGTAGGGCGCAAGCCTGACTCGCACAACTGCAACATTTGCCAGCCCTTCACTTTCGGCGGCTCCGTCTGCGCGAGATCCCACGGCCTCAAAAGCTCACGTCCCCGCGACCGCCGAAGGGTTGCGTTATACTGAGCATCGTTTCCGGCTCACCAAATGCGATCAGCCCTCATCTGCGACTTCATCCGCACGCCCATCGGACGCTATGCCGGCGCTCTCTCGGCAGTACGCGCCGACGACTTGGCCGCGATTCCCATTCGCGAACTCCTGCGCCGCAATCCTCGCGCCGATTGGTCCGAGCTCGATGAAGTTTTCCTTGGCTGCGCCAATCAGGCGGGCGAAGACAATCGCAACGTCGCGCGCATGGCGCTGCTCCTCGCCGGACTTCCCGACTCCATCCCTGGCGTCACCATCAACCGCCTTTGCGCTTCGGGCATGGACGCGGTTGGCACGGCGGCCCGGGCGATCGCTTCCGGCGAAATCGAATTCGCCATTGCCGGCGGCGTCGAATCCATGTCTCGCGCGCCCTTCGTCATGCCCAAAGCCGAGTCCGCATTTCAGCGCACGAACGAAATCTACGATACGACCATCGGCTGGCGCTTTATCAATCCGCTTTTGAAGCAGCAGTACGGTGTGGATTCCATGCCGGAAACAGGCGAGAACGTCGCCGAGGATTGCAGGATTTCCCGCGAAGATCAGGATGCCTTTGCGCTGCGCAGCCAGCAGCGTGCCGCAAAAGCACAAGCGTCCGGCTTCTTCGCCGAGGAAATTGTCCCAGTCACCGTCTCTGGCAAGAAAAGCGCAGCTACGGTCGCGGTTGACGAACACCCCCGGCCCGATTCCACTCTCGAGGGCCTCGCCCGGCTCAAGCCCGCCTTCCGCAATCCCGGCACCGTTACGGCCGGTAACGCCTCCGGCGTCAACGACGGTGCCGCTGCCCTGCTCCTGGCCTCCGAAGACGCGGCGAAGCGGCATGGCCTGACGCCGCGCGCTCGCGTCCTCGGCATGGCGACGGCCGGCGTCCCGCCGCGCATCATGGGCATCGGCCCCGTTCCAGCCACTCGGAAACTTTTGCGGCGGCTGCAACTGCAACTGAGCAATTTCGACGTTGTCGAACTTAACGAAGCATTCGCCAGCCAGTCTCTTGCCTGCCTTCGTCAGCTCGGGCTCCCGGACGACGCGCCCCACGTGAATCCAAACGGCGGGGCCATTGCCCTGGGCCATCCTCTGGGAATGTCCGGCGCGCGCCTGGTGCTTACGGCCGCTCACCAACTGCAGCGCACCGGCGCCCGCCTCGCGCTCGCCACCATGTGCGTCGGCGTGGGCCAGGGCGTCTCGCTGGCTCTCGAACGCGTGTAGCCATTGCGGCACTTCGCCCCGTGCTGCCGTTTCCCGTTTTTCTGCTTCGTTTTCCGCTCGGACGGGTGTTCCTCTTTTTCTAAAACGATTTAACTCGACCCGCTCTTGCGCTAGAATCCCGGCACACCCGGAGGTCCAATATGAAATTGTTCGAGCGCTTCGCCGCTTTCGCTTCCCTTGCGGCAATCTCATTTGCCGCCAGCGCGGCTGCTCAATCCAAACTTTCGCCCCGCTGGGAAGAGCTCACGGCCGGCGACTTCCGCAGCGCGATCCAGCAGTCCCAGGGCGTTTGCCTTCTTCCCTTCGGTATACTCGAGAAACACGGCCCGCATCTGCCCATCGGTACCGACCTCATTAACGTACGCTATGCTTCTCTCGAGGCCGTCCAGCAGGAATACGCTCTCGTTTTTCCCGAGTATTACTTCGGCCAAATCTTTGAAGCCAAGCACGAGCCCGGCACCATCGCCTACAGCCGCGAACTCCAGATGCAACTCCTTCAGGAAACCACGGATGAAATGGCGCGCAACGGCTGCAAGAAAATCATCATCGTCAATGGTCATGGAGGCAACGAACACCTGCTCCCCTACTTTGCCCAAAGCCAACTCGCTAAGCCGCACGACTACGTCGTTTACGTGCTCGACGGTGAACGGAGCCTTCCCGGCGGCCCGCCCAAGAAGTCCACGGGGATTGACTATCACGCTGGCGAAAACGAAACGTCAAACACGCTCGTTTCCCGCCCCGATCTCGTTCATCTTGACCGGGCCGCCAGCGAATCCGGCGCGGACCAGAAACGCCTCCGCCTTCCGGACAACGTCTATACCGGCATTTGGTGGTACGCCCGGTTCCCCAATCACTACTCCGGCGACGGCTCGGTCGCCACGAAAGAGCTCGGCGAATGGAACATGAAGGGCTATATCGGCGCGATCGTGGACGCCATCCGCGCCGCTAAAGCAGATAACGAGAGTCTGAAACTCCAGAACGAGTTCTACGAAAAGAGCAAGCACCCGCTCGAAACGCGCCCCTAAGTCCTGATGCGCGTTTCAGCAGGCTCCGTCAGCCGGCATGAGTGGCGGTTACTCGGCGGCCTCACTCGACGATTGCCGGCGAGCCGGTCGCCTCGCGAGCAGTCGCCCAGCCAAAGCGTCGAACTCCGTCCCGCCTTGTTCGCAGCACTCCGAGCCTCTCCGCCGAACCGGTGGCCGGGACACCGCCTATTCCTTCGTCTCCCTCAAATCTTCCTTCGCCGCCTTCTCCGCTTCCTTGGCTTCGGCCTTGGCATTGGCATCCGGCTTGAGCAGACGAATCACCTGCGCCAAACCTATCGCCTCGTCTTTCTCCGGAGCCTTGCACGTGGCCGGGTCCGCTGCACTATGGACGTGCGTCATGTTCACTCTGACGCACTGAAAATCCATTCCCAGCTTGTGAGTCGCATGAAGCGCCGCAACGCAATCGGCCAATTCCTTAAAGGTGCCGCATGCCGCCTTGACGTCCATGTTCTCCGCCAGCAACTGCTGCGCTCGCAGGCGTTCCGTCAAGCGTTTGCTCTGCTCGGTTTTCGCATCCAGCTCGTCGCCCGCCGTCTTCCCGGATTCCCTCTTCACCCACTTCAGCGGATTGTAGGAATGCGAGCCGCCCTCCGATGCGGCCGCCGATGCTGCGCCAGCTCCCGCCGGTCCCTGCGCCTCCGCTCGTCCTGCCGCCAACCCAATCCACGCCATCACCGCCGCGCCAACCACCAACACTTTTTTCATGGCTCGCTCCCGTGCGGCCGTTCCTCCAGCCGTCTCGGCACAGTAAGCCACGCCGCAGCCGCACTTGCCGCAGACACGGTCCAGTACTCCCCCAATCCGTCACGCTGTCCCTGTGTACAGTGTTAGCGAGATTGGTTAGCGAGATTCGCCTTGCCAGCGTTCGACGAACGTCCGCCTGCGCCGGCGAATTGGTCCCCAATAATTTTCGATTTCAGCTGGTCACCGCCAATTCGTGCAGGTACTCCACATGCGATAGCACCGCTCCGTCGAGTCCCTGCACCTTCGGATTCTTCGACTCAATCACGTAGTACTCATCCGGCGCGTGCGCTCCGCTTCCGTGTCCCAAGCCGAAGTGTCCTGCCGGCAATTTAAGCGGCTCGCCCGTGAACACATATCCCGGCCACGAACCGGCATTGCGCGGCAAAATCACGGG
>Ga0209581_1002390_pt1 | contig 18173 bp, 13 predicted proteins | sample Coa_R2_FD_187160 | JGI IMG/M metagenome (GOLD analysis project Ga0209581, IMG submission 187160) | Surface soil microbial communities from Centralia Pennsylvania, which are recovering from an underground coalmine fire - Coalmine... | ecosystem: Environmental > Terrestrial > Soil > Unclassified ...
GGATTGCAATCCTGGCACGTCGCCTATGCTGTCATTGCAAATGATGCTGAATATGGCATGTACACTCTTTAAGCTGACTCCAGTGGAAGCGCTGGTAGGTGTTACCCGAAATGCGGCAAAAGCTTTGGGTCTTGAGAATACACACGGAACATTAACACCAGGCAAGACAGCTGATATCGCAATTTGGGATGCAGCTCATCCATCTGAGCTGGCATATTACATGGGCGATAATCCGTTACATCAGTTGATTCGTGCAGGAAAGACCGTAAGCACATAAAAATCAACCCTCAAAATTTCCGATATCAATTCCCTGAGCAATCTGATTTAGCAGTGACAGAAGCAAGGCCAAGCTGCCATCTCGCTAGAAAAAATGGTGAGTATCAAATTATCAAGATGAGTCGATATACATGAATTATTAAAAAACTGAATAAAAATGCGCCAATATAAGAAAAAGCAGACATTTTGTCGATAGTCAGTGCGTAAGGAAGCAAAGAATTTTGTGTGATAATGTATTTATTCATTAATTAAAAAAATGAGGATTTTTATGCATCAGCAAATAAGAAAATATGATGCCATTATTGTTGGTGGTGGAAAAGCAGGTAAAACATTAGCCATGGATTTTGCCAAGGCAGGAAAAAAAGTAGCGATGATTGAGCGTGGTATGGTTGGTGGAACATGTATCAATGTCGCATGTATCCCAACTAAAGCAATGGTGGCGAGTGCCAAGGTTGCACATTTAGTAAGAAAAGCCAGGGAATATGGGATTGATGTGGGAGAAATGAACATCAATCTAAAGACTATAATAGACAGAAAAAATAATATCGTTAAGAGTATGCGTGATGCGAATTTGAAAGCTTTTCTTGCTTCTGGTATGGATCTTATTATAGGAAATGCTCATTTTACTGGATATAAGCAAATACAGGTTGAATTAATCGAGCCGATGGATGGTAAAACCACCATGGAAATTACTGCAGATCACATTTTTATTAATACAGGTGCATTGCCATTCATACCGGATATTCCGGGTTTAAAAGAAATACCCTATCTGACCAATGAATCCATTATGGAATTAGAATCAGTCCCTGAACATTTAATTATTCTTGGTGGAGGATATATTGGACTTGAATTTGGGCAAATGTTTAAACGATTAGGCAGTAAGGTGACTATTATTGAGTTGAGTAAGGAATTTTTACCAGCAGAAGACAGGGACATTGCTGATACTATTAAAACGTTGCTTGAAGACGAAGAAATCAAATTCATGCTGGGGTTTGGAATTGCAAAAGTCAGTAAACAAAACGGACAGTTGTCTCTCGAAATTAAAAGTGATACCGAGACACATACCCTGATCGGTACACATTTATTGATATCTGTTGGGCGAATCCCTAACACAAAAAACTTGAATCTTTCAGCGACAGAAGTTCAGGTGGATTCACGAGGCTTTATCACGGTTAATGAATATCTTGAAACGAATGTGCCTGGTATTTGGGCGTTAGGCGATGTGAAGGGAGGCCCGCAATTTACACATGTTTCACTAGATGATTATCGTATTGTAAAAAACAATCTGCAGTCAAATAAACATATTTGCTCAATACAGGAACGTCTGGTTCCCTATACCGTTTTTATTGATCCTGAGTTAGCACGAGTCGGTTTAACTGAAAAAATGGCTCGTGATAAGGGATTGCAAATCAAGGTTGCAAAATTGCCTGTTGCAGATATACCGAGAGCAAAAACACTGAGTGAAACCGATGGCATTCTCAAGGTCATTGTTGATGCAAACACGCATAAAATTTTAGGCGCAGCCGTTTTATGCACAGAGGGTGGTGAGGTAATGGCAAGTATAGAGCTTGCCATGCGGGCTGGAATGAAATATGAAGATCTCAAAAACGGTATATTTGCACATCCTACGTTAGTGGAGGGGTTAAACCAATTATTCAGCATGATATGAGATGCATGACCATCGTCTCGAGTTTCTGAAAAGTTACTGATGCTGTTCTGAATCTGTGATGTTGATTTTCAGGAAGACGGAATCAATTAACGATTGATTGGTATATGAAATTTTAACGTCAATGTATTGAAAGGATTCTAAAAATGATGCGTGGAAATGAGGTTGTAAATTTTAGCAAATCCGATATTAAAAACACGAAACAGTTATTATTCAAGATATATGATTTTATACAGTTAAATATATATGCAGCGAATTTGGTTGAAGGTGTAATCAAGAGCTTGCCGGAAATCGATTTTGATTATACGACAAAAACTGCTGAACCGTTCTCAGAGGATGCGTATTCAAGGTATTTGGAATCTCTTATTAATTTTAAAAAATATTTCAAAAAAAATTATTCGCTGTTATTAAATGCATTTAATGAATTCAAGAACAAGCTATATATGATGGCTGCATTTTTTATAAAAATACTGGATATCAGCAAAGATGATCTTGAAAACAAAAATAAAGTCATCGAGTTAATCAACAAAAAAATAAGTAACATATTGCCATTAACAGGGGCTTTGAATATTCTGACGTTACTGATTCAGACATTGAAATCAATCGAATTCGAGAATGTTCTCGAAGCGATAAATGCCTTGTTCCAGAAAAAAGTTCATAGCACCATAGATGAGTATATTAAATTACATCCGGTCAAATCTGGCAAATCGAACGCAGGTGATAAAAACAGGAAAGATGTCTTTCTGGATGGACATATTGTTATCGCGCAGTATCCAACCCGGTGCAATCTGATATTGAACGATATATTAAAGTATGTTGACAGTTTAAGAATCATATTTCATGAAAATGATATTCGCCAGCTAAATCTGGCAATATCGAAGATTGAACATACATTATTGTTCTGCAATAATGTGGAAGCTAAGCTTAAAGCCAAGGTTCTGCCGCATAGAATATATGCACGCGAGCTATCAAATCAAGGTGCTACGTTTTTTAACCTCGATCCGTCTCTGTTTAACTGTTTAAGGGAAATAAGGCATTTATCTGTGTTGGTAGCGCTTAATATTGGTGGGGAGCGAAGCGATTCAATCAAAAAAATGATTTTCCGCTTAATGGAGCTTTATGATTTGTGTCACGACAAAGAGAGTGTACCGCAAATCAAAGCTGCAAAACATGCCGATTTTCCAGGTGAACAGTCACGTATCCGTATCAAGCAGAAATTGAAACCATTGATTATTGACCCTGAGTTTTTGGCATCATATCAACTCATTTCAATTATTCAAAATGCAATTAAAACACGATGTGAGTCTATTCATGGTCCTTTGATGAATAAATTACGCTTAATGTCACAGGTGCTTATGGAAGTCATGACTGAATCAGTGTCATATGAAGAGAGTGGTGAAGCGACTAGCAGATCTGGTTTGTTTCAGTATGATTGCCAGGAGAGTGATCTGGCTATTGAGATCAAAACAGTTATACTTGCTATGTCCAATGTGAACGAATATGGCGATAGAAAAGTTGGATTACAAAACACCTAAAAATAAAGTTTTATTGAGCAACATAGTATATAAGCCAGCTTTAAAAATGAGAATCTGATCTTTAAGCTTGATTCATAAGTCTAATGACCTGCCCCGGGATTTTCAAACCAAGCTGATTTAGAGATAATGCCCCTCAAACGAGGGCATTGTATGAAAAAGAGTCGATATTCCGAAGAACAAATCGTTCGAATTTTGCGCGAAACTGATCGTGATACCATCGCCGAAGTTGCCAAGCGGAATGGTGTATCAGAGGCGTCTATCTATGGCTGGCAAAAGCGCTTCGGTGAAATGGAAGCAGATGATGTTAAGCGATACAAAGAGCTGCAAACTGAAAATGCACGCCTCAAGAAGATCCTCGCCGAGCGTGATCTTGAAATTGAAGTGATGAAGGAAATTGCCGCAAAAAAATGGTAAGCGTACAGGCGCGCAAAGACCAGGCCTCGTATGCTGTTCATCGAGGCGTCAGTCAGCGACGAGCGTGTACGCTGCTCAAAATCAGTCGAACGAGTTTGTATTATTCACCCAAGATGCCAGTGAAGGATGCGCCAGTGATTGAAGCTATGAAGGTATTATCCGGCACCTACCCACGATTCGGATCGCGTCGTATTCGCATATTTTTGCAGCGTGATGGCATTCATCTTGGTAAGGAGCGCTGCGGTCGTTTGTGGGCAAAAGCAGGCTTGCAAGTACCAAGAAAACGCCGCAGAAAACGCGCTGGAACAACACTGCGTCCACTCCCGCCAACTGCGCGTAACTCTGTATGGAGTTATGATTTCGTGTATGATGCGTGCGCCAATGGGCAGAAGCTGAAGTGTTTAACTGTCGTTGATGAGTACACGCGTGAATGTTTGGCAATTGACGTGAATGGCGCTATTCGTTCTTCGCGTGTCATTGATGTACTGAGCAAACTGATGCGAATTCATGGCGTGCCGCGCTATCTTAGATCTGATAACGGGCCTGAATTTGTGAGCAAAGCACTGCTTGAGTGGGCAACGAATGAATCACTGCAATTAGCTTTGATTGATCCAGGCAAGCCTTGGCAAAATGGCACAAATGAAAGTTTTAACGGTAAATTCCGTGATGAATGTCTATCAATGGAATGGTTCCGTAATCGTTTGGAAGCAAGGGTAGTCATCGAGGACTGGCGCAGGCATTACAATGATGTCAGGCCACACTCTAGCTTGAACTACCAGACACCGAATGAGTTTAAATTATCTTTGATTAGTAACTTAACAACTGGGGCGAATTTCTCTAACTGATTTTGGTATTAAGAAACCGGGCAGGTCACTAACATGTGCGTATTTTTATCTAGTTTGGCTAGCGAGATATTTTTCAAAATTAATATAGCCATTAACATGGCAAGAATTGCTAACAGAATACAAATAAGCAGCACATAGGAAAACGAAAAAATGAATGCTTGATGAGCAATTAATTTTCCCATGTCAGCAATGTTGGCAGGTAATATAGTGGATATATTGTTTAATGATTGCGTGCCTGATGCAATAGTCTGGATTGAATTGATTTGTCCTGAATTTAATGCAAGATTTGAGATTGTCAACAATTGCGAGACTTTATAGGCGCTTAAGATATATAGTAATGAACTCGTTAATGTGATGCCTGCGGACGCGCCTGCGAATGCCATCGTAAATAGCATGCCAGTTACCAATGCTGATTGTTGTTGTGGAGCGACATGTAAAACTGCCAGATTGGTTGCTGGAAAGTGAATAGCGAAAGCTGTGCCAAATAATATTAATGACAAGGTTAAATAGATTATCTCTTGTGTCTGTGCAGAGTAGATTAGCGCCGCTAAAGATAGGACCAAAATCAAACAGCTGCCAGCAATGAGTAAGCGTAATGAGAGATAATTGATCAGATGTCCGGCAAAAGGAGATAGTGCTCCCAAAATAATTGTAGACGATAATAAAAAAAATCCGGCTTTATCTGCGTTAAAGCCCAGGATGTTCTGCATATATAAACTGATAACAAACATATAAACGAAAAAAACATATTGAGCGCAGGTTCTTAATGTGATAATTCCAATCAATGTCTTGTTCATCAATAAGTCAACATGAATAAGAGGTTCAGATTTGCGTGTTTCGATGATGATAAAAATTACAAATAATAAAAAAGAAAAAATAGTTGCTATCCAGAAATATAATGAAGATAAGCCCCATACAGGGAGTTGGTTTAATGTTAATAAGATGCTTATCAAACCTGCTGAAAGAACAATAATGCCGGGAAAGTCTAAATTTACTATTTTCTTATTATGGCTCTTTGAAATCAGAATAAATGCCATTATTATGGCAAATAAGCCAATAGGCACATTGATATAAAAAACCCACCGCCAATTTAGGTAGGTAATTAATATACCGCCGACTGTTGGTCCAATAGCCATTGACAAGCCAGTTGTGCCAGTTAAAAAACCTAATGCCAAACCTGTCTGTTTTTTATTAAATGTTAGATATACTAATGCCGTTGTAACCGGTACGACTAAAGCAATTCCAATACCCTGGCCTATTCGACTTAAAATGAGACAGAGTGCAGATGGAGCAAGTCCAGAAACGGCAGAAGAGATGACAAACACAAAAGTGCCAATAATAAACAGACGGCGATGTCCGTACATATCGCCTAAACGACCACCAATTGACATTAATGCTGCAGAGGCTAATGTATAGGAAGTAATGACCCACTGTAATGTACTTAATGATGTATGCAGGTCATTTGCAATCGGCGCTAATGCAACATTAACTGCAGTGAAGTCGATCCACATCAGGGACCAGGCCAGACAAATTGTAAAAAGTATAAACCATTTTCTCATTTGTACCTTGAGGCTTTGTCGTGTCAACGATAATAAATATTATAGTTCAGATCTTAAAGCTTATTAGATGAGTATAATATTCATTATCAATTAAAGATGAAAGATATATATAGCTCGAAATAAAACACATTTGATTTGGATGCTTTGATTTTTGTTGCAGCTTGAATCTGCTATTAATGTAAATTGACCCTATAATTATTTAGGGATTTAAATTTGTATCAATCATACTGTCTGGTTTGTAAAGTTGAATGTATGATAATAACGTGATATCTGGATCAATGATTCAATAACATGTCTGCTTGATGAAGCTTGATACTGTTTCCTGTAATATCACGGATTTATCATGTCGTGCATAACAGTCTATCTCCGTAAGTCTCTGTATAATAAGATAATTTCGTCTACTGGAATCAGGTAAATTAGCGGCTATAATTAAAATAATTGATATCAAATTATGCGAGGCGTGCTTATGCAAAGAAAGTCACTGGAGGGTATAGCAGAAGATATGGCGGCAACAATTCGCAGTTTTGAACAACAAAGATATCTAAGTTCAGTAGAAAAGGTTGGATTAGCTCTCGTAAAAGAGCTTGCGGATGAGCTGCAGAAACATGTCTCGAATGAATCGAGTTCTGAAGCTGGGTCCGAAGGCAGTTCGGATGATTTGGTAAATTCATCTTCAGGCGAGGAATCTGGTGAGGGCTCAGAAGTACGTCCAGAAGATTATATTGTAGATAGATTAAAAAAAATATTCAAAAATAAATGGTTATCTGAGCCAGAACAAATGTGGGCATTTTATATTAGCAATAGTTCGATAAAGCGATCCATTATGAGCCTTGCACAGTATCTTGCTGATAAAAGTAGTCTGGATTATTATGACATGATCATGCCTGATCCTTTACTATTCGCGACAACAGATCGCCAGCACACGCGCTTTGATGAGCTCGCAAATCCGGAAAATTTAAATCAATTTATTATGATGATAAATGATACTGGCGCTGTGTATCTTGAAAACATTGAAGATGCCAAACGGAGATTCCTGGAAAGCAAAAAAATCGAGTGTCCGGATAGTACACCAATGAGAAATCAGGAAAGTGTTGTAGTAAAGCTTGCTGATACGAGAATTACACAAATTCATCGTGGAACAATAGAATATGATCCATTTAAGGTTGGCTTAAGCCAAACTACCATAAATAAGTTATTGATGTTGGCAAAATCAGGAAGCAGTGCCGAAGCTGACAGGCCTGATGACATAACTTCGGTTGACGAATCGCATGACAAGGCTATTCTCTCCTTCATAAGACTAATAACTCGATTAGAAAAAAATAACATGGCTGAATTTAAAGTGCTTATGAATTGCAAATTTGGCGGTATGTATCTTGATGGATGGATCAAAAGTCTTGGTGAAAAAAATTGCGCTGGTAGCTTCAAGCGTGATTTGGCACAATTTCTCTATGAAAATGTCGATATTAGTGATCAGGATAGGAAAACATTAGCTTTCAATTATAGCAAAACAACTATCAAACCATCAAAAATGTGGGCAATCCATGAGAAACATTTAATACCTGTAAGGATTGATTCAAAAATTGAAGAAACAAAAAAAACTATTGAGCATAATGAACAAGAAGTGAAAACTGGAAAGATAAAACATAAAAGTTTTTTAGAAGATACAATGAGTCGTAAGAAGACACAAACAGCCGAATCAGCACATACACCTAGAAAAAAAGTCGAAGACAGGAAAATTGATGAGCAGCAATTGGCATATCAGGCATTGAAGAATGAACTGAAAAAAATACTAACATTCAAATTTAATCCTATGATAGGTGTAAAGGTAGAAGCGAAGATAGATGATAAGCTTATAATCAATACTGTTACGAAAGACATTCAAATACTGTTTGATAGAATCAAGGGGCTGGTCTCTGCAGAATTTGATAACAAAATTGACTACAAGAATGAACTTGTCAAGTGTCAGATAATTAAAGACAAATTAAAAGAGAAAATTGTTGCGAGTAGTTTTAAATCGAAACGTCTAAAAGGATTTATTTCAGAGCCGATTATGCCTCCAAAAAACAAAGATAAACAACATGTAAATGATAGGGAGTTTAAGACCAGAGCAAAAATAGGTTGACTTATAAAAAGAGTGTCTTACAAGATCGAATTATTATATCGTTGAATTTTTGCTGATTTGTCAGCCTATTCATGATTTGACCAGTGTTATCGAACTGGTAATCTATATAATCAAAAAACATTATATTCAAATACTAAAAAGTGTTTTTCACATATTTTGATTGTAAATATGATTTATTGAAACTAAATTCCTAGTTAATAACATTAACTAGGAAAAAAACGTGAGACAAATTATACCAGTGGTAATCATCGCATCTATTGCATTCTTAAGTCATACAGTAAGTTATGCTCAATCTATTGCAACAGTATATTCATTTGATTTTTACAAGGAAAATTATCCGACATCAAATCTTGTTTTCAATGTAAGTGGTAATACATTATATGGACATACTGGCTCAATTTTATATCAATTAAATATAAACCAAGTTCCACATGCGCTAGATACTGTTTATCTTTCCGGAAGAGACAGTGATGATCAAGGGTATCAGTTTGATGGGGACTTGACGATAAGCAAAGATATGAACCATTTGTATGGAGTAAAAAATAGCTTTACTCGCGGCGCAATTTTTAAAATAAATCTGATAAACAAATCGGTTACATTATTACACGAATTTGATTTAAATACACGAGACATGGAAGGATATGACGCACAAGGTGGGGTGGTAATTAGTAATGATGGAAGATACCTTTATGGTGTTACTCAATCAGGAGGAAGTCATTTACTCCCCAGATCACGAGGCGGTGTTATCTATAGGCTTACATTGGATGGTTCGGATAAAAATCCATACAAGGTTTTATATTCCTTTAGTGGTGATAAACTAAATGGCGGTGCTCCTGCAGGTAGTCTCGTACTTAGTTCAGATAATCAGTCTCTTTATGGTGTTACGACATATGGTGGACAAAAAAATTGCGGAACGCTGTTTCGCTTAACCGTTGGTAACGAGACGTCTTCTGTTTTTAAAACACTTCATGATTTTGATTGCACCAATGAAGCAGGGTCGCATACTGGCGGCATTCCTAATGGTATCATATCAAGTGCTGATGGGCGTTACTTATATGGTACGGCATACAAAACAAACTGGACAAACAATAATGGGATTATATTTCAGATTGATCTTCATGATCCAACATATTCATCACAAGTACTGCATCAATTCAATGTTGAAGATGGAGTATTGCCTAATAATTTAAGTTTAAATCAGGATGGAAATGCACTCTTTGGTACAACACAAATGTATGGATTAACAAGGTCTAACCATGGTTCTCTATTTAAGCTTTCCCTGGATACCAAACAACCGCAATTTACTCCAGTTTACTTCTTTAATTCTGCAGAAGGATTTGGCACTCCTGAAAATAAACTGTTATTAGATAGTGCAATGAAAAATATCTATGGTACGACTAGATACGGTGGCGAACATGGGGATGGAACAATTTTTAGAATCGAGCTTAAAAACTCATAGGCTGAAACAGTTGAAGTAGATAACCAATCGATTATATTGGCGAGAGAAAACAAAGTGCTTAATGGTGACAATCAGCATTGTAAAATCTGATTGTCACATCAAGTCGAAACTACTTTAGCTAAGTTGGAGTATTTCCATTTTTAATTGAAATTCTACTTAGTTGATTGCTATACGTAACATAAATCTCGCTCAACTTTTGATAAATTTGAGTTACATATTTGTCTTCACTAATTATTGCGTCTTCAAACAGATGACTAAAGCGGAAATATCGAGTGTTGTTCATCTGATATTTTTGTATGTTATATGATTTTGATGCTGAAAGTGCATGATTAAGGACTTCCAGTTTATCCAACATGGAATCGCAATCAGAAATTTCATCAAGCAATCGATGCAAACCATCAGCAAATATTTCAGAATATTCTTCCAGATCCTTGCAACTGAGGATATCGTCTATTAATTTTCTCTCCAGGTCGTCGTTATTCGAATATTCGCTATCATTTTGAAATATTCTATAAAGGTGACAGTATTGTTTTTGGACTATTCGAATATTGTCTTCTGAGGCATATAAGAGTTGAGCGCTCGCCAAATCATAGTCATATATTAATCTTTGAATATTCAATATGAATTCATCATGATCAGAATCACATTTGTAATATTTATCAATTTCATTTAATAAAGAGCGTATGTCAGTGTCACTTTGCAGAGATTCAATACGTTCAATTAAAGAAGCAATGGTATGTTGACCTGAAATATTATTTAAATATTTGTCTATGAGTTTTAACAGGATTTTTTTGAACCGACCAGCATATGCATCTTTTACAATTTGTCTGTTGTCTTCATTCCAGCTGTATACGACTTTTGAACCCGGTTGATGATGCAAGCCAAGCTTATTCGATTGCTGTATACCCCATAAGCGATTAGATCGATTATTGGATCGCATATTCTCACAAATTTCGGCATATTTATCTTTATCAAGATTATGTGGGAGTGTTTTCTTGGTGCCGCGATTGTGTTTAGCTGTTGAAATACTTGTTACACGGTTTCTGGCAACAATATCGCAATAGATCCCATATTTGCTTAATTCATGATGCAATCTTTCACCAAACGGTGCGGACTCGCACATAACAAGACTGATTTTCAATCTCGGTTGGCATTCTCGATTTTTCAAATCAGGGTGGGTTAATTGCTTTGCAAGCAGGGCAGCTAATACCTTGTAATGCAGTTTAACACCATTATCATCCATTATATAATCGGGATGCTTAAATGAACCATGGCCGTTAATATACAGACGGGTATGATTATCTACTGATTGTAAATTAGTTAGATGTGATGACAGTACCTCTAACGAATCAGACATATCTATATCGATACATTGCATATCGGTTTGGTATTTCTTGTTTATTCGATATGCAAGATGAGGACCTGAAGAATTTTGATTCAGAAATGATATATGAATATGTCTCTTGTATCCTTCTGTTACATTGTCATTTAGTTTTTTATCATCAGTTCTTAGCATAATTAATCATCCAATGTTTTTGAATATGTTAAAAGATCCGAATTATATACATTTATCATGATTTATATTTACTAGCCTTTTCTGCTGCGTGTTCTTCTATTGTTCGAAGAATCTTCTAAGCATTCTGTGGAATCATCGAGTCTATCAAGCGGCTTGCTTGGCTTTGCTTTTTTAGCCGGAACAGAAGGTTTTTCCATAGACTTGTTCTCATTCAAAGGGGTGCTAGGACTTGCAACACGTTCAACTTTATGTTTTCCCATGCCGTGTATCATTTGAAATGCGAAACGTGTAAACATGGCATCCAGAGATGACAGTAAAGGATGAGATATGTTTTTAATCATTAGCGGAACATATATATCAGTTAGAAATAGGTTCATGTTATTCACAAGCCTGTTAAATAACCTGTTGATTAGATCCTTTCCAAGAGATTCATCGCTGATATGGTCGCGAAGATTTCTTAGATCATTCTTGATTTCAATTAATATATTCATGAAAGATTTTATAAAATTATTCTTATCTTCAATAATTCCGGATTGATGTAAGCCTTTAATGCACTTATTTATAATATTAATAATATCATTAATGTACTTTTCAGCTTCGTTGACTGAATTCTTTTTGGAATTTAAAAAATCTTCTGAAATTTGTAAATTACATACCGGAAAAACCAGATCGCTGCTTTCAATTTTATGTAACCCTGAGTAATATCTCATAGCTGTATTTTCATTAGTAAATAACAGTGCATGATCCAGATCGATCCCTCCCTGACTCTGAATCTCATCAGGTGTCTGTCTTGTTATAATATAAACATAGGTGTTATCTGATTCGCCAATACCTGTAGCAATCCATTTGTTTCTTTTCTTGTAATGTAATGCTGTTGCTTGTCCATAATCAGATACTTCTATATCTCCAATATCGAGAATTCCATTTGAATGGATCGCAATGTCACTTTCCTGCTTCTTTTCTTGCAGGTTATACATCAATGAACGCTTAGTGACATATGACTCTGTCGGAGACATTTGGAGGCCGCCAACAACAGCACCGATATGATGAAAAAATAAATGTGAATTACTTAATACTTTGGTTGACGCATCAGATATGATGTCATACAAATATGAAGAATCAAGGTATGAATCTTTTATGCCGCTGATATTTTGGAAGTACTTATTGAGCTTTATAATGTCCGAATAATCAATCCGTCCTTGTGTTAATCTTGCATCTTTTATAAAGCCACGGTAAACATAAAATTCACCAGCGTCATCGTCTACTACACGTAGACTTGTCTTGTCATTTCTTAACATAACCACCCCTCGTTAGATTTATATAAATTTATTATAACTGTATCAACGAAATACATACTTGTTCGATTTAACTATGTATCTAGCCATGTCCATTAGTGCTTAAATACATATACAAGTTAGTGAAAAATGTTGCCTGAATAATTATGCATATTATATTCAATCATTATTAAGACACCCTTATCCAAAAGTATTGATTAATGGTTAATGTGTCCTTAAGTTTGACGATATATACTTCGTGTTTCATTCCAATGCAGTAAAATAAAAAATTATAACTACTATATAATGAACATCACGAGGAATGCGGTATGCGAAACAGAAGAGCACTTGCAAGGTCATTAACATCTGTGTCAACGAGATATATCATCAAGCATGGTCACTATCATTCGCGATATACACATTCACCAATATTAACAGGTGTGACATACTCTCCCAGTCAAGCAGCTAACGTATACCGATATTCTAGAATGACAACAAGCGATGAACCATCGCAGTACGATTCAACGAACAATACATCATCTAAAACGAATTATAAAAATTATCGCAATAATTACAGTAGTTATTCTAATAAATCATTTCGTTTCAGATACGTTATAGGTGGTTTGATTGTTTCTGCAATAAGCAGTATTGCATTAAATCATATCATTCCATATTATAGTTCAAAACATAATTATCGAGCTGATATGGATGCAAATCATGACCTTGGTATCGCAATAAAACCAGGATCAGTGACAGCATTCGTTCTGACATGGAATCCTTGTGGCGAGGGAATTGGACACGCGGCAATCTTGCTTGTCAGCCAAAGTGGATCACAATATATAAGTTTTTGGCCAAAAAATGAAAGTGTTCTTGAAAATGTTAAAAAGCTAGCACTTTCGTCTCCAGGCAGATTATGTTCGATTAATGACGATATTGGTCAAGAGGGTGGACGACTGCCGACGACGATCCATCAAATTGATGGTTTGGATGAAAATGAAATCAACCGATTCGTAGCAAAATTCAAAAGTCGACTCGAAAAAGGCAAAATTACTTTCTCATTATGCCATAACCTTCATTATCAACTATCATTCTTCTCAGATAAGAAATCAAGTTATAACTGTACTGGCCTTGTGGATGAAATTCTGCATATAGGTGGTTTTACCAAGCCGATTTATACTGCACCGTATGGTCGAGCACCACTTAGCAGCGATATTCTTGAGTGCAAGGGAGCTAGTCTGGTCGATAATAAAGAGCTGAGTGAGCGGGTTTTATTGACAGCTGGATTTGACGAAGAAATGGCTGTCAAATCATTAGCTGATAATCAGAAAATTGACGAACAGTCTGCGCGAGAAATCATTACAAATCAATCGGCTGGTAGTCATACACCGGAATGTCCTTCAATCTAATCATCTGGATAATATCTATTGATATGATGGATTTAGATGACTGTCTGAGTGAATACATAATTCTTGCCTGTCTGTCATGGAGGCTGCGTGCTCGGCATAATGACGATGTACGCAATAAGCAAGATTATGTAATTCCAACTGTATCTAGCCGTTTTATTTGTATAATAATCAGTTCTTGTATAGTGGGCTATTATCAAAAATCATGATTTGCTTCCTGCCCGAAATATATTTGCTATATATATTACTAAGAATTGTTGAAAATTAGCATGGGTATTTGCAGCTTGCTATTTTTATATTGCTGAATGTTGTCAGATTGATAATCCGATATAACCTTAGTATTATTGGATTTATAAAAATAAAACATACTATTAGATACTAGGACACATATCCATGCGCAATCGAAGCTTACAAGTTATCTTTGGATTTTTTGCCGGAGCACTAACAAGCAATCTAGTTTATAAAAAATTCAGGCAACAGCAATTAACCTCAAATTTTGTAGATAGTGTACCTGAAAATAAGAAACGTAATGCCGAGGCATATGTTTATACCTGGTTTCCCAAGGACGGCGGAATAGGTCATCAGTCTATAGAGGTCATTTATGGCGATATAAGAAAATATATAAGCTATTGGCCTGCTGGTATTGGCGGTATATTTGCGAGCCTGATGCCTATTGTTGGTTTTATCCCAAAACTATCAAAATCTGTTGAAGAAGATGCATTGCAAGAAGGTTCGAACCCTGTTGTTTTACATATTAAAAACCTGGATGGTGAAGAGCTAATACGGACTTCTGAGGAAATCATTACAGGCGCTCAAACTGGCGCATTATGTTATCAATTTTTCCCGAATGTAACAAATTTGTTATGGCTTGTTTGCCAATCAGCTTATTGGTCCAAAACGCCTAATAATGATTTTGCTTGCAACGTCATGGAAGATCTTAATGAAATATCACAATTAGGTGATCCTTCGTTTCTCAGGAACACAACAAATTGCACTAAATCAGTTGACGATATCTTGAACGCTGGTGGTTTCAGGCGCCGTCGCTCATCATTGTTTTCGTTTCCCTGGCACGCCGTTCCATCCACACAGTTTAATACTTACAAAAAAATGGGTGCTGTCGAAATAACCGAGAATGAAATGGAAATAACGCACTCACCGCGTTTATAATTATTTTTTGATAAATTTTCTAGACATCGAGTGATAGTATATCGATTACGCTGGAATAAATTCATGTAGCTGTTAATTTATCCAATGTTATTAAGTATACTGTATATTCTTCGGTTTCATCATATCAATTATCGCAAACTTATTGATGACTGTTTATATTGATTGACTAATTATATAGCTAATATGTTCTTTTTTAAGGAGAACAGACGTGTCGGACACTGTAATTGGAAGGCCAAAATCAATGTTGGACACGCCTTGCCTGGTGATAGACAGGCGCTTGTTGCAGACAAATATCAACACTATGCAGCATGAGGTGAATCATGCTAAAAAGAATCTCAGGCCCCATGTCAAAACACATAAATGCTCCAGAATCGCAAAAATGCAGATCGAAGCCGGTGCGGTCGGCATTTCGGCTGCAAAGGTTTCAGAAGCTCTGGTATTGGCCCAAGCCGGTGTAAAAAATACGCTTATCACTTCCCCAGTGATCACACCTGCGAAAATTGAAAAATTGATGCAATGTCTGTTACTGGATCCTGAATTGACAGTTGTCGTGGATAATCTTGAAAACGCAGGAATACTGGATCGCGAAGCTAGAAAAGTAAACAAAATGCTGAATGTCCTCATGGATATTGATCCTGATGTGGGGCGAACCGGTGTTGCTTATTCTGATGCAATGGAATTTGCCAAGGCCCTGCTAAAATATCCTGCCTTGAAGCTGAATGGAATTCAGTGCTATGCCGGCAATTTGCAGCATATCTCTAATTATCAGGAGAGACAGCAAGCCTCAACAAAAGTAATGAACAAGGCTGCGCACATCTTGCGCCAGTTAAACGAAGCGGGACTTGAATGCCATATTCTGAGCGGCTCAGGCACAGGTACTTATAGCATTGATCTGTTAATTCCTGAGGTCACGGAAGTGCAGCCTGGTTCCTATGCCGTCATGGATGCCGAATATTATTCAATCGGATCAAGCGATAATGCAACGCACTACACAACTTATAAACCAGCCATGACACTGCTTTCTTCCATTATCAGTACTAACCATTCTTCACAGGTCACTTGTGACGCTGGCTGGAAAGCGTTGTATCAAGTGCCGACTAAACCCATTATCTTGCAACCCAAAGGCTTGGAATACGACTGGTTTGGTGATGAACATGGCAAAATCACACCGGTTGGGCGGGCGTCGCTTCCCAAACTGGGTGATTGCATCGAGTTGATGGCGGCACATTGTGATCCGACAATAAACATGTTTGATGTTTTTTATGTTGTTGAGGATGGCATAGTGGTTGATATCTGGGATATTGATATGCGCGGAAAATCGCAATAATGACAGCTCATTGTATTCGCTAATGAAAGCAGGACAAAATACCATATGCCAGCTTGCGCTGGCATACATTGCTGTTTAAACGAAACGGCATAACATGATTTATTGGCCAGGCTCCTGAACGCTAATGGAGCTAGCAACACCTGTTGATTTGATCCGGGGATTATACATTGCGGTTGCAAGCACAGGTGGCACCACAAATTTTCCAGTACTGGTGGCCTTTATGCGATAAACAATTTCCCTGGAATCCGAGCCGATGCCGCCAAAAAAGATGACACGATCTTCGCGGATGTCGACGTAATCCATCTCCTGGTTTTTCAAGGAATCACGAGCGACTTCGAAGCCGCCTGGCAGTAAATCCACGATCGCGATATTTGAATGATATTGATTATCAATCGAGCGAACCCGAATATGTACAGTGATTTCATCGCCGAGAGAAACAGAACCAATGGGATTATTATCGGCAGTTTGATACTCCCTGAATACTTCAATGCCTTGCTTGGTGGCTGCTGTCGGCAGCGTTTTATCGAAGCCAGCCTGGGTTAGCTGATAAAAATATCCTTGTCTGGATGGATTATCAAATATGACCTTTTGTACGTCCAGGCCAGGTTTCACCATCTTGAACTGTCCTTCTGTCGATGCCAATTCATACTGCTTGTTGTCTGGTAGTGCTGCCTTGATAGTAAGGCTGACATCAGCGGCCAGTGATGACGACTGACTATATGCGCCCAGCGCCATGCTTGTATAACCTGCTACAATGGTACTCATGGAATCGCTATTCAGTGCTGACACCAGCGACATCACAAGTTTGACATCCAGTGTGGGCAATTTTTCCGGGAAATGTCGCGCAATCAGATAGAGATATTGTGCATTCGCTGTAGCCTGATTATAAAAATCGGTCTCGGCATGGGCTTGTGTATCCGGTTTGTAATAGCCAATCATTTTCTCTGCAGCGCTGGTATTTTTGAGCAGTTGATATGTCGCTGCAATATAAGCGCTGATGATATCGTTATGCCAGTCATAGTCCTTGTTTTGATCCAGTGTCAACTGAAGATTAGTCAAATAATTGGTTGTGACAATTTCATTACGGGTCAAAATATATATCGCATAGGCATGAATGCGTGCCTGGTCCATGGTGGATATATCCTGAGTCGCCAAATCCTTCAGGAACCCGATGCCGGAAGAAAATACATCGCTGGGAACGCTATATCCCTGTGCCTTTGCTTCGGTGAGGAAATGCATCGCATATACGGAGGCAAAATCATTGCTTTGTGTGGTACCGATTTCCGGCCAATAATTGAAAGCGCCGCTGGACATTTGTCTTTGACTCAGCAGTTGTATGGTTTTTTGAATTTTTTCATTTATCGACGGCGTGTATGATGCAAACCATGGCTGGTTGGACATCGCAAGCCAGGGAAACGCCTTGCTGATGAGTTGCTCGACGCAGCCGTAAGGGTAATCATTCAGATAATTTTCCAATCCGGCTGCCAGAATGAGCGGGCTCGAGGACGCTGCCGCTTCCACCATTCTGTATTCTGGAAAAAGAACACGGTCAAGTGTGAGTGTTTTGGTTGCGTCGTTAGTATAGCCGCTGGTGACAACGGTTGAATAAG
>Ga0209581_1002391_pt1 | contig 18161 bp, 19 predicted proteins | sample Coa_R2_FD_187160 | JGI IMG/M metagenome (GOLD analysis project Ga0209581, IMG submission 187160) | Surface soil microbial communities from Centralia Pennsylvania, which are recovering from an underground coalmine fire - Coalmine... | ecosystem: Environmental > Terrestrial > Soil > Unclassified ...
AACGTAAGCCCGCGCCAGCGCCAGGCAGGCCACCCGCAAGGGCTGGCCCCATAGGCGTTAACTTAAGCCCGTGCCAGCGCCAGGCAGGCCACCCGCAAGGGGTGGCCCTACTCTAGACGCGGCGTTCGTGCCGCCTGTGGAGTCGCGTCTCTAGTAGGGCCACCCCTTGCGGGTGGCCTGCGGGGTGCGAGGGCGACTCAGGCCACCGACGCCGCACCGGGCAGGCTAGCCGCAAGGGCTGGCCCTACTCTATCCGTCAGGCAAGCCTGACGGCCCGTGTATAGTAGGGCCAGCCCTTGCGGCTGGCCTGAGGGTGGCCCTACTAGAGACGATACGGTCGTGCCGCCTGTGGAGTCGCGTCTAGAGTAGGGCCACCCCTGGCGGCTGGCCTGCGTCGCCCTGGGGCGGTGAGCCTGTAAGCCCGCTTGCTCGCGCAAAGGGGGTTACGCTGTTTTCTTCTGCGGTACGAGGGACCCGCTCCGTTTCCTCTGGCTGGCGCGCGGCAGTGCCTGTGCCTGCGAACAGCAATTGTACTCCTCAAGGGCCTGCATGTAGGTGGCATACAGGTTCTCAAGCTCCTGCTCACTGGCGCCGCGCTGCTCCGCCATCACCAGTTCATACCATCGCTGCTTCATTCGCCGCTCAGCATATTCCAGCTTCACCGATTTAACATCCTTTCTGGCGTCTATGCATGCTCGCTCTGCCCGTGACCTTTTCGGATTTGATGGTATACTTCTCCGGGGGGAAGCCGGAAGGAAGCAGGAACCGGGCCATCTTCCTCCCGTTTGGGATTGAAACTTGAAACTACGAAGCTTTGCGGCTGCGATACTCCTGCGTCAACTGGCCGATCAACTCTCTGGCGCCGTTGAAGCTCAGGGTATCGGGGTTCTCCGGCTCCGGCCTGCCCAGGCGCTCGCACAGCTTGCGAATGCTCGACAACTGCTGCTCTGTCGCCGTCGCTTCCTCGCCCTCGGCCTCGCCGCTTCCGTTCGCGCTAGATGTTACTGCGTGCAGGCCGTTGCCGTTGCCGTTGGTCTTGCTCGCGCCGTTGGTCGGGACGGGGCGCACGGCGGAAACGACCGCCCTGCGCGTTGTGCCATTACCGTTCGTGCTGCCACCGGCGCTATTCCCGTTGCCGTTGCCACCGAAGCCACTCTCCGCCGCAACAGTGCGCTCGACCGGGCTATCGACGATGCGATGCTCCTCATTGAGTTCTGGCGCAAATTGTGTGCCATATCCCAATGCCGCTAATGCACGTCCTATACTTCCTGTTTCAGCCTTCTCTAAGTAGTCCGGGAAAGAAGCCGCCTTTTCCATCTTTGTGCCGGTGGCAACACCGCCCTTACCGTCCTTAACAGTCGCACGGAAGATGGCGAGGCCTCTGGCCGTCTTGATGACCTTCTCGCTGCGCCGCTTCTCCTGATTCCAGACATAGGTCTCTTCCTCAGTCTCTTTATCGAGGTCGAGGTGAACCAGCTCGGTTTCAATGGTCCCGTTCGGGCATTCCTGCCGGAACCACACCAGACGCCATTGAACAGGCAAGTATTCAGTCGAACCCTGCCTGTTCTTGATGTTCATCAGATGTTCCCTGGGATTGAATGGGAGGTTGCTGGTATTTTCGCTCATCGCTCAATGCTCCTATCCGGTAGTCTATGATCTTATCGCACCTGTTAGAAATTTTGTTCTAACATTATAGCCCACTCAACACCTTCTGTCAAGCTTCTGGCTATCTTTTTATTCTTTTCGCGCTGATAAAAGGCGGTAATATGATTGTAGCTGCCTGCTATCAACGGGCAGCTACAATCAAAGGTATGCGCAAGAGGTGAGGGCGATCACTCCCTGTTTCTCATCTGGTTGGTGAGGGCGTAGGGCCAGCGCCAGACGAGCAGGAGGATGAGGTTGGTGATCAGGGCGATGGCGGCGAAGGTGGCTGGCGGGATGGCGTGGTCCACGAAGAGGCCGCGCAGGGCCATCGCGACGGGCCATGAGAGAATCCAGGCCAGGATGGTGCGCTGCGCCATTTTACGCGGGCTGCTCATCAGCGCGCGGCGGTAGGCGCCGACGAAGGGCGCAACGAGGAACCAGCCTGCGGCGAAAGGCAGCGCGGTAAGGAAGATTTGCCAGATATCCGAGGCTTCTCCATGACTGCGCCGTCCGATGGTGGCGAAGACGAGGAAGACGAGGAAGTCGCCCAGCACGAGCGTGCTGATGCGCTGCCATTCAGGTATGGGCCGCGCTCCCCGGCGCGCTGTATTGTTTGTCACAGCGGCCTCGGTTGCGCTGCTGGCGTTGAGGCGGGCTGTTCTACTGGTTTTTGGCATGATGGTATTGTCCTTTTGTAGGAGCGCAATCGACTGCGTTCTTCCAAATTATATCCTATTTCGTCTCTGTTTGCCCCTTGCGTTCCTGCTCGCGTTCGTGTTCATGCACGAGTTCTTCGACGGCGGCGAGTTCGGTGCGCACGGCGCGGATGCGCATGGTGATGAAGGCGAGATAGATGAAAAGGGCGACCCAGACGACGGCGTAGGCGGCGACCAGGCAGGTAACTCCTTCTCCTTGCATGGGAAAAACCTCCTTTGTTATTCGACGCTGGCGCGCAGGCGCCGGGCCTGCGTCTGCAACTTCTGGAACTGGTAGACCTGGATCATCAGGAAGCAGTAGAGCAGGGTGAAGGTGGCCAGCGAGAGCATGAGGGCGAGCAGCATCTGCGGCGGCAGGTTGGGCGATGAGCCGATGGGCAGCACGGCCTGCGGGTGCAGCGTGCGCCACCAGTTGACCGACTCGTAGATGATGGGAACGTCGATGACGCCGACGATGCCCAGCACGGCCCCGGCCCGCGCGCTGGCAGGCGTGTGACCCATATAGCTGCGCAGCATGAGATAGGCGATATAGATGAACCAGAGAATGAGCGTGGTGGTGAGGCGAGCATCCCACGTCCACCACGTTCCCCAGATCGGTCGGCCCCAGAGCGAGCCGGTGATGAGGGTGACGGTGATGAAGACAACGCCGATCTCGGCAGCGGCCCGCGCAATCCAGTCCCAGCGTTCGTCCTGTTTCCACAGGTAGACGACGCCCGCGACGGCCAGCACGCAGAAGGAAAGCATGCCGAGCCAGGCAGACGGAACGTGGAAGTAGAAGATACGCTGCGCGTCGCCCTCGATGGCGTCGGTCGGCGCGTAGATCAGGTCCGCCCAGATGGAGACCAGCATGCCGACGAGCGAGAGCGCGCCCAGCACGATGGAAGCAACGAGCAGGCGCTCTGGTCGCCGCTCGTGTGCGGCTGTGGCCGCCGCTCGCGGCTTTGTTTCAGTTGTGCGATTTGCTAATACCATAGGATCAGTTCCCCAGGGTACCCGCAAGGGGTACCCCTACTATATACGCCCCTTGCCACCCCCACTCACGCCAGTGCCGACGTATAGAGCAGGGGTACCCCTTGCGGGTACCCTGGAGGAGGGCCTGGGGCCGGATTGCTATTCCTCTATTACATACTCAAATGTGAGCATGGAAACGCTCAGGAAGATAATGTCGAATGCGATCATCAGGCCGAGCCAGGGCGGTTCATCGGGTGATGGGCCACTCGAAACCATCAGGGAGCCGGTGGCGCGCACCGCGCCGATGACGACCGGGACGATCAAGGGAAAGACGAGAATGGGCAGCAGGACATCGCGGGCCGAAGTCGCGGCGGCCATCGCGGAAAAGAGCGTTCCCACAGAGGCGATGCCCAGCGTCCCGGCGAGGACGATGAGCAGCAACGGCCCCGCGAAGAGCGGGATGTTGAAGAGCGCCGCGAAGACGGGCAGGGCGATGATCTCGACCACGCCAGTAAAGAGCATATTGCCCAGCAGTTTGGCAAGATAAATGGCCTTGCGGTCAACCGGGCAGAGCAGGAGACGATCCAGCGAGTCTTTTTCGCGTTCGGCGGCGATGGTGCGACCGAGGCCGAGCAGGCTGGCGAAGATGAAGGCGACCCAGAGCGCGCCCGGCGCGACGGCGGCTTTGTTGTCCACGCGCAGATCGAAGGCGAAATTGAAAATGACAAGGACGAGCAGGGCGAAGAGGCCCATGCCGAGCCAGACCTGCTTGCTGCGCAGTTCGCAGCGCACATCTTTCCAGAGGATGGCCCACACCTGCGTGCAGAAGTTCATCGCAGCACCTCCTGATAGACCTGCCGCACGCTCTCCGCTCCCAGTTCGTGCGTTGGGCGGCGATAGACCACGCGCCCATTGTGCAGCATGAGGATACTGTCGCTCAACGCCATTGCGCGCTCCAGGCGATGCGTGGTGAAAATGAGGGTGCCACCCTGCGAGCGGTGTTCGTCTAAAAGCGTTTCCAGCAGCGCGTTGCCCTCTTCGTCCAGGGCAGTGTCCGGCTCGTCGAGCAGGAGCAGGCGCGGGGAGTGCAGCAGCGCGCGCGCCAGGGAGAGACGCTGCGCCTGCCCGCGAGAGAACGTACCGGCGCGCTCGCCCGCCCTGCGTTCCAGCCCGACGCGGCTCAACAGGGCCAGCGCGCGCTCGCGCCCGTTACGCACAGCGTACATGCGAGCGAAAAAGAGCAGGTTCTCCAGCGCCGTCAATTCATCGTAGAGACAGGGTTGGTGGGCTACGAAACCGACGAGCGAGCGTATCTGCTGCGCGTCCTCCACGATGTCCCGTCCGGCGATGGAGACGCGGCCTCCGTTCGGCTTCGTCAGCGCGGCCAGGATACGCAGCAGCGTCGTCTTGCCCGCGCCGTTGGGGCCGAGCAGGGCGGCGCGTTCTCCTGCCTCCACCGTCAGGTCGAGGCCGCGCAGCACCGGTTTCAGGCCAAAGCTTTTTTTGAGGCCACGTATCTCCACATAGGGACTGCTCACAACGCCTCCTTTTCGCTCAGCAGCGCGCGCAGCCGCGCTTTCGTTCTGGCGCGCTTCTCCTGGTACGCGGCCTTCGAGATTTTACCCTCCTCAAAGCTTCTGTCGAGCGCCAGCAATTCCTGGAGCAGGGCCTGTTCTTGCTCCTGCGGGCTGTTGCTCCTCTTGCCATTGCCGTTGACAGCAGCTTTCGTGGTTCTGTTACCAACGCCGGTCACTTTCGGGTTTGAGCTTTGCGCGGCTTTCGTACCCTTTGCCGTCTTGCCATTGCTGGCTACCTTGCCCTCGCTCTCCGGCTGGCGACGCGCGCGATACAGGAACCACGTGACGGCCAGGATGGCAAGCATGACGAGCAGGCCGACGATGAGCCAGAGGATGATGGGATTGATGCTGTTATCGGCGGGGATCAGGGCCTTGTTGACGGGCAGGCCCTCAATCTCAGCGTGAATCTCATTGCCCTGCAACAGCTTCTGCCCCTGCAAGAGCAGGTAGGGGTGATTGTTGGCGGTGGTGATGCCCTGCGAGGTGAGGGCGCTGGACGTGGCATGCAACTCGCTCGGCACCATCAGGGAAAGCTGCACCGTCGGCAGTATCACATCATAGCGAAAATCGTAGGTTGAGCTGGTGTACGGGATGTCGAAGGTGAAGGAAAATCCCGAACTGCCCGGCGGCAGGGCGGCATCGCTGGCAAAGCCGGTACTGACGGCAACCGCGTGATAGCCGTTGAAGCCGTCGCCAAGCGAGACGTTGCGCGCCCCCGGCGGCAGCGAGAAGAGCAGGGCGTCGGGCTTGCTCGTGCCGTTGCCCGTGTTGAGCGAGCCGACAAAGGTGTGCGTCGTCAGATTCTGGAACAGGTACAGTTCCGAGACGGTCACGCTGTTCTTCGAGGCATCCGGCTTCTGAAACAGGATCGTCACCTGCACAACGGCAATATCCTTTGTACTCGTCGTTGCCTCATAAACGGTCAGATTCACCTGCTGCACCGGCTTCTTATCCAGGTGGACGAGGTCGCTGGTATACTGCGCCCCCTCGTAGTCGGTGAACAGCGCGTAGGCGGTAGATGAGTCGGTAGCGAGATTGGAAAAGGAAAACGAGCCGTGCGCGTCCGTCGTCACCTTTGTCAGATCGCGCGCGCTATTACCCTGCGCCATTTGCAATGTCACGCTCTGCCCCGCCACCGGCGCGTTATGGTTCGTCCCATTCAACAACTGCCCGTAGATACGCCCGTTGCTGGCGGCGAAGGCGTGGGGTGAGAGAAACAGGGTTGAGAGTATGAGGATAACGATGAGAAATGTCTTATGTATTCTGTTCATTCTGTTCCCTCAGTCGGCGCAACTGCTCTTCGATCATCTCATCGAGTTCCTGCTCGCGGTCATAGCGGGCTTTGAGTTCGCGCAGGGCGCGGCGCGTATAGCGTTCACGCAGGGTGCGGTAATCGGCTGCGGTAATGTTGCCTAGCTGATAATCAAGCTCTACCTCGTGCAGCGCGGCGCGCGCCGCCTGCTCTCGCTCCGTCTGCCCGCCTTCGGTTGAAGTCGGCGAGGCGGATGAAGCGATACCGGCATTATCATCCTGTGTCAGTTTGCCCCGTCTGCTCGCGCGCCCGCTGTAGAGCGGCTGAAGCACGAAGGCGAGCGATATCAGGCCGAGCGCGACGGCAAGTAATATAGAATCCATTTAATCGGCCTCCGTCTGCTGCTTTTGATTGGTTAAATATTGTGATGCAAAAACAGGGTCGTCGGCAGCCAGTTCCGCTTCAAGCTGCCGCCGGTAGAGGGCCAGATCCCCTTCATCGAGATCATCTGCCTCTGCCCCGGTATCGTTCCCTTTCGCTGTGCCGCCGGGGGCAAGCGAGGAAGCAGACCAGTCGCGCAGGATGAAAAACAGGAGTATGCAGCCGCCGGTAAAGAGGCCGAAGGGGACGAGGTAGGCGAGCATACTGAACCCCTGCCAGGGCGGCGACCAGAGGATTTGCTGGCCGTAGCGGCTGACAAAGTAATCGATGACCTGCTGCTCCGATTCGCCAGCTTGCAGCCGCTGGCGAATGACCGCGCGCATCTGCTGCGCGATCAACGAGGGCGAGTCGGCCACCGATTCGTCCTGGCAGACGGGGCATTTCAACTGCGAGGCCACGTCCTGCACTTTCTGGTCAAGCGTCTTCTGCGGCGGTGTCGCAATCATGACATACGACCAGATGGCGGCCAGGATCGCCACCACCACCAGCACGAGCAGCAGGGGACGCCAGCGTTTCATTTTCATATGACCGCCTCCTCATCCCGCTTACCTGTTGAGGATTGCGTATCTCCCGTTCGGGCGGAGCTGGCCTGCGCCCTGGTTTCCACCCCTGCCCGGTCATCTTCCTCCCCGGCATTATCGTTCCCCACAACCGTTCTGCCCTGCCCTCTACGGATGGCTGCTACAGGCTGAATAGCCGTTTTGCGGCGGCGCGCGGGCCACCAGCAGATGAGGCCGCCACAGATCATGAGCAGGCCACCGTACCAGATGAGCGGGACAAGCGGGTTGACGAAGATGTGAATGGTGGCCGAGGTCGCGCCCTGCCAGTTGTAGAGAATGACATAGATATCGGTCAGGCCGAAGGTGGGAATGGGGATCAGGCTGGCCGGCTGGTTGTCGAAATGCTGGTAGAAGGTGCGGCCAGGGTAGATGTAGCCGAGCAACTGGCCCTCGTGCCAGATTTGCAACTGGGCCGTGATGGTCTCGCTGCCGGGATTGATAGCATCGATGTTGCCGAGATAGGTGAACTGGTAGCCGATGACGTTCATGCTCTGGCCGGGTTGCAACACAGCGTTCTCCTGCGTCTGGAAAAATTGCGAGCCAATGACGCCGACGGCCAGCAAGACCAGCCCCAGGTGAACGATGTAGCCGCCGTAACGCTGGCGATACCTCTGGACAAGCTGGTAGAGCGCGACAGGATAGGGTTCGCCATGTTTGTGGCGCACGCGCATGCCGCGCCAGAGTTCGTAGAGGATGGCTCCGGCGGTGAAGGCGCAGACGGCGAAGCCGACATTGGCGAAGATATCACGCACGCCTGCCAGCGGCAGGATGGCAGCGCAGACAGCGGCGGCAAGGGCCGGGAGGCCGAGATTGCGCCAGAGCGCGCGCATCGAGGTGCGCCGCCACGCCAGCAGCGGGCCAACGCCCATCGCCAGGATCAGCAAAGCGAAGAGCGGGCCATCGACATGCTGGTAGAAGGGCGCGCCGACGGACATAGTTTCTTTGCTCAGCGCGACTGAGATGAGCGGGAAGATGGTACCCCACAGCGTGGCGAAGGCGATGCCGACCAGCAGCAGGTTGTTGAAGAGAAAAATGCCCTCGCGCGAGATCACCGAGTCGAATTCCTGCTCCGGTCGCAGCTTCGGCAGGCGGAAGACAAAGAGCGCCGTGCTGAAGACGATGATGATGACCAGAAAGGCGAAGAAATAGCCGCCGATATCGGAATAGGCAAAGGAATGCACGGAACTGATGATGCCACTGCGCACCTCGAAGGTGCCGAAGATCGAGAGGGCAAAGGTAGTGACCACCAGGCAGAGGTTCCAGACCTTGAGCATGCCGCGCCGCTCCTGCACCATCGTGGAGTGCAGGAAGGCGGTCGCCGTCAGCCAGGGCAGCAGGGCCGCGTTCTCCACCGGGTCCCAGCTCCAGTAGCCGCCCCAGCCCAGCACGTGATAGGCCCACCACGCGCCGAGCAGCAGCCCCGTCGATTGAATCGTCCACGAGGCCAGAGTCCAGCGCCGGATGGTGCGCAGCCATTCGTTATCCAGCCGCCCGCTGAGCATGGCGGCGACGGCGATGGCGAAGGGGACGGAGAAGCTCATGTAGCCCATCAGCAACATGGGCGGGTGAATAAGCATGCCGGGGTCCATCAGAAGCGGGTTGAGGCCCACGCCGTCAGCCGGGGGGTTGGGCAGGCGCACGAAGGGACTGGAAACGGTCGCCAGCATGAACAGGAAGAAAACTTCAATGCCCATCAGCGTCGCCATCACATAGGGAACCAGCGCGGCAGGGGCGCGGCGCGAGGTGAAGACGAAGATGGCGGAGAAAACCGAGAGCATCAGCGCCCAGTAGAGCAGCGACCCCTCCTGCCCGCCGTAGAAAGCGGCGAATGTATAGTACCAGGGCATGCTGAGGTCGGACTGTTCCGCCACGTAGCGCACGCCGAAGTCATGCACCAGGAAGGAGGCCACCAGGGCGCACGCGGCCAGCAGCAGCAGCGCGGCCACCACCAGCACGCCGCGTTTCGCGCTGACCACCAGCGCCGGGATGCCACGCAGCGCGCCCGGCACCGCCACCAGAATCGTATAGACGGCGAAGCCCAGCGCAAGAATAATAGCAATAACGCCTACATCTGAAAAATGCACAATCCTTCCCTCTTACAGCTTACGGCGTGGGTGTCGCAGCCTGAAATTTCGATGGACATTTGGCGAGCAGCGTCTGCGCCCTGAACGGCCCACTGCCGGTATAGTAGCCCTCGACGACAACGGTGATGCCGGGGCGGAAAATATCGGGGACGACGCCCGTATAGGTGACGGGCAGTTGCTGCGACCCCTGCGTGATGACGAAGGAGATAGTCTGCTGCGCGTCGTTGCGCACAATCGAGCCAGGCTGCACTACCCCGGCCACGCGCACATCCTGCGTGATGCAGGTCTTGCAGCTTTTCAGTTCCGACACGGTCATATAATAGACGGCATTTGCCTGCGTGTTCGAGACCACAAGGTAGATAACCGCGCCGAGGATGGCGATACCGGCAAAGAGGAAGCTGAGACGCAGGCGTTTGCGCCTGCGCGGCTTCGTTTCCGGCTGCGGGAGTTTTTCACCCCGTTCTTCCTCGTCCGTCAGTGAAAGAGTAGGCTGCACGCTACAACCTCCTAATGGGGCGCGAGCGCGGCTTCAAACAGGCCGTTGAGCAGCGCGCCCAGTAAAAATACGAATATACCCAGGGCCAGCAGCAGTTGCGGCGCGGCCTGCGAGAGTCGCGTTGAACGCTTTGCCAGCCGACGAATATTGCTCTGCGCCATATACGCCGCCAGCACGAACATGACCAGCGCAGCGGCAACCTTGATGCCCAGCACAACCAGATACGGCCAGCCCAACGTCGTCTGCGTCAGTCGGTCAAACGTCAGAAAGGCTCCGCTCAGCAGCAGGACACCGATGCAGGCGCTGACCATGCGCCGGAACAGAGCGGCGATTCTGGCCGCCAGCGCCGGAGCCGGTCCGGCCATACGCAGGGCAGGCGCCAGCACAAGCTGGTAGAAGATGCTGCCCCCGACCCACGCGGCAGCCGCCAGCAGGTGCGCCACCCGCATAATCAGGCGAATTTCAAACATTGTTTGCCCGTTCCAATCCCCTGTCATGCTGAGGGAAGCGAAGCATCCAGTCGTCGGGCTGTCTGCAAGGGCTACATTGGATACTTCGCTTCCCTCAGCATGACATGCCCTTATATACAGGCGCAATCAGCGCGTCGCCAGTTGCAGGCCGTGCTGGAAAGCCTGCTCGCTGAGCGGGCCTGCCACCCAGGCAACGATGATACCTTTACGATTGATAAAGAACGTTTCCGGCGTGCCGGTGACGCCGTAGTTGATGGCGGTCGTGCCGCTGGCATCGACGACGTTGGGATAGGTAATGCCGTACTTTTGCACGAAGCCGAGGCCATCGGGCTTTGTGTCCTGGTAATCGATGCCCAGGAAGACGACGCCGCGCGCGCGCGCCTGCTGCCACTGGCTCTGCAAGAAGGGCGCTTCCTGCTGGCAAGGCCCGCACCACGATGCCCAGAAATTGAGCATCACCGGCTGCCCCTTATAGGCCGCAAGGGCCAGCGATGAGGCCGGGGAACCGCTCAGGACGGAGAGCGTGAAGCCGGGCGCGGCATGCCCCACCAGCGCGTTGCTCGATGGAAGATCGGACGTGGCCGTATTCGGCTGGCGCGCGGGCGTCAGCAGTTGCGTCCAGAGCAGGATAAGCAGGCCCGCGTTGAGCAGGCTCACCACGATAAAGATGGTGATGCTGCGCCTGCGTGATTTCACGCGCTTCCCGTTCAGCTTTTCACTTTCGCCATCGGCGATAGTCTCAAAAGAAATATGGTCTGTCTGCATAACGTGATTCCGGCAACATGTCATGCTGAGCGCGAGCGAAGCATCTGAACAGACACCTGCTGAGCATCACTCACGAGAGATGCTTCGCTCGCGCTCAGCATGACATTTCTCGCAATATTCCCATAAACCTGTCCCACGACAGGCGTAGCGGGCAAATGAGCGCATATCAGTGTTGATTATGAGGCGCGTGCCTGATAGCTGACTTGCAGCTTCCGGCACGCGCCTTACAATGACCTGAACGTTTCCTCCCGCAGAGAAGGGCATCACTGTGGCGGCACCGCTGGCATCAGGTGGTACTGCATCTTCAGGGCGATGATGCGGGTAGCGGCCTCGTCGAGGCGGGCTTTGCTGAGAGTGCCGTTTTGCAGAGCGGCCTTGATGGCGTCGATGACGGCGATGGTCTGGTCCGCGCCGGTGGGGCCGAGGATCATATCGCAACCGGCTTTGAGGGCCAGCACTGCCGCTTCCGGCATGCTCCACTGCTCGGTGATGCCTTTCATGTAGAGCGCGTCGGTCAGCACCACACCGTCGTAACCAAGCTGGTTGCGCAGGATGTCGGTCATGAAGATGGGCGAAAGTTCGGCCGGCATCTTCGGGTCAATCGCGGGCATGAGCAGGTCGGTGGGCATGATAATGCCGGGGTTGAGCCATTTGTTGGACGACTGGATGAAGGCTTTGTAGGGCGCGAGTTCGGTAGCGTAAATCTGTGCCTTTGTGCGGTTGATGATGGGTAGCAACTGGTGCGCGTCGCCGGTGGCATCGCCGAGGCCGGGATAGTGTTTGATCGTGGCGATGACGCCCGCCTTTTGCAGCGCCTGCATATAGGCTCCGGCGTAGGTGATGACAGACTGCGGCGTGTTGCCGAAGGTGCGCGTCACCAGGTCATAGCCGGGAACCAGCTGCACATCGACATCGGGGGCAAGGTTGACGTTGATACCGAGCGCGAGCAACTGACGTGCCACCAGCGTCGCCTCATTGGCCGCGACCTGCGGATTGCCCGAATCGGCCATTTCCGTCGCCGACATGTGCGGGGGGTAGATGTGGAGGAGACGATGCACGTATGGTCCGCCCTCTTCATCTGTCGAGATGAGCAGAGGGATTTTCGCGTTCTGCTGCATCTCAGCGATATCGTGTTTCGTCTGGTTGAAGGAGTTCATCTGGAACTCGTACATGATGACGCCGCCCGCGTGCAGGTTGGTAATCATCTCATTCAGGTCGGGCGAGTAATAGGTATCGGCGTACTCGACCATGATGACCTGCCCGATCTCCTCATCCAGCGACATACGCTGCACGTAGAGGCTGGCAAGCTGTTTGTACTGCATATACGAGACCAGGTGATGCAGGGCATTGATCTGTGCCGCGCTCAATTGCGGCTGCACGAAGGCTCCCGTATGGCCCGCAGGGGTCGGGGTCAGCCGGGCCTCGGCGCCCGCGAAGAAGTGCGGCGAGAAGATTGCGCCGAAGCCGACGAGCAGGCAGAGGCCCACCAGCGCGAGCAGGACAGGCAAGGCGACACGGCGCCTGGGGCGTCGCGACAGCCCGGTCGGGGTAACTCTGATAGAAGCAGGCCCGGCAGGCATGACCGTTGGGGTGGTCTGCTCGCGTTGCTGTGCGGGGGCGAATGCGGCAGGGACCGATCTGTTCATGCCATTGTTAGCTGAGACATGGCCGGGCATCCGGCCATTGCCGTTGGCCGACGCCGTTGATGACGACGGTGGTTGGACGGGTACAGGACGGCTATCATTGCCAGAGCGAGCAGGGGTGGCATCGTTATATTCTGAGGGCCTGGGTCGGCGCGGAATCGTCGGGCGGGAACGCGGCGCGGAAGGTTCCGCGCCTTCATCGTGCATAGTCATATTCGCTCCTGACAGAAAGAGATATATTAAGTAAGCAGTTCAAAAATGGCACGTTTTTTATGCTTCATCCGTTTCGTCTGGATCGCTCTCATCGATAGAGGCAGCATCCGCGAAATCTCCCTTCACTCGTAGTAACGCGCTGGAAGGGGATTTTGTCACGCCGGAATCCATCGATCTGGCGGAGGTACGCGCGGGCGCGGGGCGGCGGGCTGCTCGTACATTGGGAACGGTAGAGGCGGGGGTACGGGTAAAATCGAACACGACCTTGATAGCCTGGCTTTCTGCCTTGTTCCTGGCCGCGAGCAGCGCCTGGCGATATTCGTTGAACGCGAACCGGTGCGTTACCAGGCGGTCGAAGCGCAGTTCTCCGCGCTCAACCAGTTCCACGGCCAGCGCGTAGGTCGAGCGCAGGGTGCCGCTGCCCGCCGGCCACTCTTCCAGGCCATGCCCGCTCGAGCCGAGGAGGGCAAGCTCGCGATGCCAGACGGGGGTCAGATCAATGTGCATGGAGTGCAGGCTATTGCCCACCAGCACAAGCGCCGCGCTGGCCCGCGACCAGCGCAGGGCATCGTGCAGCGTGCGCTTCGTCCCCACCGTGTCAAAAATGATATCGTAGCCCCCGGCGAGTAGCTGATTCCCCGGCAAACCGCGCACGAGTTGCGCACCGGTGACGCGCTCGACATCCTGATAGCGTTTCTGCGGGTAGATAATCGCATCGGCCCCCATGCGCGTCGCCTGCTCTACCTGAAAGGTATGGCGCGCCTGAACGCTGATCTCTGCATGCGGGGCCAGCACCCGCAGCAGTTTGATGGTCAGCAGGCCAACCGTTCCGGCCCCGATAATCAACACGCGCTCCCCCGGCAGGGGCAGGCGGCGTAAAATGGCGTGCAGGGCGACGGCGGCAGGCTCCAGCAAGACGGCCTGCTCATCGTCGATGCTGGCAGGCAGGCGAAAGAGTTGCTGCTCCGGCACCAGCAGCTCTTCGCTCCAGCCACTGCCGATGGGCTGCGGGCCGGGGAACGAGACCTGCTCGCAGAGGGCATAGTTGCCGGACGCGCACGAACGGCAGACAGGATGCACCCCGGCGGCGCGACAGTTGAATGGATATTGTAAGACCACACGATCCCCGACATGCAGTTGCCGCACATCTTCTCCGACCTCAATCACCTCGCCGACAACCTCACGCCCCGGCGCCGCCCGACCATACTCCGGCAGCGCGGCAATCGCGACTCGCGGGTCAATATTCGCGAAGACCAGTTGCAGGTCGCTGCCGCTGATACCCGCCAGCGTAGTGCGCACGCGCACCCAGTTTGGGGCTGGCAACGTCTGTCGGGGCAGGTTCTCCACGCGCAAGGGGGCGAAGGAGGTGAAATAGGCACCGCGCCATACGCGCCCCATCAGTCGAGTTACGACCACTCGTGACGGTTCAAGGCTCAGTGTCGAGGTCCACATCGCAGCATCCCTCCTCTTTATGCGCATCCTGTTCACTGCTCTACAATGCCATACCGTGACAAAGCATCGTGGACGTGCCATCCTGATGGACGTGTCCGGCGGGATGACACGCCGGAGGCCAATTCTCATTGCATACTGCCACAACTATCCATGAGCTTTTGCCTGTTCTGTGCAGTGTATCATGCATCTGCATAGAGGTCAATCAATATAGGACAAATGCCTATCTATCCCTCTAATCTGCGGCAGGCAGTGTAATCGTGAATGTTGTCTCCCGGGCATCACCGTTTGAGGCGGAGACGGAGGAGGCGGTGATGTCGCCTTGATGGGCCTGCACGATGGCGAGGGCGATGGAGAGGCCGAGGCCGGTTCCGGCCACAGGCACACTTTGCCCTTCGAGTGTGGGCAGATTCTTGCCCCGATAGAAGCGGTCGAAGATGTGCGGCAGGTCACCGGCATCGATGCCGTCTCCATTATTGATGACCTGCGCGATGACCAGTCCGTCACGCCTATCCAGGACGAGCTTGATCCAGCCTTCCGGCCCCTGTTTGCCGTACTTGAGGGCGTTGTCGAAGAGGGTTACCAGCGCCTGCTTGAGCAGGTCGACGTCGGCCTGCACGCCCAGTCGCTCCTCGCTGGCGAGATGCAGCGAGATGGCGCGTCCGTCGGTCGCCATCAGCTTTGCCTGCTCGACCGCTTCGACGGCGATTTCGACCAGGTCGGCATAGCGCACGCGCAGGACGCGCCCCTCATCGAGACGGGAGAGGGTCAGCAGGTCGTTGACGAGGCGGGACATACGCTCGGCTTCGTTCTTCATCATGCGCAGGATGCGGTTCAAGGTGGTTGGGTCGTCCTTTGCGCCGCGCAGAAGCAGCTGGGTAAAGCCGTAGATCGAGGTGAGCGGCGTGCGCAGCTGGTGCGAGGCGTCGGAGAAAAAACGCCGCGCCCGCTCTTCCGCCGAGCGATAGCTGGTAGTAGCCCGCTCCATCTGGTCGATCATATGCCCGATGCTGGTTGAGAGCTGGCCGATCTCATCATCGGTATGTGGTAGCCGCCTGCGCTGGGGCAGGTCGCCCAGCGCGATAGCCTGCGCGGCATCACGCATATGAACCAGGGGTTTGAGCATAAAGCCGGTGATGACGAAGACCAGTACCGTCCCCAGCACGGTCAGCGTCCCGGCCACCAGGCCGATAAGCAGCAACAGCCGCATGAGCGTGGCGCTCTCTCCCGCGTAGGAAGTCGTGACAACCAGATAAGCTGCCGGGGTAGTTGCGTTCGCGCAACGGCTTGTAGAGGGTAACTGTAACGAAACCAGAGCCGCGTCAACCGGACCACCGGCTGTCTGTTGAAGATGAAAGATCTGTGGGGTGCCGATATTCTGCGCGGCAGGAAAGACGCTGGCGGGGAGATATGGCAACGATCGGTTCAGTAGCGTTCCGTTACTACTGGCAATTACGCGACCGTCTGCATCGGTTACGTAGACAGCATCGATATCGCCGGTGCCAACGTCCAGCCTGATATCCTTGAAGACGCTGGATAGAGGGAGCCGGTTGCAATCAACTTCATCAATCAGTAACGCCTTCAATTGCGTAGTATGCTGAATCAACTTGCCCTGGTCGTCGGCGTAGAGCAAGGTAGAGGCGGTGTTGTAGAGAAAGAGGCTAATGAGAAAGGCGAAGAGGGCAAAAAGGGCAATATACACCAGCGCCAGCCGCCAGCGCAAGCTGGAGAAGCGGCGCAGCCAGGATGGCATCTGCCTGCGTCGGTGTGGCGGTGGAGATTGGCTCACCGACTGCTCAAGGGTACGCTCTTGCTGCCCGGCAGGAGAGGACGTTTGCTCTATCGCCGTCATAGGAGCCGGAAGCGGTTCCGGTCGGCTCAGTTGCTCTGCCTGTTGTTCGATAGGAAACACACCCATCCGCCACACAAAGCTAAGTTTGCGAGCAGTCAGGGCGCTGATTGTGGGCGCAATAGACATCTTGAAGCTAGCCTTTCAAGACATAGCCCACTCCACGCACGGTCTGGATTAAGCGCGGGGTGCTGGGCGAATCCTCGATTTTCTCACGCAGGTAGCGCACGTAGACTTCAATAATGTTTGTCTCGCCGAGAAAATCGTACCCCCAGACGCGGTTCAAAATCGTCTGTCGATCCAGTACCTGGCGTGGATGACTCATGAACAGGTGTAGCAGGTTGTATTCGGTGGCTGTCAGTTCAATTAAACGTCCGCCGCGCGTAACCTCGCGGGTTGCCATGTTGAGCTGCAAATCGGCGAACTGCAAAATCTGATTCGGCGATTCGCCGCCCTGCTCTGCCCGCTGCGCTCGCTGCTGTCGACGCAGGATGGCCTTGACGCGCGCCACCAGTTCTTCAAAATCAAAAGGCTTGGTCAGATAGTCGTCTGCGCCGGTGTCCAGCCCGGTCACACGGTCATGCACCTCATCTTTGGCGGTCAGCATCAAGATCGGTATGTCCTGCGTGGTCGGATTGGCGCGCAGGCGGCGGCAGACCTCCAGGCCATCCATGCCGGGCAGCATGAGATCCAGGATGATCAGATCGGGGCTGAGACGCTGCGCGGCTGAGATGGCATCCGGGCCGTTCGAGGCCGATTCAACCTGAAACCCCTCGTAGCGCAAGCCCAGGCGGATCAGTTCCTGAATATTTTCCTCGTCATCGACAACCAGCACCTGCAAAGACGGCTTCTTCTCTTGATTTTGATTCGTTTGCCATGCCATACTCATCTCCCTGTCTGCCTCCATCGGCTCAATGGTGAGGTAAATGCTTCTCCGGCGCGCTGCCGGGAGCGTCAACCATGCTTGCCAGAAACATGTTCATATATCTTACCACAACATCTATTATAGATACCTGCTTCCTGAACGCGCAAGAAGTCATGAGCTATGCCCGGCCTTTCTCAGCAGAAATTAATCAGTGCGTATCCTCCATTTCTCCTACAAACGATGACTTTCTCGCCCCTGACCGGTAAAATGGCAGGAAGAAAAGCGCAAACAAAAAGCACCGCAGAGAGAGGAATACAATACCAGTTATGAAGACAATCAACAACAAATTGCTCATTATCATCGGCGTCTTGATCGTCGTCGTGCTTGGCCTCGGCGCGGCAGCAGTGGTCGCCGTCATGGCCCATGCCAGCGCCAGCAATACATCAACGACCATCACTCCAACCGCGTCGGTGGCCTCTACCGGCACCACGAAGCCGAAGTCTCGCAAGATCACCGGCACCATTCAATCGATCAACGGCCAGTCAATCGTCGTCATGCCCGATAAGGGGAAGAAACCTGTCACCATCATGCTAACTGCCACGACAAAATATAAGACCTCTACCGGCAAGGCGGCGCTCAGCGATCTCAAAGTCGGCGAGACCGTTCAGGTGAACGCGACCCTCAATGCCCAGACGGGTGAACTGGATGCCATCCGCGTCACCATTGAAACAGCCAGCGCGACACCTACCGCGACGCCCTGACCGTTGCTCCAACAAACGCTCTCCAATATGGCATGCCATGAAAATGGCCCCTTGACATGTCATGCTGAGCGGCAGCGAAGCATCTGGTCTCACCAGGCGACCGGCATGGCCCACCTCGGATGCTTCGCTGCCGCTCAGCATGACATGTCCCGGTCACTTTTTCATGGCATGCCATGAACGGGTCTGCATTCTTGCAGCTTCCCCTCAAAGGATGGAGATCCCTGTGAACATGATACTTGCTTTCTCTATGAACATATGATAATAAGGAACAGTCGAAGCAGCGCGTTTTATAGAGAAAGAGAAGATGTTCTCATTACCGACTGGTGAGGAGTTGTGCTATTTTGCCCCGTCTCCGGCTGAAGTTTAGTTATGATAGGCCCGTGTGCAGGCCACCCGCAGGCGACAGGCCACCCGCAGGCGACAGG